>CXWL01000680.1_pt1 | contig 18040 bp, 19 predicted proteins | sample 590931 | NCBI WGS metagenome assembly CXWL01 (sample SAMEA3498368, study PRJEB10139) | groundwater metagenome | biome: water well; material: biofilm material | place: Germany | collected 2015-04-27 | reverse complement strand
TAATCAATTTTTATTAAATTGATTTATACATAGCCTAATAACAATTTATTCACTTTATTGTCAATATAGAAATAGGATATGCTGATGCCTAAATATTTGTTTATTGGTAATTGATGAATGGATTCTGAAGCATATGCGATACGCAGGATATTTTTCTAACTTGTACAGTCACTCGATTTCCCATGAAATTTAAAAATTTATTCTTGTTGTTCTTATTTGGATTACTTTATGCCTGTGCTCATACTCCGGCGACTAAAAAGGAGGAGGTAGAAGAAACTAAGGAAGTTGCCGAACAGGAAGAAATTAACCAAAAAAATTTGCCCAATCAAGAATTGACTGCTCACATTTTGTTTGATTTTTTAGTGGGCGAAACTGCATTGCAGCGTGGTAATTTGGATATCGCACTGAACCGCTATCTTAAACTGGCTAAGTCAACTCGAGACTTACGTCTTGCTAAGCGAGCCAGCGAAATTGCTCTGCATATGGGCGATCCGACGGCGGCTGTACAGGCGACTTCTTTATGGGTTGAGCTTGATCCTGAATCGGTTGATGCTCGTCAAACTATGGCAGCCCTAATGGTTAATTTGGGAAATCTAGATGCTGCTCGCCCACACCTTGAAAAACTGTTGCAGACAGAAAAAGAAAAGAGTGGCATCGCAAATGCTTTCTTACAACTGAATCAGATATTTGTACGCAATCCAAATAAAGTTGCAACTTATCAATTATTACAGCAACTTGCATACCCTTACAAAGACTTGCCCGAAGCACATTTTGCGGTTTCTCAAGCCGCATGGCTTGCTAATCAACGCCAAGAAGCTCTTGATAAAATGGAAGAAGCATTGAAGCTGCGGCCGGACTGGGAAATGGCCGCGATTCATAAAGGCAGGATATTACAGCGAACCAGTAGTCCTGAAAATGTTCACCAATTTTATCTGGAATATTTATCCAAATATCCCAATGCCAATGAAGTCAGGATTGCCTATGCTCGCACATTGATTACTGATGGCCGTAATGATTTGGCCGATGAGCAACTGCAACTGTTGGTCAGTAAAAATCCAACCGATCCCGAAATTATGCTGGCGATCGGATTGCTGGCTACTGAAATGGGTGATTTCGATATGACTGAAAAAAGCCTGAAAAAATCGTTGGAGTTAGGCTATAAAGATCCGGATGCGGTACATTTTCACATGGCGCAGGTATATGAAGAATTGAAGCACAATGATAAAGCCATGGAATCTTATCAGCTGGTAAAGAGTGGTTCGCGCTATTTACCTGCACAAATTCGTTATGCTGATTTATGGGCATCAAAAGGTAATATTAGTGATGCGCGTGAATATTTAAAAAATTTACCTGCAACCAGTGATCAACAAGCTGCTCATTTGATTCTGGCAGAAGCACAAATACTGAGAAGATCGAAATCTTATCAAGAAATCTATGAAGTGCTGAGTAACGGTTTGAAAAAATTACCTGATTATCCCGAATTGTTATATGACCGTGCTTTGATAGCGGATAAACTGGGGAAATTTAATGTTCTTGAAAAAGATTTGCGGAAGCTCATACAAATCAAACCAGACAACGCTCATGCTTATAATGCCCTGGGTTATAGTCTTGCCGAGCGGCGTATTCAGTTGCCGGAAGCATTGAAGCTGATTAAGAGAGCTGTGGAGCTTGCTCCCGATGATCCTTTCATTATGGATAGCTTAGGATGGATTTATTATCGTATGGGTAATCTGTCGGAAGGGTTGAATTACTTAAATCTGGCATTCGCCGCACGCCCTGATCCGGAAATCGCAGCGCATCTGGGAGAAGTGTTGTGGGTACAGGGCGCAAAAGAAAATGCTAAAGATATATGGCGCTCGGCGTTAGAAAAAGAGCCGGATAACGAAGTTTTGCTCGAAACGATTGAGCGTCTTACCAAAAGTAAACGCCTTATTAATCGTTAATCGAACAGCTTCTCCTACAAACTAGTGAGCTTAAAATATCCTGTGTTGCTATACACCTAGAATTTTCCAACGGAGGTTTCTAGCAAAAAGGTACTGCCGTACCGTTTGGTGTTTGCGCAATAATGATGCACCCATTATAAAATTGGTATAGCATCACTCATATTCCATATAATCGATCTGAGTCAGTGAAATCATTCTTTATCTTTTAACATGCCCAATAACTTGCCAGTTCTTGAATTCAAAAGTAGTACGTTCTTTGCACCCATTTTGATTTTATTCAATAATGACATTGTCGGTATTGAAGAAGCTCTCGAGAAAAAAGTTAAATTGGCACCTGAGTTTTTTAAAGATTCGCCACTCATTATCGATTTAAGCGAAATAAATAAACATAGTAAAGAAATTGATTTTGTTCAAATCACGCAATTATTACGCCATGTGGGCTTTTTTCCGGTTGGNNTGTAGCAGCAACCTTGGTCACTCAACCTGTACGGTCTGGCCAACGTATTTATGCATCCGGTGANNTATAATACCTTAAGAGGGCGTGCATTAGCGGGGGTGCATGGCAACACCGCTGCTAGGATTTTTTGTTTCGACATGCAGGCAGAGCTTATTTCTATCGCCGGGGATTACAAAACGAGCGAAGATTTGAATAAGCAAACCTATCGGAATCCAGTACAGATTTATTTACAAAATCATGCTTTGATCATTACAGAGATCGTTTAAGACTTTATCTAGCAAAGGAGACTCAATTGGCAAGAATTATCGTTGTGACATCAGGCAAAGGTGGCGTCGGAAAAACGACAACCAGTGCAGCAATCGCTATGGGGTTAGCAAAAAAAGGTCACAAAACCGCTGTAATCGATTTTGATGTGGGCTTACGTAACCTGGATTTGATTTTAGGGTGTGAACGTCGCGTAGTTTATGATTTCATTAATGTAATCAATGGTGAAGCTAGCCTGAATCAAGCGTTGATACGGGATAAGAACTGTAACCTGCTGTACATTCTTCCTGCCTCTCAAACACGTGATAAAGAAGCATTGACGCAAGAAGGGGTAGGCAAAGTGCTGGATGAATTATCCAAGGATTTTGAATACATTGTTTGTGATTCGCCTGCAGGTATCGAGAAAGGTGCCAATTTGGCATTGTATTTTGCAGATGATGCCTTTGTCGTGACAAACCCGGAAATTTCCTCGGTACGAGATTCCGACCGCATGCTCGGCATTTTATCCAGTAAATCCAGACGTGCTGAACGAGGTGAAGAGCCAATCAAAGAATACTTATTATTGACACGTTATGATCCTGACCGTGTTAAAAATGGTGAAATGTTGAGCCTAGATGATGTGCAGGAAATATTGTCGTTGCAATTATTGGGAATTATTCCCGAGTCGAAATCTGTTTTAACTGCCTCCAACGCTGGGGTACCGGTCATTTTAGATGAAAAAAGTGAGGCAGGCCAAGCTTATGCAGACATTGTGGCACGGTACTTAGGGGAAGATCGTCCGCATCGGTTTGTTGAATCAAAAAGAGGTTTCTTCAGCAAGTTGTTTGGAGGTAAAAAATGAGCTTACTGGATTACTTTCGGCTATCTAAACCTAAAACAGCGCCACTCGCTAAGGAGCGGCTGCAAATTCTTGTGGCACATGAACGCAGTTATCGCAATCAGCCTTCTTATTTGCCCCAATTACAACAAGAACTGTTGGAAGTTATTCGCAAATATGTCAATGTGGAACAGAACGCTATTTCTGTAAATTTCGAACAGGACGAAAATCAAGAAACATTAGAAGTCAATATCGTACTGCCTGAACGACACTCTCCAGTGGATAAAGGAGTAACAGTTAATGAATAATAGTTTTTCGTGGATATGATTGTACTGTTCATGGTGTACTGAATTTAGCGAAAATGCACTATCGAATTCTGATATATTTTTTCGTGATAGTTTTGGCTGGGTGTGCTACTACGCCCCAGCAATCGACGGTTATTAAGCCAGCCAAAACAGTTATTATTGAAGCGGCTGTAGAAGAACAAAAGATTGATACAGCTCGCTTTAATATCTTGGGAAGGATAGCTGTTCAAGATCGAAGTCAAAGTTCGTCCGGTAGTTTTCGTTGGAAACATTGGCCTGTAAATGATGAAATTATTTTATTTACACCTTTAGGTCAAGTAGTCGCTGAGATTTCCAGAAATCCGCAAGGCGTACGTTTGATTACTTCCAAATTGGAGGCTTTTTATGCTGAAGATGTGGAAGGCTTGACGCAAGAGGTNNAAAAGTTTTCGAAGTTTTGTATATTTTTGTTTAACACATGCATACGTTTCCCGCACCCGCAAAACTGAATCTGTTTCTCCATGTCGTTGGACGCAGAAGCGATGGCTATCATCTTTTGCAAACAGTTTTCCGATTTCTTGATTTTTCTGATCAAATTACTTTCAAAGTACGTGAGGATGGCATAATCAAACTGCACAATCCGTTGGCCGGTGTGCCCGAGGAAAAAGATTTATGTGTCCGTGCAGCAAGACTTTTGCAGCAAACTACTGGAAGCAATCAGGGAGCGGATATCTATCTGGAAAAAAAAATTCCGATGGGAGGAGGGCTAGGAGGCGGCAGTTCAGATGCTGCAACAACGCTCTTGGCACTTAATCAACTATGGTCATTGCACCTTAGCCAAAAACAATTACTCGAATTGGGATTAAAGTTGGGTGCTGATGTTCCAGTTTTTATTTTTGGACAGAATGCTTTTGCCGAAGGTGTGGGCGAGGAGTTGACCGCACTTACTTTATTACCCGCTTGGTATTTGGTGCTTATTCCATCTGTGCAGATTTCTACAGCAGAAATTTTTACAAACAAGGAATTGACACGTAACACGATACCTATCAAAATACCGCCCTTTTCTATCTATCAAGGACGTAATGATCTGGAGCCCGTTGTTTGTCAGAATTACCCTGAAGTAGCGAGATGTTTACAGTGGCTAAAGCAACTAGAAAATACTACAATAGCAGCCATGAGTGGTTCAGGTTCTTGTGTTTTTGCAGAATTTTCAACGCTAACGGCTGCACAAACAGCTTTTGAACAAATTCCTGAAGATATGACGGGATTTTTAGCAAAAGGGTTAGAGTGTCATCCCATGTACCATTCAATGGGGTAAAATTTGGGGAGTCGCCAAGCGGTAAGGCACCGGATTTTGATTCCGGCATTCGTAGGTTCGATCCCTACCTCCCCAGCCAACTTCATTGATCTAACCGTAGATATAAATTTACCCTTTTTAAATTAAAATGAGTGGTTGTGAAAGGTAATTTCAAGCGCTCTGAATTTATACAAAAATGAAATTAACGCCGCGTTAAATGGGCTTCTTCAAAGAAAATTGATGTTATGTCTTACGATAGCTTAATGGTTTTTACCGGCACAGCGCATCCAAAGTTGGCTCAGGATGTCGTCAAACATCTCAATATCCATCTCGGACGGGCAAATGTTGGGCGTTTTAGTGATGGCGAAGTGATGGTCGAGATCCTCGAAAACGTTCGAGGAAAAGATGTTTTTGTATTGCAATCCACCTGTGCTCCGACCAATGATAGCTTAATGGAAATATTGGTTATGGTGGATGCGCTCAGACGTGCATCGGCAGGGCGAATAACCGCCGCGATACCTTATTTTGGTTATGCCCGCCAAGACAGAAGGCCGCGCTCGGTCCGGGTTCCGATTACTGCCAAAGTGGTCGCTAATATGCTGACTACGGTACGTATAGATCGGTTATTAACAATGGATTTGCATTCCGATCAAATCCAGGGTTTTTTCGACATTCCTGTTGATAATATCTATGGCATGCCTATTTTACTAGGCGATGTCTGGAAACATAATTACCAGAATCTAGTCGTGGTATCACCTGACGTGGGCGGCGTGGTTCGTGCTCGGCATATGGCGAAACGTTTAGAGTGCGATCTGGCGATTATTGATAAAAGACGTCCAAAACCAAACGAAGCCAAAGTAATGAATATCATTGGTGAGGTTAAAGATCGGACGTGCGTCATTATTGATGACTTGGTTGATACCGCCAATACGTTATGTGAAGCAGCGCTGGCTTTAAAACAATACGGTGCGAAATCAGTGTTGGCTTACTCGACGCATGCTGTGTTATCAGGAAGCGCAGTACAGCGTATTGAAAATTCGGCACTGGATAAACTGGTCGTGACGGATACCATTCCATTGCGTGAAGATGCCCTTGCCTGTAGTCGTATTTGTCAGCTCAGCATTGCCAATTTACTGGCGGAAACGATGTTACGCATTAGCAATGAGAGCTCATTGAGCTCGTTATTTATGGAATAAAAAGATTTGCATGTTTTTTAACCGGACTTGCTTTGGTCGCGAACAAGTCATTTTTTAGGAGTGGGGCATTATGAAAATAGAAGTTAGTGCTGAAAAGCGCGTATTGCAGGGAAAGGGTGCGAGCCGCCGCCTGCGTAGAACCGGCAAAGTACCTGCGGTTGTGTATGGTGGAGATCAAGCAGCAGAATCGATAGAGATGGAACATAACGATTTATTCTATAAACTAAAAATGGAAGCGTTTCATGCATCCATTTTATCTTTGAATATTTCTGGGAAATCGGAGCAAGTATTATTGCGCGATACGCAATGGCATCCATTCAAACAGCAAATATTACATATAGATTTTCAGCGCGTTGATAAAAATAAGAAAATACATATGAAAGTGCCATTGCACTTTGTCAATGCTGAAATTTCTCCAGGGGTAAAAGTTTCTGGTGGTATCGTTTCACATATTTTGACGGAAGTGGATATCAGTTGTTTACCGAAAGATTTACCTGAATATATTTCCGTTGATTTGGCTGAGATGACAGCCGGACATTCTTTGCATTTAAGTGATCTGGTATTGCCGAAAGGTGTTGAGATTGTTGCCCTGACAAAAGGGGATAATTCTCCCGTGGCTACCATCGTGATTCCGCGGTCAGTACTTTCTGAAGAAGATGCTGCCGCTGCAGGAACCAGTGCTGAGAAGAAAGCTGAATAAAATACGTCAACGTTGATCTTATTGAAAGAGCTGCCGCCATTTAAACGAATGCCGGCAGTTTTTATTTTGATTTTGCATAGAATACTTCATGTGTACCGTCTTGTATGAAACTGATTGTTGGTCTGGGTAATCCTGGTAAAGAATATGCCGGAACGCGCCATAACGCAGGGTTTTATTGGATTGATCGACTGGCAGAAGCGCTTGGAATAACGCTAAAGTCCGAAGCTCGATTTCATGGAATAGGTGTACGCATTCAACAAAATAATCAAGAATGTTGGTTGCTGCAGCCGCAAACTTATATGAATGCGAGTGGTCGGGCTGTGATCGCATTGAGCCAATTTTACAAAATTCATCCGGATGAAATAATGATCGTCCACGATGAGTTAGATTTGCTTCCCGGTGAGGCTAAGTTAAAAAAAGGTGGTGGTCTGGGCGGTCATAATGGTCTCAAAGATATTGCTACAAAACTGGGGACGCAAGATTTCTGGCGTTTACGCATTGGCATTGGCCACCCTGGAGAACGTAGCGCCGTAGTTGGCTATGTACTTCATCCGCCGAGAAAAGAAGAAGCACAATTAATCGAGCAAGCAGTCGAAAAAAGCTTGGAAACTTGGCCGCTGATTGTGCAGAGTGACTGTCAAGCTGCCATGTTAAAGCTACATACTAAAACATAAAAATTCCAAAACACACACTGGAACATAAATCATGAGCCTTAAATGCGGTATTGTAGGACTGCCCAATGTCGGTAAATCGACGCTTTTCAATGCGTTGACAAAGGCAGGCATCGCTGCGGAAAACTACCCTTTTTGCACCATTGATCCAAACGTTGGTATCGTTGAAGTACCGGATACGCGTCTGCAAAAATTATCGGACATCGTTAAACCGCAAAAAATACAACCGGCTATTGTTGAATTTGTCGATATCGCGGGCTTAGTTGCCGGAGCATCCAAAGGTGAAGGATTGGGCAATAAATTTCTTGCCAATATCCGAGAAACAGATGGCATCGTCAATATGGTGCGCTGTTTCGTCAATGAAAATGTTGTGCATGTCGCCGGTAAAGTCGATCCTCTTTCTGATATTGAAGTGATTCAAACCGAACTTTCGCTCGCCGATTTGGCTACTGTTGAGAAAACATTGCTGCGTGAATCTAAAGTGGCCAAATCGGGTAATAAAGATGCCATTAGATTGTGTGCTTTGCTAGAAATGGTACAAGCGCATCTCGATCAAGGTAATCCCGCTAGAACACTGGCTTTGGATAAAGATCAAAAGCAGTTATTACAACCACTTTGCTTATTGACTGCGAAACCTGCTATTTATGTGGCTAATGTGGATGATCATGGTTTAAAAGATAATCCATTGTTAGAGCGTGTAAAAGAATTTGCGGCCGCTGAGAATGCGCCGGTAGTCCCCATATGCGCTACTCTAGAATCCGAAATTGCAGAATTGTCGGACGAGGATAAAAAAGTATTTCTCGCTGATCTTGGTTTGGCAGAGCCAGGACTGAACCGCTTAGTGCGCGCTGGATATGAATTATTAGGGTTGCAAACCTACTTTACTGCAGGTGTGAAGGAAGTACGGGCTTGGACTATTCACAAAGGCGACACAGCACCCCAAGCCGCTGGTGTCATTCATACTGATTTTGAGAAAGGTTTTATTCGCGCCGAAGTGATTAATTACGATGATTTTATTACGTATCATGGCGAACACGGAGCCAAGGAGGCCGGGAAAATGCGCCTGGAAGGAAAGGAATATATCGTCAAGGATGGCGATGTGATGCATTTCCGTTTCAACGTCTAAGGAAACTCTGAAAACTACTGCGCTCCGCCATGATGCGTTGAAATCAGGTTCAAAATGCTCATTTACTATCTGTAAATTGCGCTTTTTCACCTGATTTCGCCTTGCCTGCCGTCGCTCGCTACCTTTTTCAGAGCTTTCCCAAATGGATATGTCGCAAAAATAGAAAATTTGCGACATATTCGATTGACCTGTCGCTGCAAACGACATAAACTGACGACGTGTCGCAAAAATGCAAAAATTAAACCATGATTGCCTGGCGTCCGGATCAACCTTACAACGACCTTCCGCTGTTGCCTCCCATAGCCGAGCTGGAAACACGCACGGTGCTGAAGCAATGCATCGCCGCCCGGACGGCACTGGCAGAACTCAAGCAGGCTGCCGAACTTATCCCCAATCAAGGCGTTTTGATCAATGCCCTGCCGCTGCTTGAAGCTCAGGCCAGCTCGGAAATCGAAAACATCTTCACCACAACCGACCGGCTGTTTCAGTTTCAAAGCGCAAACGAGTATGCCGACCCAGCCACACGCGAAGCCCTGCGCTCTAGCAGTGCACTGCTGGAAGGGTTTCAAGCATTAAAGCAACATCCGCTGAACACTCGCACCGCAGAACAAGTATGCACGCGCATCAAGGGCATGGACATGCAAGTGCGGCGTGTACCCGGAACAGCGCTGGCCAATCAAGCCACCGGTGAAGCGATTTATACACCGCCCGCCGGAGAAGATCTACTGCGTACCAAATTGGCCAACTGGGAACGCTACCTGCACGAAGCACGTGAAATCGATCCGCTGATCCGCATGGCGATTGGGCATTATCAATTCGAAGCGATCCACCCGTTCACCGATGGCAATGGCCGCACCGGACGTGTGCTGAATAGCCTATTTCTAATCCAGGAAGACTTATTGACGCTGCCAATTCTTTACCTCAGCCGCTACATCATCAAGAACAAAACCGAGTATTACCGCCTGCTGCTCGATGTCACGCGCAACCAAGCATGGGAGCCGTGGATTGTCTATTTTCTGCGAGGCATCGAAGACACAGCGCATTGGACCATCGCCAAGATTGCCGCGATCCGCGCGCTCTCGGCGCTGACAATTACCCATGTGAAGCAGGCAGCACCGAAAATTTACAGCCGCGAGTTGGTCGATCTGGTTTTCGACCTGCCTTACTGCCGGATTCAGAACTTGGTTGAAAAAAACATCGCCGGACGCCAAGCCGCCTCGCGTTATCTCAAGCAACTGGTGGAAATCGGTGTGTTGGAAGAAAGAACCGTGGGACGCGAGAAATTATTCATTCATCCCAAGCTGATGCACCTATTGACGCGGGATGACAACACCATGACGCCCTATCCATAATAACGAGCGCATATGTCCGCACTAAAAACTACTCGATAACTATCGTCTCGCCGCCGCCACCGAGCGCGAAAAAGGCATTTATTTTGAAGAACTAATCCTGTGTGTTACCTGCGTAACGAAGCCACCTACCGCGATCTGTACAGTGACGTTTGGACGTATGGTGAATGGGCAAAGAGCTACAAGGCTTCGATAGCCGCGATACTGGTATAGACCTCGTGGCAAAAACCAGCACTGGCGAACATCACGCCATACAATGCAAGCTCTACGACGAAGACTATCGCTTGCAAAAGGGCGACATCGACAGCTTTTTCACCGCATCGGGCAAGAAAGTATTCATTCACCGCATCATTGTCAGCACCTACCCCCAATAAAGCTCAAACTGAACGGGTTGAGTCCGGTAGACTATAGGTCACAATTTACAACGNNATGTTTAATACCACTCCTGGGGCAATTTTTCTGGATGTGTTGGGAGCACACATAAAAAATGGGCAATCGTTATCTGATTTAGCGCAATTTTTATCTGGAACCAACTGGTTCTTTGGAGGTGTGTATAACGATCAATTTCCAGGTTCATTTGCACAGAACTTTGTTGAAGATTTGGTAGGTGATCGGATATCTGCAGAGAATAAAACCTGGGCGATTAATTATATTTCCGACAGAATGTCGGCAGGAGCCACGCAGGCTGACGTGATTGCGGAACTGACTCAAGCGCTTTCTGCTATTCCTGAATCAGATCCTGATTGGGGACAAGCCTCGATCTACCATAACACCCGCGCGGCAGAGAAAATCGTATTCAATCTCGTGGGTGATACGATTACAGCCGAAGAAGCAGAGCCTGCGGTTAACTACATCCTGGATCAGATAGCTTCCGGGCAAACGATTGGCGCAATGGTCGAATGGGCGATCACGGCCCTGGACAACATTGATCATTTCGATCCCACATGGGGCGATGCAGCCGCATTGTTCGATAACCGTGTTGAGGTTTCGCGCTATTACTCGGTCGACAAGGTCGGTACAGTCCCAAGCTCCTTAATGTTGCAATATCTTCTGACCACGATGCAGGCTGGAGAAACGCTGAGTTCATTGATGAAATATGCGGTAACACTGTTAGGGTCAGAGCTTGGTGTTACATCGGAATCAGCCAAAAGCTCAGCAGTTCTGAGATCGATTTTGTCAGGGGTTACTGAAGCTGCTGATTCTATTGTGAACGCTAAAGCTGCAATCGATGATTTTCTTAAAGGCGAAATCAATCTTTATGGCCTGGATGGCAACAACGGTTTTCGTTTGAATGAGACAGCCTTGACTAATTATTCGGACTATAAGGTAAGCAGCGCCGGAGATTTTAACGGTGATAGTTATGACGATATGATCATTGGCGCAGATCATCATGATGCTGATGATTTAACGGTTGACACGGGTTACCTAGTCTTTGGTAAGCCTTCTGGATTTGGAGCCATGCTGGATTTGTCGGATGCGGCAGGTAGCAATGGTTTCCGCATTGATGGAATTACAGAGACCAGTGATGATGCATTCTCAATCAGTAATGCTGGAGATATCAATGGGGATGGGTTTGATGATCTGATCATTGGTGCTGCTACGTCTTATAGTTCAGGAGGCAGTCGCGCAGATGCTGCTTACGTGATATTTGGCAGATCTGCGGTTTTCAATGCACCACTCGATTTATCGAATCTAAGCAGCGATGATGGTTTTCGTATGGATGGATTGAATCTAGGTGAAGATCCGAGAGATTTTGTCAGCAGCGCGGGAGATTTCAACGGAGATGGCTATGATGACATTATCATTGGATCGCCTTTGGATGAGGTCAGCTATCTGGTATTTGGTAAAGATATCGGGTTTGATCCTGTACTGGATTTGAAAAATCTTAGCGCCGATAAAGGTTTTTGGCTGGATGGAGCTGCCTCGAGTCATTCTGTGAGTACGGCCGGTGACATCAATGGGGATGGGTTTGATGATCTAATCATTGGTACTAATCGTGCTAGTCCGAATGGCAATCATTCTAGTTCAAGTTATGTCATATTTGGTACAGCCCAGGTATTCAATGCGTCATTGAATTTATCGAGTCTGGACGGAAGCAATGGTTTTCGTTTAAATGGTGTAGCCAAAGGAAATGATGAGGGATATTCGGTCAGTAATGCCGGCGATGTCAACGGAGACGGGTTTGATGATGTGATTGTGGGTGTACCGTCTGCCAGTCCGAATGGGGATGCTTCCGGTTCCAGTTATGTGGTATTTGGTCGAGCTGCAGGATTCGGTAACGTGTTTGATTTATCCAGTTTGAATGGCAACAACGGTTTCCGTTTAGACGGTGAAAGAGAATTTTCCGATGCTGGATTTGCGGTCAGCGGTATTGGGGATTTCAATGCGGATGGTTTTGATGACCTAATGATTGGTGCGCCAGGGGCTGATCCGGATGGATTCAGAGTAGGGGCCAGTTATGTGGTATTTGGCAAGGCTGATGGTTTTAACCCTTCATTGAAGCTGTCTAACCTGGATGGGAATAACGGCTTAATTCTGAAGGGATTACATCTTGATTTTGAGGTGGGTCGTTTTGTCAGTGATGCTGGCGATGTAAACGGTGATGGTTTCGATGATCTGATCATGGGCGTTTCAATGGGCAATCTGGATAACGGTACGCTAGATCTTGGTTCAAGCTATATCGTACTGGGTGGAAATCATACCGATACAGTGACATTTCTGGGAACGCACGAAGCGGATCATTTGGTTGGTACGACAGCGGCAGAAAGCTTTGTCGCAGGTGATGGCAATGACGTGATGATCGGTAGGGGTGGACTCGATGTATTTCATGGCGGCGCAGGCGATGATCTGATCGAGGTGCCAAAATTCAATTTCCGGTTAGCAGATGGAGGTGCTGGTACCGATACCTTGGTGTTCACTGGAGGTAGCCTGAATCTGGAGCTGGCTGATATGCGCGGCAAAATCGATGGTATCGAAACCATCGACTTAACAGGAAGTGGAAATAATGTATTGAATGTAAACCTGTTGGATGTACTGAATTTGTCTGATGCCAGTAATACTCTAAAAATAGACGGTAATCCAGGCGACTCCATCACTGGACTGGGCAACGGTTGGAACGATGGCGGGATGAGTGGTGATTACCATGTATACGCGCGAGATGCAGCAATAATAGTGGTTGGAATTAATGTGACGACGGATTTTGTTTAGTCGATTGCAATATTGGAGTGGGAGTTATTCGTTGATAATATAGTTAAATACTTATTTGGTTGTTTTTATGAGAGTTATCAGAATTTTTCAATGACAAATCAACGAATATAATGGCAAAACGACCCCGCAATTTTTGCTTGAACATTGCTCCCAGGTTGATCCCGCGGTAACCCGTCATGCACACTGAGTTCACGACAAACGGAGAATTAGCAGCGCTGCCGCATTTTATAACCAGCTTAGCCATTGGCTTACTGATCGGGCTGGAACGCGAGCGCAGCCCGGGTTCTCGGGCCGGTTTAAGGACGTTCGCCCTGGTCGCGCTATTTGGCACGCTTGCCGCCATGCTATCGGAACAGACCACGCCTTGGTTACTATTGAGTGGATTGCTGATCGTCGGCACGATGACCATTGCGGCTTACCTGCGTGTCAAAGATGAAAACGCAGACCCCGGCACCACCACGGTAGTTGCTATCCTCATTTGCTATGGCTTGGGCGCAGCGGTCTGGTATCACAACGACACACTGGCCATCATGCTGGCAATCATTACCACGGTATTGTTGTATTTCAAAGCCGAGTTGCACGGCATTACCGAGAAATTAAGCCGACGGGATTTAATTTCCATACTGCAATTTGCCGTGTTGACATTTATTATTTTGCCCATTCTGCCAGACAAGAACTTTGGCCCATATGATGCCATTAATCCCCATCAGATATGGCTCATGGTGGTATTGATTTCAGGCGTCAGCCTAGCGGGTTATGTGGCTTTGCAACTGATCGGCCATCATCACGGCGCAGTACTGGGCTTATTCGGCGGTTTGGTTTCAAGCACTGCGACAACATTGGTGTATGCGCGCCGCAGCGTTGAGAACCAGGATTTCTCGCACCTGGCCGTAGTCGTCATCTTGATCGCCAATCTCACCGTACTAATCCGTTTGGCGATTGTCAGTGCAGTCGCATCTCCTACCATTTTTCTGCAATTGTTACCGGTGCTGGGCAGCGGCTTTGTGCTCGGATCTGCTGTCATGGCCTATTGGTGGCGTCAACTCAATCACCACAACGGACTAACCTTGCCTAAAATCAAGAATCCCACCGAAATCCGTACAGCAGCGGCTTTCGGATTGATTTACGGTATCATTTTGTTTTGCTCCGCATGGCTATCTGATATTGCGGGCAGCAAGGGACTCTATACCGTTGCGCTCCTTTCCGGATTTACTGATGTCGATGCTATTACGCTATCGAGTTTGCGCTTATATGAAATGGGTAAACTGCAAGCAACCGAAACCGTAATGGCCATCTCATTCGGTATACTCTCCAATATTGGCTTCAAACTCGGTCTTGTGTGCTTCATCGGCAGCACGTTACTCGCCAAGCAATGCATTTCCGGTATGCTGGCAACTGCTGCTGGGATTGGATTGGCGCTGTTGTTGATCTGACCCTGCACCGCTCGCAATTAACTGAGCAGCATATTTCCTAAAACCTCCCGCTGCCGACAAGGTGAAAGTAAATCCATCTTCATCTGCTTTTGCGATGGATTTTCCCATGACTGAATTTTTGGGTGCTACTGGATGAGATAATTTGAAATATCGTTATAGATTGCAGAAAGTCAGCTCGAATGCGACATCACCTTCGTAAGTCTTATTCTTTTGTGTTGACTTGATCGGAATAAAACGAATATTCAAGGCGTATTTATTGGCGCTGATTTCCGGTATGCAGGGAAGCTCGTCACTTAAATTGAGCCTCAGCATATGGGCGGCATACTCTGCGCCTGTTTGTTGAAAAACACCTTGACTAGCAGTGAGCTTTATCGTCTTGCCGCTTTTCCTTAATAAATATAGTACGATCTCGAATGCGTTGCGCACGGGCTGGAATGGCCCCAACCATTCTTTAAAGTCTTGATGGCGCTTTTCGGTATCGAGGTTTAACCAATAATGATAGAAAGGCAAATCGAAAACACAACAACCACCGGGTATGGCCATGCGTTGTTTAATGGACATAAGCCAATCATTTTCCCGCAAATGCTCGCCAACTTTGCCGGGTAAATCCAGCATTTCTCTAAAAGTGCTCCTTATGTTGCCTAGCGCGGTATTCAGCGTTGTTTCATCGACATTGGGGTTTTTTCGTAGTGCCTCAAGAAGATGTTTTTGTCGCTCAAGCTCTTGTAGCAAATCGGATTTGATATCAGCGCGCGCAGTGATTTCTAGAACTTCAAATAAGGCAACTAGCGCAGCATGGTGTTCAGTAGGCGTATCTTTGGTTAAAAAGAAGTCAATTTTGCTGAACAAATTTTCAAGTCGCAGCAAAGTGCGTATACGTTCATTAAGTGGATGTTCGTAACAAATCACAGTAGGTTCTTGTTCCCAGCAAAAAGTTGATGACGGATACTTTGATTACAGCAAAAACGTTCAGGGAGTAATGAGATATAGATTAATGCATTGTCTTATAATGATTGTTTATTGTTCTAATGGATCGAGTGATTCATGCTTTAAAGATTCGCATTACGTGTTTGTTGATTTTTTGATTATGATTGACAAACAGTAGTAAGCATCCAAAATATATCATCCATAGTAACTCATTGTGATTTTTAATACTAACAGCCTTATTATAGTATAAAGGTGCTTCTTGGAAGACGTGTCGTTGTATACCATGCTTATTGCATTGGTTTTTTTACTCATTTTATCTGGTTTTTTTTCCTTATCTGAAACCAGCATGATGGCGATCAATCGCCATCGCTTGCGATATCTCGCAAAACAAGGTCATCGTGGTGCACGCTTGACCATCAGATTGCTTAATCATACGGATCGATTGCTGGGGGTGATTTTGTTGGGTAATAACCTGCTTAATACCGCTTCAGCGACGCTTGTAGCCGTTATCGTTGCCATGTTATTTGGTCATGACGATTTAGCATTGTTTTTGGGGTCGATTGCAATAACATTTGCCATTCTGATTTTTAGTGAGATAACACCAAAAGTTATTGCAGCAGCATATCCTGAACGCATCGCCTTGACTGTAAGCTATGTGTTAACGCCTTTATTGATCATTTGTTACCCCATTGTCTGGTTCGTCAATTTGTTTGTGCGTGGCTTACTGATATTGTTTCGTTTAAATCCGGAAAGAAATGAATTAGAACAGAAAATCAGTATTGAAGAACTCAAAACCTTGGTGCTGGAAGGCGGACACTTTATTCAACATAAGCACCAAAGTATGCTGCTGAATTTGTTCGACTTAGAAACGATCACGGTCGATGATGTCATGGTACCGCGGAGTCAGGTTGAAGCCATTGATATGAGTGACAATGATGAAACTATTCAAACCCAGTTGTTAACATGCCACCATACACGGCTTCCGGTGTATCGGGAGCGCGTGGATAACATCATTGGCATTATCCATGTGCGCAAGATATTAAATCAAATGCAAAATGGCAAAATCACAGTGGAAACGCTCGAGAAAGTCCTTCATAAACCTTATTTCATTCCTTCTGGGACACCTTTGTTTTCTCAATTGCAATTATTCCAGGAAAATCAGAGACGTATTGGATTGGTGGTGGACGAATATGGTGAATGGCTGGGACTGGTGACTTTAGAAGACATCATGGAAGAGATTATCGGCGAGTTTACTACGCAAGCGCCGGCTCAGATGAATACTTTTTTAAAGCAAGAGGACGGCAGTATCGTTGTCGAAGGAAGTACGTTATTGCGAGATTTAAATCGAAAATTGAATTTCCAGTTTCCATTGGATGGGCCAAAAACACTAAATGGCTTGATTGTAGAACACTTCCGGGATATACCCGAGGCGGGGGTGAGCCTAAGCATTGCTAATTACCCTATGGAGATTATCCAAACCAAAAACCGTGTGGTCAAAACCGTCAAAATTTATCCTGTTTTTACCGATGCAAAAGTGGGTGATTCCGGAGCCTGATGATTGGTTTGTCTCTTTGATATCTCTCAGTTGCGTTTGAATAACGAATTGCCTTGTGAAATACTGCTATCCTGTTGTAATTTTAGTATCGTAAATAATTCCCACAATTTTTAACGCAAATGATTGGTATTTTACTTATTACCCATGAAAACCTGGGGGAGAACTTGATTAGTTGTGCTACGCACGTCATGGGAGTGCCATTGCCGCAACTCAACCATTTGGGCGTGTTTAAACAAGATCAGCCCGATGCTATTTTTGCTAAAGCAAGCGCATTGATTCATGAATTGGATAGTGGAGACGGCGTGCTGGTACTCAGCGACATGTATGGCGCCACGCCTTGCAATGTCAGTACGAGCTTAGCGCAAGCCGGCAAAGTGGAGTGTATCGCCGGTGCAAGCTTACCTATGCTGGTGCGTGTTTTGACCTATCGCCATGAGCCTTTGGCGGTGGTAGTTCAAAAAGCGCTCAGCGGTGGGCAGCAGGGTGTGGTTCATGTCAATTCGGATTCTGATCATGCAAATTAAAGAAGTCGAAATTATTAACAAATTAGGGCTGCATGCTCGAGCTTCTTCAAAGCTTACCAAGCTAGCGAGCCAATTTAAATCCGAGGTATGGGCGACCCGCAATGGCCGTCGTGTCAATGCAAAAAGTATTATGGGGGTGATGATGCTCGCCGCCAATAAGGGCTCACGCATACAATTAGAAACGATTGGCGACGACGAAGTGGAAGCGATGGCAGCCTTATCGGACCTGATTGAAGACTATTTTGGTGAAGGTGAATGAGTTTTATCCTGCAAGGTATCGGTGTATCTGA
>CXWL01102535.1_pt1 | contig 18041 bp, 15 predicted proteins | sample 590931 | NCBI WGS metagenome assembly CXWL01 (sample SAMEA3498368, study PRJEB10139) | groundwater metagenome | biome: water well; material: biofilm material | place: Germany | collected 2015-04-27 | reverse complement strand
CGCCCGCATCGTCGGTCGAGATCACGTACGGCACACCATATTTACGGTACAGGGTCAGTGGATGGTTGTCGCCCTTGATGCCGCTGATGAAGGCGTTGCTGGTCAGGTTGATCTCGACGGGAATGTCGTTCTCGCGCATCGTCTTCATGATCGCGATCGCGTTCGCTTCATGCGCCAGGTCGATGCCGTGGCCGATGCGGTCGGCGCCGGCTACGGTCAGCGCTTCGTCGATGTGGAACTTGAGGCCTTCCGGCGGTACGTCGCCCAGCGCCAGCTCGCCGGCGTGCAGCGCCAGCTTCACGCCCGGGTAGCGCTTCTTGAGGAACTTGAACATCTTCATGTGCAGGCTGTAGTCACGCATCGCGATGTGCGAGCTTTCCTGTCCCACGATGTTCAGGCCGACCACCAGAGCGCCCTGCGCGGCCGCCTTGAACCCGCCCGCCATCGATGAGAACACGCGCGATGGCGACTGCAGGCGGAACACGTACGACTGGTAGCGCATGGTGAAATTGGCGTCGTCGACGCCGGCATGCGATTCGGCGATCCTGCGGGTGTAGTCCGACAGGTTCTGGTTGAACCTGGCGTCAGTGTCGAGGGCAGCCAGCCACGTGGCCATCGCGTCGTCCAGCGCGGCGTCGCTGGCGCCGGCCTGGCGCACCCTGGCGTCGAAGTCGGCGCTGTCGCTCGACGGCGCCGATTTGAACATGGTCTCGATGTACGAGACGTTTTCCGCGATCGCGCGCTTCTTCAAGGTCAGCAGGCCTTCGTTGAAGTTGGTGTTCGAGACGGCGTAAAAATAGAGAAAGGTCTCGAAAAAGCGCTGGTCAGGCGGCGGCTGGACCGCGCCGTGGTTGTCGAAGTCCTTGGTCGACCAGCGCTGCAGCAATTCGCGATACGCGTTGTCGTTCGCGAGGAACTCGCCGCCCGTCAGGCAGGTGATCGTCTTCGGCGGGATCGGGGTCGCACGCGCGGCCGCAACCTTCGCCGGGTCCGATTCGATCCTGTATGTGTTCATGTCGACGCACCAGCCCTGCTTGTCGATCCAGTCGAGGTACTGCTCGGCGTAGATGGAGCCCGAGTAGTGGTGGTGCAGGTCCGCGCCCTTTGGCATGCGGGTGAAGAACAGCGTCAATTCGGAGGTCTTCGGCGTCTGGCCCGCGATCAGCGATGCGTAGTGACGGGCGGTGAGAACCTCGTTGGCCTTGGCCGACGGCGCGCGTGCGTGGACTGCAGGCTGCGCGGCGGCGAACGCCAGGACGATCGCCAGGCCGCTCATTTTGATGTGCATTGTTCTTCTCTCGTGTGTGGAACTGCCAAAAATTATGCAGGCAGGCGCTCGTGTACTTTTCGCCCGGCGGCGTAAGTCGCACTCACCGCGCGGTCGTCGCCCAGCAGCGCCAGCACGAACAGCAGTTCCTCGAGATTGGTGCACCGCTCGGTGCGGCGCGCGAGCAGCGGCGTGCAGGCCGGATCGAGCACGATAAAGTCTGCCTCCGTCCCCGGCGCGAAGCTGCCGATGCTGCCTTCGAGTTGCATGCTGCGTGCAGCACCGAGCGTGGCGAGGTAGAACATGCGCGCCGCCGGCAGGTAACTGCCCTTCAAGCGCGCTACTTTATAGGCTTCATTCATCGTTTGCAACATCGAGAACGAGGTGCCGCCGCCGACGTCCGTCGCCAGCGACAGGTTGACCCTGGCTGCGTCGGCCCTCTCGAAATCGAACAGGCCGCTGCCGAGGAAGAAGTTGGAGGTCGGGCAGATCGCGGCGGCCGCGCCGGTGGCGGCCATGCGCGCGAAGTCGGCGTCGTCGAGCCAGATGCAGTGGCCAAACATGGACCGCTGCCGCATCAGGCCATGGCTGTCGTACACGTCCAGATAGCTGCGCGCTGTCGGATACAGCTCGCGCACCCAGTCGCATTCGGCGTGGTTTTCCGATACGTGGGTCTGGATGAAGGTGTCCGGGTAGGCAGCCGCAAGTTCCCCGGCCAGCGCCAGCTGGGCTGGGCTCGACGTCGGCGCAAAGCGTGGCGTGATCGCGTACAGCGCGCGTCCGCGCTTATGCCACTTGCGGATCAGGTCTTCGCTTTCGCGCGCCCCGCCCTCCGCGCTGTCGCACAAGAAGTCCGGGCAGTGCCGGTCCATCAGGATCTTGCCGGCCACCATACGCAGGTTGCGCGCTTCGCTGGCTTCGAAAAAAGCGTCGACCGACTCCTTGTGCACCGTGCAGTAGACCATCGCGGTCGTGGTCCCGCAGCGCAGCAGCTCGTCGAGGAAGAACTCCGCCACCTCGCGCCCGTGCTGCCGGTCGCCGAACTGGCGCTCGGTGGGGAAGGTGTAGGTTTCGAGCCACGCCAGCAGGCCGGGCGCGGGCGAGGCGATCATGTCGGTCTGCGGAAAGTGCAGATGGGTGTCGATAAAGCCGGGCATGATCAGCTTGCCGCGGTAGTCATGCACCGTGGCGCCTTCGGGCAAGGCGGCGGCCAGCGTGCCGTAGTCGCCCGCCGCCAGGACCTTGTCGCCGTCGACGATCAGCAGCCCGTCTTCATGCCAGTTGTAAGCGTCTGGCGTAAAGGCCGGGTCGGCGTGGAAGTGCAGCACGCTCGCGCGGTAGGCTTGCAGCTTGTTTGGTGGAGCTATCGACATCAGGTTCTTTCTTGTTCAATCTTGTGCAGGGCAGCTTCTTGCGCTTCCCATACGCCCAGCAGCTGGGCGCATACCGACGCCGCGATCACCGCTGGCGCCTTGTTTGTTATGCCGGGCAGCCCGATCGGGCAGGCCATCGCGTCGATCCGCCCCGGGTCAAAGCCCTTGTCGCGCAGGCGGCGCTCGAACTGCTTGCGCTTGGTGTGCGAGCCAATCAGGCCAAACCAGCCAACGCCTGGCCGCGCCATGATCGCTTCGGCCAGCCGCAGGTCGAGCGCGTGGCTGTGCGTCATGACGAGGTAGCTCGCGCCCTCCGGCGCTTCGGCGACGAGCGCCTCCGGCGTGTCGGTCGCTTCCACAGTCACGTTGGCCGGCACGAGCTCCGGAAACAGGTCGTCGCGCTCGTCCACCCAGCTAACTGTACATGGCAACTCCGCCAGCGCGCGCACGATCGCAGCGCCGACATGACCTGCACCAAACAGGACCAGGCGGGCACGCGGCGCGAACACGGCATCGGCCAGCCATCGGCGCCCTGCCGCGTCCTGCATGACGTGCGTGCCCCGGTCGCGTGCAAACGCAGGCGCCTGGGCGCCGGCGATCTGCGCACCCGCCGCGTCGAACAGCGCCGCCTCGGGAGCGCCGTCAATCGCCACCATGCGCCAGCTGTCTTCCCGAACGCGATCGCGCAGCAGCGCTGCCTGCCCGGCGTCGGCAAGCTCGAACAGCAAGTGGACCACCCCGCCACAGCACTGCCCCAGGCCCGGGCCCAGCGCAAACCGTTCAAAGTGGCGCGCGCGGCCGTCGGCGAGCATTGTCCGCGCGATCTCAACGGCGCGCAGTTCAAGATGGCCGCCCCCGATCGTGCCGGTGGCCTTGCCTGCGTCCACCTGCATCCTGGCGCCAGGCTCGCGCGGTACCGAGCCTTCGGCAATGGCGACCGTGACCAGCACTTCCATCACGCGGCCGTACGCAGTGCCGCTTCAACGGCGGCGATCGACTTCAGGATCTCTTCGCTGGTTGCTGGTGCGTTCAGCGGAGGGTTGATCTTGTGGCCGCCAACGCTCGACACCGCGTCGCGGATCGCGAAGAAAACCGAGAACGGCAGCAGCAGCGGCGGCTCGCCGACCGCCTTCGAGCGGTGGATGCTGTCTTCCACGTTACCGTTGTCGTACAGGCGCACGCGGAAGTCTTCGGGGCAGTCGGACACGCCGGGTATCTTGTAGGTGGATGGCGCATGCGTCATCAGCTTGCCGCCGTCGTTCCACCACAGCTGCTCGGTGGTCAGCCAGCCCATGCCCTGGATGAAGGCGCCTTCGACCTGCCCGATGTCGATGGCCGGGTTCAGCGAACGGCCGGCATCGTACAGCGCGTCGACGCGCAGCAGTTTCCATTCGCCGGTCAGCGTGTCCACCACGACCTCCGACACCGCAGCGCCGTAGGCGTAGTACGAGAACGGGTGGCCGTTCATTGTCTTCGGGTCCCAGTGCAGGCCGGGCGTGGCGTAGAAGCCGTCGGACCACAGCTGGACGCGGGCCAGGTAGGCCTTCTGGACCAGTATCGGGAACGGCTCTTCGTGGCCGTTGACGAACACGGTATCGGCCGCAAAGCGCACGTCCGCCACGTCGCCGCCGTACAGCTTGACCGCGCACGCTGCCAGCCGATCGCGGATCTGGCGCGCGGCATCCTGCGCCGCCTTGCCGTTCAGGTCGGCACCGGTCGATGCGGCGGTGGCCGACGTGTTCGATACTTTGCTGGTGTCGGTGGCGGTGGCGCGTACGTGCGACAGGTCCACGCCCAGCTCATGCGCGACGACCTGCATCACCTTGGTGTTGATGCCCTGCCCCATCTCGGTGCCGCCATGGTTGACGATGACCGAGCCATCGACATACACGTGCACCAGCGCGCCAGCCTGGTTCAGATGCGTGACGTTGAAGGCGATGCCGAACTTGACTGGCGTGAGCGCGAGTCCTTTTTTGAGCACCGGGCTTGCGGCATTGAACGCCGCGATTGCCGCGCGGCGTGCGCGGTATTCGCTGCTCTCCTCCAGCTCCGCCACCAGCTCGTGGATGACATTGTCGACCACGACCTGCCCATACGGTGTAACGTTGTTGTCGGTCTTTCCGTAGAAGTTGATGCGTCGGATATCGAGCGAATCGCGCCCGAGCGTGCGCGCGATTTCGTCGATCACGTATTCGATCGCGATCGCACCTTGCGGCCCGCCGAAGCCGCGGAACGCGGTGTTCGACTGCGTGTTGGTTTTGCCGCAGGCTGCGCGGATATCGACGTCGGACAGGTAGTACGTGTTATCGAAGTGGCAGACCGCGCGCGTGGCGACGGGGCCGGACAGGTCGGCGGAATAGCCGGCGCGGCTGACCATATCGACTTTCGCCGCGATGATCTTGCCGTCCTCGCCGTAGCCAACTTCGTACGCGTAATAGAAGCAGTGACGCTTGCCGGTAACGAGCATGTCGTCATCGCGGTCTGCGCGCAGCTTGACCGGCCGTTTCAAGTGGTCGGCCGCGATGCTTGACGCGGCGCACCACAGCGCCGATTGCGACTCCTTGCCCCCAAAGCCGCCGCCCATGCGCCGGCACTCGACGACGATGTTATGCGAAGGGACGCCAAGCGCGTGCGCAACGACGTGCTGCATCTCGCTCGGGTGCTGGGTCGAGCACTGCACCAGCATGCCCTTGTTTTCTTTCGGGATTGCGTACGCGATCTGTCCTTCAAGGTAGAACTGCTCCTGTCCGCCGACATGCAGCTCGCCCCTGACCGAATGCGGCGCGCATTCAAAGGCAGCCTGGTAGTCGCCGCGCGCAAGGTGCATCGGTGGCAGGACATAAGACTGGGCATCCCTGGCCGCTTGCGGCGTCAGGATCGCCGGCAGTTCGTCGTAGGTCACCTTCGCAAGGCGGGCGGCCCGGCGCGCGTTGTCGTGCGTGTCCGCGACCACGATGAACAGCGGCTGGCCGACATACATCACGATGCCGTCGGCGAAGATTGGGTCGTCATGGATGATCGGACCGCAGTCATTCGTGCCCTTGATGTCGTCGGCCGTGTAGACGGCAACGACGCCGCGGCTGGCGCGCACTGGCGCCAGGTCCATCGACAGGATCATCGCGTGCGGCTTGGCGGACAGGCCAAGCGCGCCGTGCAGCGTGCCTTGCACTTCAGGGATATCGTCGGTGTAGGTCGCCTGGCCAAGCACGTGCAGTTCGGCCGACTCGTGCGGGCGCGGCTTTCCGACCACGCTCCACGCGGTGCTTTTCAAAACGGGGGAACCTGCGTCGTTCATCGTGTTCTCCTTACGCGCGCACGGCGAACGCGTTGACTTCAGTCGTCGCCAGCGGTGCATCCTGGCGCGTCTCGAACCAGTAGCGCTTGAGCAGGTTCTGCGCCGCTTTCATGCGGTATTCGCCGGATGCGCGCATATCCGACAGCGGCTTGTAGTCCTGCGCCATCGCGGCCATCGCGGCGATGACAGTCGCTTCGGTCCAGCGCTGGCCGCGCACCGCGTCTTCAGCCGCGGTAGCGCGCTTTGGCGTTGCAGCCATGCCGCCGAAAGCGATGCGTGCGTCCGTCACCACGTCGCCATCGAAGGTGAACGCAAACGCCGCGCACACTGCGGAGATATCCTGGTCAAAGCGCTTTGCCAGCTTGTAGGTGCGCAGGGGCACGCCCTCGCGCGGCATCGGCACGCGCAGTGCCTGTACGAATTCGCCGGCCTGCAGATCCTTCTGCTGGTAGCCGAGGTAGAAGTCTTCCAGCGGCATCACGCGCTCGCCCGCCGGACCGCGCAGCACCAGCTGGGCGCCGGCGGCGATCAGCCACGGCATCGAGTCGCCGATCGGCGAACCGTTGGCCACGTTGCCGCCAAGCGTACCCGCGTTGCGGATCGGGAGCGACGCAAAGCGCTGCCACATTTCCGACAGCTCGGCTGGGTAATGGCGGCACAGCGCCTTGTAGGCTTCTTCAAGCGTGACACCGGCGCCAATCTCGATCATGCCGGCCCTATCGACGACGTTTTTCAGTTCGTCGATGTGGCCGAGGTAGATGATGTCGCCGAGGTCGCGCATCTGCTTGGTGACCCACAGGCCGACATCGGTCGACCCGGCCAGCAGCAGCGCTGCCGGATTTTCCGCGCGCAGCTGGACCAGTTCATCGATGGTGCGCGGCGCATGGAACTGCTGTCCGCCGACGCTGTATGTCGCCATCGTGTCGCGCCGAAGCGCCTCCAGCTGGCTTGTCAGCGCCTCGCGGTCGAACGACACGGCAGGCAGCTCGCCCATGCGCATGGCAGCATCAATGATGGGACGGTAGCCGGTGCAGCGGCACAGGTTGCCCGACAGGGCGTCGTCCACCTGGCAGCGCGACGGGCGCTTGCCTTCCTGCTTCAGGTACATGCCCCACAGCGACATCACAAAACCCGGCGTGCAGAAGCCGCATTGCGAGCCGTGGCATTCGACCATCGCCTGCTGTACCGGGTGCAGCGTTCCGTCCGGCAGCTGCATGTCTTCGACGGTGAACAGTGCCTTGCCGTCCAGCGTAGGCACCAGCTGGATGCAGGAATTGACCGCCTTCATCTGGAGCTGGCCGTTCTCGAGGGAGCCAATGACCACCGTGCAGGCGCCGCAGTCACCCTCGGCGCAACCTTCCTTGGTGCCGGTGCAGTGCAGTTCCTCACGCAGGTGCTGCAGCACAGTCTGCGTCGGCGACGCATTGCTGACCTCGCGCACGGCGCCCTGATAGAAGAAACGAATCGGTTCTGACATTCTTGCCTCGGCTTTATCCCAGCGTACAAGGCTAACACCAGTGACATTCGCGTGTATATAAAAACGCTGATGTCGGTTATCAGCCAAATGCCATGTTACGGCCAGTGTGCTGGCACTTCATTTTAGATAAGTGGCACTGGAACGCCAAGATCGATTGTCAAGAAGAACCATTCGTGCGATGCTCCGGAAAATATACTTAAAACAAGTAGGGGAGACCATGTCCACAACCAATGTTCCCAATCAAAATCTCCGCACACCGCGCCTGGTGGGGTGGGGACTGATTATCCTGGCCTTCGCGATCCCCGCGTTGGGCATTGCGCGCGGCGCATATGATGGCATCGAACTGGTCGTGACGCTGATCGGCGCCACCATCACCCTGTTCGTCGTCACTGCCGTCGCCTGGATCGTCACACGGACCTGCAGCCGTCGCACCAAGGCATATGGGCGCGTGGCGGTCGGGCTGCTGCTCTGCCTGAATATGTCGGTCAAGCTGTCCAACGATATCCAGGACCATGAAGCGAACAAGGAATACGCACGTCAGCTCTCGGAAATGCGGCAGCAGCAGGCCGCTTTCGCCGAGGCATTACAGCACAGCGGCCGCGTCGACTAGCATTTGCTTCATTCCAGAAAAGGATGCGTCGCATGCCAATGCTGCGCGATATCGATGCGGCGCGTGATCCAGACCTTGTCGTGCGTCTGTACGTAGTCGAGGAAGCGCGCCAACGCGGCGGCCCGGCCTGGACGCCCGACAATCCGGCAGTGCAGTCCGATCGATAGCATTTTCGGCTGGTTCAATCCGTTCGGATCGCCCTCCGCGTACAGCACGTCGAACGCATCCTTCAGGTAATCGAAAAACTGGGTGCCGGCGTTGAAACCCTGCATCGCCGCGAAGCGCATGTCGTTGGTGTCCAGCGTGTACGGCACCACCAGGTGCGCTGTGACGGCCGCCGCGCCGCTGGCGTCGAGGTGCTCCACCTTTTGCCAGAACGGCAGGTCGTCGCCGTAATGGTCGGCGTCATAGACGAAACCACCGTGCTCGACGACCAGCTTGCGCGTGGCCGGCGAATCGCGNNTCGCGGAAGGCGGCGACTGCCTCCGGATTGCGCCTGAGCGCCATCGCTACGCCAAACACAGTCAGCGGCAGCTGCCGGTCCTCGAACATCCGAAGCAGGCGCCACAGGCCCGCGCGGGAGCCGTATTCGTACAGCGACTCCATGCTCATGTGCCGCATCGGGAACGATTGGGCGCCGATAATCTCGGACAAGAACGTCTCGGACCCCGCGTCGCCGTGCAGCACGCAATTCTCAGCGCCCTCCTCGTAGTTCAACACGAACTGGAGTGCGATGCGCGCCTGGCCCGGCCAGCGGGGATGGGGCGGATTGCGGCCATAGCCGATCAGGTCGCGTGGGTAGTTGTCGTAAGTCGTCATCGATGCGGGCCGGATGTGGGTTATAAGTGGCATCATATATTGACTGACGCACAAGGGTATATGATCTTCGCCATAGGACAATTCACCCCACTATATATAGGTAAGCGAATGGGCAAACTCAGTACTCACGTGCTCGACACGACGCAAGGCAAGCCGGGCGCAGGCGTCAAGGTGGAGCTGTACGCGGTCAAGGAAAACCAGCGCACGCTGGTCAAGACCGAGACAACCAACCAGGACGGCCGCTGCAGCGGCCCCCTGCTCGAAGGCGATGCGTTGCAGCCGGGGCAATACGAACTGGTGTTTGCCGCCGGCGACTATTTCGCTGCCCAGGGCGTCGCGCTGCCCTCGCCCCGCTTCATCGACCGCGTAACGATTGCCTTCGGCATTGCGCATGCCGACCAAAACTATCATGTGCCGCTGGTGGTCACGCCCTGGTCCTACGCGACCTACCGCGGCAGCTGAGCGGTCCAGCCGAACGATGCAAATTCGTCAAACTTGCTATCCTTGGGCCTTCGCTCGGGAGAGAAAATGTCCTTGCACATAGTTCACTTTATCGGCCCCATCACGCACCACTCCGCGTGCACGATCCGCAACCTGTGCCTGCAGGCGCTGCAAAGCGGCGCCAGCGAGATCGAGCTGCACATGTCGACCGAAGGCGGCAACATGACCGCCGGCTTTGCGCTGTACTTTTTCCTCAAGTCCCTTCCCTTGCCGCTGACCACGCATAACCTGGGCAGCATCGAGTCGGTCGGCGTCGTGGTTTTCCTCGCGGGCGGCAAGCGTTATGCCTGCCCGGGCACCCGCTTCCTGGTCCATCCCTTGCACTGGGGCTTCGGCAACCTGGTGGCGGCCGACCATTCGCGCGTCAGCGAATGGCGCGACTGCCTTGACTTCGACGCCGAGCGCTATGCGCGCGCCTTCGACGAGGCCACCTGCGACTGTCCGGGCCACATCGATATCCGCCCCAACCTGTTCGGCAACGCCCGCCTTTTCGACGCCGACCAGGCGCTCGCCGCAGGCATGATCCACGCGGCCGTCCAGGCCCGGCTGCCCGAAGCGGGCGTCACCTCGCACTGGTGGAACGGCTGACAGTGCAGTGTTGACAACATCTAGAGTGTCCCCTCGATGCTTTTTCGCAACAATTCATGTTGACTGTCGGCAATTGTAACCAATTGTCGCGTGGCAAGGTTAGAATCGATTCAGCATGAGCGTTCGGCCCCACCCCTGCCGGAGTTCTCCTCACGGTTGCACCTCCCGTACTAACTTCACGAAGACAATCACATGAACAATCGCTTTATTGCAACAATGCTTGCATTGCCGTTCGCTGTGTCCACAGCATGCGCGGCCGACACGGCTCCAACCGTCAAGATCAGCGGCTTCGGCACCGGCGCGCTCACTTTCACCGATACCGACCAGACCCAGTTTGCCCGCCCTAACCAGGCCAGCGGCGCCAGCAAGAGCCCGCGCACCGGCGTCGACTCGAACCTTGGCCTGCAGGCCAGCACCGACATCAACCCATGGCTGTCCGCCACCGCCCAGGGCCTGGTACGCAAGGACGGCGAGGAAGGTTTCGGCGCCGAACTGGCGTGGGCCTTTGTCAAGGCCAAGGTATCGGACAACGTCAGCGTACGCGTTGGCCGTGTAGGCCTGCCGGTCTTCATGATTTCCGACTACCGCAACGTCGGCTATGCCAACACCATGCTGCGCCCGCCGTCGGAGATGTATTCGCAAGTACCTTTCGACAGCATCGACGGCGTCGACGGCACCTTCCAGCAGTCGTTCGGCGATACCACCTTTACCGCACAGCTCGCATACGGCAAGACCGAGCGCGCCCTGAACACGGGCAGCGGTTCGATCGTCCATCTCGATGCCAAGGACACGTTGGCACTGAACCTGGTCGCCGAACACGGCCCGCTGATCGTGCGCCTCGGCCGCGCTGACGCAAAAGCCACGATCGCCGATTCTGCTTCGCTGAACACGCTGGTCGGCGGCCTGCGCGCAGCCGGCGCCGGCTATGGTTTCGGACAGCTTATTTCCCTGGGCAACGAACTTGCACTCAACGACAAGAAAGTGTCGTTCACCTCCGCCGGCGCGATCCTCGACTGGAACAATCTCCTGGTCCAGACCGAAATCGGCAAGCGCAAGACCGACAGCTACATCAACGACACCACGTCGTGGTACGTGATGGGCGGCTACCGTTTCGGCAAGTTCCTGCCGTACGTCAGCCACGCGAACCTGAAGGCTGACAACATCGTCGCCAACACCGTTCCCGCAGCCTGCCCTGCCGGCTACCCGGCTGCCTGCACCCCGACCATGCGCGCCCTGTCGGCAGGCGTCACCCGCCTGACCACGACCGGCACCCAGGGCCAGCAAAGCACCGACACCATCGGCGTGCGTTGGGACTTCCACCAGTCCGCCGCGCTGAAAGTACAGATCGACCGTATCAAGCCGAAGCACGGCCAGGGCCTGCTGCTGCAGCCAGCCGCCGGCTTCACCGGTCCGGTCACCGTCGGCGCAGTTGCCGTCGATTTCGTTTTCTAAGGAGCCACGCATGAAACATATTCGTCACTCACTGGCGACCGTGGCCGCAGCTGTTTCGCTGGCTGTGCTGGCCGCGCCGGCACAGGCCGAGGTGGTTGTTGTGGTCGGCGCCAGGAGCCCCGCCGCAACCATGACCACCGAGCAGGTCGCCCAGGTTTTCCTCGGCAAGTCCACGGCGATGACGCCGGTCGACCAGCCTGAATCGGAAGCGATCCGCGCCGAGTTCTACAAGAAAGTCGCCGGCAAGGACGCCGCCCAGGCCAAGGCGCTCTGGTCGAAACTGGTATTTACCGGCAAGGCTTCGCTGCCGAAGGAACTGGCAGGCAATGCGGAAGTGAAGAAGGCGGTTGCGGCCGATCCGAAAGCGATCGGCTACATCGACAAGAGCGCGCTCGACGCTTCCGTCAAGGCAGTGCTGAGCGTGCCTTAAGCCGGCAAGCACTGATCCCGTCGTCCCAATCCCGCGCCCATTGTTGGATGGGCGCCAACGGCATGCCTCCCTTTTCAGGGACGGCATGTCATGTTTATTGGAGTTCGTAGAATGAGTATCAAACGTAAGATCTGGGCACTGCCCGCGATCTCGACCCTCATCTTCAGCGTCGGCGTCGGGGCCAGTGCGTATATTGCCACCGGCGCCCTCAATTCGATCCGCACCACCGGCAACGTCGACTATCCAGTGCTGGACGGCGCCAAGTCGCTGTCGCTGGAAGTCACCGCCATCACCGACGGCCTGCGCGATGCCGTGGCCGAAGGCGACAAGGCGCGCCTCGACCAGATCGCCGAACAAGCCAGCAAACTACGGGCTAACATCGCCAAGCTGGGGCAGATTCCGGGGCAAACCGCCACCGGCGCCCGCCTGGGCAAAGAATTCGATGCGTACTACGCGCCGGCGCTGTCGGCGGCCCGCATCATGCTGGAAATGGAACAGGGTGATCCGGGCGCGACCGTGGCGCGCATGCAAAGCGCGCTGGCCACGCTGGCGGCAGACCTGGAGAAGACCAATGCGGCCGCGCAGGCGCAGTTCAAGGCCGGCATCAACGCCAGTGAAACCAGGGTACGCAGCGTGCTGTGGGCCATCGTCGCCGCTGCGGTAGCCGTGATCGCCAGCCTGGCGCTGGTGTCGTGGTTCGTCGTCAAGGCCATCTGGCAGCAATTGGGCGGCGAGCCGGAATATGCGCGTACCATCGCCCGTTCGGTCGCTGACGGTGACCTGTCGATGGACATCGTCACGGAAAAAAATGACAGCACCAGCCTGCTGGCAGCGCTGCGCGACATGCGCGCCAAGCTCGGCAGCATGGTGGCCGAGATCAAGAACTCGGCCGAAACGATCAATGTCGCCAGCGCCGAAATCGCCAGCGGCAACGCCGACCTGGCGGCACGCACCGAATCGCAGGCGGCCAGCCTCGACCGCACCACGCAGGCGATGCTGGGGCTCACCAGCACCGTGCGCAAGAACGCGGGCAACGCAACCGAAGCCAATGCCCTGGTGATGTCGGCGTCGGACGAAGCGACCCGCGGCGGCCAGGTCGTCAGCGGCGTGGTGACGACGATGGGCGACATCAACGCATCGGCAAAGAAGATCGTCGACATCATCGCGGTGATTGATGGCATTGCGTTCCAGACCAATATCCTGGCGCTGAATGCGGCAGTCGAGGCAGCGCGCGCGGGGGAGCAGGGCCGCGGCTTTGCCGTGGTGGCCGCCGAGGTGCGCAACCTGGCGCAGCGCAGCGCCGCGGCAGCCAGGGAAATCAAGGAGCTGATCGGTGATTCGGTGTCGAAGGTGGATGCCGGCTCGCAGCTGGTCGACCAGGCCGGCGTGACGATGGGGCAGATCGTGGAATCGGTGCGCAAGGTCGCCGCGATCATGGTCGAAATTAATGCATCGAGCCAGGATCAGTCGGCTGGCATTGACGACATCGGCCGTGCGATTGCCAGCATGGATGAAATGACGCAGCAGAACTCGGCGCTGGTGGAAGAAGCGGCCGCAGCTGCCGAATCGCTGACAGAGCAGACCGATCAACTGAGCAGCGCGCTGGGGATGTTCAAGCTGGCGCAGGCCGGGCAGCCCGCCGTCGGCAAACGGCCGGTGCTGGCGATCGGCATCTGATCACGGGCCGGCGCGGGCGCATCCGTATTGAGAGGACGGCGTAGCGCCGCGCGCGCATCGGCTCGTGTACAAACTTGCATCAAGCCTCCCCTTCCTCTAGAATCCAAAGCTCAGCGGTAGCCTGATGGCCCGCTCCGCCTGGCCCCGGCCCACCATCAGGGCCGACCAGTTTGTCATGCAAGTTTTCTGACGGCGACCCTTGGATACCGTGCCGCTTTGGGTGCTACTGCTCGCACTCGCCTTCCTGATCCTGTTTTCAGCCTTTTTCGCCATGGCGGAAACGGCGCTGATGTCAGCCAACAAGTTCCGCCTGCGTTCGATGGCCAAACGCGGCCACCGCGGTGCACGCTCGACCTTGTGGCTGCTTGACCGCACCGACCAGCTGCTGTCGCTGATCCTGATCGCCAATACCGTTGTCAACGCCGTCGCCACCGCGCTCGTGACTGGCATCGCCATCATGTTCTTCGGTTACGACGAAGGCATGATCGCCGTCGCCATCGCCGCCCTGGTGTTCCTGCTGGTGGTGTTTGCTGAAATCACGCCCAAGCGTATCGGCGCGCGCTACCCGGAAAACATCTCGCTGTCGGCCGCGACCGTGCTGCGCCCGCTGATGGCCATCGCGCAACCGCTGATCTGGTTCGTGAACCTGTTCGTGTCGGCGACGATCTCGCTGCTGCGCATCCGCCGCAGCAACCCGGACGAGCAACGCGTCTCGCCAGAAGAACTGCGTTCGATCGTCCTGGAAAGCGGCAACTTCATTCCGCAAAAGCACAAGAGCATCCTGCTCAACCTGCTCGACCTGGAAAATATTTCGGTCGAAGACATCATGACCCCGCGCGCCCAGATCGAAGCGCTGAACTTGGCCGTGCCGGTGGCGGACATCAAACACCAGCTAACCACCTGCTACCACAACAAGCTGCCGGTCCACGAAGGCGAGATCAACCAGATCGCCGGCATCCTGCACGTGCGCCACGCCGTCGCCCTGCTCAATGAAGAGGAAGACCTGACGGTCCAGCACTTCCGCGACCTGCTCAGCACGCCTTATTTCATTCCTGAAGACACCAGCGCGCTGGCCCAGCTGCAGTATTTCCAGGAAAACAAGGAACGCCTCGGCATCATCGTCGACGAATACGGCGAGGTGCAGGGCCTGGTGACCCTCGACGACATCATCGAGGAACTGATCGGCGAGTTCACCACCTCGGTACCGGGCGCGTCGCGCAGCGAAACCTTTGCCTGGGACGCCAGGGGCGAGTGCCTGCTCGACGGCGCCACCCCGCTACGCGACATCAACAAGCAGCTGGGACTCGGTTTCACGCTGGACGGCCCCAAAACGCTGAACGGCATGCTGCTCGAGCAACTGCAGGAAATCCCCGACGCGCCGATTGCCATCAAGATGGGCAACTGCGTCATCGAAGTGCTTCATGTACAGAACCAGGCGATCAAAGTGGCGCGGCTGCAGCGTCTTCCAGCGAAACAGTTCATTTAAGATAACTTTGTGTCGCAGTACCATGTCGTCTACGTGGTATTAGCGCCTCTGTCCGGAGACAACTCTTTACAAATGTGATGCCCGGAGGCATGATCAGAGGCAACACGCCGTATCGGGCCACCTCCTGGCACGGCGCCTTTGCCGTCCCTTGATCATTTAACCACGCGCGTCTATGGCATCAGTCCTACCGAACACGGCTTCAGGCATACCGATGTCCGGACTCGCACGTGCGCTGGTGCAGGCTGGACGTTTGCCTGCGGCCCAGGCCGACGCGCTGCAAAAACAGGCGGCCACNNTCCGAGACGTTCGGCTATCCGCTGATGGATTTGCAGACGCTGAGCATCGACGCGCTGCCGCCCAAGGCCATCGACGCCAAGCTGATGCAGGGACAGCGCGTCGTGGCGCTGGCCAAGCGCGGCAACAAGCTGTCGGTCGCGATCTCGGACCCGACCAACACGCAAGCCCTCGACCAGATCAAGTTCCAGAGCGAAGCATCGGTTGAGCCGGTGATCGTGGCGCATGACGCCCTGATCGCCCTGCTCGCCAAGCTGATGAAGAGCGCCGAGCAGACGCTCAGCGAAATGGTCGGCGACGTCCAGGACATCCAGTTCGCCGACGAAGACACACAGCCGGCGCCGCTGCCCGAGCTCGGCAACGACATCGAAGACGCGCCGATCGTCAAGTTCCTGAACAAGATCCTGATGGACGCGGTGAACATGGGTGCCTCGGACATCCACTTCGAGCCTTTTGAAAAGTTCTACCGCATCCGCCTGCGCGTCGACGGCGTGTTGCGTGAGCATGCCCAGCCGCCGATCACGATCCGCGACAAGCTGGTCTCGCGCATCAAGGTACTGGCCAAACTCGACATCTCGGAAAAGCGCGTGCCGCAAGACGGCCGCATGCGGCTGATCCTGTCGCCGGTCAAGGCCATCGATTTCCGCGTCAGCACCCTGCCCACGCTGTTCGGCGAAAAGACCGTCATGCGTATTCTCGACGCGACCCAGGCCCAGATGGGCATCGACGCGCTCGGCTACGACCCCGACCAGAAAGAGCTGCTGCTCGACGCGATCCAGCGCCCGTACGGCATGGTGCTGGTCACCGGCCCGACCGGTTCGGGCAAGACCGTGTCGCTGTATACCTGCCTGAACGTCATCAACAAGCCCGGCATCAACATCTCCACCGCGGAAGACCCGGCCGAGATCAACCTGCCCGGCGTCAACCAGGTCAACGTCAACGACAAGGCCGGCCTGACCTTCCCGGTCGCGCTGAAATCGTTCCTGCGCCAGGACCCGGACATCATCATGGTCGGCGAGATCCGCGACCTCGAGACCGCCGACATTGCGATCAAGGCCGCGCAGACCGGCCACATGGTGTTCTCGACCCTGCACACCAACGACGCGCCATCGACGCTGACGCGCCTGATGAACATGGGCGTGGCCCCGTTCAACATCGCCTCCTCGGTGATCATGATCACCGCGCAGCGCCTGGCGCGCCGCCTGTGCACCTGCAAGCAGCAGGCCGAGACCAGCCGCGAGGTGTTGCTGGCGGCGGGCTTTCGCGACCACGAACTAGAAGGCGACTGGAAGCCCTACCGCCCGGTCGGCTGCGAACGTTGCCTGGGCAGCGGCTACAAGGGTCGGGTCGGCATTTACCAGATCATGCCGATTACGCCGGCAATTGAAAAAATTATTCTTGCGCACGGTAATTCGATGGAAATCGCGGCGCAGTCGGAGGCGGAAGGCGTCAAGTCCTTGCGCCGTTCAGGCCTGATGAAGGTAAAGCAGGGATTGACCAGCCTGGAAGAAGTGCTCGGCTGCACCAACGAATAGGAACCATAAATGGCAACGTCACAATCGAAATCGGCCGGTGCGGTCAAGGAAAGCATCTACAGCTGGGAAGGCAAGGACAAATCCGGCAAGACGGTGCGCGGTGAACTGCGCGCCGGCGGCGAAGCCATCGTCAATGTCACGCTGCGCCGCCAGGGCGTGATGGTGACCAAGGTGAAGAAGAAGGTTCACCGCAGCGGGAAGAAGATCACCGACAAGGACATCTCGATGTTCACGCGCCAGCTGGCGACGATGATGAAGGCCGGCGTGCCGCTGCTGCAATCGTTCGACATCGTTGGCAAGGGCCACGCCAACCCGTCGATGTCCAAGCTGATCATGGACCTGCGCAGCGACATCGAGACAGGCACCAGCCTGAACAACGCGTTCCGCAAGTATCCCCTCTACTTCGACCCGCTGTTTTGCAACCTGGTAGGCGCCGGCGAACAGGCCGGTATCCTGGAAGACCTGCTGACCCGCCTGGCGATCTACAAGGAAAAGACGATCGCGATCAAGGCCAAGATCAAATCGGCGCTGATGTATCCGATCTCGATCCTGGCCATCGCCTTCGTGGTGACGGCCGTTATCATGATCTGGGTCGTGCCGGCGTTCAAATCCGTATTCCAGAGCTTCGGCGCCAACCTGCCGGCCCCGACCCTGATGGTGATGGCGATTTCCGAATTCTTCGTGCAATGGTGGTACCTGATATTCGGCGGCATCTTCGGCGTGGTGTACTTCTTCTTCCAGGCATGGCAGCGCTCGCTCAAGGTGCAGCGCTTCATGGACATCACCCTGCTCAAGGTGCCAATCTTCGGCAACGTGATCCGCAAGGCGACGATTGCGCGCTGGACCCGCACGCTGGCGACCATGTTCGCGGCCGGCGTGCCGCTGGTCGAAGCGCTCGACTCGGTCGGCGGCGCGGCGGGCAACGCGGTGTATCTCGACGCCACCCGCAAGATCCAGAATGAAGTCTCGACCGGTACCAGCCTGACGGCGGCCATGCAGAACGCCAACGTGTTCCCGAACATGGTGACGCAGATGGTGCAGATCGGCGAAGAATCCGGCTCGCTCGACGCGATGCTGGGCAAGGTCGCCGACTTCTACGAAGAAGAAGTCGACGAGGCGGTCGGCGCATTGTCGTCGCTGATGGAGCCGCTGATCATGGTGATCCTGGGCGTGCTGATCGGCGGCCTGGTGATTGCGATGTACCTGCCAATCTTCAAGCTCGGTTCGGTGGTCTGAC
>CXWL01027662.1_pt1 | contig 18045 bp, 17 predicted proteins | sample 590931 | NCBI WGS metagenome assembly CXWL01 (sample SAMEA3498368, study PRJEB10139) | groundwater metagenome | biome: water well; material: biofilm material | place: Germany | collected 2015-04-27 | reverse complement strand
GCCTGTTCGGCCAGCGCGTCAAGTTTGCCGGCAGGGCGGTCACGCTCAAGGTGTTCGAAGACAACGCGCTGGTGCGTTCCACGCTGGAAGGGCCCGGCAACGGCAACGTGCTGGTCATCGATGGCGGCGGCAGCCTGCGCCGCGCGCTGGTCGGCGGCCAGCTGGCGCTGCTGGCCCAGGACAATGGCTGGAGCGGCATCGTCGTGTATGGCTGCGTGCGCGACCGCGACGAGATCAACAGCTGCGAGATCGGCGTGCGCGCCCTCGCGACCCATCCGCAGAAAAGCGCCAAGCTGGGCGCCGGCGAGAGCGAGCTGCGGGTATTCATCGCCGGCGTGCCGGTCAATCCGGGCGACTGGATCTACGCCGACGCCGACGGCATCCTGGTGGCGCAACAAAAGCTCGCCTGAGCCGCCGCATTCCCGTCCTTTCCTCCCCTGAAATTGCTCCACGTCAAGTCTGACGGCGGGGCGGGCTTCTACCATGGGCCATGCCTTCTGGCGTCCACCATCGCGCTTTTTCATCAGGCGGTGGCGCCGTTTCGCATCGTGAAAAATGGGTCTCGAAAACCAGGCCGTGCGTTCCCGTTGGGAGAAATTTCGTTTCATATAGCAAAATGCGAATCGTAAGTGCTTGAATTTTATGTATTTAATTTAAGTTATATGTCTTATATAAGAGTGTGCTGCTACGCACAAATCAGGCCTATTATTTGTCTAACGGATTTCGCTTCTTAACTCGGCTTTTCAATTAGGAGAACACCATGGCAACTCGTGAACAGCAAGTAGCAGCCCTGCAAAAAGATTGGGACACCAACCCGCGCTGGAAAGGCGTCGTACGCAATTACACGGCTTCCGACGTGGTGCGGCTGCGCGGTTCGCTGCAGATCGAGCACACCATCGCGCAGCGCGGCGCCGACAAGATGTGGGACCTGCTGCACACCGAACCGTTCGTCGCCACCCTGGGCGCCATGACCGGCAACCAGGCGATGCAGCAGGTCAAGGCCGGCCTGAAAGCGATCTACCTGTCCGGCTGGCAAGTGGCGGGCGACGCCAACGTGGCCGGCGAGATGTATCCCGACCAGTCGCTGTACCCGGCCAACTCGGTGCCGATGGTGGTCAAGCGCATCAACAACACCTTCCAGCGCGCCGACCAGATCCAGTGGTCCGAAGGCAAGGACGACATCGATTACTTTGCGCCGATCATCGCCGACGCGGAAGCCGGTTTCGGCGGCGTGCTCAACGCCTACGAGTTGATGAAGTCGATGATCGATGCGGGCGCTGCCGGCGTGCACTTCGAAGACCAGCTGGCGTCGGTCAAGAAATGCGGCCACATGGGCGGCAAGGTGCTGGTGCCGACCCGCGAATTCGTCGAAAAGCTGACCGCGGCGCGCCTGGCGGCGGACGTCATGGGCACCTCGACCCTGGTGATCGCCCGTACCGACGCCGAAGCGGCCGACCTGCTGACCTCCGATATCGACCCGATCGACCAGCCGTTCTGCACCGGCGAGCGGACCGTCGAGGGCTTCTACAAGGTTCGCAACGGCCTCGAGCAGTCGATTGCGCGCGCGCTGGCGTACTGCCCGTTCGCCGACCTGGTGTGGTGCGAGACCGGCAAGCCGGACCTGGCGTTCGCCAAGCAGTTCGCCGATGCGGTGCATGCCAAGTTCCCGGGCAAGATGCTCGCTTACAACTGCTCGCCTTCGTTCAACTGGAAAAAGAACCTGGACGACGCCACCATTGCCAAGTTCCAGAAAGAGCTGGGCGCGATGGGCTACAAGTTCCAGTTCATCACGCTGGCCGGTTTCCATGCGCTCAACTACGGCATGTTCAACCTGGCCCACGGCTACGCGCGCCGCAACATGACCGCCTTCGTCGAGCTGCAGGAAGCCGAATTCGCCGCCGCCGACAAGGGCTTCACCGCGGTCAAGCACCAGCGCGAAGTGGGGACCGGGTACTTCGATGCCGTCACCCAGACCATCCAGCAGAACCAGAGTTCGACCACGGCGCTGCACGGTTCGACCGAGGACGAGCAGTTCTTCGACGAGAAAAAAGTGGCAGCCTGACCGGTTGCAGCGGGGGCGGGCGCCTTCCCCCGCACATCCCGAAGCCGCACCGGTCCTTGGCCCGTGCGGTTTTTTTGCGTCGGCATCTTCGGCGCGCCCTCGCGGCCGAGCCCAAAAACGTCCGCGAATCCGATTGTGGTGGATAATGTCGGTATATTCCGCCGCATTCCCCGCGATGCCGCGCGCCGTTTCATCCTAAATTTTTGGAATTCCCAGCCATGCTTAGCTACCGCCACGCCTTTCACGCGGGTAATCACGCCGACGTCCTGAAGCATTTCGTGCAGATCCAGTTGCACGAATATATGAATCAGAAGGACACCGCCTACACCTACATCGACACCCACTCGGGCGCCGGGGTGTACGCGCTCGACGGTGGCTACGCGTCCAAGAACGCCGAGTACGAAACCGGCATCGGCCCGCTGTGGGAACGCAAGGACTTGCCCAAGCAGCTGGCCGACTACGTCAGCCTGGTCAAGGGTCTCAATCCGAGCGGCAAGATGCGCTACTACCCCGGTTCGCCGTATTGCGCCGACAAGGCGATGCGCGAGCAGGACCGCCTGCGCCTGTTCGAGCTGCATCCGGCCGACAGCAAGATCCTGGCCGATAACTTCCGCAAGGTCGCCGAGCATGCCGCGGCGCAGGGCGAACGTCCGGCCGGGCGCGGCAAGCGCGTGCTGATCGAGCGGGGCGATGGTTTCCACGCCCTCAAGACGCTGCTGCCGCCGCCGTCGCGCCGCGCGCTGGTGCTGATCGACCCGCCTTACGAAGACAAGCAGGATTACCGCAAGGTGCGCGATGCGCTGGAAGACGCGCTCGCGCGCTTTCCGAGCGGCATTTTCGCGATCTGGTATCCGGTGCTCCAGCGCATGGAGTCGCGCCAGTTCGCCGACAAGCTCAAGCGCCTGCCCGCCAAGGAATGGCTGAACGTCACGCTGACCGTGTCGACCCCGGGCCCGGACGGTTTCGGGCTGCACAGCAGCGGCATGTTCATCCTCAATCCGCCCTACACGCTGGAGCCGACCTTGCGCCAGGTGATGCCGTTCCTGGTGCAGGCGCTGGGCAAGGACGAAGGCGCTACTTTCCTGATCGAATCGGGCACCCAGATGACCGGCACGGCCAGCACCCGGGTCGGCGCCAGCGGCAGCGTGCGGGTACCGGTCGGCAATGCCCGTCGCGCCAGCCCGACCGCCGGCACCGGCAGCCTGCGCCTGCCCGGCCAGGCCCCGGCCGGCACGCCCGGCGCCGCCGGCGCCACCGGTCCGCGCACGCCTGCCGCGCCCGGCGCACCTGGCGCGCGCCGCACCAGTTCTCGCCCGACCGGTCCGCGCACGCCGGGTTCGCGCCGGCCCTGAACCCCGGCCGCTGTTTCGATGTCGAAATGTAAATAGTATTTCACTTTTGTAGTATAGTCAGGGTGTGGGCGCCGCCGGTTGGTGTATCGAGCCGGGCTTGATCGTGTGCCCAATTTGTTCCGGGGGTATCCCGTGCCTATCGACTTAGCATCCCAACTGTCCTTGCCTTTCGACGATTTCTTCCTTGCGCGTCAGCCCATCCTCGGGCGTGACCAGCACTTGGTCGCGTTCGAATTGTTGTTCCGCACGGCCGGCTCGACCGAGGCGAACGTCACCGACGACGCCGCCGCGACCGCCGCGGTGATCTCGCACGCGTCGCAATTGGGCATGGAACATGTGGTAGGCGCGCAACTGGCGTTCGTCAACGTCAACGCGGTGGCGCTGATGAGCGACTATGTGCGCTTCCTGCCGGCCGACAAGGTGATCCTCGAAATCCTCGAAACCGTGAAAGCGACCCCGGAACTGATCGCCCGCGTCGCCGAGCTGAAATCGCTCGGCTTCAAGTTCGCGCTCGACGATGTGGTGGCCGACTCGGACAACGTGCGCAAGCTGGTCGAACTGGTCGACGTCATCAAGATCGACGTCAAGGGCGTCGATCCGGCCCGGCTGCCGGCGCTGACGGAGGCGCTGCGGCGCGAGCACAAGAAGCTGCTGGCCGAAAAGGTCGAAACGCTGGAGGAATTCAGCATGTGCCTGGAGTTGGGCTTCGAATATTTCCAGGGGTTTTATTTCGCCCGGCCCGTCATCCTCAGCGGCAAGAAAATCGCGCCGTCCGAGCTGGCCATCCTGCACCTGCTCGAACTGGTCGATTCGGAGGCGGACAACCGCACCATCGAATTGGCGGTCAAGCGCGACGCGCTGATCAGCCTGAACCTGCTGCGGCTGGTCAACACGCCGGCCGCGGGGGTGCGCGGCAGGATCGATACCCTGGGACAGGCGCTGGAAGTGCTGGGGCGCCGCCAGTTGCAGCGCTGGTTGCAGATCCTGCTGTACGCCGCGCCGGGCGCCAAGGTCGAAATGAACCTGCCGCTGCTGCAAATGGCCACCACCCGCGGCAAGATGCTCGAACTGATGAGCCTGAAGCTTCATCCCGGCCAGCGCGCCGCCGCCGACACCGGTTTTACGGTCGGCATCATGTCGCTCACCGATGCGCTGTTCTCGATGTCGATGGAAGACATCCTCGACACCGTCGACGTGGCCGACGAGGTGCGCTTGGCATTGCTCGAGCGCGAAGGCGAATACGGCGACATGCTGAACGTGGTCGAGCTGGTGGAAAAAGCCAAGTGCGGCAGGGCGCTGACGGCTGCCTTGCGCCAGCTGGACCTGACCATCAAGGACCTGCGCGAGATCGAACTGGCCGCCTTCGAGTGGATCAACGAACTGGCGCAAGAGGTGCACTAGCGCCCCGTTCGTCCCGCTAAGCGAGCAGCAGGAACACGGTCGGCTTCTTGTGGAAGTCCGGCATCTGGCCTGCGCCCAGCAGGCCCTTCCATTTCGCGCCGCTGAGCGTGCGGATCGATTCGCTGGGCAGGCTCAGGTCGGTCGCGACGCAGATCAGCGTGGCCGGCAGGCAGGTGCCGACCAGCGCCTCGAGCATGGCGCCATTGCGGTACGGCGTCTCGATCAGCAGCTGGGTCTGTTTTTCGCGGCCCGAGCGCTGCTCCAGCTCCTTGATGCGCCTGGCGCGCAGCGCGCTGTCGGTCGGCAGGTAGCCGTTGAAGGCGAAACTCTGGCCGTTCAGGCCGCTCGCCATGACCGCCAGCAACAGCGAGGACGGCCCCACCAGCGGCTTGACCGTGATGCCGTGCTGATGCGCCAGGCGCACCAGGTCGGCGCCCGGATCGGCCACCGCCGGCACGCCCGCTTCCGACACCAGCCCGCAATCGCGCCCGGCCAGCAGCGGCGCCAGCAGGCCGGCCAGGGCCGCCGGCGGGGTGTTTACGTTCAGTTCGGCAATCTCGATTTCCTGCAGCGGCCTGGCCAGCGGGTGGTCGATCGCGATCAGCTTCAGGAAGCCGCGCGCGGTCTTGGCGTTTTCCGCGACAAAGTAGTCGAGCCGGGCGGTCAGCGCCTGCACCTGGGTGGGGATGACGTGCGACAGTGCGCCGGGCGCGGCCTCGGTGGGGCCAAGGGTGTTCGGGATCAGGTAGAGGGTGCCAGGCATATTCTTGGAAATAGTTAGGTAAGTTGCTTACAGGCCGAAAAAGCGCACGCCGGCCTTGCGCAGCATGGCGCACAGGGCGATCATCGGCAGCCCGGTCAATGCGGTCGGGTCGCTGCTGTCGATCCGCTCCAGGATCGCGATGCCGAGCCCTTCGTTCTTGGCGCTGCCGGCGCAATCGTAGGGTTGCTCGATGCGCAGGTAGGCGTCCAGTTCGGCGTCCGGCAGGTTGCGGAAGGTGACCACGGTCTGGATGTTTTCAATCTGCGCCGGGCCGGTCAGCGCGCTGGCGCGCCCGTCCCACACGCACAAGGCGGTGTGGAACACCACGCGCCGGCCGCGCATCCTTTGCAGCTGGGCCAGCGCGCGCGCATGGTCGCCCGGCTTGCCGATCTGCTCGCCGTCGAGCGTGGCGACCTGGTCGGAGCCGATCACGATGCTGCCAGGCGCCCGGGCCGCCACCGCCGCCGCTTTTTCGCGCGCCAGCCGCAGCGCGGTCGCTTCCGCTTGTTCGCCCGGCAACGGGGTTTCGGCGATGTCGGGCGCCATCACCTCGAACGGCAGGCACAGGCGCGCCAGCAATTCGCGCCGGTAGGGCGAGCCGGATGCAAGAATCAGGCGGGGCGGGGCGGAACTTGGTATCATAGTGGGCTCAATCGGGGCTCCGTCGCGCGTTCCGTGCCGCATGCAACACGACGCGCCAGCCGGCGCAAAAAAATGCGCCAAGTCTTTGACTGCATGGGGATAAGCCTGCTATTATCGCAGGTTTTCTCAGGGTAGTTTCTCAAATGAGCGCTTTTGTCATCGACGCTTTTGAATTCGGTCGAAGCAACGGCCATCGCGACGGCGTCATGCCGGTTGCGGCCATGAGCCGGTTAAGTAAGGATTGTGCCGACCAGTCCGGCGAGATCGCCTGGACCGTCGATGGCGCGGTCACCAGCCACGGCTACCCGTCGCTGACCTTGTCGGTCTCCGGCACCGTGCAGCTGATATGCCAGCGTTGCCTGACCCCGTTTGCTTACCAGATGGATTGTTCCACCATGCTGGTGCTTGGCAAGGATGACGAAGAAGCCGACCAGATCGAGGAACTGCTGGACGACGAAAGCATCGACGTGATCGTCGGCAGCCGCAGTTGCGACCTGCGCGACCTGATCGAAGACGAGGCGCTGCTGGCTCTGCCGCAGGTGCCGAAGCACGATGCCTGTCCGGATACCGGATTGATCGATGCGCTAAAGACCGGCAAGCCGTCGCCGTTCGCGGGCCTCAAGGACCTGAAACCAGAATAAGCAGTTGCAGTAAGTAAGGAACGTGTCAAACGCGTGTATCAATCGAGTATGGCAGTGTGGTGGGAAATGCAGCAATAGCGTTAAACATGTCGGTGAAGAAATGATTTGCCGCTGGGATACTCGATTCGCATGTATTTGCTNNTCGAATGTGTTAGAATTTTAGAACTTATGTATTAGGAGTTATCATGGCAGTTCAGCAGAATAAGAAGTCCCCATCGAAGCGCGGCATGCACCGCTCGCACGATTTCCTGGTTGCGCCGCAGCTGGGTATCGAGCCTACGACCGGTGAAACGCACCTGCGTCACCACATTAGCCCGAACGGCTTCTATCGTGGCCGTAAAGTTCTCAAGACCAAGAACGACGAGTAATCGACGTCTTGTTTTTGAGTAAGATGAAGGCGGTGCGACGTATTTTTTCTGCGTGGCGCCGCTTTTTCTTTGCCCTCGGCTGCAATCAACATTTGCACACCGTCATTTTGAATTACGCTGACTCTGCCCGGCGCTCGCCCACAGATCGCATCCTGCCGCCCGCCATGTTTGAGCCGCGGTACGCTCCTTACAAATGACAATTACACTTTCGATTGACTGCATGGGCGGCGATCACGGCAGTTCCGTGACCATTCCCGCAGCAATTTCTTTCCTCAAGCATGAACCGGACGCGGCGCTGATCCTGGTCGGCCTCGAACCCGAGTTGCGTGCCGAACTCAAGCGCCTGAAGGCCGACGCCCACCCGCGCCTGTCGGTGCAGCACGCCTCCGAAGTGGTGGCGATGGACGACCCGATCGAAGTGGCGCTGCGCCGCAAGAAGGACTCGTCGATGCGGGTCGCGGTCGAGATGGTGAAGGACGGCAAGGCCAAGGCCTGCGTGTCCGCCGGCAATACCGGCGCCCTGATGGCGGTCTCGCGCTACGTGCTCAAGACCATGCAGGGGGTCGACCGTCCCGCCATCTGCTCGATCCTGCCGAACCAGAAGAACGGCCCCACCTACATGCTCGACCTGGGCGCGAACGTCGATTGCGAGCCGCATCACCTGCACCAGTTCGCCGTGATGGGGTCGGTCCTGTTCTCGGCCATGGAAGGCACCGCGCGCCCGACCATCGGCCTGCTCAATGTCGGCACCGAAGAAATCAAGGGCAACGAAGTGGTCAAGGCCACCGCGCGCCTGCTGCACGAGGACCATGCGCGCGGCCTGCTCAATTTCTACGGCAACGTCGAAGGCAACGACATCTTCAAGGGCACCACCGACGTGGTGGTGTGCGACGGCTTCGTCGGCAACGTCACGCTCAAGGCCGTCGAGGGCCTGGGCCGCTTCGTCAAGGAGGTGCTGACCACCGAATTCAAGCGCAACCCGCTGACCATGCTGAGCGCGCTGTTGGGGCGCGGCGCCCTGAAACAGTTTTCCAACCGTTTCAACCCGTCGCGCTACAACGGCGCCAGCCTGCTCGGCCTGCGCGGCCTGGTGTTCAAGAGCCATGGCGGCGCCGACGCTTACTCTTTCGAGTGGGCCATCAAGCGTGCTTTTGACGCGGCGAAATATAATGTGCAAGAGCAGCTTTCGACGATGATCGCCGAGCTGATGCCAAGCACGCCTGAGCGGGTCGCGGCTGACCCGGTAGCGCCAGGTTCAACAATTTAAGCGGGACGGCACCAATGACTTTGTACAGCAAGATTATCGGCACCGGCAGCTATCTGCCGCAGAACCGGGTGACCAACGAGGACCTGGCCGCGCAACTGGCGGCCAAGGGCATCGAGACCTCGGACGAATGGATTTTTTCGCGCAGCGGCATTTCCGCTCGCCACTACGCGGCGCCCGAGCAGTTGTCTTCCGACCTGGCCGTCGCGGCGGCCAGGAAGGCGCTCGAGATGGCCGCCAAGCAGCCGCACGAGATCGACCTGGTGATCGTCGCCAGTTCGACCCCGGACTTCTACGGCAGCTTCCCGAGCACCGCCTGCATCGTCCAGCGCAAGCTCGGCATGGCCAACAACAGCGCCGCCTTCGACGTGCAGGCGGTGTGCAGCGGCTTCGTGTACGCGGTGTCGGTGGCGGACGCCTTCATCAAGTCGGGCGCCCACAAGAACGTGCTGGTGATCGGCGCCGAAGTGTTTTCGCGCATCCTCAATTTCGACGACCGCAGCACTTGCGTGCTGTTCGGCGACGGCGCCGGCGCGATCGTCATGAGCGCTTCCGATGCGCCGGGCATCCTGGCCACCAAGCTGCACGCCGACGGCAGCTACGCCGATATCCTGAGCGTGCCGGGCCACATGGCCAACGGCGCCATCGCCGGCAGCGGCTTCCTGTACATGGACGGCCCGGCGGTGTACAAGCTGGCCGTCTCGGTGCTCGAGCAAGTCGCCAACGAAGCGCTCGAGCACGCCAACATGACGGCCGACCAGCTCGACTGGCTGGTGCCGCACCAGGCCAATATCCGCATCATGAAAAGCACCGCCAAGAAACTCAGCCTGCCGCTCGAAAAGATGGTGGTCACCGTCGACCAGCACGGCAACACCTCGGCCGCCTCGATCCCGCTCGCGCTCGACGTTGCGGTGCGCGACGGTCGCATCAAGCCGGGCCATAATGTGCTGATGGAAGGGGTCGGCGGCGGCTTCACATGGGGCGCCGTGCTGGCGCGCATGTAACTTACAACCAGATTTGGAGCTTGAGCTTTCGATGACTAAATTCGCATTCCTGTTTCCCGGCCAAGGCGCGCAAGCGGTCGGCATGTTGAATGGCTTTGCCGGCAATGCCGCCGTGGCCCAGACCGTGGCCGAAGCGTCCGACGCCCTCGGCCTCGACCTCGGCCGCCTGATCGCCGAGGGACCGAAAGAAGAACTCGATCTCACCACCAACACCCAGCCGGTGATGCTGACCGCGGCGGTGGCGGTGTACCGCGCCTGGATCGCCGCCGGCGGCCCGGCCCCTTCCATGGTCGCCGGGCACAGCCTTGGCGAATACTCGGCGCTGGTGGCGGCCGGCGTCATCAGCTTCAAGGACGCGGTGCCGCTGGTGCGCTTTCGCGCCCAGGCGATGCAGGATGCGGTGCCGGTCGGGCAGGGCGGCATGGCCGTCATTCTCGGCCTCGGCGCCGACCAGGTGCGCGCGCTGTGCCTCGAGGCGGCCGCGGCCGAGCCAGGCGCGGTGGTCGAGCCGGTCAATTTCAACGAGCCGACCCAGATCGTGATCGCCGGCCACACCGGCGCGGTCGAGCGCGCTTGCGAACTGGCCAAGGCCAAGGGCGCCAAGCGCGCCATGAAGCTGGCGGTGTCGGCGCCGTTCCATTCCTCGCTGCTGCAGCCGGCCTCGGACCGGCTGCGCGCCTACATGGCGGGGCTGGAGTTTTCGGCGCCGTCGATCGCGCTGCTCAACAACGTCGACGTCGCCGTCGTGGCCGACCCGCAAGGCATCAAGGACGCGCTGGTGCGCCAGGCCGCGAGCCCGGTGCGCTGGGTCGAAACCATGCAGCGGATGGCCGACGGCGGGATCGCCCAGGTGATCGAGTGCGCGCCCAGCAAGGTGCTGATCGGCATGGCCAAGCGGATCGATCCGCGCCTGGCCGGCGAGGCGCTGGTCGACCAGGCTTCGCTCGAGCGCGTGCTGGGCACGCTAGTCCAGGCCTGACCTGGCCGTGCGCCCGCCGTGCGCGGGCGTCGCTCTCCTCAACAATCAAGGACAACAATGAATCTGGAAAATCAAGTCGCGCTGGTCACCGGCGCATCGCGCGGCATCGGCAAGGCGATCGCACTGGAACTGGCGCGCCAAGGCGCCAAGGTGGTCGGCACCGCCACCACCGACAGCGGCGCGGCCGCCATCTCCGAGTACCTGCGCGAATTCGGCGGCAAGGGCGTGACCCTCAACGTGACCGACGCGCCGGCCTGCGCCGCGACGATCGCCGACGTCCAGTCCAGCTACGGCAGCCTGTCGATCCTGGTCAACAACGCCGGCATCACCCAGGACCAGCTGGCCATGCGCATGAAGGACGAGGAATGGGACAGCGTCATCTCGACCAACCTGAACGCCGTCGGGCGCCTGTCGCGCGCGGTCCTGCGCGGCATGATGAAAGCCAAACATGGGCGTATTATTAACATCACGTCGGTGGTAGCATCGTCGGGCAATCCGGGCCAGATGAATTATGCGGCGGCCAAGGCCGGCGTCGAAGGCATGAGCCGCGCGCTGGCGCGTGAAATCGGCAGCCGCAACATCACCGTCAACTGCATCGCCCCTGGCTTCATAAATACCGACATGACCAAGGCGCTGAGCGCGGACCAGCACGCCGCCTTGCTGACCCAGATTCCGCTGGCGCGTCTGGGCGCACCGGAAGATGTCGCGCACGCGGTGGCGTTCCTGGCCGGGCCGCAGGCGGCCTACATCACCGGCACGACCCTGCACGTGAATGGCGGCATGTACATGAATTGATGCGGGTTTGGTTGGATTGGGGCAGAATTGGCGGGGGCGCCATGCGCTGTTCCAGTAAAATCTCATCTTTTAGCAGTGCTTTCGGTCGAGTTATCGTCACACACCGAAATTAGTTTTTCACCGCGCAAACCTGATAAAATGCGCGCACTTTCCGTAACACACACATTGGAGCCAATAACATGTCGGATATCGAACAACGCGTTAAAAAAATCGTCGCTGAGCAACTCGGTGTCGCCGAAGTAGACATCAAAATCGAGTCCTCGTTCGTTGATGACCTCGGCGCAGATTCGCTGGACACGGTCGAACTGGTAATGGCGCTGGAAGACGAGTTCGAAATGGAAATCCCTGACGAACAGGCGGAAAAGATCACGACCGTGAAGCAGGCCATCGACTACGCTACGGCGCACGTCAAGGCCTAAGCGTCTGACTGCATCTGGGAGAATTGCTTGAGTTCACGAAACCGGCGCGTCGTCATTACCGGCCTGGGCTGCGTCTCACCTATCGGCAACACGATTGCTGAAAGTTGGAGCGCGGCACTAGCCGGCAAGTCGGGCATTGCCAACATCACCAAGTTCGATGCCGAGCCGTTTTCGACCCGTTTCGCGGGCGAAGTCAAGGGCTTCAATATCGAGGACTACATCCCCGCCAAAGAAGCGCGCCACATGGATACCTTTATCCATTTCGGCATGGCGGCCGGCATCCAGGCCTTGCAGGATTCGGGCCTTGAGGTCACCGACCAGAACCGCGACCGCATCGGCGTGATCATCGGTTCCGGCATCGGCGGCCTGCCGCTGATCGAAGAGACCAAGCAAGACTACGACAAGCGCGGCCCGCGCCGCATCTCGCCGTTTTTCGTGCCTGCCTCGATCATCAACATGATCTCCGGCGACCTGTCGATCAAGTACGGCCTGCGCGGGCCGAACCTGGCCATCGTCACCGCCTGCACCACCGGCTTGCACTGCATCGGCGCAGCCGGACGGCTGATCGAGTACGGCGATGCCGACGTGATGATTGCCGGCGGCGCCGAAGCGACCATCTCGCCGCTGGGCCTGGGCGGCTTCGCCTCGGCTCGCGCGCTGTCCTCGCGCAACGACGATCCCGCCACGGCTTCGCGTCCGTGGGACCGCGACCGCGACGGCTTCGTGCTGGGCGAGGGCGCCGGCGTGATGGTGCTGGAAGAGTACGAGCATGCGAAAGCGCGCGGCGCGACGATCTACGCCGAGCTGCTCGGTTTCGGCATGAGCGCCGACGCCTACCACATGACCTCGCCGGTCGAAGACGGCGCCGGCGCCAGCCGCTGCATGGTGTCCGCGCTGAACAACGCCGGCATCAACCGCGACCAGGTCGACTACGTCAACGCGCACGGCACCTCGACGCCGCTGGGCGACCTGGCCGAAGTGCAGGGCATCAAGAAGACCTTCGGCGCGCATGCGTCGAAGCTGGTGGTCAATTCGACCAAGTCGATGACCGGCCACCTGCTGGGCGGCGCCGGCGGCCTCGAAGCGGTCTTCACGGTGCTGGCGATGCACCACCAGGTCTCGCCGCCGACGATCAACATCTTCAACCAGGATCCCTTGTGCGATCTTGATTTCTGCGCCAATAGCGCGCGTGAAATGAAGATCGACATCGCGGTGAAGAACTCGTTCGGCTTCGGCGGTACCAACGGCACCCTGGTGTTCGGCAAAGCCTGACCGGCGCGCCGCTGCAGCGCAGCGTTCGCAACAAAGCGGACGCCTGCGTGGAACTAGCAACGCCCATCCTTGTCTCAAGGGTGGGCGTTCGACTTTCAGCCTTCTCTCCTTGCCCGGCCCGCGCGCGGTCGGCGCCCCTGCTTCACTTCCTTCATCGCCATGTCGATTGCGGTATCCGCCGTTATTGTCCCCTCGCGCATCCTGCGGCGGGCGCAGCTTGGCTTCGGCGCGGCCAACCTCGGCGCCGGCCTGGCGCTCGCTTCCGGCCTGGCGCAGCCGTTCTGGCAGCCCTGGGCCGGGGCCGTCGCTTGCCTGCTGGCGGGGGCGGCGATCCTGCCCTGGCGGGCCCATCGGCCAAAAATGCGCCGGATTGATATTTCTGGACTCGGACAGCTACGCCTGACGGTACAACTGGACATCGGCTCGGACGATGCGCCGGTCGCGCTGGTGCAGATTTTGCCCGGCTCGACGCTGTGGGCCGGCCTGATGCTGCTGCGCCTGCGCGGCCCTGGCGCGCTCGGCGGCGCGCTGGCGCTGCTGCCTGACAGCGTTGAACCCGGGCAATTTCGACGATTGTCGGTGGCCATTCGCGATGTTGCTTCGCGAAAATTATAAATATTCGGAAACCAACAAAAAAACTTTGAACTTATTGCAGCGCGCCAACTCTTATACACAAGGAGTCAATGTCGGCTGCGACCAACAGGATACGGTTCAGTGACGACAGAACGCGAGTGTGATCAGTTGTTGGTAGAGCGCGTACAAGGCGGCGACCGGCAGGCATTCGACCTGCTGGTGGCCAAGTACCAGCGCAGGCTGATGCGCTTGGTGTCGCGTCTGGTGCACGATCCTGCCGAGGCCGAGGATGTTGTTCAAGAAACGTTCATCAAGGCCTACCGGGCCCTGCGGCATTTCCGCGGCGATTCGGCATTTTATACGTGGTTGTACAGGATAGGGATTAACACGGCAAAGAATTTTCTCGTCACGCAGGGCCGGCGCGCGCCGACCTCGACCGAGGCCGATGCGGAGCGCGCCGAAGCGTTCGACGATGCCGACAGCCTGCGCGACATCAATACTCCGGAATCGGTATTGGCAAGCAAGCAGATCGCGTACACCGTCAACGCCGCGATGGAAGCCTTGCCGCTGGAATTGCGCACCGCGATCGTGCTGCGCGAGATAGAAGGCTTGAGTTACGAGGAAATCTCCGAAGTGATGGCTTGCCCGATAGGAACAGTGCGCAGCCGGATCTTCAGGGCGCGCGAAGTCATTGCCGAAAAATTGAGGCCTTTGCTCGATTTCCCGGTTGACAAGCGACGTTAGCCGTAGCGATGATGGCAACAGCTCGTGATTTTTTGATCACACGGACGGCGATGGAACTACTGATGGACACACACAAGAAAATTCGCGAGCACATTTCCGCCCTCGGCGACGGCGAACTGTCGGCGTCCGACCTCGAGCTGGCGTTTGCCGCCTTGCGCGCGGCCGACGGCGAGCAGGCCTGGAGCACCTATCATCGCATCGGCGACGTGTTGCGGGCCCAGGCCAGCCCCGACCTGTCCGACGACTTCAACGAGCGGCTCGCGGCCCGCCTCGCGGCCGAACCGGCGCCTGCGCGGCGCGCGCCGGCGCTGCAGGCCGAGCCTGCGCCGGGCGCCNNACGTCCTGACGGCGCCGCGCCGAGCTGGCCAGGACGGCGCGCCAAGACAAGGCGCGCATTTTCGCTTACCATTGCGTCAATAGCCGACCTGACCACATGGATCCCATGCGCACACCCTCCCTTGCCGGACGTTTCGTCCTTTCCGCCTTGCTGCTGGCCGGCGCCGGCCTGCTGCCAGGCGCCGCGGTGCTGGCTGCCGCGCCGGTCGTGACGCCGGTCGTCACCGGCCTGCCCGACTTCACCGACCTGATCGAGAAAGTCGGTCCGGCGGTGGTCAACATCCGCACCACCGAGAAGGTCAAGCTGGGGCAGGGCACGCCGGGCGACGAGGAGATGCAGGAATTCCTGCGCCGCTTCTTCGGCCAGCAGGCCCCGCGCACCCCGTCGCCGCGCGGTCGGCGCACCCCGCAGCCGCAGGAAGAGGAAGTCCAGCGCGGGATCGGCTCCGGCTTCATCATCTCCAACGACGGTTACGTGCTGACCAATGCGCACGTGGTCGAAGGGGCCGACGAGGTGATCGTCACGCTGACCGACCGGCGCGAATTCAAGGCCAAGGTGCTGGGCGCCGACAAGCGCTCCGACGTCGCCGTGCTGAAGGTCGACGCGGCCAACCTGCCGAGCCTGCGGATGGGCGATTCGTCCAAGATCCGGGTCGGCGAATGGGTGATCGCGATCGGCTCGCCGTTCAACCTCGACAATTCGGTCTCGGCCGGCATCATCTCGGCCAAGGCGCGCGACACCGGCGACTACCTGCCGCTGATCCAGACCGACGTGGCGGTCAACCCGGGCAATTCGGGCGGCCCGCTGATCAACATGCGTGGCGAAGTGATCGGCATCAACTCGCAGATTGCTACCTTGTCGGGCGGCTATAACGGCATTTCGTTCGCGGTGCCGATCGACGAGGCGATGCGGGTCGCCGAGCAGTTGCGCAAGACCGGCAAGGTCACGCGCGGCCGGCTGGGCGTGCAGATCGGCGAAGTGAGCAAGGACGTGGCCGAGTCGCTCGGCCTGGGCAAGGCGCGCGGGGTCGAAGTGTCGCTGGTGGAAGCGGGCGGCCCGGCCGAAAAGGCCGGCATCAAGGTTGGCGACATCATCCTGAAATTCAACGGCATCGCGATCGAGCGCAGCGCCGACCTGCCGCGCCTGGTGGGCGCGGCCCCGATCGGCAGCCGCGCCGTGGTCACGGTCTGGCGCAAGGGCGCGCAGCAGGACATCGGCGTCGGCATCGCCGCGCTGGAAGAGGAGAAGGCGGCGCCCAAGCCGGCGCCGAAGAAGCCGAAGCCGGACGCGGCGCCGAATGCGCTGGGGCTGCACGTGACCGACCTGAGCGAGGCCCAGCGCAAGGAGCTCAAGGGCGAGGCGGTGCTGGTCGACCTCAGCGAAGGCGCCGCCGCGCGCGCCGGCGTGCGCCCGGGCGACCTGATCCTCCAGATCAACAACGTCGAGGTCAAGGACGCCAGGCAGTTCAACGCGATGGTGGCCAAGCTGGACCCGAAAAAACCGGTGGCGCTGCTGGTGCGCCGCGATAATCCGGCGGGCGCGGCGAGCACCGCCTACCTGGTCATCCGGCCGCGCCAGTAATGCGTTTCACGCTCTATTCGCGCAGCTACTGCCACCTGTGCGACGACATGCTCGAGGCGCTCAACGCGATGCAGGACGGCGCCGGCAAGTTCAGCGTCGAGGTGATCGACGTCGACGCCGACCCGGCGCTGGTGGCCCGTTTCGACGAGCTGGTGCCGGTGCTGTTCGGCGCCGACCTGGCGGCGCCCGAACTGTGCCATTACTTCCTCGACCGCGAGGCGGTGCGCGCCTATCTGGCGGCCCGGTGATTGTTGTTTTTATGCAAAGTTTTGCATAATTTTTAGCGCCCCAGCGCAGATCGTCCGCGCCGCCGCCGCATAATCCGGGCTTTCTACCCTGAAATCCGGTAAAATGCGAGGGTCGGAAAAGCTACCGTCCTGGCAAACAGCTTCTCTCGCTTGATAAGGCGCTCGTCTGGGGATTGCTATACCCCCCTCGGAGCGCTTTTTGTATTGCGCCGGCTTCGCCTGCGCCGCGAGCCCCGACTCCAACGTCGCCTTCTTCATCTTGGTCTTGAATTTGTTAATGAACAATATACGTAACTTCTCCATCATCGCCCACATCGATCACGGCAAATCGACCCTGGCCGACCGTATCATCCAGATTTGCGGCGGCCTGTCCGACCGCGACATGGAGGCCCAGGTGCTCGATTCGATGGACCTGGAGCGCGAACGCGGCATTACCATCAAGGCCCAGACCGCCGCGCTGCACTACAAGGCGCGCGACGGCCAGGTCTACAACCTGAACCTGATCGACACTCCCGGCCACGTCGACTTCAGCTATGAAGTGTCGCGCTCGCTGTCGGCCTGCGAAGGCGCGCTGCTGGTGGTCGACGCCTCGCAGGGCGTGGAAGCGCAGACCGTGGCGAACTGCTACACCGCGCTCGACCTGGGCGTCGAGGTGGTGCCGGTGCTCAACAAGATCGACCTGCCGCACGCCGACCCGGCCAACGCGATCAAGGAAATCGAGGACGTCATCGGCATCGACGCGACCGACGCGGTGCAGTGCTCGGCCAAGAGCGGCCTCGGCGTCGAAGACGTGCTGGAGCGCCTGATCGCCCGCGTGCCGGCGCCGAAGGGCGACCCGGACGCGCCGCTGCAGGCGCTGATCGTCGACTCGTGGTTCGACAACTACGTCGGCGTGGTGATGCTGGTGCGGGTGATGAACGGCACCCTCAAGCCGAAAGAAAAAATCCTGCTGATGGCGTCCGAATCGACCCAGCTGGTCGAGAGCGTCGGCGTGTTCAGCCCCCGTTCGCAATCCTTGCCGCAGCTGTCGGCCGGCCAGGTCGGCTTCGTCATCGCCGGCATCAAGGAACTCAAGGCGGCGAAAGTGGGCGACACCGTCACCCACGCCGCCAAGCCTGCCGCGGCGCCGCTGCCGGGCTTCAAGGAAGTCCAGCCGCAGGTGTTCGCCGGCCTGTTCCCGGTCGAGGCGAACCAGTACGACGCGCTGCGCGACTCGCTGGAAAAGCTCAAGCTGAACGACGCGGCCCTGATGTACGAGCCGGAAGTATCGCAGGCGCTCGGCTTCGGCTTCCGCTGCGGCTTCCTCGGCCTGCTGCACATGGAAATCGTGCAGGAACGCCTCGAGCGCGAGTTCGACATGGACCTGATCACCACCGCGCCGACCGTGGTGTACGAAGTGGAAATGCGCGACGGCAGCATCGTCAAGGTCGACAACCCGTCCAAGATGCCCGAGACCACCAAGGTCACCGAAGTGCGCGAACCGATCGTCACGGTCAACCTGTACATGCCGCAGGAATACGTCGGCTCGGTGATCACCCTGTGCGTCGGCAAGCGCGGCGTGCAGCTCGACATGAGCTACCACGGCCGCCAGGTCAAGCTG
>CXWL01004734.1_pt1 | contig 18045 bp, 15 predicted proteins | sample 590931 | NCBI WGS metagenome assembly CXWL01 (sample SAMEA3498368, study PRJEB10139) | groundwater metagenome | biome: water well; material: biofilm material | place: Germany | collected 2015-04-27 | reverse complement strand
GCCACCCAAACAGAGGTATCGACAACAATCACCGACGCGCGGGCTCATCGCGCCGCATCGTATCGAGGTCGCCCTCCCAGCCAATGCCGGCCGACGACTGAAGCGCTTGGCGGCGCCGCTGAGACGCCACCACCTGGCGCAAAGCCTCCTCGACTGTCGCCTTCTTCGTCGAAAGCCCCGTCGCGGCCATAGCCTCGTCGAGCAATTCGTCATCGATCTCGATATTGGTGCGCATTGTCAGTCCAATGTGTATGACAGACCGTGTTGATACACATTCCTGGGCCGGAGCGCAAGTCGGCATTCCGCCAACCACCGGCCGGCCCAGTATCCCCCAAAACCGGGGCCGAGCGTGGGCTCTTCATCTCTTGCGCCCGCGCGGGACCGGCGTCGAGGGACGCTGCCGCTCTTCGCCCTCGACCCCGGCCCCTCTCCGCGAGCGCTTTTCGACCTCTCCCGTCGCCCACGCGCGACCCCGGCCCTCGTTTTGAGCGCCGGGAATTCCATCGGGAGAAAACCCCATGTCGTTTACTCACATTCCACTCAATCGCCTGATCGCCAGCGAGCACAACGTTCGCCGCACCGACCGCAACGCCGACATCGAAGCGCTCGCAGCGTCCATCGCCTCCCTCGGCTTGCTACAGAACCTCGCGGTGATTGCCGCCGGCGACCAACGCTTTGCCGTTACCGCCGGCGCACGCCGGCATGCGGCGTTGAAGCTCTTGGCCAAACGAGGCGACATCGCCCGAGACTTCGCCGTGCCTTGCCAAGTCATCGGGACCGACGCCGCTTCGGAAGCCTCGCTCGCCGAAAATGTCCAGCGCGTCGCCATGAACGCCATGGACGAAGTCGATGCGTTTGCCGCCTTGGCCGAAGCCGGCCTCGGCCTTGAGGAGATCGCTCGCCGCTTTGGCTGCGGCGACCGCCACGTCGAACAGCGTCTTGCGCTGGCGCGCCTCTCGCCCAAACTCAAGAGCGCCCACCGCAAAGGCGACCTCTCACTCGACGCAGCGCGCGCCTTCTGCCTGGTCGATGATCACGCCGCCCAAGAACGCGTGTTCAAATCCCTGGGCAAGCCGGTCACGCATGCCCAGAGCGTGCGCGCCCACCTCATGCAAGGCCGCATGCGCGCGAGCGACCGCATCGCTCGCTTCATTGGGCTCGAAGCATACGAACAAGCGGGCGGGCGGATCACGCGCGATCTGTTTGACGAGAGCGAGACCTTCGTTGACGATTCCGATCTCATGAACCGCCTCGCGTCTGAACGTCTTGACGCGATGCGGACTGATCTGCTGGCCAAGGGCTGGAATTGGGTCAACATCAATCTCGGCCACGGCCACTTCGATGGCGGGGCGGGGGAGCGCGTCTACCCAACACGCCGGCCCCTGACCCACGCCGAGCGCATCGCAATCGAGGAGGTCGAAGCCGAACTCGATGCCCTCGATGAAGCACTCACAAACGCCGGCGAAGACGATGCCGGCTGGGACAAGCGCAACGACCTCGAAGCGAAGAAGCAGAGCATCGTTGAGCCCACCATATCCTGGGACCCGGCCATGATGACGCTCTCGGGCGTTGTCATCTCGATCGATCATGATGGACGGGAATCTTGCGCCTATGGCCTCATCGCCAAGGCGGACCGCGCCAAGCTCAAGAAGCTGCAACGCGAACGCGCTGATGCCGATGCCCCCGCCGATGGCGCGGACGCCGCCAACGCAGCGTCAGAGGACGACGACGTCCCACCTTGGGCGCCGGTCTCGACCTTGCCCAAGACCGTCGTGCGCGATCTTACTCGCCTGCGCACAAGCGCGTTACGGGAACGCTTAAGCGTTAGTCCGCACGCAGCGCTGGCGCTTGGAGTGTTCGCGATGGTCCAGCGCGGCATTCTCCATGGGCAAGCTGCTGGCGTTCAAATCGATCTGCGCTGCGCCAATATCGAAGACGTTACCACGTTGGAGGCAACGCGTTCTGCGTTGACCGAGATCATTCCCGCCGGTGAAGCGGAAGCCCTTGCTTGGCTGCTCAACCAGCCGGTTGAGACCCTGCTCGAAATCCTGGCTGTGATGGTCGCCAGTTCTGTCGACCTCATTCATGAAGGTGCGAGCGGCCAGGACAAGGTGCGCCAACACCGCGCCGACACGCTCGCGGCCAAACTCGGTCTCGACATGCGCGCCAATTGGTCGCCGGACGCGGAATTCCTCACGCGCCTGCCCAAAGTCACGCTGCTCGACCTCCTCAAGGAAGCGCTCGAGACCACGAACCTCAACGGCGTTGAGCGGTCGTGCGAATTGAAGACGCGCGCCAAGCTGAAGCGGAGCGAACTGGCCGCACACCTGGCCGGTTTGCTTGGGTCCTCCGGTTGGCTGCCGGATGTATTGGAGCTTTCCCGCAGCGAGACCTTGGTTGAACTGACCGAAGCTGGCGTTGCGGCCATCGCGGCGCAATAAAGCTGCTCGGCGGCGCGCGTTCATTCGCGAGCGCGCGTCGCCGACTTCTGTCAGGCCTTGGTGGTTCGTTCTTGGTCTTTCATCTCCCATGGAGCTGCCTTCCGAGCGCTTTCACGGCATCGCCCGAAGCTTCACCGCGTTCCGTTACAAATCCCCGCCGGGGTCGCGCTCACTTCTCGTCGCCCATCCCGCATCCGTCGGGCGCCCGCGCAAGGGGCCCGAGGCTTCGCCGCGCAAAATGCGCGCCTGCAGGCCGCGCCAGCCCCGTTGCGCGTTCGCCGCTTCGCTCCCTTGCCGGCTGCTCAAACGTGGGCGTCGCGAGCGCGACCCCGGCGGAACGGTTTCACCGGGAACGGAGTGAAGCAAATGGATCGTGCGCAATTCGAAATCGTCGGCAATGTCGGCAACANNGTTCAAGGAAATCAAGAACGGCAAGTTCGCCCTCCTCTCTGTCGCGACGTCTGAACGCTGGAAGCGCGAAGACGGCGAATGGGCCGAGAAAACCTATTGGCATAGGGTTGCGATCTTCCCCGCTGCCAAGGTCGCTCGTGTCGAACAACTCGTGCAGAAAGGAACGCGCGTGCGCCTCGTCGGCCAAATCCGGCCAGGCTCCTACGAGGACAATGCTGGCCGCACCAAGTACGTGGTGGAGTTTGTCGTTGGCCCGTTTGGAGACTTCGAGGTTCTCGCGCGCGGCAAACCGCGAGACGACGCCTCCCCTTCTGAGCCACGTTCGAAGCGCAGCAAGGCTGCGGCAAGCGCCTGACGCGTCGCGCCCGGCGGCGATCGCCGCCGGGCGCTCACGCCTCAAGTATCCCACGAACGAAAGTTCGGCACGGCGGGCAGAATACTTCCCGTTAGCTGACATTCCGGGTCAGCCGGCAACCGAGCATTTATCGCCGATATGCGTCACTCGTTTGGCGGCGGACTGTCGCCAGCCGTCACATGCATGACGGGCACGACGCCGAACGCCCTCGTGCGGGGATCGGGTTTGTGTGCGGCCGTTCCTCATGCCCCGCTGGAATGGCGGCCAATGGCTGCAAGCTGCGGCGCTCACTCTATGCAAGCACCGCCTATGAGTATCACTGGCTTGCGTATGGCTATCGATTATATTGCCGTTAACTTTGATGTTTGATACATCGTTCAGATGCTTACTCCCGCGCAATTGCGCGCCGCGCGCGCCCTCCTCGGAATTGACCAGCGCACGCTGGCCGACCTAGCCGGCGTTTCGCTGCCCACAATCCAACGCATGGAAGCAAGCGAAGGCTACGTGCGCGGCGTAGTCGGTACGCTGACAAAGGTCATCGCTGCGCTCGAATTCGCCGGCGTCGAACTCATCAGTGAGAACGCCATGAGCACAAGCGGGGGACGCGGCGCGCGTCTGCTGGACCCCACGACGCCGCTGCACCGGATTGGTTCGACACGCACCGGCGAAGCACGAAGTGCGCGCGGCAAGTCTGGCGTTCCGGCGCAAGCAAAAAAAGCCTCGCCGCGGGGCAAGCGATCTAAGGACACGCGCGCCGCGCCGAAGTTCGACGGCGAGCCGTCATGATCGAACTCGATCGAAGGGACGGCCCCTTCGGACTCATTCGCATTCTGGAGCGCCGCTCCGATGGCGCGCGACTCTATTGCATCGATCAGGAAGTCCAGACGATGGTCAATCGCGAGGGCGAGAGCATGTTCGGTTACGTGCACGCCATCAAACTGATGGCGGCGGGCGCGCGTTCGGCTCTGCTCGTGGGCGGCGCCGGGGCAAGTCTCGCCAACATGCTAGCGCGGCGCGGTTGCGCCGTGACCGTCATCGACATCGACCCTCACGCCAAAGACATCGCCCAGCAACACTTTGGATTGGACACGCGCGTCCGATGGCTGACGGCCGATGCCCGGCCTTATATCGAAGCCCTGCGGGATCGGTTTGACGCCATCATCATCGATGCGTGCGATGTGCAGGGTCTCATCCCCGAGTTCGCCGCGCCGGATGCACTGGCGGCCGCCATGTCGGCGCTCAATCCTGGCGCGCCTCTGATCGTCAATCTTGTCGGGCCAACCGGAGCGCCGGATTATTCATGGACGTTGGCGAGCGCGATGGCCGCCCGCGGCTTCAACGTGACGCTGCATCGACCAGAGGATGGCTGGGAAGGCAACGAGATCTTGCACGTGTGCGCCGATCGCTTCGCACCGGCCATCGACGCCACGGATCTGCGGCATCGGCCGGCGGAAGTGCGCACCTATCTGATGTCGCTCCGCGCCTATCCCGTGTTGCCAAAGCACATGGCGCGTGAAGCGTTATGAACGACAGTGGCTCGGGCTCGCCACCCCGCGCAAGACGCTTGGCAGTCGCTCTGGGTCGCGGATTTCTCGGACGGTGTCCAAACTGTGGACAAGGCAAGCTGCTGACAGGCTACATCTCGCCCACACCGGACTGCCAAGCGTGCCGCGAACACCTCGCGCCCTATCAGGCGGCGGATTTTGCGCCTTACATCGTGACGTTTGTCATCGGATTGATTTTCACGCCGCTCATAGCAGTCCTCGCAGTGCGCGGGATGACAGCTCCTTGGATTCCAGTTCTGTTCGGCTTCGCGGTTGTCGCCAGCGCTCTCCTGCTCCTGCCGCGGGCCAAGGGCGCGGCAATCGCGCTGCTATGGGCTCTCGACATCAAGTCGAATGTGTAGCCGTGCAGTCCAATATATTCGGCGGCGTGCGTCGACCCATTGAACACGATCCTTCGGATTATCGCCTGAGTTGGGACAACACACCGGCGTGGCATGCAAATGCGAAGGCCAGCGAAGAAAGCAGCGGCGCGCGCAGGTGCATCCAGGCAACATCATAAACGCCGGGGTAGAGGCGCGCCAACACACCCTCACCGAATAGGAGCAGCAGCACAATGGCGACGGCGCCCCAGATGAGTTGGTGATAGCCAACATCGGCGAGTTGACCAATGTGCCGGGTCGACCATGCGTCATTGCGCAAAGTTGCTTCCAGCTCCAACGCCCAGCGTGCCCAGTTCCCTCGGAAGGACAGAAAAAAAACCGTCGCCGTGACGAGAGAGAACACGAGGACGTTCCGATAGACGAACAAGCCATCGACGCCGGCGCTTGCGGGGGAGATTCGATCATTGCGGGTCGAGATGTGCGCAGGCCAAGCGACGGCATCCACGAAACCGGCGCTAAATTCGAGCCAGCTGCGAACCGCACGAGCGACCAATCCTTGCGCCGAACTTGAGGCGATGATGACGACGCCCGCGTAGGCGATCGCAACAATCGCTTCGAACACAATTGTGTCCTGCAGCGTCACGCGACGATGCCGCGTAGGAGACGGCGCGGGCGGCGCCGCACGGCCGCGGCGATGTTGTGTTTCGGGGAGCATGGCATTTCCCGCGAAAGGCGCGCGCAGGTTGCCATGTCTCGCGCAATGGTCAAGCATGAAGTCCGCAGTTGATCTCTGGGTGCATCTAGACTGATGGCCTGCGCATCAGTATCGATGGAGAGGCATTCGAGTCGCACGGCGCGTTCGGCGCAAGCCTTGGGGGCCCTCATTGAGCGCTGCATCTAAGCGTTCCCATCGATCGGCAAGCGCAACATCATGATGACGGGCGCCCAAGTGCGAGCGGCGCGTGCTCTTGCCGGCATCGATCAGCGCGATCTCGCCGATCACGCCGGGCTCTCCGTCCCGACCATCCAGAGGATGGAGGCAAGCGACGGCGTGGTCCGGGGCAATGTCGATTCATTGATGAAGCTCGTCGCCGCGTTCGAAAAGCTCGGCATCGAACTCATCAACGCCAACGAATCAGGCGGTCGCGGCGTTCGTTTCAAGTCGGCAGGCCCAGCGCGGAAGGGACGTCGCCGATGAGCGCGTTCGATAGGTTGCAGATCGAGGCGTGGGTGATGACGCCGCAGCTGCTGCTGTGGTGCATCGCGTTCTTGCTCTGCTTCGCAGCTGTCGGGATTGCCTTCGGGCGATCCCGCATCGCGTCGGCGCTTGTTTACACCGGTTGCGCCCTTGTTTCGTTGACGCTGTTGGCCAACGCACTAGGCGCTTTGCTCAGCGCGGCGCCGCCGCGATCGGCGTGGCTCGCGATGGGCCTGCCATGGATCGGCGCGCTCTTCCGGCTCGACGCGATGTCGGCTGCGTTCCTGGCGATCGTCAATCTCGGCGCAACAGCGGCGAGCCTCTATGCGGTCGGTTATGGACGGCATGAAACCGCGCGCCATCGGGTGCTGCCGTTCTATCCGGCCTTCCTCGCCGGCATGAATTTGGTCATTCTGGCCGACGATGCGTTCACGTTTCTGGTGTCTTGGGAGTTCATGTCGCTGACGTCGTGGGCGTTGGTGATGGCCCATCATCGCGAACCAGAAAACGCACGCGCCGGTTTTGTCTACATCCTGATGGCGAGCTTTGGAACGCTGGCCTTGCTGCTGGCGTTCGGCCTGCTGGCGGGTCCCGACGGCGGCTACGCGTTCGCTTCAATGCGCGATCACCCGCCCGCGCCCATCGTCGCCGCAGGCGCCTTGGCGCTTGTTTTGTTCGGGGCCGGATCGAAGGCCGGTCTAGCGCCGCTTCATGTCTGGCTGCCGCTCGCGCACCCGGCCGCCCCCACTCACGTCTCAGCGCTCATGAGCGGGGTCATGACCAAGGTCGCAGTCTACGCCTTCATTCGCTTCGCCTTCGATCTTCTGGGTGCGCCGCAATGGTGGTGGGGCGGGATTGTGCTCGTGATCGGCGGGCTGACGGCGGTGCTCGGCGTGCTGTTCGCGCTGTTTCAGAACGATATCAAACGGGCCCTGGCGTACAGCACCATCGAGAACATCGGCCTTGTCTTCGTGGCGCTGGGCCTCGCGCTGGCATTTCAAGCTAATAGCATGCCGGCTGCCGCCGCGCTTGCATTCACGGCGGCCATTTTCCACGCCCTCAACCACACGATCTTCAAAAGCCTGCTGTTCTTCGGCGCAGGCGCCGTACTGTCGGCGACCGGCACGCGCGACCTCGATCGCATGGGCGGGCTGATCCATCGCATGCCGTGGACGGCCGGCCTCTTCCTGACCGGCGCCGCCGCAATCAGCGCGCTGCCGCCATTGAACGGCTTCGCCTCGGAATGGCTGGCGCTGCAGGCCATTCTGTTGAGCCCTGAGTTGCCGCAATGGGCCTTGAAGCTGCTTATTCCAGCGGTCGGCGGCCTCCTTGCGTTAGCCGCCGCGCTGGCCGCGGCCTGCTTCGTTCGGCTGATGGGCATTGCGTTTCTAGGACGCCCGCGCAGTCCCGAAGCGGCGAGCGCGCGCGAAGTAGATTTTTGGTCCTTGAGCGCGATGAGCTTGCTCGCGTTGCTCTGCGTCTCTTTCGGCATCTTGCCCGGCGCGGCCATCGATGCGATCGGACCCGTCGTGGAGGGCGCCGTCGGCGCGCGCATGCCAGCGCAGTTGCACATCCCTTGGCTTTCCATTGTGCCGATCGCGGAGAGCCGCTCTTCCTATAACGGCCTCTTGGTGTTTGGGTTCATCGTCGTCTCGACCCTCCTAACCGCGCTTGCCATTCATCGCTTCGCCTCGCGCCAAGTGCGGCGCACGCCAGCGTGGGATTGCGGGTTTCCCGACTTGAGCCCCGCCACGCAATACTCCGCAGAGAGCTTTGCCCAGCCCATTCGCCGTGTCTTCGGCACGCGGCTCTTGCGGGCGCGCGAGAGCATCCAGATGCCTTCGCCGGGCGACACGAGCCCGGCGCGGCTCAGCGTGGACCTGCGCGACTTGATTTGGGACGGGCTCTACGCACCTCTCTCCCGCGCCGTCAGCTTCGGCGCCGACTATCTCAATCGCCTGCAATTCCTGACCGTGCGGCGCTACCTTGGACTTGTCTTCTTCGCGCTTGTGTCTCTCCTGTTGGTGCTCGCCATATGGGGATGATCGAGGCACTCGCGGCGCAATTCGCGCAAATGTCCTTAGTGCTCATACTGGCGCCGCTCTTCACCGGTCTCGTGCGCAAGTTGAAGGCGCGCCTGCTGCGCCGGCAAGGGCCGCCGCTGCTTCAACCCTATCGCGACCTCGTGCGCCTCCTCCGCAAGGACGTGGCGATTGCCGAAAACGCCTCCTGGCTGTTTCGGGCGACGCCTTACCTCATTTTCGCAGCGACTTGGGTTGCGGCTTCGCTCGTGCCCACGTTCGCCACGGGCTTGCTGTTCAGCTGGTCCGCCGACTTCATCGTCATCGTCGCTTTGCTCGGCAGCGCCCGCTTCTTCCTGGCGCTCGCAGGGATGGATGTCGGCACCAGCTTCGGCGGCATCGGCGCAAGCCGGGAAACCATGATCGCCTCGCTCGCGGAGCCGGCGCTGATCATGATCATCTTCACCTTGGCGCTGGTCGCTGGTTCCACGCAGCTCTCGACAATGGCTGACATCATGCGCACCCCGGAACTCGGGTTGCGCGTTTCGCTGGGCCTGGCACTTGTCGCGCTCATGTTGGTGGCGCTGGCCGAGAACGCCCGCATCCCGGTGGACAATCCGGCCACGCACCTTGAACTGACGATGGTGCATGAAGCCATGGTGCTCGAATATTCGGGCCGGCATCTCGCTTTGATCGAGTTCGCGGCGGCGTTGAAGCTCCTGCTCTACGTCTCGCTGATCGCGTGCGTCTTTGTGCCTTGGGGCTTGGCGCCTTCCGAGGGTCCGACAGCGGATTTGTGGCGCGGCGCCGCCTTCTTCGCCGGCAAGCTCGTCGTCGCGGCGTTCGCGCTCGCCATATTTGAAACATCGATCGCCAAGATGCGCGTCTTCCGCCTCGCCGATTTTCTCGGCGGTGCGCTGATGCTTGGCCTCTTGGGGACGTTGCTCCTCTTCGTTTCGAGGAGCCTCTAGATGCAAAGCTACGTCTTCGACATCGCGCACTTGCTTGCCGGCGGCCTCGTGCTGGTGAGCTTCATGATGATCTATGAAGACCGGCTCTACGGCCTCCTGAACGTGTTCGCGCTGCACGCTGTGGTGCTGTCGGGATCGGTTGCCTGGCAAGCGTACACCCAAGGCGCGCCGCACCTTTACATCACCGCGGCGATCGCATTGCTGTTCAAGGCGATCATCATTCCGATTGCGCTGCACCGGATGATCGTGCGGCTCGGCGTGCATCGCGAAATCGAAGTGACCGTCGGCATTGCGCCGACCATGCTCGCTGGCATCGCGTTGGTGGCGCTCTCGATGGTGGTCATGCTGCAGGTGACCCCCGACGCCGACCGCATCGCGCGAGAGGATTTGGCATTTTCCTTGGCCGTCGTGTTGCTTGGCATGTTGATGATGGTCACCCGCCGCAACGCCGTCAGCTTGGTCGTTGGCTTCATGTCGCTGGAGAACGGACTTATCTTGGCCGCCACCGGCGCCAAGGGCATGCCGCTCGTCGTCGAAATCAGCGTCGCGTTCTCCGTCCTCATCGCCTTCATCGTGATCGGCATCTTCCTCTTTCGCATTCGAGAGCGCTTTGACTCCGTTGATGTCGGCGCGCTCGACAGCTTCCGCGGGGAGAGACAATGAGCGCTCTCATGCTGGATGGGGTCCATCTTGTCCTACTGATCCCCGCCGGCGCCGCTTTCATACTGGCGATCGCGCCAGGCTATCGTCTGTCGGCGTTTCTCAACGTCCTGGCTTGTCTGGCGACGCTGGTCACGGCGCTCTCGTTCCTCGTCGTCAAGCCGGCGACGAGCGATTATTTCCTGATCGACGATCTCAACATCGTCTTCATCGTGCTCAACACCTTCGTCGGCTTCACCACCAGCATTTTCAGCGCGTCCTATATCGGCCACGAACTGGAAACCAGGCGACTGACGCGGGCGCAACTTCGTTTCTACCACGCCATGTATCAGGTCATGATGTTTGGCATGAACCTGGCGCTCATCTCGAACAATATCGGTTTGATGTGGGTCGCCGTCGAACTGGCCACACTGACCACGGTGATGATGGTCGGCATATACGGCACGCATGAAGCGATCGAGGCGGCCTGGAAGTACTTTATTCTCGGCAGCGTCGGCATCGCGCTCGCACTATTCGGCACGATCCTTGTCTATATGGCAGCGCAACCCGTCGTCGGCGAAGGCCTGCAGGGCATGGTTTGGACCGTGCTGATGCAGCGCGTCGCCGAATTCGATCCCGCGCTGCTCAACGTCGCCTTCGTCTTCCTCCTGCTCGGTTACGGCACGAAAGTTGGCCTCGCGCCCATGCACGGCTGGCTGCCGGACGCGCACGCAGAAGGCCCGACGCCGATCTCGGCCGTGCTGTCGGGATTGTTACTGAACGTCGCGCTTTTCGCGGTGCTCCGGTTCAAGATGCTGCTGGCGGCCAATCCGGCGGCGATCGCGCCGGGGCCGCTGCTTGCGTTGCTCGGATTGGTCTCGCTCATTTTCGCCGGTTTCATGCTGTATAGGCGCCGCGACATAAAACGTCTGTTCGCCTATTCCTCGATCGAGCACATGGGCATCATCACCTTCGCCTTTGGTATGGGCGGAGCACTCGCGAATTTCGCCGGCTTGCTTCACATGACCATGCACAGTCTGACGAAGTCGGCGATCTTCTTTGCGGTCGGGCACATCGCGCAAGTCAAAGGCACCCAGAAAATTGCCGACATTCGCGGCCTTACCGAAACACATCCGCTGCTCGGATGGGGCCTCGTGATCGGCGTGGCGGCCATCGCGGGAACGCCGCCGTTCGGCATTTTCATGAGCGAGTTTCTCGTGGTGACCTCCACGTTCGCGCGCGCGCCGTGGCTTGCCGGCGTTTTTGTGATAGGCCTGCTTGTCGCCTTCGGCGCGCTCATGTTGCGCTTGCACGAAATCGCTTTCGGCGAACCGACGGGAAGCCGGGCGCCAGTCAAGGCTTCGTACCTGCCGATGTTCGCGCATCTGGCGCTCGTGCTCTGCGCCGGGCTCTATCTGCCGCCGGCCCTCGTCGCTTGGTTTCAAAGCGTTGCGCGGCTGCTGGGTTAGGGAGGGCGGCATGACAAAACTCTCGGAGGTCATGTCTGCCGGACGCGTCGCGCATCACCGTCCCTGGCCCCGAGCGACAATAACGGCCGACCAATGGCGTGAGGCTCTCCGCGAATTGGGCGACGGGCGCTGGGCGTTGCTCGCTCTATGGGGCGAGCCGCAAACCGTTCACTTAGCGGTGCTCGACGCGCAGGACGCCCGAATCGGCGTGCTCACTCTCGATTGCCCTGACGGGACGTTTCCATCCATGGGGCAAGCGCATGCGCCGGCCATTCGATTGGAACGCGCCCTGCGCGACCTCTTTGGTCTGACGCCAATCGATGCGCCGGATGATCGGCCATGGCTCGACCACGGCCGCTGGGGACTTCGTCATCCGCTCGGAAGTCGCGAAGTTTGCGGATCGAGCGCCCCTTACCCTTTCCTGACGGCTGAAGGACCTGGCATCCACCAAATCCCCGTTGGACCGGTGCATGCGGGGATCATCGAACCGGGGCATTTTCGTTTTCATGCCAACGGCGAGGCCATCGTCCGGCTGGAGGAGCGCCTCGGCTACGTCCACAAGGGCGTCGAAGGCCTCATGCAAGGCGCCGACCTCATGCATGCCGCCAAACTCGCCGGCCGCGTCTCCGGCGATAGCACTGTCGCCTACGCTTTCGCCTTCGCGCGCGCAGCTGAATCTGCGCTCGACATCGAGGCGCCGCCGCGCGCGTGTTGGCTGCGCGCCCTGATGGCGGAACTGGAACGCCTGGCCAATCATTTCGGAGACATAGGCGCCATCTGCAACGACGCGTCGTTCACTCTGATGCATGCCCATTGCGGCGTGTTGCGCGAACGTGTGCTCAGAGCGTCCAGTTCGTGTTTCGGCCATCGCCTCATGCGAGACTGCATCGTTCCGGGCGGGGTCTCGACGGACCTTGCGCCGGATGGCGCTAGCACGCTTAACGCGCTGCTCCGCTACATCCGTCGTCGGTTTCCGTCCCTCGTGTCGCTTTATGACGACACCAACACCTTGCAGGATCGCACCGTTGGCACGGGCATCCTCAAGGCCGAGCTTGCGCGCCAATATGCGGCGGGCGGATTCGTTGGACGCGCATCGGAACGCACATTCGACGCCCGCCGCACAATCGGCTACCCGCCCTACTCGGACCTTCAATTCGAGGTGCCTACGCTTACCGCAGGGGATGTCGACGCGCGTGTCTGGATTCGTATTCGCGAAGTGGAATCGAGCCTGAGCCTCATCGACCAGATCCTGGAGCGGATGCCCCACGGTCCGATCTCGATCGATGCGCCGGCCCGGGCCGGCGAAGGCATGGCCATTGTTGAAGGCTTCCGCGGCGACGTGCTGATCTGGCTTCGTGTTGATGCGCCAGGCCGCATCGAACGTTGCCACCTGCGCGATCCATCGTGGTTTCAATGGCCGTTGCTGGAAGCGGTGGTCGAAGGCAACATCGTCGCCGACTTCCCACTCTGCAATAAGTCGTTCAACTGTTCGTATTCGGGCCACGATCTGTAGAGGGCGAATGATTAGGCATCTTCTTCAAGGCTTGTTGCCACCGCTGACGGAGAGGAAACCGCGCCTCGACGATCCGGAGTTGCAGGAGATGGCAAAACAGTTGAACGGCGCCATGCGCCGCCGGCTCGGCCGCTCTCTATCTATTCGCGCCGTCGATGCGGGGTCCTGCAATGGCTGCGAACTTGAAATCCACGCCCTCAACAACGCGATCTACGACCTCGAGCGTCTCGGCGTGCGATTTGTCGCCTCGCCGCGCCACGCTGATGTCCTGTTCGTGACCGGACCGGTGACGCGCAACATGCGGGAAGCCCTGCAGCGGACCTATGATGCGACGCCTGATCCCAAATGGGTGGTGGCGGTGGGCGATTGCGCCATCGACGGCGGGATGTTTGCGGGTTCTTATGCTGTGGTGGGAGGCGTGAGCGAAGTTGTACGGGTGGACCTACACATCCGCGGATGCCCACCCACACCGACCGCGCTCCTCAAAGGGCTGCTCGCGCTCCTGGAGCCGCAGCGCAAGTGAGGCGTGTTCGCTTCGGAGCAACAATCGTTCGAACTCACACCATCTTCTAATCGAGTCCGGGGCTTCCCCAATCGCCACGTAAGCCACCGGCACGAATGGGCCAATCCGGCTCGGATTGCCACAATGTTACCATCGGCAGCGCCGATCCAAACCTTCCCCCGGGCCTTACCCCGCAGCGGAGTTCCATCCCATCTTGAGACATTGGCGTCACGTCCCCGCAAAGCGGACCTCACTTTGACACGGGACCGGGCTTGGACCGAAGTACAAACATCACGCGCGCAAATTCCGATCACAGGTCCGAGCAATCCCACCAATCCGCCCTCGGATCCTCGAACCCGTACCAGTCTCTTTCCTTGCCGGCTTTTCTTATGTCGCAGGCATAGCGGTTGCACATGGATTTGAGATTATGAGCTTGGGCGCGCCCTGGCGCGGCCGGGCTCTTGTGGCTTCGCCACGAAGCCGCGCTAAGCGCGCGATGGCCGGGCGGAGGCGTCGGGACGGGGGAGCATTTCTCTGTATTTTCGGCCTTGCCCTCGCGGGCGGCGGTCGAACAAGGGAACAAGCGAAGGCTGACGCTGGGGATGTTATGGTCGATCTCAAAGCGCTCGATTCTGGAGGTCGCGGAGGAAGCTGACCATGGATATCGCTGAAGCCCAGCGGGTGCTCGCGGCGACCCCCGATCATCGCGTCCTGAAACGCGTGCCGCCGGTGTCGGAATGGCCGACGAAAGCTGTAGCGGCCGAGACGCGGCGCGCCGTCTTTCTTGATGTCGAGACCACGGGGCTCGATCAAGACGTCGATGAAGTCATCGAACTCGCCATGGTGTCTTTCGATTATGACAAGCGCACGGGCGAGATCGTCCGTGTCGATGAAGCGGTGATGCTCTCATCCTTTCGTCAGCCATCCTTGCCTATTCCGGAAGCGAGCAGGCGCGTACATGGGATCAAGGACGCTGACGTCGCCGGCGCCGTGATCGACGGGGCGCGAATTGAAGCGATCCTCGGCGAGGCGCAGCTTGTGATCGCGCACAATGCCTCGTTTGACCGGCCCATGGTGGAGAAGCATTGGCCGGCATTTGCGAAGATGCACTGGGCGTGTTCGCTGGAGGACATCGACTGGGCAGGCGAAGGCGTCGCCTCCGGCAAGCTCGATTACATCCTCTTCCGCCAAGGCTGGTTTCATGATGGGCACCGCGCCAAGGACGATGCGCTGGCGGCGCTGTTCCTCATAAGCCAGACCCTGCCCGTCTCCGGCGTCACAGGCCTTGGCGCGCTGCTCGCCAAGGCGCGCAAGCCCTTGATGGCCGTACGCGCTGAGGGGACGCCGTTTGAGTTGCGCGAGGCGCTGAAGCAGCGTGGCTATCGCTGGGATGCAGGCGCCGGACAGGAGCGCGACAAGGCGTGGTGGATACTAACCGAGGACGCCAACGCGGAAATCGCCTGGCTCAACGCCAAAGTCTATCCGCAGCCAAAGTCGCTCACGCCGATCCCGATGCAGGCAACGAGGCGTTATTCCACCCGGCTCTGGTCGACCTGACGCGAATGTTGGTGCTCTCTCGCAACCGCATCCTAAGGTAGAGAATTACTTCGGCGAAGCCGCCAACAGGTATATGCAGAGTCGAAACCCTGCTTCGTAATTGGTTCGTGGCGATGTCTGATGCTCAACCGAAACGACCGCTCTATCTCCAGACCATCGAGACTCTCTTCGCCGAGCTGATCTCGGGCGAATCCGTCGTCATCAACAATGATGAGACACTCCGCCTCGACAACAACGATAGCCGCGCGATTCTCAATTGGTACAGACTGAACCGCTCACGCTGGGCCAGTAACGTCATGACCCAGCAAGTTGAAGCGCTGGTCGATGCCATGTCCACGGTCCCGCCGACCTTGCCCGTGCCTAGTCTCATCCTGCCCGACGCCAAACGGCGCCTCCGCCTCGCCAAGGTCGTCGCCCACCGCTTCGCCGGCATTCACGCCTATGGAACGCCGGAGGAGCCACCCGCCAACTTCGTCTTCGAGGCCAGCCAGCCGATCACGCTGTTCGAAGGCTGGAACGGCGCCGGCAAGACCTCGCTCCTCAACGCGATCGTGTGGTGCCTAACAGGACAAATACTGAGGCCGCAACGGCCTCCCGAGGATGCAAGCTCCGATTTCGACACCCATTTCCGGCACGATGGCGAAGACGAAGCAGAGATAGGCGCCCACCCGAGCTCTCCCGTCACGCCGATGCCCAATCCACTGCACTATGTTCCGACTCGGGGCTCGTCAGTGCCAGCGGACACCTGGGTCGAACTCACCTTCGTCGACCAAGATGGAAAGCCGCTGCCGGCTTTGCGACGCGCCCAAGTCCGCAAGCCCAACGGCAAGATCTCCGAGATCGCGCCGGACTTCGCCCCACTCGCCGTCGACCCAATATCGCTCCGCATCGGCACGGTGATGCCTGCGCTTCTTTCCTATTTGCGCGTCGGCGAAGCTTCTGACCTCGGGCTCGCCGCGGCCAAGCTGACCGGGCTCGCCGACCTTTCCCATCTCGCGCGCCACGCCATGCGCGTCCGCGTGAAACTCCATGGCGAACTCAAGGACGCGCGCGAGAGTGAAATACAGAAGGCGGACGCTGCCTTCCTGGAGGCGCGCGGCGACTTGGAAAGCCAAATCGCCGAGTACGATCAAATGAAGCCGCCGATCGATTTGCCCCAGCCCTCCGGCGACGCAACGATCGAACAAAGCCTGGGCGACATCGAGCAGCATTTCACCACCCGCAAAGCCGAGGCGCTAACCGCCGCTCGCAGCATTCTTGGCGAGGGCTTCGTTGCAACCGACAAGGCCGCGCGGGACAATCTCGAAGCCAGTATCGGACCCGCGCAGGGACAATTGCGCGCGCTGGGCCAGCTGCGCAGCGCCCAGCGCTTCAAGGCGCTGACCGACGTAGCGCAGCATGACTGGAAGGCGGTCGACGATTTCGTCGATAGGATCGAAGCGGAAGCCAAAGTGCTCGCAGAGCTGTCCACGACCCCAGACCTCGCGCGGCGGAAGCAGCTCTATGCGCGGGTTGCTTCCTGGATCGCGGATTTCAAGGGGCATGACACGGCCCAGTGCGCGGTGTGCAGCCGCCCGCTCGCGGATGCCGTTGACCCCGTCACGCAGCGCTCCGTCGCCGATCACCTCCATGAGATCGCCGGGGAAGATAAGGAGCTCTTGGCGCTCACGATTTCGGCTTGGGCCCACGAGCGCGTCACACAGCTCACGGCCAAGAGCCCAGCAGCGCTTCGGCAAGAACTCGGCGCCGAATTGCCTGGCCACCCGCGCGAACTCATCAGGGCGATGTTCGTGGACGATCTTTTCGACACGGAGGCCTTCTCGCAAACGCTGGCCCCGCTCAAATCCGGCGTTGAGGCGCTGTGTGACAAAGCGCTGAAGTGCTTGCCCGCTTTCGTCGAACCGCCGGTTCCACAGTTTCCGCAGGCGGTGGGCCCCCACGCAGGCGCGCTCGACCCGCTTATTCGCCTGCTGCGGCGCGCCAAGGCGTTTTCGGACTGGCGCGCCAACGCCCGCACGGAGGTGGCCGAGGCGTTCCAAACCATCACGCGCAGCGCGGCGCCCGATCAGGGTAAGACGCCGATATCGACCACCGATGTGATGGCGCCGATCGGCGCGAAGCTCGCGGCGCTGCACGACATCGTGAAGGGTGTGGCGCCCATTAACGCCGCGCTCGAACTTATGAAGCGCATGCGCACGGCGCTGCAGGACCGGCGCGGCAAGGAAAAGCGTCTCGAACTTTACAAGCGTGCCGCGGCTGCTCTCGGACCGCTCGCGCGCATTGGCGACCTCGCCGAGCGGCAAGTGGAGGGGCTGCGCACAAAGCTGCACGGCCGCGCTGATTATTGGCGCAACCAAGTTTACGCCAACGCCTACGCTACCACTGGGTACGCGCTGCGCGAGACAGCCATGGACGCGAGGGGTGTCTTGGACATCCGCGTAGGTTCGGAGGCCGCGAACGCTCCGGCCCAACACGTCTCCAACGCCTCGGCGCTGCGCGCGAGCTTGCTTGGCTTTTACCTGGCCTTCTGGGAACACGTTCTAGCCGAGCGCGGCGGCTTGGCGCTCCTTCTGCTCGACGATCCGCAGGAATTGCTTGACACGGACAATCGAGAACGTCTGGCGCGCGCCTTGCCAGCGCTGGTGAAGGAAGGCGCGCAGATTTTCCTCGCTACCCATGACCGCGTTCTCGCACGCTCGATCGCCCACGGATCGAGCACCCAGGCGGCCGTCGAGCATCTGAGCGTCCACCCCGTCAACGCGACCAGACAAACCCTCGCCACCGCGATCGCGATTGAACAGCTCGACGCCAAGCACCGCGCCTTCGAAAACGATCCGGACGACGCGCCGACGGCCCAGGACTACGCAAGCGAGGTTCGGGTTTTCCTAGAGGCGCGTCTGGGCGATATGTTCGATGATCCCGCCTACCCCGCCTATGCGGCGCCGACCAAGGCGCCCACGCTGGCCGATCACATTAATCGGCTGAGAGGCTTGGTGAACGCGCCGCCCAATGCGCTCTTCCGCGGCAAGGCGGTGGTGGATTTCGCAACCTCCCCCCACCTCGCGCAAGGCGCCGAGCCGCTA
>CXWL01021383.1_pt1 | contig 18059 bp, 14 predicted proteins | sample 590931 | NCBI WGS metagenome assembly CXWL01 (sample SAMEA3498368, study PRJEB10139) | groundwater metagenome | biome: water well; material: biofilm material | place: Germany | collected 2015-04-27 | reverse complement strand
GGGGAAGGGGATCTTCTGGCCCTTGTCGGCGCGCACGCCCTCGAACTGAGTCCGGGTCAGCTCGATGTAGCTCCGGAGCGTGAATAGCATGTCGTGATAGCTCTGTTTGAAACACTCCTTGAACAGTGCTTCGCCCGGCGGCTCGCGTTCGAGGCGCGCCACAAAGGTGGCGAAGGCGATTTTGTTCCGGCCGTAGTCGCCATAAAGCCCCCAGTGCACGAACGCATAGGCCTGTTTCGCCCAGGTGTTGTTAAGTGGGTTTTGCGCGGTGGCCGAGTCGCGGGCCACCGCGAACAGCTCCGGCATGGGCAGAAGCGCGCGACGGGCGAGCGCGGCGTTGAAGTCTTGGTCTCCGGCCGGGCCGCCGGTGCCGCGGTCGCGGACGAGGTTGGGGTTCTCGACGCGACCGACGGAGATCTCGGTCTCCGTGATCCGCATGTTCATGAAAAGCTGGGACAGCCCTTCACCGAGCCACGCCGGCGGCGGCACGGGCCGCGCGGCGAGGAGGAAGCGGAGATACTCGCGGTAAAGCTGCTGGTAGGGGTCGACGGCCAGTTCCAAGAGGCTCGCTGTTTCGGCCGGCTCAGCGGAGGAATCGCCGGAAGCCGGGGTGCCGGTCTGGTCTTCAAGGCCGGCGAGATTCAAGGTTTTTGTCTGGTAGTCGAGTACGATGGCCGCCTGGTCACGGGTGCGCAGGTGGAAGCTGGTGGTGGCGCGTTCGGTTTGCCCGAGCCGGTCCGGTAGGAACTCCTCGAATTTTTGCCTCTGGCCGCAGATGATCAGCGACGCGGTTGAGGCGCCGGCCGGGCGCATGCCCGGCCAGATGAGGTTGAGTGCGTAGCCGAAGCGTTGGAAATCAACCAGGAGTTGCCGGGTGGTGGGTGCGGGGGCGTTCGACAGCACCTCCAATCCCTCAAGGCGGGCATAGGTCCAGTCCTCGGGCGGCGGCAGTTCGCGCTCGGATGTAACCTGATATTTGGGCAGCTCGATCGGGGGCCCGAGGACGGTTTCCTGGGCACCGAGGCCCGCACGGAGCAAGAGGGTGATGACCGCAAGCGGCACCAGACATTGAAAGAAATGAGGCAGGCGCACGCCGGTATCCCAGCAATCGACGGGAAAAGTTCAACCTCTCAATCCCCGTCGGCGAGGCGCTCAGCGTTTTACCGCGCCGATACCCGGCCGGTCGGGCAGGGTCACTTTGCCGTCAATGATGGTCGCACCGTCGAAAAGATCGTTCTTGATGAGCACCGCGCCGTCGAGGTCGGCCCAGTCGGCAAGCGGGGAGAGCTGGGCGGCGGCGGAGATGGCGCAGGAGGTCTCGGTCATGCAGCCGAGCATCACCTTCAGGCCGAGGGCGCGGGCGAGGATGATCATCCTGTGCGCCTCGCGGAGGCCGGTGCATTTCATGAGCTTGATGTTGATGCCGTCGAACACGCCGACGGTTTTCGCCACGTCGGCCAGCCGCTGGCAGCTTTCGTCGGCGATGAGCGGCAGCGGGCTGCGGGCGCGCAGCCAGGCGGTGTCGTCGATCTGAGTCTTGGGCATCGGCTGCTCGATGAAAACAACGCCCAGGGTCGCAAGCCATTCGATCATTTTCAACGCCTCGTTCCGGTCGGTCCAACCCTGGTTGGCGTCGACCGTGATCGGCTTGTCCGTGACGGAGCGAATGGTCTCGATCATCAGGCGGTCGGTGTCGCCGCCGAGCTTCACCTTGAGAATCCGGTAGGGGGCAGCTTCAAGCATTTTCTGGCGGATGATGTCCGGCGTATCGATGCCGATGGTGAAAGAGGTCACGGGTGTCCGGGCGGGGTTCAAGCCCCAGAGGCGGTGCAGGGGCACATCGAGTGTCTTACCGACCCAATCGTGCAGCGCGATGTCCACGGCGGCCTTGGCGGCGGTGTTGCCGGGAGCGAGGGCGTCGATTGCGGGGAGAATTTCCTCGAATTGGAAGGGATCGGGAAACCGGGTGAGGTCTACCCGCCGGAGAAAGGCGGCGGCGGTCTCCGGGCTTTCCCCCAGATAAGGCGGCATGGAGGCCTCGCCATAGCCGATGATGCCGTCCTGCTCGACCTCGACCATCATCGCGGGCGTGGTGGTGCGGGAGTTGTTCGCGATGTTGAACGCGTGCCTCAGTTCAAGCGAATAGGGATAGTAGCGGAGTCTCATGCCGGTTGGGCGGGGATGATTTGTGTGGAGGATACTCAGTGCGCGTTCGTGGAGGTAAGGTCCTCCTTCGCCAAGGCTACGGAGGACACTTTTCTTTCGGCTCCCGAAAGAAAAGTGGCGGAAGGGGAGGGATTCGAACCCCCGGAACCTTGCGGTTCAGCGGTTTTCAAGACCGCCGCGATAGACCACTCTGCCACCCTTCCGGAGCGCTGACGGTTGCAGCTTTCGACTGGCAGCGTTGGCAAATTATTCGCAGTGTCGAGTCTGCAAGTTCGCCGCCCCGGACCCGGCGGCGGGATTTGCCCTCATGGCCACACCAAGCAACCACGTCGCGGAAATGCAGGGACTCTACGGCCCGTTCACCATCACGGAAAGGGTGGTGCAGAAAATCTGGCTGCGCGGGGATTTTGACCGCTCGAGGCCGGCGCTCACGGACGGTCGGTCGCTGGAAATTCGCACGTCCGGCGCGTGGAATCTGCTTGGCGGACCGGATTTTCGTGGCGCCCAACTGGTGATTGGTGGTGTCAAGCACACGGGCGATGTCGAAGTGCATTTTCATGCGGCGGACTGGAGGGCTCACCGGCACCAGACGGACCCCGCCTACGACCAAGTCGCGTTGCACGTCGTGTTGTTTCCACCCGGACCGGACGAGCGGCCGGCCGTGCGCGGAGATGGCCGGGAGATCCCGACGCTGGTCCTTTTGCCGCTCCTGCATCGCGATCTGGAGGAATACGCATCGGACGATGCGCTCGAGGTCATCACGGCGCGGGACAAATGGGAGCACTTCGCAGGGCTCGCGGCCCACCCGATGGGCGAGCGCAGGCGATGGCTCCGGCTGAAAGCGACGGAGCGCTGGCAACTAAAGGTGCGTTTCGCGAAGAGGCGAATTGAGCGGGTGGGGTGGACCGCGGCGGCGCATGGCACGGCGCTGGAAATCCTCGGCTACCGGCACAACCGGGCGGCGATGCTGACCGTGGGGACAAAGCATCCCCTGGAAGATTGGGCGGCCGGCATCGAGGTGGCGGAGGTTTATGAAAAGAGCGGCGCGTTGTGGCANNCCCCGACGAAACGGGCGCGGGTGGTGCTGGGGCTGCCCAGGTGGCGCGAGGTGATGGCGCGCGAACTTCTGGGCGGCGCGGTGGGCGGCACGAGGTTGGACAACCTGGTGTGCGACGGCTTCCTGCCGCTGGTGGCGGCCAAGACGGGAACCGACCTGGGGGCGGTGTGGTTTCACTGGTTTCTGGGCGATGTGCCGGATCAAGTGAAGAATGCCCTGCCAAAACTAGGCATTGCCGGGCGCGGCGCTGAGCCGTATTGCCACGGCTGGGCGCAGGGATTGCTTGGCTGGATTCTGGACCGCGAGGCTCGCGCAAGTCGCTGACCCGCAGAAATCTGGCCGGGGGCTTGACAAGCGTTCGCGGGGAGGAATATGTTCCGCCCCCTATAACTAGTTCACTTTCTAATAGGTGGGCCCTCGGGTCCGCCTTTTTTTTCCCCATTAATCCCACCACACCATGAGCAGCGAAATTCTGTCCGTCCTCGAATACATGGAAAAGGAGAAGGGCATTCCGCGTGCCGACATGATCTCCACCATCGTCAACGCGATCAAGACCGCGGCGTTGAAGGGCATTAATTCGGGCCAGGAGCTCAAGATCGACATCAACCCGAAGAACGGCCAGCTCAACGCCTGGTCGCTCCTGAAGGTGGTCGATTCCGTGTCCGACTCGAAACTGCAGATCCACGTCGAGAAGGCGCAGGTGTTCAAACCGGGTGCCGTCATCGGTGACACCATCGAGAAGGAAATCGATCCGTCCTACCTGGGCCGCATCGCGGCGCAGACCGCCCGCCAGGCCATCATGCAGCGCCTCCGGGCCTTCGAGAAGGAACGCATCTACGACGACTTCAAGGATTCCGTGGGCGACATCGTCAGCGGCACCGTCCGCCGGCGCGAACGCAACGACCTCTTCATCGATCTCGGCAAGGCCGAGGCGGTCATGCCGGGCAAGGAGCAGGTTCCCGGCGAGGAATACGCGCCGGGCGAGCGCATCCGCTGCATCCTGCTGGAAATCGAGAACAGCAGCCGCGGCCCCGAGATCATTCTCAGCCGCGCCAGCCCCAAGTTTGTCCGCCGTCTGTTCGAGCTCGAGGTCACCGAGATCGCCGACGGCACCGTGAAGATCGAGGCGTTCGCCCGCGAGCCGGGCTACCGCACCAAGATCGCCGTCGTCAGCACCGACCCGAAGGTCGACCCGGTCGGCGCGTGCGTCGGCGCCCGCGGCGCCCGCGTGAAGAGCATCGTGCGCGAACTCGGCGGCGAAAAAATCGACATCATTCCCTATCACGCCGACACGAAGGAGATGCTCGTCGAAGCGCTCAAGCCCGCCGTGCCGCGGGAGATAATCCTGGATGAGAAGAGCAAGCGCGTCCTCGTCCGCGTGTTGAATGATGACCTCGCGGTCGCCATCGGCCGCAAGGGCCAGAACGCCCGGCTGACCTCCCGTCTGGTGGGCTGGCGCCTCGATATTGAGGAGTTCAAGGTGGTCACCGCCGACCCGCGCGCGCAGGCCATCAGCCTCTTCGTCAATACTTACGCTTTCGACAAGGCGGTCGCCGAGCGCCTCGTGGCGAATGGCATCAACTCTCCCGCCGCCTTCGAGGGCGTCGAGGCCAACGATCTGGTCGGCTTCGGCTTCACCGAGGAGGAGGCGGCCGGCGTCATCGCCAAAGTAACCGCCTCCTGACCCACCGCCCCCGCCACCGCTGAATGAGTTCCCGCATCCACGAGATCGCCAAGCAATACAATATTGAGCCCAAGGATATGCTGTCCTGGCTCAAGGAGCAGGGCTATGTCGCGGCGGACACGAAGTCGGTTTCCAGCACCGTCAGCAAAATCTATTACGACGAGATCGAGAAGAAATACGGCAAACCCGCCGCCCCGGTCGTTGCGCCCGCCCCCGCCCCGGCCGCGCCCGAGGTGCCTTCGCTCAAGCTGCCTGCCGGCGTGTTTGTGAAGTCCGCCCAGGACATTCTCCGCGAAAAGGAAGAGGTGGCCAGGGCCGCCACCGCGGCGCGTGCCGCCGCCCTGCCGCCTCCTCCGTTGGTCGCGCCCAAGCCCCCGCCGCCCCCCACGATAAAAGCCCCGCCGCCGCCGATGTCGGCGCCGCGTGTGGCTCCCGTTGCGGCGCACCCTTCCCGTCCGTCGCCCGTTTCTGCCCCGCCCCTCGCCCGTCCGGTCCCGGTCGCACCGCCGTCCCCGGCCAAGACCCCGGTCGCACCGCCCCCGGCGGCCAAGCCCGCACCGCTGACGCCCGCCGTGCCCACCACGACCGTGAGCACCATTTCGGTGACCGAGGAGGGTGGCGTTAAGATCATCCACCTGAAGCCGCCGATCATCGTCCGCGAGTTCGCCGTCGCGCTCGGGCTCAAGCCGTTCAAGTTGATCTCCGAGCTCATGGAGATGAGCATTTTTGCGTCGATGAACCAGTCCATCGACGAAGCGGTGGCGACCAAGGTCGCCGAGAAGCACGGCTTCCTGCTCGACATCAAGCATCGCGGCGAGACCGCGGTTCCTCTCGTCACGCCCGAGAAGGCCAAGATCAACAAGGAAGAAAAGGCCCGCGAAGAGGACCTCAAAAACCTCGCCCCGCGCCCACCGGTGGTCTGCATCCTCGGCCATGTCGATCACGGCAAAACCTCCCTGCTCGACGCCATCCGCAAGGCCAACGTGGCCGCCGGCGAGGCGGGCGGCATCACCCAGCATATCGGCGCCTACCAGGTCGAGCACAGCAGCCGCAAAATCACTTTCCTCGACACCCCCGGCCACGCCGCTTTCACCAAGATGCGCGCGCGCGGCGCCTCCGTCACCGATATCGCCGTGCTCGTGGTGGCGGCCGATGACGGTTTCATGCCGCAGACCGACGAGGCCCTGCAGCACGCCAAGGACGCCAAGGTCGCGCTCATGGTCGCGGTGAACAAGATGGACATGAAGGGCGCGAATCTCGACCGCGTGAAGCAGCAGATGCAGGAGCGCCAGATTGCACCGGAGGATTGGGGTGGCGAGACCGTCACCGTGCCGGTTGCCGCCATCAAGGGGCAGGGCATCGGCGAGCTCCTCGACATGATTCTCCTCCAGGCCGACGTCCTGGAGCTGAAAGCCAACCCGAAGGCCGAGGCCAGCGGCGTGGTCATCGAGTCCCAGGTGGACGTGGGCCGCGGTCCGCTCGCCACCGTCATCGTGCAGCGCGGCACCCTCCGCGTGGGCGACGCCCTGGTCTGCGGCCCGCATTATGCGAAGGTCCGCGCCATGTTCGACGACCAGGGCAACAATCTGAAGGAAGCGCCCCCGGCGATGCCCGTGCGGGTCATCGGCTGGTCGGGTTCGCCCGATTCCGGCGCCAAGTTTGCGACCGCCAAGAACGCCCGGGAGGCGGAGCGCTTGGCGGAAGAGGCGGAGGATCTGCTCAAAAAGTCCACGGTCACGGAGGATGCGGTGCCGAAGGATGTCTCCATCGACGCGTTGTTTGCCAACATCGCCGCCACCCAGGCCAAGGCTCTCCGCGTGGTGCTCAAGTCGGACGTCTTTGGTTCGCTCGAGGCCGTGAAGAATGTGCTCGAAGGCATCAAGAGCACCAAGGTCTCGCTCGATATCGTCGCCTCGGACGTCGGCATCATCAGCAAGAATGACGTCCTGATGGCGAGCGCCTCGAAGGCCGTCATCATCGGATTCAACACCAAGCAGGAGAACGGCGTCACGGCGCTGGCCAAGCACCACGGGGTGACCATCGAGACTTTCGAGATCATCTATGAACTGGGCGACAAGGTTAAGGAGATGATGGCCGACCTGCTCGATCCGGACCTCAAGGAAAACAAACTCGGTGGAGCCGAGGTCCGGCAGATTTTCCCGGTGGCCAAGGGCTTTGTCGCCGGGTGCCTCGTCACCGAGGGCAAGATCAACCGCGGCATCACGGCCCGCGTCCGTCGCGGCAAGGATTCTGTTTTCGAGGGCAAGATCGGCACGCTGCGCCGGTTCAAGGACGATGCCAACGAAGTCCGCGCCGGCCTCGAGTGCGGCATCCGCCTCGACGGCTTCGACGGCTACCAGCCCGGCGATCGCATCGAGTGCTTCGAGATCCAAAAAGTCCGGGCCTCGCTCTGAGCGCCGCCAGCGGCGCCGCGATTAGCGCTAAGTGATCAGCTTTAAGCTTCCCAACCAACTGGCAAACGGAGCATTCTCCCGGACAGCTTACAGCCTAAAGCTTACCGCTTACCGCCTCTCCATGAGCAGCAACCGCCTTCTCCGCGTCAACGAGCTCCTGCAGCGCGAAATCAGCGCTCACCTCCGCCGCAAGCATGGCAGCGAGTCGGTCGCCATCACCATCACCGGCGTCGAGATCACCGGCGATCTGCGCGAGGCCAAGGTGTTCTATTCGGTCCTGGGTGCCGGGGCGGAGGCCGCCAAAGCCGGCCGATGGCTGGTCCGCCACCGCGACGAGATTCGCGAGATGCTGGCAAAAAACGTCATCCTCCGCCACGTGCCGCTGCTGGCCTTTGTGCACGACAATCATGCCCCGCGCACCCTGCGGGTGGAGACTTTGCTGGGGGAAATCGACCGGGAGACCATGTCCCCGTGAACCATTACACAAAATTTGCGGGCCGGTTCGCCGTCCTCCTGCACGAGCTTGCAGGGCAGAAGGCGGTCATCATCGGTCACCAGCGGCCCGACGGGGATTGCATCGGTTCCCAGGTCGCCTTGTGCCGCGTGCTGCGCTCACAGGGGATCGATGCCGTGTGCATGAACCCGGATCCCGTGCCCCGGCGCATCAAGTTTCTGGTCGGTGACACCCCTTTCTTTCAGCGGGATGAGATGCCGGCCGGAGACCGGCTGGCGATCTTCACGGATTGCGCGGACCACGGCCGCGCGGGGGAGAAAATCAAGGCGCTCTACCCGGCCCCGCAGGCCTGTTTCGACCACCACGTCTCCAATGTCGGCTTTGCCGTCCGCAACTTTGTCGATACCGGCTCGGCCGCGACGGGCGAGGTGCTGGCCGGGTTGTTCATCGATGCGGACATCGTGTTCGACACGGTCACCGCGCAGGCCCTCTACACCGGTATCATGACCGACACCGGCCAGTTCCGTTTCTCCTCGACCTCCTACCGGGTTTTCCGGTTGTGCGCCGAGCTGGTGGCCCGCGGGGCCAATCCGGCCCTGGCCGGCCAGGAGCTTTTCGAGCGCGAGTCCTTCGGGAAGTTGAAGCTGCTGCAATACTACCTCGGTTCGCTGAAACTGGAGTGCGACGGCCGGGTCTGCATCGGCGTGCTGCGCGAAGGCATTTTTGAGAAACTGGGCGCCACGATTGAGGACACCGAGGGGCTGGTGGATTATGCCCGTTCCATCGAGGGCGTGGAGATCGGGGTGCTGGTCGAGGAGCGGGCCGGGGTCATCAAGGCCAGCCTGCGCGCCATCCACGGTTCCTACCGCATCGACACCGTGGCCAGCCAGTTCAACGGCGGCGGGCACGCCAGCGCCGCCGGATTGAATTATCCGGACACACTCGGGGCGTTCTACCCCAAGCTGCTGGCGGCCCTTTCCCGCCGCCTCGCGGAGACGGACGCCAAGCCGCAATGAGCCTCCAGCAGGCCAGGGAAATGGAGGGCGTGTTGCTCGTGGACAAGCCGCCGGGGCTGACGTCGCACGATGTGGTTTACCGTCTGCGGCGCAAACTGCAGATGAAAAAGATCGGCCACGCCGGCACCCTCGACCCGATGGCGACCGGCGTGTTGGTGATGCTCATNNGAGGCCACGCTCGGGATCACCACTGATTCGCAGGATGCGGAGGGCGAGGTCAGGGAGACCCGCCCCGTGCCGGAGCTGACCGAGGCCCGGGTGCGCGAGGTGATGCGGGGATTCCTCGGAGACCAATACCAGACACCCCCGATGCATTCGGCCATCAAGATCGGCGGCGTGCCGCTCTACAAGCTGGCGCGCAAGGGGGAGGAGGTGGAGCGCGAGCCACGGTTCATCCGGGTGACGGCATTCACCCTGCTGTCATTCGCGCCGCCGAAGCTGACCTTTGACCTGCACTGCACCAAGGGCACCTATGTGCGGACCATTGCGCATGACCTCGGGCAGAGGCTCGGCTGCGGAGCCCACCTTTCGGCCCTGCGCCGCACGGCCAGCGGCCAGTTCACCATCGCACAGTGCCTGCCCCTCGACCAGATCGAGGCGCTGTCCCTGCCGGAAATCGAGAAGCGCCTGATCCCCGTCCATGAGGCGGCGCCCCGCGTGGCGCAATGAGCCCGCTGCTCCAGTTCGACAGCCTCGAGCGCACCGCGCTGCCGGCCCAGCCGCTGCACCTGGCCATCGGCGTGTTCGACGGGGTGCATCTCGGGCACAAGGCGGTGATCGAGTCGGCGATCCGCTCGGCCCGCCGCAGCGGCGGCTTGGCCGGCGTGCTGACCTTCTGGCCGCACCCGAGCGCGTTGTTCCGGCCGGATAATCCCACGCGGCTGCTCATGCCGCCGGAAATGAAACGGGCGGTGCTGGGCCGGCTCGGGATCGATTTCCTCATCGAGCAGAATTTCTCCCGCGAGTTCGCCGACACCGGCGCGCGGGAATTCATCGGGTTGCTCCAGCACTGCCTGCCGCGGTTGACGGCGGTCTATGTGGGCGAGAACTGGCGTTTCGGCCGCGACCGGGCCGGCGACATCACGGTGCTGGTCGAGGAGGCGCGAAAAGCCGGCCTCGCCGTTTTCAGCACGCCGCGGCTCAACCACAAGGGTGCCCCGATCAGCAGTTCGCGCATCCGGGAGCTGCTGGCCGCCGGGGCCATGGCCGAGGCGAATGCTTTGCTCGGTTACACCTATTTCGCCGAGGGCACCGTGCAGCCCGGCCGCCAACTCGGCCGCACCATCGGATTTCCGACGCTGAATCTCGGGTGGGACCCGGAATTGAAGCCCGCCTACGGCGTGTATGCGGTCGAGGTCAGCCACGGGGGGGAGCGTGTTCCGGGCGTAGCCAACTACGGGTTGCGTCCCACGGTGGAACAGACGAACCGGCCGTTGCTTGAAGTGCATCAGTTGGAGTCACCGGTCCCGGCTTATGGGGATAAAGTCACGGTGCATTGGCTCCAGTTTCTCCGGCCCGAGAGCAAGTTCGGCAACATGGAGGACTTGCGCCGGCAGGTCGAAAAGGACCGTCAGGAAGCGCTTAAATTCTTCCAAAAATGACCCGCCGGTTGTTTTTCAAAGCACGCTTGACAGCCTGCAATCGATTCGGCCTCTTAACCGTTTTCCGGGGTGGTAGCTCAGTTGGTTAGAGCGTCTGCCTGTCACGCAGAAGGTCGCGAGTTCGAGTCTCGTCCATCCCGCCAGTTTAAGCCCCGCAGCCCAAGAGGTTGCGGGTTTTTTCTTTGGCCGCTTTAGCACCATTGAAGGCAGTCACTACAATGTGTCGACAACACCCAGCGGCTCGGCCTCCGCCAACCCAGGAGCGGCCTCGCGGTTCGATCAGGCGTTCTCGAAAATCCGCAGCCGAATCGGGTAGTCGGGTAACTCGATCTCAGTGCAGAAGTCCATGAAGAGGCTGCTCAGCTCGACCTCGATAGGATCGACGTTGTAGTCAGGATACAGAACGAACGCGGCCACTTTAATGGCCGCGTTCGCATCCGCCGGAGCGGAGAGCTGCGCCACCGCCTCCTTGTAGCCTTTGTGAATCTTCCCCTTAAGCGTTTCCGGCAGCAGCGTGGTATGAACGAGCTGCGCGCCGTCATACCAACTCAGCCGCTCCTCCAACGAGTGGTTAACGGTCTTTACCTCGACGTAATGCGGGCGACCAGCGGCCACACCACGCCAGTCAGGAGCAATAGACTTGGATGCCGGGACGAGTCGGACTTCTCCGCAGCGAAATTCTTTAACGAGCACCATCGCTCCGACGGCCTCGCTAAATACATCGTGCAACTTCTCCCAATGGCGTTTCCGCTTTTCGTCGTAGGCTAACGCAGCAGGACCGATCTTGGCCGCATAGATTTCCCATTCGGAGGCGGGGATGTAGCTCATCCAGTTCTCGATTATGCGGTAAAAGTCGAAGGTAACCGTATCCTTCGCCTCAAGGCGTGCCGGGAAGCAGTAGAAGAAGTTCCGTTTGTCACAGGTAACAAAGCGGCTGTGAAGGTCAGCCAGCCTTGGCAGGTCCTTGCTGAAGTCGGCCATTGTCGGTCCCATGCTGCGGTCTTACCCGGCTTGCCCAAGTTGGCGATATTTTTGGGCAGGAAGGGCACCAATCGCCATCAATCGCTTAGATAACTGCAACGTTGCAGGACCGACCGCCAGAGCGCGGTCTCGCCCGGCAGGCCGTGGGCGTCGAGTTTTTGCGCGATAAGTGCGACGGTCGGTTCATCGACCGCGTGCTTGGGATCGGGCGGAAATTCCGGCCGGACGATCCGCGTGAGCGCCCAGCAGGCCCAGGTGCGCCAGCGGCGCTGCTCGCGGCGGGGTTCGTTCATCCGGTCGGCGAGGTGCTGAAAATGCACCCGTGGATTCCCGATAAAGATGTCAGTCGGTGTGCGGCGAAGAAACCACGCCATGGCTTCATAGGGCAGCGGCCAGTCGCGCAGTTCCGCTTCGTCGCCCCGGAGGTTGGAGAGAAGGGCGCGGTCGAGTTTCAGGATGGCCCGGGCGGCGAAGCCCCGCTGCCAGAGATATTGGGCGTAGGTGAGGGCCGTCAGGTAGAACTCCGCGTCGCGATCGTCGCCGTGCGCCGTGAGCGCACTGGCGTCCATGGCCGCCGGGGCGGGCGGCAGGCGGGGGCAGGGCGGCAGCGAACGCGGCATGAGGTTGAACGCTAGTCTGAGGAACTGGCGGCAGTCCATGCGCCATTATGCAGAATTTCCGGCACTCCCGCCCTTCAGCCTTCGCCAGGCCCACCAGGGCTGACAAGGACGGACATCATCCTTCGCCAAGGCGACGGATGACTGCGCAAGTTTAACTTGGCGGCCGGCCCGCGCTTGGCGCATAACGGGGGCCTGCAAAACGAGACTACAGGCTCGATCAACGAGGTGCGCGGCTGGAAACGCGCGGTGCTCTGGCTGCTGGCCGCGTCGCTGCGGGGATGGGGAAGGACGCTGCGCTTCGAGGCGGATGCCGCCACGCATGAGCGCTTGGCGTATTCCGAGGCGCCGGCGGCTCTGGTGATCTGGCACAACCGCCTGTTCGTCTCGGCCGAGTATTTCCGCCGCTACCGGACCCGGCGGAGCGTCTACGCACTGGTGAGTGCGAGCAAGGACGGTGCGTGGCTGGCGGCGTTCTACCGCATGATCGGGCTTATTCCCGTGCGTGGCTCNNTGGCGGCTGAAAAGCTGGGACCGGTTCTATCTGCCGTGGCCGTTCTCGCGGGTCAAATTGCGCTGCACCGTGCTGCCGGCGAAAAACGCCGACGGCACGAAACTCAGCGCCGACGAGGTGCGCACGGCGCTGCGGGCGATCAGCCCGGACCGCTGAATCGCTGTCGGATCCGGATAATCACGGAAAAGCGAAAGGGCGGAGATGCGGGACAGGGCGCAGGCCCCGGCCCGGTTCTATCCTTCCGCTCCTCCGCGTTTCCGCGATTGACCGGGTCAGACTCAGAAGCTCGGCGTGACCGTGATGCTCTGGCCGGGGGCGACCACGAAATCGTTGCCGGCGCTCCAAGTGACATCGTTCACCAACAGCTTGAAGGTGACCGGGGCGTTGGTGCGTTTGACGCTGGCGGTCCAGAGATTGGCACCGGTGCAATCCATCGCGACGCCATGATCCCAACTCAGGCCCGGGCCTTCGCCGCGCACGTAGAGGTGGTTGCCGAAGCCGATGTCGATCTGCGCGGAGATGAAGGTGACTGGCGGCTCGCCCGTCTTCTTCTTGGCCGGCGCAGTGATCTTCTTGGCCGGTGCCTTGGCTTTGGCACTCACGGCGGTGGTTTTCTTAGTGGTCTTGCTCATGTTGATTTCTGTTTATTATTAAAGGGGTAGGGGGCTAATTTTCCCCTGCCTTGACCGGCTGCAACAGCAATTTTGTGGCCAAGTTGACGGTTGCGTTAAATCGCGCTGGGCAAGCGGGTAGTGGCGGTGGAAAATTTTGGTTTACTCCGGCCGGAGCGTCCCTCAATTAAGCCGTTCGGCTTGGGGGCAGTAGCTCAGTTGATAGAGCGCGTCGTTCGCAACGACGAGGTCGTCGGTTTGATCCCGATCTGCTCCACCAGCCTTCGCTCGCTTGCGCGAGCTACGGCTCGGCAAGCCAGCGAAGGCTGCCGCGCCGACTCGTCTCGCCAGAGCCCTCCGGGCGACGGCGGAAGCCCAACGGGTGTAGGCGGGTCTTGCACTTCCGTCGACGGACAGGACTTCGGATGGCTAACCGATCTAGGAACCGGCGGGAGGCGGGTTCCTTGCCTTGGCCCAGCGCTCCAGGCTGGCCCGCAGCTGCGGCAGTTGGGTCGGTTTGCTGATGTAGTCGTCCATGCCGGTCGCGAGGCATTTTTCACGGTCGCCGGCCATGGCATTGGCGGTCATGGCGATGATGTGCACCGGGGCTTTCCACGGGCAGGGCCGCTGGGTGTCGCCCTCCAGCTTCCGGATGGCGCGAGTGGCCTCATAGCCGTCCATCTCCGGCATCTGGCAATCCATGAAAATGACATCGTAGGAAATTTTCGCGAGGACATCCAGCACCTCCTGCCCGTTGGCGGCCACATCGGCGGTGCAGCCGAGTTTGCCCAGCTGGGCCAGGGCGACCTTTTGGTTCACCTGGTTGTCCTCGGCGACGAGGATGTGGAGCTTGGGGAGCTGCTCGGTCACGGCCGCGGGTGAGTCGACCGGAGCGAACGACGACTTCGTGAAGACATGCTCGGCCTTGGCGCGGCCGATCACGTCCACGAGACAGTCGAAGAGACGCGAGCGTTTCACCGGTTTCACCAGATAGGCCTCGATGCCCGCGGCCTTGAGCTCCTCATTGCTCATGGTCGTCCCGAGCGATGTCAGGATGATCAGATGGGTGGAGGCAATGATTGGATCGGCCTTGATGGCGTTGGCCAGGGTGAGTCCATCCATCTCCGGCATCTGCATGTCGAGGAGGGCGAGGTCGTAGGGGGTGCCCGCGGCGGCGGCGCTCCGGAGTATTTTCAACGCCTCGTGCCCGTTGGCCGCACTGCCCTTCTGCATTTTCCAGGCGAAGATCTGGTGGCGCAGGATCTGGCGGTTGGTGGCGTTGTCGTCGACGACCAGGACCCGCAAGTCGAACAGGTCGCGGTCGTAGTTGACGCGGGGCCCCGGGACGCTCTGTTGTTTCTCGAACCGGGCGGTAAACCAGAAGGTCGTGCCCTTGCCGAGCACGCTCTGCACATGGATCTCCCCCTCCATCATGGTCACCAGCTGCCGGGAGATCGCCAGACCGAGCCCCGTGCCGCCGTATTTGCGCGTCGTCGAGGTGTCCGCCTGGGTGAAGGACTCGAAGAGACGCTCCTGCACTTCGGGAGGGATGCCGATGCCAGTGTCCACCACGTCGAAGCGCAGCACGGCATGGGTGTCCGTCTCGCTTTCCTTGAAGACCCGGATCACGACCTCGCCGCGGTCGGTGAACTTGATGGCGTTGCCGATGAGGTTGAGGAGGATCTGCCGGAGCCGGCCGGGATCGCCGCGGAGGTAGGGAGGCACGTCGGGCAGGATGGCGCTGGCCAGTTCGATCCCCTTGCCCTGGGTCCGCTCGGCCAGCATGTCGAGGGTGCCCTCGACGATCTCGACGAGGTTGAAATCGAGCACTTCGAAGGAGAGCTTGCCGGCCTCGATCTTGGAGAAGTCGAGGATGTCGTTGATGATGGTCAGCAGGTTGTCCGCGCTGTTGATCACGGTCTTGGCATACTCGCGCTGCATCGGTTCCAGCGGCGTGTCGAGCAACAGGCCGGACATGCCGATGATGGCGTTCATCGGCGTGCGGATCTCATGGCTCATGTTCGCCAGGAATTCGCTTTTGGCGCGCGAGGCCTTCTCGGCGGCCGTCTTGGCGATCTTGAGGGCTTCCGCGGCCTGTTTGCGCTCGATGGCCGCGGCGATGTGCTGGGAGACGAACTGCAGCAGCTCGCTGTCCTTGGGCGTGTAACGCACCGTGCCGGTGTAGTTCTGCACCCCGAGGACGCCGATGCCGCGGCCTTCGGAAATGAGGGGGATCCCGAGCCAGTCCAGCGGCAGGGTGCCGATCATCTGGATGGCTCCCTCCTGGCGCATNNTTGCCCAGCTTGCGCGGTCCGGGCGGCGGATCGGTCTCGTCGACGAAGTAGGGGAACGACAGGATCTCCGTGTCCGCGTCATAGGTTGCCACATAGAAGTTTTTGGCGGGCAGCAGCTCGCTGACGATCTCATGGATCCGGCGGAACATCGCCGGCAGGTCCGAGGCCGAGTGGGCGGCCTCGGAAATCTGGTGCAGCGCGGCCTGCGCCAGCTCGGCGTGCCGCCGCTTGGTGACATCGCTGATCATGCCCTGCAGGCCGTAGCACTGTCCGGCGGCGTCCCGCAGGGGAACCTTGACCACCCGGAAGTGCCGGATCTCGCCCGGCCGGTAGGTGTCGACCTCGAACACCTCATGCGTTTCCCCGCTCTCCATGATCCGCAGGTTTTCGGTGCGATGTTTCTCGACCAGGTCCGGGGGCGTGCCGTCGAGGGCATGCTTGCCGACGATTTCCGCGAGCGGTTTGCCGACGCGGTCACAAAAGGATTTGTTGGCGAAGGTGAAACGGGCCTCGCGGTCCAGCCGGAAAATATTGACCGGCAGGTTCTCCATCAGGGAATTCAGAAAGGCCTGCGAATCGGCGAGCGCCTGGGCGGAGCGCTGGTGTTCCTCGGCCCGGGCCGCCAGTTCGGCGTTCGCCGACCGGAGAGTCGCCTGCGCCTGGGCCAGCGCGGCGAGGGTGGACGCCTGCGCCGCGCGCCAGCGCTTCAGGCGGAACCAGACCACGCCCCAGGTGAAAATGAGGAGGGCGACGTTGAGCACCGCCCCCGTCACCCGGATCAGGTTCACCTGCGCCGAGTGCTCGTGCTGGTCCAGATAGGCGTTATACGCAGACAGACTCATCCCAAGCAGCAGCAGGACCGTCAGCAGCAGGCCGATGATCATGGTCTTGGCCGGAAAAACCGGGGCTGGGATGCCTTCCTCGCTGGGGGTGGTGTTCATGGAAGGGTGTGCGCTGATGGGATCTCGCAGGATTGGCGGGGCCGGGTTTCAGGGTTTTTCCGGTTCGAGCTTGGCGCGGATCGCCAGCTCGATCACCTGGGTGGAGCAGGGTTTTTGCAGGAAATGAACCCCCGTCAGCGGCGGGGAATTCTTCCGGGCGATATTTTCGGAGTTGCCACTGAGGCAGATGATTTTGAGACCGGGTTTTTCGGCCAGAAATCTGGCGGCAAGATCCAGCCCGCTCAGATCCCCCGGCATGACCATGTCGGTGAAGAGCAGGTCGATGCGCGGGGCATGCCATTTCCATGCCTCCAGGGCCTCGTCGGTGCCGGCGGCCTGAAGGACGCGGTAACCGCTGCCCGTAAGCACCTGAGCCAGCAACTCGCGCACCGGCGTCTCGTCTTCCACCAGCAGGATGGTGCTTTTGCCCCGGGTTCCAGCGGTGTCGTCAGTGGGAGATTTTCCCGCGAGGCCATCCCGGGGAGCGACCGGGAAATATAACCGGAGCGTGGTCCCCGCCTGCGGCTGGGATTCAATGGTAAGCCAGCCTCGTGACGCCCTCACGACACCCCGGATGGCGGCCAGTCCGAAACCGGCTGAATTGCCGGCCCGATCCATCAGGCTATAGGGCTCCGACACCCGCGCCAAGGTTTCGGGAGACATGCCGCAGCCGGTGTCGTGAACCGTGAGGCGGACAAAGCCGCCCGGCCGGCCGGCGGGATGGGTGCCCGGGTCAGCTTCAGGGAGTACGGGGAGGTCGATCGTGAGGGACAATGTTCCCCCTTCCGGCATCGCCGCGCGGGCGTTGGCGGTCAGCCCGAGCAAGACCTGCTCGAACAGGGTGGGATCGGTCCACGCTGCTGCAGATTCGGCGGACAGTTTCGTGGTCAACAAGCGCCCGGCTCCCAGCAGGCGCCGGATCGCGGGTTCCATGTCCTGCACCAACGCGTGCAGGTCGACCGGCTGGATGTGCATGGTGTGGNNGATCGCCGCGGCGTGGCGGAGAGTCTCGGGGGAATGCCCGCTTTGTTCCAGCAACAGGGCCGCATGGCCGTTGATCACCGTCAGGGCGTCGCAGAATGACTGGGCCAGGTGCGCGCCCAACTCAAGAAGCTTGGCCTGCTCTCCAGTAGGCACCGGTGCGACGTGCGGGGGGGGATTCCCCTGCTCCATGATGGGAGGGTTGGCCATTGAGGAAAAACCCGGGGACCGGGCTTTGGGCCGGGTGATCAGGGGTTCGATCCCATGCTTGCCTGCCGCCTTGCACGGAGCAATGCGGTATTTTGAAACCACGGCAGCGCGCATCACCGGCATTACTCCAAGCGGGAGAGGCCGGAGGAGAGAATGCGGCACAACGGGTCGCTGCTTCCATCGGGGAGGGAGTTGAGGCGCCCGGCCTGTCCCCAAGGCGGGCTTGCACTGGGGCGCGGGACCGGCATTTTCGCTGCGTTCCGGTCTACCGGATGTCACGTCCCCGTAGCTCAGCTGGATAGAGCATCGGTTTTCTAAACCGACGGTCGCGTGTTCGAGTCACGCCGGGGACGCCACTTTCTTTCCAACGTGGAAAGAAAGTGCCGCGCCGAAGCCTTGGCGAAGGCGGGCTTTACCCGAGCCTTTTGCCACGGATAGCACGGATGAACACGGATATTGAAACCAGGCACCCGGCCGGAAGCTTGGGTCGCCCTGATGATTGATCCGTGCCATCCGTG
>CXWL01028428.1_pt1 | contig 18060 bp, 16 predicted proteins | sample 590931 | NCBI WGS metagenome assembly CXWL01 (sample SAMEA3498368, study PRJEB10139) | groundwater metagenome | biome: water well; material: biofilm material | place: Germany | collected 2015-04-27 | reverse complement strand
CGCTCGGTTCGGTCATCGTCCGCAGCATCGACTGGACGCTCGGCGCCAGCGCCGCAGCGAAGACAGCCTGGCCGCCACGGAGCAGCACGAGCGCGGGGAAGGTGCCTGCCAGCATCGCCGCTGCGGAGAACACCCCGAATCCGACCAGGGCGATGACCGACAGTCGCCGCGCTCCCACCGCATCGCAGAGCACGCCGGCAACAGGTTGGACGAGCAACATCGCCGCCAGGTAGACGGTCACGAGCACTGCTGCCTGCCCGGTTCGAATGTCGAAGGCCTCGGCGATCCGCGGCAGGGCCACGGCGATCATCGTCGAGTTCAGCGGTACCAGCGCCGACGCTACCGACACCCCTGTGACGGTGAGCGTGGAGGCTCCCCGCCGAGCGTTGCTCATCCGATGATCGTAACGACACCCGTGTCGCCGTCGACGCGCACCAGCGCACCCGAGCGGATCCGCCTCGTCGCATCGACGGTGCCGACGACAGATGGGAATCCCATCTCTCTGGACACGATCGCGGCGTGAGAGGCGAAGCTGCCGTGGTCGGTGACGATTGCGCCGACGAGGTGCAGCATCGAGTTGAAGGCCTCGCCGGTGGTCGGAGCGACAAGCACCTCACCCTGCTCCAGCGCGAGCAGATCGTCGATCGACCGCACCAGACGGGCGCGCCCCTCGTACTCGCCACCGTTGCCGGCGATGCCGAGGATCTCGTTGCCTTCGCCACCGGCCTGCTCGCGCTGGCCCAGGACTCCATCGATGAGGAAACCGATCGCTGACATCACCCGTGCCAGCGACGGCGGCAGCATCTCGACCGATGGCGGCGCCGGCGCCGGTGGGCCGAGGTGGCGAGGTGGTCCGGCCGCTGTTCGCGCAACACGGGTCGCGGCTCGATCGCGCAACGTGTCGGCGAGCTTGGTCGATCCGCCGGCCAGCGCGTCGATCTCGGCGAGCGTCGCGTCGAGCAGATCCTCCGTGCGGATGATCTGGCCGGACGCGGCGAACCGCTGCCCGAGCTCGAGCAAGGCAAGGCGGAGCACTCCGATGGCGGAGATCTCGCTGTAGATGCCACGCTCGTCGCGGAGGCGATACACGTGGCGCGCTTCGCCGAGCAGCTCGTCGAACTCGGCTCGGTTCTCGGCGGGTACCTCATCGCGCAGCTCGGCCGCGAACGCATCGCCGCGAGCTCGATTCGCGGTGGGGTCGACGCGCATCGCCGCCTGCAGCCTGCCGACGATGACCGCCGGGTTCTCGCCGATGGTTGGATTGACGAGGTCGAAGCCTTCGAGCACGCGGTAGCCGACCGACCGCACGTAGCGATCGACGGCGGGCACCTTGGCCCGCAACGCGCCGAGCACATCGTCGGGCTCGCCTGCGCCGGCGAGAACGGCCAGCGCGTCGCTGTCGGCTCGAAGGGCGTCGAGCGCCGGAACGACGTCTGGCGAGGCAACGTTGGACACGGGTGAGTAGCCCTCGAAGACGCCGAACAGTGACACCGGGGGCCTGCCGGTCCAACCGCTCGCATGCAGGATGAAATCTCCCACCGGCACCAGGGCATGGGCGTTGAAGCGGTGATGCTGATAGACCATCTCGCGCACCTGATCGGCGCATTGGTGCACGTGATCGCGCATCGCGCGCAGGCCGAGTTCGTCCAGATCGACGCTGGCCAAATGGTCGTGACGCGACGATGCTGCCGGCTTCACCTCGTCGTCCCAGCGGCGCATCGCGGCGCGCCAGATCTTGTCGTCGAACGCTTGTTGCGCCACGCCGGCCCTGCGGCCGATCTCTGCGCCGATCCACTCCGGCGATCTCGGGCCGTCGGGCCCCGGGAGGTCGAACGGCTGCGGTTGATGGTAGGTGAACCCGTTCACGGCACCCATCGCCAAGCAGTCGAGGAGCACTCCGTACGCAGCGAATGCCTCGACGAAGCCTCGATTGAATCCGTCCGGATACATCTCCTGCATGAGCAGCGTCTGCGCGACCGGGTTGTGCGCGCTGTCCTGCTGCCAAGGCCCAGGCCCCGGCGGTATCCACTCAACTAGGTCCAACACCGTTTCAGACATGGTTGCCTCCCCCTCGCGGTTCCCGGCCGTCATGTGAACAGACGGTGAACAGTAGTTGACCGGCACGATGACACAGGCCAACGCGGTCAACTGTCGTAGGTGCGACGGTCCGACGATGACAGCGGTCACGTCGGCGCCGACGTCGCGCTACGTGCGGGGAGGTGATGGATCGGTCAGGTCACATCAACGGCACGACGGCGAACGCGATCGTGGCGAGATGGCAACCTGCCCCGGCGACGGTGAACAGGTGGAACACCTCATGGAAGCCGAACACCGCCGGCCACGGATCGGGTCGCTTCAGCGCGTACACCACCGCTCCGAACGTGTACAGCAGCCCGCCGCCGAGGATCAGCCCGAACCCCGTGGGTCCGAGCCCCGTGTAGAGCTGCGGCAGGGCGATGGCGGCCGACCAGCCGACGATGACGTAGATGGCGGTGAACAGCGGCCGCGGCACGTGGAACGGCATCCATTCGAGAGCGAGTCCGACGATGGTGCCACCCCACACCGTGGCGAGCAGTGCCGGGCGCTGCCACGCGTGCAGCGCCATCACGGCCACCGGCGTGTACGCGCCGGCGATCGCCATGAAGATCATCGAATGATCGAGCCGACGGATGACCGCCAGCGCGCCGGGCTGCCACTGGAAGCGGTGGTACAGCGATGAGACCCCGAACATGAGCAGGGTGCCCGTGAGATAGACCAGCAGCAGCGCCCGCTCGCCAGATGACGCAGAAGCCAGTGCCACCATCACCGTGCCGAGCACCGCCACCGTGGCGAAGGCGACCACGTGCGACCAACCACGGAGCAGTGGTTTCGCGTCGACGACGTGCATGGAAGGTCACCGTACCCCGATTCGGGCACGATGCGCGGGCGGCCGTCGTGCGTGTCGTCAGGCGTCGGCGGCGTGAGCGCGGAGGTCGGCGAGCGAGCTGTACTCGAGCGCCGACAGGTGAGTGGAGGAGAGACGCACCTTCGGCGCGGCTCCTGCATCGAACGCCTCCTGCCAGCGCGCTGCGCACAGGCACCAGTGATCACCGTCGCGCAGCCCGGGGAACCCGTACTGCGGCATCGGCGTGCTCAGGTCGTTGCCGGCCGCCTTGCTGAACTCGAGGAACTCGTCGGTCAGCACGACGCACACCACGTGCAGGCCAGGATCGTCGCCGCGGTTCTCGCAACATCCCGTGCGGTAGTAGCCGGTCATCGGATCGAACGAGCAGGGCTGCAGCTCGTCGCCGAGCACGTTGAGTTGCATCGCGCCATCTGAGCACAGGCTGGGCGCCGAGTGGAGGTCGGGCGGGCCGTGGGCCCACTCGTTCTCACCGTCAGCCGACGTCGACGTTCAACGCCCGGCCGATGCTGTAGGTGACGACGCACGCGAGAAGGAGGATCGCCACCTGACGCGAAGCCGACCGCATTCGACTTCGTTCCGCGAACCGGCCGATCGCCCAGCCGAGCGCGGCGGCGGCGACCACGCCGATGGCAACCGACCAGACGGTGGCGGACGTTCCCGATCCACCGAGCCACGGGAAGACGGGGAGGGCAGCGCCGACGACGAAGCAGAGGAACGACAGGGCAGAGGCTTGCCATGCCGACGGTAGGTCGCGGGGATCGATGCCGAACTCCTCGCGGGCATGCACGTCGAGCGCCCGATCCGGGTCGCGCATCACGTCGGCAGCAGCCCGCTGCGCGGTGCTCGGCTCCATACCGTGGTCCTCGTACATCGCCGCGAGCTCGCGTTGTTCGGCAACGGCGTTGACGACCAGTTCGTGGCGCTCGACGGCTAGCTCGCGCAGGATCAGCTCGTTCTGCGCGGAGATGCTGATCCACTCGCCGGCAGCCATGCTGACCGCGCCGGCCATGGCCCCAGCGACGCCGGCCAGCCGCACCACGCTCGCCGACACCCCGCTACCGGCGAATCCGAGCACGAGGAGGACGTTCGAGGTGAGCCCATCGCTCATCCCGAACACGGCGGCACGCGCCAATCCGCCGGAGACCTGTCGGTGGCCTGGATGGGCCTCTGTGCGACGGCTCACGCTGTGGCGACTCATCTACCGAAGGATAACTGGGAGCACACCGGGGCATCGCCCGAGATGGCACACTTGGAACGCCATGCAGCGTGACAACGGCGTCGCGTCGATATGGGAGGGGCACATCCATGGAGATCACGCATCCGTCTCGCCGGGTCGGTGACGACTGGCTCGCCGCCGTTCGGCTTGCCCTCGGCGAACGACAGGCGGTGCTCGATCGGCTCGAGGCCTCGCTGCCGGCCGGCTACGACGAGTTGAACTACCCGGCAACGGCGGCGGTAGACCTGCCGCGGGTGACCGAACTGGCCGACAGCGGCGGCGATCTCACCACGACGATCACCCGGTTTGCCGAGGCACCACCGTCGGACTGGCGCTTCCGGGTGTACCGCAGCGGCGGATCGATCCCGCTGGCGGATCTGCTGCCTCTGTTCGACAACCTCGGGCTTAGGGCCCTCGACGAACGCGCTTTCGCCTTCGAGCTGGCCGACGGTGTCACTGTTCACCTCCACGACGTTGGTGTGCGCGCCCCCGACGGTGCGGTGCTCGACGGAGAGCAGGCTGATCGTCTGCGGGCCGCGTTCGAGGCCCAGTTCCGTGGCGACGTGGAAGCCGACGGGTTCAACCGGCTCGTGCTATCAGCAGGCCTCACGGCGCGCGACGTCGAGGTGGTGCGGGCATACGCCCGGTACCTGCGTCAGATCGGGTTCCCGTTCAGCCAGCAGTACATCGAGTCAACGGTGGTCCGCCACGGCCGAATCACCGCGCTGTTGGTGGCGCTCTTCGTCAGCCGCTTCGATCCTGATTCCGGCGGTCCCGGTGCAGTCGATGCCGGCGATGCCGGCGAGTCCGAGCTGCGGGCATCGTTGTTGGACGCGCTGGATGCAGTGCCGAGCCTCGACGACGACCGCACGTTGCGGGCTCTGCTGGCGCTGATCGACGCCACGCTGCGCACCAACGTGTTCCAGGTTGGTGCCGACGGCGCTGCGCATCGGGCCGTGATGGCGTTCAAGCTCGATCCGTCGAAGGTGCCCGATCTTCCGCTGCCGAAGCCGTTGTACGAGATCTGGGTGTGCTCGCCTCGTGTCGAAGGCGTGCACCTGCGTGGGGGTCGGATCGCCCGCGGTGGCATCCGCTGGAGCGATCGGCGTGAGGACTTCCGCACCGAGGTGCTCGGGCTGGTGAAGGCGCAGATGGTGAAGAACGCGGTGATCGTGCCCACGGGCGCGAAGGGAGGTTTCTTCCCGAAGCGTGCCACCGCCACAGCCGACGAGTTCCGCGCCGAGGGCGTCGCCTGCTACCGAGCCTTCATCTCAGGCCTGCTCGATCTCACCGACAACATCGTCGCCGGCGAGATGGTGCCGCCCCCACGCACGGTCCGCTACGACGGCGACGACCCGTATCTCGTGGTCGCGGCCGACAAGGGCACGGCCACGTTCAGCGACATCGCCAACGGCATCTCCAGCGACTACGCCTTCTGGCTGGGCGACGCCTTCGCGTCGGGGGGCAGCGCCGGCTACGACCACAAGGTGATGGGAATCACCGCGCGGGGCGCGTGGGAAAGCGTTCGTCGGCACGCCCGAGCGATCGGCAAGGATGCCGACCGCGACCCGATCACGATCGCTGGAATCGGCGACATGTCGGGCGACGTGTTCGGGAACGGCTTGCTGCGTTCGCCGCACGTGAAGCTCGTCGCCGCGTTCGACCACCGGCACATCTTCCTCGACCCCGATCCAGACCCGATGGAGTCGTTCTCCGAACGGCAGCGACTCTTCGCGTTGCCGCGCAGCAGCTGGGCCGACTACGACGCCGCGCTCATCTCCGAGGGCGGCGGCATATACCCCCGCACCGCAAAACACATCGAGATCTCCGCAGCTGCACAGCGGGTGCTGATGGTCGATCGGACCACCTTCACGCCGCTGGAACTGCTGTCCACGATCCTTCGCGCGCCGGTCGACGTTTTGTGGAACGGCGGTATCGGAACCTACGTGAAGGCGTCCACCGAGACCCACGGCGAGGTCGGCGACCGCGCCAACGACGGTCTGCGGATCAACGGTGGCGAGTTGCGCTGCAAGGTGGTGGGCGAGGGCGGCAACCTCGGCTTCACCCAGCGCGGGCGCATCGAGTACGCCCTCGCCGGCGGGCTCATCTACACCGACGCGATCGACAACTCGGCAGGTGTCGACTGCAGCGATCACGAGGTGAACATCAAGATCCTGCTGAGCGACGTGATCGCCAGCACCGACATGTCGATGCAACAGCGTGACGAGCTGCTCGCCTCGATGACCGACGAAGTGGGTGAGCTCGTCCTCGACGACAACCGCGCCCAGACGCTGGCGTTGGCCATCGCTCGCCGCCAGGCGCTGCAGATGGTGAACGTGCACGCTCGCTACCTGAACGCGCTCGAGAGCGAGGGCTGGCTCAACCGTCAGCTGGAGTTCCTGCCAACCGACAAGCAGATCGCCGAGCGGCAAGCCTTCGGGATGGGCCTCACCGCGCCGGAGTTCGCGGTGCTGCTCGCATACACGAAGACCACCAACATCGATCTCATCGTCGGGTCCAACCTGCCCGACGACCCGTACCTCGAGCCCGAGCTTCACCGCTACTTCCCGGCTGCGCTGCAACAGCGATACGCCGAGCAGATCGCGCGTCACCGACTGCGGCGCGAGATCATCGCCACTCAGCTCGGCAACCAGATGGTGAACATCTCCGGTATCTCGTTCGATCATCGAGTCACCGAAGACACCGGCGTGGGAATCGTCGAGATCTCGCGGGCGTGGGTCGCGGCGCGCGACGTGTTCGGCATCGCCGACACCTGGGAGCACATCGAGGCGCTCAGCGCCGACGTCCGGCTCGACGTGCAGCTCGAGCTGTTCATGGAGGCGCGGCGGATGTTGGAGCGCGCCGTGTCCTGGATCCTGCGGCACCGTCGCCCGCCGGTCGACATCCGCGCCATCGTCGATCAGTTCCGGGCCCCGATGGCCCGGCTCTCGTCGGGCCTCGACGACGTTCTCGCCGGGCGGATGCGCGACCAGATGTTCGCCCTCGAAGCCACGCGCATCACCGCCGGCGTTCCCGAGCGCCTCGCCCAGCAGTCGGCGCTGTGGCCTTTGTTGCACACGTCGTTCGATGTGATCGAGTTGGCGCAGCGCCGGGCGATCGACCCGGCCCCGACCGCGCGGGCCTACTGGCAGGTGTTCGATGCGCTCGATGTCGGCTGGCTGTGGGAGGCGATCGGTGTGCTGCCGCGCAGCGACCGTTGGCAGACGCAGGCGCGTTCGGCGCTGCGCGACGACCTGTTGGCCGTTCTGGCCGACCTCACCGACGATGCGCTCGACCTCGGCTCGGTCGAGGCCTGGCTGTCGATGAACGAGCGGGTCGTCACCCGGACCGCGGCGATGTTCACCGAGATCCGGCGCGCCGAGAGCTTCGACATCACCACTCTCACCGTGGCGTTGCGGCAGCTCCGAAACCTCGCGCTCACGACACAGCGCCCCGACTGAAACTGCCCGACTGCCACAGCCCTCGCCGGTAGCGTGGGCGGGGTCATGACTGCACCTCGTTTCCGCATCGCACCTTCCCCCACGGGCTTCTTCCACGTGGGCGGTGCTCGCACTGCGCTGTACAACTGGGCCCTCGCCAAGCGTCTCGGCGGCACCTTCGTGTTGCGCATCGAAGACACCGACGAGGAGCGAAACAGGCCGGAGTGGAACCAGGGGATCATCGATGCGCTCGCCTGGATCGGCATCAGCGCCGACGATCCCGCGTTCGAGGGCCCGTACTTCCAGAGCCACTACGCCGCCGAGCACGTCGCCGCCGGCGTTCGGCTGTTCGATGCCGGTCACGCGTACTACTGCGACCTGACCAGCGAGCAGGTCCAGGAGCGTTCGAAGGCGAGCGGCAAGCCCGGCTACGACGGCCACTCACGAGATCGAGGCCTCGAGCCAGGGCCTGGCCGCGTGCTGCGATTCCGGGTGCCCGATGGCAGCACGGTGGTGCACGACGCGGTTCGCGGCGAGGTCACCTTCGACAACGCCACCATCGAAGATTTCGTGCTGCTGCGCGGCAACGGGTCGCCGATGTTCCTGTTGGCCAACGTGGTCGACGACATGCTGATGCGGATCAGCCACGTCATCCGCGCCGAGGAGCACCTGCCGAACACACCCAAGCAGCAGATGCTCTGGGAAGCACTCGGCCACGCCGCGCCCGAGTGGGCACACGTGCCCTTGCTGGTGAACGAGCAGCGCAAGAAGATCTCCAAGCGCCGCGACAAGGTGGCGCTCGAGCAGTACCGCGACGAGGGGTATCTCCCCGGAGCGATGGTGAACTACTTGATGACCCTCGGATGGGCGCCGAAGGGCGACACCGAGATAGTGCCGTGGGCAACCATCGAGTCCGAGTTCCGTCTCGAAGATGTCACCCACTCGCCGGCTTTCTTCGATCTCAAGAAGCTGGCCGCGTTCAATGGCGAATACATCCGAGCGATGCCTGTCGAGGAGTTCTCGGCGGCTTGTGAGCCGTGGCTCGCCCAGTGGCGCGATGCGCATCCGGAGGCGGTGTGGAACCAGCAGTGGTGGACGACGATGGCCGCGCTGGTGCAGACCCGCGTGGTCACCCTGGCCGAGGCGCCGGCGATGGTCGACTTCCTCTTCACTCCGGCACCAGAGCTCGACCCGGCAAGCGTCGCCAAGGTGACGTCACCCCAGGCTGAGTCCGTGCTCCGGGCCAGCGCCGAGGCGTTTGCGTCGTGCGCCTGGTCGGCCGACGCGATCAAGGTCGCCTTCGAGGTTGTCGCCGAGGCGCACGGCTTGAAGCCCGGCAAGGCCCAGGCCCCGGTGCGCGTGGCGGTGACCGGCCGCACCGTTGGACCGCCGCTGTTGGAATCGATGGAGCTACTCGGTCGCGACCGGATCCTTGGTCGCATCGACGCCCTCCGGGAGCGCATCGCCGTCACGTGAGCGACTTGTGGGCCGACCTCGGGGGTGACGGTGCCGGCGTGGTCGCCGATCCCACACCGGTCGGTGGCACGCCGATCGTCGGTCCTCCGCGGTCATGGCGGAGATGGCGGAGGCGGCTCATCTGGGCCTGTGTCGTCACGGTTCTTGCCTCGGTGGTCTATTACGCCATCACCGTGCTGCAGGTGCACGCGACCGGCCGCAGCGACGAGGCCCGAGTCGTCGATGCCATCGTTGTGATGGGTGCCGCTCAGTACGACGGCCGCCCCTCGCCGCAACTCGCGGCACGTCTCGATCACGCCATCGAGCTCTGGTCTCGAGGCCTCGCGCCGATGCTGGTCGTCACCGGCGGCAAGCAGCCCGGCGACCGGTTCACGGAGGCGTCGTCGGCGGCGGCGTACCTTGTCGATCGCGGGGTCCCAGCCGAGGTGATCTTGCAGGAGAACGTGGGCCGCAACTCGTACGACTCGCTGAGCGGGGTGGCCGACCTCCTCTCCGATCGAGGCCTGCGCCGAGTTCTGTTGGTAAGTGATCCGTTTCACTCGCTGCGGATCAAGCTCACGGCGCAAGAGCTCGGCCTGCAGGCGTTCGTGTCGCCCACCCGGACGAGTCCGGTGCAGGGCGGTGAGGCGTTGCAGCGTGAGCTGAAGGAGGCCGCCGGGGTGGCGTTGGGGCGTGTCGTCGGGTTCCGGCGCCTGCTCGAGATCACCGGCTGACGAGGCGCTTCCGGAGGCCCGGCCACGGGAGCCGGGTGCGTCGGCTGGGCCACCGTTGCTAGACTTGTTGTTCCACGGGCCCGTCCCGATGGGGAATGGTGTAATTGGCAACACAGCAGTTTCTGGTACTGTTATTCAGGGTTCGAGTCCTTGTTCCCCAGCTCTTCGAAGGTCGGCCGCCAGGCCGACCTTCGGTTGTTTTCGTCGACGTTCCGGGTAGCGGCGGTGGCGGCGAACCCGGTTGGTGGTCATCCCCGGCGTTGGTAGTGTGCTGGAGCTACTTGGCCCCATCGTCTAGTGGCCTAGGACACCACCCTCTCAAGGTGGCGGCACGGGTTCGAATCCCGTTGGGGCTGCCAAAGTAATCCCAGGTCAGAGGCACTCTCCGGAGTGCCTCGTCTGGTTTTCAACAGCCCTTGCCAATGGCGTGCCAATGTATTGATTGGAGATGCCATGAAAGGGTTCATCCGACGCCGAGGCGACGCCTGGGAGCTGCGTGTCTACTTGGGCACCGACCCCGTGACCAACAAGCAGCGCTACGCGTCACGAACGGTGCGCACCGGCAAGCGCGAAGCACAGCGCGTGCTCAACGAGATGATCAGCGAGGCCGAGCGCGGGCTGTCGGTTCGCACGAGCGCGACCGTCGGGGATCTGCTCGAGCGATGGTTCGACTTCGCTGCCCGTGACTTCTCGCCGAAGACGGTCAAAGAGACGCGAGGTTTCATCGACCGAAACCTGCTCCCGACGCTCGGCTCGGTGCCGCTCTCAAAGTTGAAGGCGAGCGATCTCGATCGCTTCTACCGCAAGCTGTCGGTCGACGGGGGATCACGGTCCGGCCCCCTCGCTCCAGGGACGGTCCGCCGGATTCACGGCATCTTGCGCCGCGCTCTTGGCCAGGGACTGAAGTGGGGTTGGATCGGCATCAACCCGGCAGTCGCCACAACGCCGCCGCGAGTGCCGCAACCGGACATTAATCCACCGTCGAGCGCAGAAGTCGCGCGCGTGCTGCGACGAGCCGCTGAGTCGTCGCCAGAGCTCGCGTGCTTTCTCATGCTCTCGGCTGCGACCGGGGCGCGGCGGTCCGAGATCGTCGCGCTTCGATGGAGCGACATCGATCTGCCCAACCGCACCGTGGCCATCAGCCGTGGCGTGGTCACCGGCCCCGATGGCCTGGTCGAGAAGGACACGAAGTCCCACGCAGCTCGTCGGATCGCGCTCGACGAGCGCGCCGCTGTCGTTCTTGCAGACCACGCAGCGCACATGCGGGCCAACGCTGCAGCCGGCCGGATCACGCTTGCCGACAACGCGTTCGTGTTCAGCAACACCGTCGACGGCTCGGAGCCCTGGTATCCGGATTCGGTCTCACGCAGCTTCCAACGGTTGTGCAAGCAGGAGGGGCTGACCGGCGTTCGCCTCCACGATCTGCGCCACTTCGTTGCGTCGCAACTGCTCAGCGCAGGCGTCGACGTTCGCACCGTGGCAGGCCGGCTTGGCCACCGCAACGCTGCGACAACTCTCAACGTCTACGCGCATTTCCTCGAACAGTCGGACCGCGCCGCCGCCGATGTCATAGGCCGACTTATCGCGGACGAGCCCGACGAACCAACCAACCAGGGCGCTCGCCGACCGCGACGAGGTCTCGGATGACGCGCCGATGTCGATCGCGATCCGCGAGGCACGCGCCGCACCGGCGGCTGGGTCGGCGCAGATCCCTACGGGAGAAGAGTGAGGCCTGCGGCGGCAGACGACTGTACGACGGCGAAGTGGCGACGGTCCAGCGTGAAAATTGTGCTGTCGCCGAGTCGTTCGGCGAGGGCGATGACGGAAGCGTCTGTGCCACCGAGGCGTAGGTCTGCGTATTGTTCGACGAGTTCCGCTGCTCGTCGGAGGTCATCGCTGGTTGGAGCTTCGATGACGTAACGGGGAGACCGCAGCGAGCGGAGGAAGGAAGCCTCAGCCATCGCTCCACCGGAGCGTTCGATCATGAACGTCGCCTCTGCCACCACCAGCGCCGGAACGTGGAGTGGTTCCCTCGTTGCGGAGAAGATTCGCCGGCACGCATCGTGGTCGCGATCGTCGCGATTGGCAGCGGCAACGAACGGTCCCGTGTCAACGATCAAGGCGCGCCGAATCCCTCACGATCGAGAAACTCGTCGGCGTCCCGGCCGTTGACGGAGTTGGATGCGAACGATCCGATGAACTGGAAGGGGTCGACCTCGCTGGCTTCGCTGAGCAGGCGTTGTGCGAGCGCCGAGGGCTCTATGCCCTCGCGCTCCGCGCGTTCAGCGAGACGCCGGGCAGCGTCGTCGTCCAGTTCCACAACCAAGCGAGTCACGGCGACCAGCCTACGACCTGCCGCACTGGTGCCGGCGCAAGCAAAGGATCATCCGGAAACACGCTGCGCCCTGCCCGCTTCGTGCTCTGTATTCCTCTGGAGAAGTTGTGACGTTTTGTCCCCGTTGGGGGTGGGTTCTACCCGATGAAGGGTGTGGGCGTCACGAAATCGCGTTTCGGGAGGCATGAGTTGTTGTGAGAGCAGATTTTGGTGTTCCTGTCGATGACCGTCCGCCGGATTTCTTGACGGTGGAGGAGGCCGGCGCGGTGTTGCGGTTCAGCCGTGGCAAGTCGTACGAGCTCGCTCGCGAGTTCCTCGCCACCGGCGGCGCGAGTGGGATGCCGGTCCTCCGGCTGGGCCGACAGTTGCGTGTACCCCGCGCCCTGTTTGAGCAGTGGATCGGCGGCCCGCTCACATGGCCGATCCCAACGACTCATCCGAACGATCCGGTCGCGATCGCGTCGCCACTCTCATCGAAGCCGTCGAGATCCCACGCGACTCGTCCACCGGTCCGCCGCTCGCCTCGCGTCGAGCAGACGTCGATCCCGTTCCCCGCGTAGGCCGTCATGTCGGCATCATCGACTACCCGACCTGACGGCTTTTCGTTGATAGACGAGTGCACAGAGCCGCGAGTGTGTGGCGGTGTGTGGTGACCGTCCGCGTGACCACGTTGAAGGGAGCGGACGCAGGTAGCTACTACGTGGAGCAACTCCCGAACTACTACCTGGACTCGGGCGAACCACGTGGCATCTGGCTCGGCGCCGCCGCCACCGAGCTCGGCCTGGCCGGTGAGATCATTGACGACGCGTTTATTGCGTTGATGGCCGGGAGGGACCCGCGTCGTGCGGAGCGTGATTTGGGCCGTCGCTATGACGACAAGTCGGTGCGGGGGTTCGATGTGACCGCGTCGGCTCCGAAGTCGGTGTCGGTGCTGTTCGCGCTCGGCGGCCGGGACGTGCGCCGCGAGGTGGTCGCCGCTCACGACGCGGCGGTGGCGGGCGTGCAGGCCTGGATCGAACGTCACGCGCACACCCGATATCGGATCGGTGGGGCGGTGGCGGTTGTCGACGCGAAGGGGATCGTCGCAGCAGTGTTTCGACAGCACACCAGCCGCGCGTTGGACCCGCAGCTGCATACGCACCTGGTGATCCCGAACCGGGTCATGTCTCCCGATGGTCGCTGGTTGGCGTTGGATGCCCGGTTGATCAAGTTGGATCAGCAGTCGTTGTCGGCGATCTACCACGCCGGGCTGCGGGCGGAGATGACCCGCCGACTGGGCGTCCGCTGGGAGCAGCCTCTGAATGGCATCGCCGAGATCCGCGACGTTCCCGACGATGTCCTCGCGGAGTTCTCTGCTCGGACCCAGGACATCCGCCGGCGGCTCGACGACAAGCTCGATCGGTTCAGCGACACGATGGGCCGCGACCCGACACCGAGGGAACGATGGAAGCTCGAACGCGAGGCAGCGATTGACAGCCGCCCTGCCAAGGCACACTCAGTCGACTCCGACGTGTTGCATGCCGGCTGGGCGGAACAGACCCGCCAGCTCGGCCATGACCCGGCGACGCTCGTCGCCCAGGCGGTGGCGCAGGTTGTCGAGCGTGGTGGGATCGACCGGTCGACTCGGACGTGGATGATCGATCAGACGGTCGCGGCGATAAGTGAGAAGCAGTCGACGTGGCGGCCAACCCAACTGCACCGTGAACTCGCCGCGCTCGTGCCAACCGGGACCGCGGCTTCCGCCGAGCAGCTCACCGTTTGGCTCGATGACGTCGTCGACGAGATCGTCGCTACCCGATGTGTCGACATCTCCAGGCCCGTTCCACCCGATGCGCTACTACGCCGTGATGGTCGACCAGCCACCGAGTCAATCGCCGACCGCGCCCTGACCACGCAAGCGATCCTCGATCAAGAACAGGCTCTGATCGAGTGGGTCGATCGGCGCCTCACCCGCGACAACACCGACAATCCCGACGCGGTCATCGGCAGTTCGAAGGAGTTGGACGTCGCCCAGACCGCTGTCGCAGGCGCGGTTGCGGGCGACGCCGACATCGTGTTGGTGGTCGGCCCCGCCGGCACCGGGAAGACAACGGCGTTGGCACCAGCAGTCGCCCAGATCCAGGCAGCAGGTCGGGTCGTGTTCGGGGTGGCACCCTCTGCCACCGCCGCCGAAGTGCTGGCCGAGGAGACCGGCGTCGCAGCGGACACGCTCGACAAACTCTTGATCGAGCACCGCCTCACCAGACCACCCGGCACACGGTTCGATTTGCCAGCGGGCGCGACAGTGATCGTCGACGAGGCCGGAATGCTGCCCACGGCGAAACTGGCCGAACTCGCCCGGCTCGCAGATGTGAGGGGATGGCGGATCGCGTTGGTCGGCGACCCGTTGCAGTTCTCCGCTGTCGGACGAGGAGGCATGTTCGGGCTCCTCGTCGACACGTTCGGCGCGATCGAACTCGAACGCGTTCATCGATTCGACAACGAGTGGGAACGAGACGCCAGCCTTCGGCTCCGCCGCGGCGACGTCACCGTCGCCGACCTCTACGAACAACACGGCCGACTCCACGGCGGCACGGCGACCCAGATGGAACGACAATCCGTCGCCAAATGGTGGGAACTGCGTTCCGACGGGAAAGCAGCGTTGCTGATGACACCGACCAACGAAGCAGCCGAACGACTCAACGCCCGCTGCCAACACACCCGCATCCGCCACGGGGAGCTCGACACAAGCGGGCCGTCGACAACGGTTGGCGCGCACCGGATCTTCGCCGGAGACGAGATCGCCACTCGGCAAAACGACCGCAGTCTGGTCACCGATCGTGGTGTGACAGTCAAGAACCGCGCCGTGTGGACCATCGACCAGATCCATCCCGACGGGTCACTCATCGCAACCGGAAAGTCGGGGACCGTGATGTTGCCAAGGGACTACGTCGCCGAGCATGTCGATCTCGCATACGCCCGCACCGGGATGGGCGGCCAAGGCCGCACCGTCAAGGGCGGCCTGCTGTTCGCCGACCGGGCAACCGACCTCCGCAACCTGTACGTGCCAATGACCCGCGGCACCGAAACCAACGAGGCGTTCCTCGCCACCGTCGGCGAAGAAACCGCCCTCGACGTCTTCGTCCGCTCGATGACCACCGACTGGATCGATCAACCCGCTCACACCCGCCGCGACGAACTGAACGACACCAAACCGCACCGACCGGGACTCCTCGACAACAGCCAACTCCGACATCTCGTCGAGCGACGCTTCGAAATCATCGACACCCTCCAACACGCCGACGCCGCGACGCGAAGGGCTCCAGTCGAGCGGCAGGATGCGCGCACGATTCTGGCAAAGGCCGAGCAACGCCTCGCTGATCAGACCGCTGCCCTGCAACACGCTGAAACTGTGCTCGCCCGCTACGACCGACCATTGCACCGTCGCAAGCACCAGAGCGACATCGGCAACGCCCGACACCTTGCCCGGATCCTGCCCGGCAACATCAAACACGCCGCCGCCGAGGTCGACACTCAGACACGCCGCATCGCCGACACCCGCACCACGGAAGCGGCCGCTGCCGCCGTGGTCGCGCAGCGGCCCCAACTTGAACAAGAACTCGGCACCATCGAGGACCAACTCACAATCGATCTGCGCGTTCGAACCAGCATCGCCCGCCTCGACCAACCCGACGCCATCGTCAACGTCCTCGGCCACCGGCCCGCGCCCGGAGCATCAACCCGAACCTGGGACGACGCCGCCGGACGACTCGCCCAACACCAAGCCGCCTTCAACATCACCGAAGGCTTCGGCGGGATACCACGATGGGATCGAAAGTCCGCCTACACCCAGAGCTACCGGACGGTCGAAGAAGCGATCGCTGTCGTGCGCCCCGCCCCAAGTCACACTGTGCAGATCGAGACGATAGGAATCGAACTCTGAAGAGCTCACGGATCGAGGTCTATCGGCGCCGACCGACGGTCGCGCGAACTCGCAAGAAGCGAACGTGACGAATGGCTGCACAGGCGAGGCGTCCTCAAGCAGATTCCGCGACTACTTCATCGGCGGGTAGTTGACACCCAACACATCGCCGATGTCGATGAACTTCGCGTTCGCGGATTGGTACGCGGCCAAGGCGTGCTCCCCGGAGTCGAGTACGTTCATCAGCCCGGTCAATTCTTCGATGACATGCGAAACATCGCTTGCGATGCGCTGTCGTTCGCCCTCATCCATCGGGACGCACCTTACTCCCCGGAAGAGCGCGAGTTCCGATGCGACCCGAGGGCTCGTGTTGGGGCTCGGGCGGTGGGGGCACACACCTCGTCGCTCCTGCCAGGGTCGAAGTCGTGCAGGCCCTCCCAGTGCTACGTTGGCTCTGTATGTGGAAGGCGCGGCTGGCAGTAGTCCTCGGGCTTGTCGGCGCCGCAGCAGGCGTGTTGTCGCCACTGCTCAACAAGTCAAATGACACCGGGCGGGCCGGCGGACTCGTGGCCGCCGACATCATTGGCGGGGCAATCATCGGCGGCGGGATCTGGGCTGCTATCGGTCTGGGCATTGGAGCGCTCATCGACAGGTCGAAACACAAGCAGATGACCCGACACGCCGACGGTCGCTCGCCGGGGGCGCCGCAAGCGCAACACGTCCAGAAGGCCACGCCGGGGCAGGCCGGGTGGTTCGCCGATCCGTTCCGTCGATTCGAGGGCCGCTACTGGGATGGAGACGGATGGACGAACCACGTCACCACGAACGGGCGGCCATACGTCGATGACCCGACCACGTAGAGCCCGCCCCGACAGGTCCAAATCGAACAATAACGCCGTAGCCGTGATTGCTGCGCTCGTGATGTTGGCCGGATGTGCCGGATCATCAACCAGCTCCGAGGATGTCTTCGCCGGATTCGACGCCTTGCGCTCCGACATCCGGGAGTGGAACCGGACAGCGGCGCCCTTCGTTTCTGCGTACCTCGATGAAAATGTCAGCGCCGACGAGTTCGTCAAGATCGGAAACCCGATCGTCGAAGACCTCGAAAGTGTTGTGGCATCAATGCGAGGCCGGGATCTCACAGCGATGCCGAAGACACTCCAGTCTGCAACGAAGGACATCATCGTCACGTACGACGACAAGTTGTCAGCGCTCAATCAACTGCTTGTCGCAGTTCAAGTCGGAGACCCCGATGCCGAGCAAGCAGCGCAAACGAGGCTGGACCGCGCGAACGCTTCGGCGGCCGAAAGCGCGTGTGCCATGGTCAAGGAAATCTCCCGAATCGACCCAGAAGGCGCCGCCGAGGCCACCGCAGACCTCGACGCGCTCAACTGCTGACCGGGCCGGTCACCGCCGCAGCGGCTCAACCAGTTCGTCGAACGCGACACCGAAATGGTCGGCCATCCCTTCACGACAGATCCGCAGGCTCGTTGGTATCGCCATGACCATCCCCATGCTGTCAGACTTGGTCTTGTAACCGTTTCGCTCGCACGTCTGCAGCAACAACTTGGCGACCGATCGACCCTGCTCGAGTCTTTCCCCACCAGCGAGATGCAGTCGCACAGGTTCCGCCATCTCGGGCCGATGCCCTGCGATCAGCCCGATCAGGTGACGGCCGTTGGCACCCGTCAGTAGTTCGTCGTTCCCGGTGAAATGCTCCAGATGGAGGATCGTCTGCGCAAAACCGATCGCACACATGTCGCCATGAAAGCCGGCCACGTTCGAGCGTCGCTTCGGTTTTGCCTTCAGGTCGAAGTCAAACGCGGCGACCAGCACTGTCGCAAAAAACCAGGCGACATCGGCATAGTACGCGGATGTCGAAGTCTGCTCGGGAAGGTTGGCGCCACTGAACTGCCGGGGACGTGTGTAGACAGCGGGCATCATGCCCGCCATCACGCTCCGACCGGTGGAACCCTCAACGACTCAACTGCAGCCGTCACCACTTGAACTCGCCCACCGTCAGATCAGTGAATGAAGCGCCCCGGGTTTCATAGAGGCTCGGTGGTTTGTGGTG
>CXWL01006474.1_pt1 | contig 18066 bp, 16 predicted proteins | sample 590931 | NCBI WGS metagenome assembly CXWL01 (sample SAMEA3498368, study PRJEB10139) | groundwater metagenome | biome: water well; material: biofilm material | place: Germany | collected 2015-04-27 | reverse complement strand
AACGGTCAGGCCCTGCAGCAGGGGCATTGCTGGGAAAATGGCACTAAGGGCTGGTCTTGAAGTAAGCGCCTGTCGCTACCACTTAGCCTTTTCAGGCAATTTCTGTTTTATCGCTTCGCTGCGTTGAGGAGCCAAAGGCAGTAGTTCGTCAGGGTGAATCAATTAACATGCGTGTTACCGGACTTTTATCAAAGAGTTGGGTTGACTCAAAAGCGCTACATTGCTCAATTATCTCTGAAATTTGAGCTTTTTGGACGTGGTGTTGCTCACTGATTTGTTTGATGACTTCTAAAACTGAGTTACTGATTTCTGCCATTGATACATCAACTCCCTTGTTTAGGCCTTTTTTAGCGCTTTTCTCCAGTGAAGGTTTCAGTTTTTTTAGTATAAAAAATGGAGTTAGCCAGGATATGGCAATTAACAGACTACTATGCACGGCAAAATCGACGCCTAAATAGTGGGTATTGGTCATACTGCTGGTGTAATAGCCGATAAAAACCTGATATCCGACCCAGCTAATGCTGGATAAAGGCAAGATAATTTCTAATAAACGAACTACCTTAAGAAAATTCCGCTGTAATAAATTGCCCGGGTTGACTAATGACTGTCTTACAGCCAGCTCAGTGTTGGCTTGTATAATCGTTGGAACTTTTTCATGTAATGACGACAATTGTCTTTTTAGCGGTGAAACCGGTATGGCAAATTGATTGGCGCCGGTTACAAATTCATTTAACGCATCGTTAAAACGCGTTTGTGCCCAGGCATCCCATAAAGAATTGGGGTTGAGATGGGGGCTTGTAATCAAATCGGATGCATGCTCGGCATAATGATTTGCCATCTGCTTTATCGGCCATGCAAAACCTTGTTGCAATAGATTGGTAGTTTTTTGCCATTGATTATGCCACAGCTGAAGTGCCTGTTGAAAACTCTGTTCAGTGCCCAATAACCGTTCGCACTGTTGCAGTGTTGCTTTTAATTCGTTTCTTTTGATCTGCAGGTTTCTCTGTTCCAAATGCTTAATGGTATGTTCAGTAGCTAAAGAACAAAGCGTTGTTTCAAGCACTGAAAACTCATCCAACTCAAGAGGGTTAACGCAGACGGTTTTGAATATGATTGGGTCAACAAAGCCAGCTTTATGTAACTGCTGTTGGAAATCCTGAAATTGTTCGGGATAGCCTTTATCCCACTGATTGAATGCAAACAACCACGCATGCCGGCCACCTTCCGAGAGCAGTAGACGCCACTCTTTGTCATCCCGGTAGCGCTCCGGACTGACCACATAAATCAGCACATCAATGTGTGGTAACCAGGCTAAAACCAGATCTTTATTTTTTTGTTCAATGCTGTCAAAATCCGGCATATCGATCCAAACGATATTTTTTCTTGATTCATCATCATGTTGGGCTATTTTAGCGCTATCAATCGGACATTTATCCGGTAAATGTCCGATGGTAATGTCACGATGATGAAACAAAGTGACCTCGTGTGAAGTCGGGCGTTCCACGCCTGTTCTGGCAATCGCCTTGCCCGCCAAACGATTTAAAAGGCTGCTCTTACCGACTCCGGTACCTCCCATAAAAGCGACTATTAAAGGCCTGGCATTGCTTTCGTCAAATAATGCTGTAGGAGTTCGCGTATCGACTTGGCTTAATTGTTGTACCGTAGCGTCGTTAATCCAGCCCGATGCATGGGCCTGTTCGGCCCAGTGCTGCGCTTTTTTTACTAAATCAAAGTAATCGTAAACCATGTCTTTTTTCTGTAAGTTGAGATTCAGCAGCTAGAAGCTGATCCGGAGTGATATTAAAATGCGTGGCTGGAGATAATTGTTCCGGTAGTTTTAAGAGTAGCTCGCGCATGCTATCGGTAAATAATAATTGATTTACCGAATTCAATTGCTGTTGCTTTAATTCAACTTCAACCTTATGCATATAGCCGCCGATAGCGCTTTCGGCCAGTAATGAAGTGACGGTAAACATGGCGGGTGCAAGAACCAGATCCTGTATGCCTATGCCGCCAGTATGTATCGCCAACGCAATAGCAGCGGCATCAGTAGTCGCCCGAGTTGCCCTTAAAGTATTTAAAACAACGGGCTGCTCTTGCAGCTTTTGATATAAACGATGGGCTGTTATTGCCACTTCCTGTTGAAATGATGTGTGATACTGGATCGCAGCTCTATTAAAGTTTTGCAAAATGGCGGGCCGCTGCGAGCGTAATAATCCGCTGAATTCTTTCCAACATTGACTTTGTTCGGCCATGCTTATCAACGTATCAGCCATTTGAATCATGACGTGTTCGGCTATTTGATTCAAAAGAGCGATTTCGTTGCTATTGTTGGCAGGACTTTTGTTTTTGCGGCTCAATTTAGTAAATTGCTTGGCTGGCCAGGTCAATATTTTTCGGGTGTTTGTCATTATGCCTGCCAGGCCCGGTATTTCCAGCAATGTTAATAATTCTGCCAATGCCTGTTGAAATGTTTCATAATGATGAGGGTGATCTAAGAAATCGCGCTGATAATTGTCCAATGCCTGCTTGAGCGTTTCGTCAACAAGAGCTTGCCAGTCATGCAAAGCCTGGTGCTCTGCAACGACAGGCTCAAGCCAGTTTTTCCAGTGCTTTTGCAATAAATTTTGTTCAAAACGAGCATGCTTGTTTTTATAGCCTTTGACAGGTTGTTCTACTTTATTTGCAAGTTCTTTGAGCAGCATTTTTTGTGATTCGGGCCATGACGGCAGTCCGGGAGATTTTTGATAATATAAGGGTACGATTTCTGGAAAATCATCTTTTCTGGCTAATCGCCATTTATCCTTTAATGAATTGACCACTAAAGTTTCAGAATCTTCGCTGAGCTTGTTAAGACAAATGATCGTCGGCTGATGTAATACTTCGAGATCGGACATGATGTCCCAGACCGTTTGATCAGCGTACTTCTCTTTACTAACGGCCAGAATGATCATATCGGCCAAAGCCATTGTTCTGATTACGCCTTCCCGGTAGTTTTCCGAGTCGATGGAATCAAAGTCAGGCGTATCCCACAATATACAATGAGGTAAGTAGCTGGAGTCATTAGTATTTTCGGTTAGTGAATAACAATCGTAGCGATTTTTGCTCAACTGATTGAGCTGCAACTGCTGGAAGCGGCCGAAATAGCGTTGCAACCAACTACAATCAGCAATTGCTACGCCATTGCAAAAACCTTGAGGGTGGGCCGTATAACCGGCTAAAGGACTTACCCCGGCTAAATTACTGTTTAACAATACATTAACCAGCGAGCTTTTGCCTGCTTGTGTGGGTCCTACAACGGCTATCTGCAACACATGTTTCGGCAAGGAGTCGTTAAGCTGGCCCTTACGAATAAAGGCTTCCGCTAATATCAACTGGTCTATGCGTTGTTGATAGGTAGCACTGATGCTCTTATTGTTAAGTTGTAACAAGAGCTCTTGGTAACGTTGTTTTAAGAAGTGGATAAATTCCAGCATAAGAAGTGAGCTTGGGTTTATAATGACCGACCATTTTACTTAGTTTAATGATTTAACGTTATATAATAACAAGAACTATTAGCTCCAACGAGCTCTCGTATTTAACTTAGGTGTTGCTCCTGCACTGCCCACTGCACACCACTAATGGTGTTTTTGAGGTTATTTTTATGAAGAAATTAGCGGTTTTCATTTGCGTTATTTGCTGTACCCTAATTGCCTGCGGTAAGGGACAAGAGATAAACGGTCATAATCTCAAGACCGCCAATAGATCGGTAAAGGCGCTAAAAGAACGATTACCAACAGAAAGTCGAATTGAATTTGAAGTCGCTTATTGGACAATTCGAGATGCAAAAAAAGATAATGATGAATTTCTCGATGCAGTTGATGGAAAAACCCCAATGGAAGTTGTTGCGCTTGGTAAAGAAATCTATCAACAACGTAAAAACGAAGGTTTTCAAGCCTATGCAAAATATTCAAGCTGGGAAGATATGATTAGTCAATTTGGCAAAGAAAGAAGTGATCAAGATAATGGCAAGTCATTAAAGAAAGAAGATGCCAAGGATAAGGCTAATGATGTTTTATACAAACTTTAAGCATCACGACCCCGGAAGCGCTTTTTGATCTACCAATACAGACACAAACTGATTCGCCTCGGCAATGGTTCGTTCCATGGCATGAATGAGTTGAGAAATATCGATGCCGATTTCAATAAATTCATGCTGCAGAGCTGCTATGGCTCGCGCATTCAGGTTGTGTTTAAGGTAGAGCACCTGATCTTTGAAAGCAGATAATACCGGCTGAATTTTATTTTCAGCACTCTGCATGGTTTTGATCAACCGGGCATAATTTTGCCGGGCTGTTTTTAACTGCTGTTTACTGCTGTTGCGTAAAGCCCGGTTTGAATAATCATTCAATTCTTTTTCCCATTCCAGAAATAACGCCTCGCTGACGGTTTCTATCGCTCTTATTCTATTGCTGACGGTTTCGGATTTTGTGCGGCAGAATTGATATTGCCTGTTTAGCAGGTTATATCGGTGATCCAGTGATGTCTCGTTGATGGAGGCCAATGTTTTTAGTTGCCCTAGCGCATCCTGAAACTCACTCCTCGTTTCATGCAAACTTACGCAAGCCTGTTCAACTTGTTGGACGACGATAGCCCGTTTATGATCACCTATCGATTCCCTTGCATTAAAGTAAACCGTTCTAATTTTTTTAGAAAAAAAACGTTTTACAAACGCCAGCGACATTTTAGCTAGATCGTTCGATGATGATTTGCTGTTTTCAGTCATTAAAATATTGAGTAGATTATAGTCTTAGGTTTATGAACTCTTGCCCCATTAATATTTGCCATTGTAGCGGTTGCTTATCAGGTTCTTCAAAGTTAACAGGGCCAAGCTTATGTACATTGAGTATCTTTGGTTCTCTTTGTACAAGATTTTCCAACAACGTTACCACATTCTTAGTGCAGAACTCAATTCGTAAGAAATACATTAATTGTCAAAAATAATTAGCCAGTTAAAGTTGGTTTAAGTCACGTGAATGCGCTAATGACCTTATTGTCAATCATATAAAACTTTGAACATTGTGACTGTCATCACGATATCAAGCGCGAACAATAGATGATCAAACAATAATGCAATTAGCGATCTATAATTTGAAAGAGGACAAATTTCCATCTTCTACATTAAGGATCAATTAATCATGACCACCGATTTCAAGTGATAAAACGATTCTCCACTAGTCAGGACGAAAGCTTTCATGGATCGTGGGCGATGGTTACAGAACAAAGTCTTGATCAGTTAATTCATCAGATTTCTGTGAAGTCTAATCGCTTGGGTACACATGTCGATCGAATATATTATTGCTTTCAACATCATTTGAATGAACAACTTTTTGGGGCACTCCTCGATTTATTGATAACTTTAAACAGACGTGGTGCTGCACTTAGTGAGCGTATGATTAAGGGTTCTTGCTCAAGATTGACTGAAAATGAATATCAAATCCTTTTAGGATGTTATCAAAGTAATTTCGAAAACATTGATTTACTGCCTTCTCGTTATTCCGTTTTTTCAAAAGGCTTGATGTCGACAATTGTATTGGTAAAACAAAGCAATGATGACGAAGAAAAAGTATATGACCCTTTGAAATTGGCAAGAGACTATATTGAGTATAGCCAACTCGATAACGCAACTAGAATTCTTGAACAAGCTATTTTATCAGAACCTGAGCGAATGGAATTCCATGAAGAATTATTATTGCTCTATCGTTCAACCCGCAACATTTCAGGATTTGATCGAGTATTTGAGGACTTATCTCTTAAAAGCATAAATTTACCTTTAGGTTGGCGACAACTGGATGAATTTTTTAAAGGTTCTCATTAATGCAAAGCGATAAAAGACCATTAACGGTTGGACTGCATGGAATGGATGGTAGAACAGTCAAAACAATGATGATGTTTTTTGGTGGTCCATGCAGTGGTGCAGCCATAGTCGTTGATACAGACGATGCAGATGTCGATATTTTCGATGGAGATGCACCTAATTCAAAAATTTTATTGACTCAACATTTGCTGAGCAATCTAACCAAGCCCGTTATTGTTCTGTCTTTAACTGAATTTATAAATAAAGATGTTTTTCATGTAAAAAAACCAATAAAAACGATCGATATGCTTCATGCTTTGGATAGCGCTAAAGCATTATTAAAAAGTAAACCTCCGATTAATGAGGTGGAAATAGTACAGTCGTCACTTTTGCATCCAGACATTGCAAGTCCTCCGCAACAGGTTGGCGAAATTGAGAAAAGTAATTTCATCATAGATCCTAGCGAGCGGAATAAAACTGCTAAGCATACTACGGCGATGCGGTTGGATGAAAAATCTTATAACATTTATATTGGATTAGTTCCCGATATTGATGTAAATGAGCCTAAGCAGTTGAGTCGTGCCTTGTATAATCCAAAAGATTTCTACCAAGGTTATGTTCAATCAGCTATAGCAGTTTGTCGGGTAAAAAACCAAATTCTGATGTTGAGGTCGGATTGGCATTCCATATCTTTATTTCCTCGGACACAAGAGGTATGGCTTGATGCGGACGATCTCGAATTAAAAGCATTTGCCGGAATTCAGCTTAGTCATAAAACGATGACAACAGAAATGCCCCTTACAGCCGTTGATCCAAAGAAAATGGATGTAAGTGGTAAGTTGGATAAGTTTCAAAGCATGGATGCATTTTTATGGAAATTAGCTTGTTGGACTTCGCGAGGCCGCTATCCTAATCTAATTAATTACGAATTTCCCGTTTTTTTAAAAAATTGGCCCAATTTTACCCGATTATTGATCACGCCTCATGCCCTAAGGATTGCTGCCTTACTTATTAGGGGGCCAAGAACTATGATTAATACGGCCCAAGTACTTAATATAAGGCCTGAATACGTTTTTATATTTGTTAGTGCTGCGCACGCGGTGGGCTTGGTTGGTCAAGCTAAAAGGACTGCCGATAGCTTATTGCAGGCACAGAATATTATGCCAAGCAAAAGTCAAGGTCTACTGGGTCGTATTATGAGTAAATTGCGTGGCAATTAATTAGGAATAGCTGAACTTTGAATTTATGAGTCAATATAAAATTATTTTTACTGGTCCTGTAGGTGCTGGAAAAACCACTGCAATTCAATCGATCAGCGATGTGCCGCCGGTTAAAACCGATGCATCGGCTAGCGATATGACTAAATTAAAAAAATCTTCAACAACTGTTGCGATGGATTATGGGGTTATGAATCTGTCTGATGGCGAAAAAATACACTTGTATGGTACGCCTGGACAAGAGCGATTCGATTTTATGTGGGATATATTAATTACGGGCGGAATTGGCTTGATTTTGTTACTTGATAATACACGCGCAGATCCTTTCAAAGATATGAAGTTTTTTTTAAACGCCTTTGAAAAGTTTATCGCTGAAACCAATGTTGCGATTGGTGTTACCCAGATGGATATAAGCAGTAAACCGACAATTGCCGATTACCACGCGCAATTGCAAGGAACAGATCTAATACCGCCGATTTTCGCCGTAGATGCAAGGGTTAAGGACGATGTATCCCTTTTAGTTCAATCTTTGTTGTATTCATTAGATCCGGGGTTGGCAGAGTAGCATGGCTTATAACGTAACAGAAGGGCTGTATTTATACCCTACCCCAGCAGGGGCCTATTATGCGGCATTTACCAATGAAAGCGATAAGTCACGAAAATTCCTCAGGCAAATTTTTTTGCAACCAGTCACGCCGGTTTTAAATTTAGATAATCTTCAAAAGATGACGGGAATTAATGATCCGCAAAAATGTTATGAGTTGCTCCATCATTGTCAGAAATTGAGTTGGATCCAAGGACTTGAATCAGAGCGGGAGTATCCGTCTGATCTTCTTGAAAATATATTGCCTGCTTTACTCAATAAAATGTCCGAAAGCGGTAAGGTGTTACTAGCTGATATGCAAGGTTTTTATCTTGCAAGCCATGGGTTTCCTCACGAAGTTGCCGAAGAATTGTCCGCACTTAGCGCCGATATTGCGACCATTTATGATCGGCGCTCAGGATTATTGACCAATAATTTGGGTATAGCTAGTCATGCCTGGGCTATTGTTGATGTATTCGGAAATAGCCAGATTGGCTTTTGGCCCTTGTTTATAGGAAAAAATCGTTTCGTTATTGCTATTTCCGGAGTTCCTCATTTTAATCAACCCGAATTTGTTGACTTAATCTGGGCTTTATCAATGCGTTATGCGGAAAAATAAAATTAATTTTAATTGTACTTAATAGTGTTAAAGGGGAAAAAAATGCGAGCAGATTTACTTACTTCAGTATTGACAGACCTAAATGGTACTTCAGCGGATATAGAAGCGTCGGGAATCATCTCAACTGATGGATTGATGATTGCATCTGTATTGCCGGCAAGCATGGATGAGGACAGAGTGGGGGCAATGAGTGCTGCTATGCTGTCTCTTGGGGATAGGACAGCTCAAGAGCTTGCGAGAGGAGCATTGGAACAAGTATTAATTAAAGGAGCTAAAGGATATGTGTTAATGACCTATGCGGGCTCAGATGCTGTACTGACGGTTCTTGCCAAACCGAATGCAAAATTAGGATTGATTTTTCTAGATGTTAAGAGAGCGGCTGAGACTGTTATTAGTCTTTTGGAATAAATTCTGGCACTTTTAATCCGCCATGCAACGATTCGGGAATGGTTTGAATTTCTAAATTTTTCAAGTTGTTCATTGTAAGGCGATTCTGTGATCGGGTTCACCACAGGATGAATTGACAAGAATGTGGGATCAACTAGCCTTAAATTAGTCTTTTGTATCTAGGTAATTGGATAAAGGTGATTTAGATGATTTTTTTTGTCAAAGTAAAAAAACTTCAACTATTGCAAGCTTTTTGGAAGATTTTTGAATTCTGAGTTCGCACAGGGATAACGAAATGGTAATCGAATTTTTGGAGAAAAATAATTTTCCTGTTGAAAGTAACCCCAGTTCTGAGGCTCAAAAGGTAAATGTTGCGATATTAGGGTTTGATACACAAGATGATCAAAGGCTAAGACGAGTTTTTCAGTTAGAGCGTCTAAATCAACGAAAATATTTCATTGTTGACTCCTCGCTTAATGTGGGCATTGATATTTTATTGGTTAACTTTGACAGCCCTGCTGCCGTATCAGAAAAAGAACAGATTCTTAATGCTCAACCACAAATCCAATTAGTTGCGGTAAGCAGAGGATCTTTGATTGATGCTCCAACTCATCATATTCGCGGAATGCTTATTGCCGCTAGAGTTTTAAGTGAAATCGATAAAATATTTGTAAAGTCAATTCCAGAAAATTCTTCGACTTGGTTACATGGAGACCAAGTTTTGAACAGCCAGAAAATTGAGGAGAAGGCGGAGCCGCACCGAATTATTCCCGAGCTGGGAATGCAATTAATGCCGGATGGGTATCGTGCTTTGGTAGTAGATGATAGCCCCGCTATTCAAAAATCACTGCAAATTAATCTGGCTAACTTACCTCAAATTAGCGTTATAGATTTTGCGATAAATGGTGAGAGTGCGCTAGAGAAAGCAGGCGTTCAGCAATACGATCTGATTTTTCTGGATGTTATGATGCCCGGTATAGATGGATACGAAACCTGCGCTCGTCTAAGGAAAAAACAAGAGTACAAAAAAACGCCTATTGTTATGGTTTCAGGGAAAACCTCCCCACTTGATGAAGTAAAGGGCGTAATGTCCGGTTGCACAACTTATCTAACAAAACCAGTCCAGACAGAAGCCTTTCAACAGCTAAGCAGCAGAATTCTGGTTTGGCTGGAACGACAAAGAAAATCTTAATTTCATCCGTTCGAAACTCCAACAATCGGAACTTAATGGTTATTAAGATCCATAATTACAAGGTGTTACCATGGCTATACAAAAAATTTTAATTTGTGATGACTCTCAAACTGATCTACAGAATTTAAAAAATGCATTGCAGGAAACGAATTGCGTTCTAGTCACTGCAAGTAATGGGGAGGAAGCTGTTAAAAAAGCTAAATTGGAAAAGCCGGATGTCATTTTTCTAGATATTGTGATGCCTGGAATGGATGGTTATGCGGCTTGCCGTGCTTTACGAGACGATCCGGAAACCAAGAGTATTCCTGTCATTTTTGTCAGCAGTAAACATCAAAAAGCAGATCGGGTTTGGGCTCAGATGCAAGGAGCAAAAGATTTGATATCCAAACCTTATGAATCGAAGTCGATTACAGACAAACTGGGAGCTCTCTAGCTTTCCTTTTTATCAAAAACATGCTGAGTATTGATCGATGAACCTAGATGCTTTTAACGAAATCGAATTAAACCTTAGTAACGGTTTGACTATGCCTCAGGTTAAAGACTTTGACATCCTGATCAACGCAAAGAGCGAATCAATGTTTGGCATTCAAATTGCCGGTATCGGATTTTTAGTGTCTCCATCTATTTATTGTGAAGTACTGGATAAAATACATATAAATGCGTTACCCAATGTAAATCCATTATTAAGCGGTGTAGTAAATTTGCGCGGAAATCTGGTACCCGTTTTCGATTTGCAGACAGTTCTTAAAACGGATATGTCCGAAATTAAAAAACGTCGAATAATTTCTATTGATCGGGGTGAAAAAGCCGTAGCCCTATGGATAGATGGATTTCCTGAGATCATAGATAAAGCATGTTTACAGTCTCTTCAACAGTTACCAATCGTTCCTAGAGTATTGCAGCGTTTTGTTACAAGAGGATATTTAAATGACGATAAACTCTGGCTTGAAGTTAACTTCGATGACTTATTCAAAACAATAGGAAGTTGGCAGTTCAAAATGGAAGAGGTGATTTTATGAGTCAAAAATCTCAGCAAGTCCCGAAAATTGAGACGAATCTCGACTGTGTCGCCGATATTGAAAGACTTGCAGAACAGGCAATGCTGTCAGGGTATTATGGCCTTCAGGATGCAAGTTTAATACTGGCTGAGACATTAAAAGACATACAAATAGAGTTATTGCCTATAGTTGCAACTTGGACTGATTTAGTCGAAAAATATCCGGTTAATCCCAAGCAAATATCCCAAGATATCATTAACTATCTTCAATGTCCTGAATTCAATATTGCTATGGCTGAGGATGAGTTTTATATACTGGGACTGCAGCTTTGCAACGATGCAATTAAGGATAACAGTGTAAATGATGATTGCAAGATTGAAGTCCAAGATGTCAACAAATCCCAACTAAAGGTCGAACTTTGCCAGGTTGAAGAAAAAATACAATTTGTAGAAATCCTTGCTGAAGAAGCACAGAAAATGTCTCTATTTGGTCTCCAGGATGCAAATTTTTTGTTAGTTGAGGCACTGCGAGAAATTGCTTCTAGCGTAAAGGTTGATTCGGATTTTCTATGTGTGATTTCTGAATGGGCTGAACTGATAGAGGAGTACCGTAAAAACCCAGAAAGTGAAGGTCCGGTTATCGTCAATTTTCTTCGAAATCCCCGGTTGTCCATTCAAATGGATGATTCTGAATTTGCGATTCTCCAAAGCCAATTGATTGCAGAGGGTTTAGCGAAAAATTTAAATGATGGTAGCAATTATTCTGACTTACCGGTTTCCAAAACTGTTCCGGATAACGATTTGGGCGACGATGTTAGTTTTTCCTTATCAAGTGCTGTGCTTGAACTTATCGAATTATTGTTGTTAGAGTCTAAAGAAGTTCATCTGCATCTCAAAAAAATAATAATTGGCGATAATGAATCAGTGTTAAATGGCTTGCAACAAGCAATGGATGAATTAGAGCGTTTCGTTCAAGCATCCAGAATTGTTGGCTTCGAAGGATTGGCACGAATTTGTTTTCATATAAATCTAAATGTAGAGCGATTCATTGAGCACCAAGAAATATTTTCATCCGTCCAGCTGAATCTTTTGATCGATTGGGTGAGTAAGTTACAAGAGTTTTTAACCGCTTTTTATGAAAGTAACGCTCAGGAACTTGTTCTATCCGGTTTGGCCGATGAACATTGGGTGCAACCGATGTTACAAGATCAGCTGGCTGAAATTCGGTTAGAAATTCGTAGCGATTGTTTGAAGTTAATAGATCAGCCCGAAGTGACGCGCAAAGTAACGGCTACCGTTGAAGATGTTTCAATTGACTTACCCGATGATGTCAACCAAGAACTATTGGAACTCTTGCTACAAGAGTTGCCAATTTACACGCAGCAATTATCTGAAGTCATGCAGCGTATGCAATCAGGAGGAGATGAAAAAGATGTGGAAGTTGCTCAGCGAGTTGCCCATACAATAAAGGGCTCCGCAAATACGGTCGGGATAAAAGGCATTGCAGTTTTGACGCATCATCTTGAAGAAATTTTGATGGTTTGTGATAGAAACAAAATAAGGCCTAATAAGGGATTAGCTAATGCACTTATTACTGCGGCTGACTGTTTGGAGAGCATGAGTGAAACGCTGTTAGGTGTCAGAAATACTCCGCCTGATGATGCTATGGCTGTACTTCAAGGCATTCTTGACTGGGCAAATTTAATTGATAGGGATTGGCAGCTTGGAATGAGAGATAGCCAAGGTCTATCCGAAAACAAAGAAAGCTGCTCCAATTTTTCTGAAGCTATTGAAAACAGTGCATCCATCTCCTCTCAGGTTTCTATGGTTAGAGTTTCGGCTGACCAAGTCGAGAGCTTGTTTAGGTTGTCGGGTGAAAGCATTATTCTCAACAGCCAGGCTCATGAAATTCTCCGGCTAATGAAAAAACAGCTGAAATCGATGCAAATGCAATTCAATTTACTTTATCGGCTTGGATTGGAATTAGACCAGTTGATTGACTTGAAGGATTTAAAAAACTTGTCCAATGTTTCTGTGAATAATGGATTTGATGCACTGGAAATGGATCAATACAACGAACTTCATACAGCCAGCCGACGCATGGCTGAGGCGGCTGTTGATGCTCGGGAAATCAGTCTGGATGTCAATAAAGAGTTGGTTAAAATGAATGAAATTCTAGACGATCAACAAAGTTTGGTTGTTGATGTTCAAGAGGTGGTTATGCGAACGCGTCTAGTGTCAATTTCAACAATTATTCCGCGACTACAGAGAAGTCTCCGACAAACGTGTCGTATGACGGGAAAGCAAAGCACACTTAAATTGCTAGGCGAAAATACCATGATTGATGGCGATATTCTAAATGCGCTGGTTGACCCATTGATGCATATATTACGTAATGCGGTGGATCATGGGATCGAAAATGAAGATGAGCGTATTGCGAAAGGAAAGCCAAGCAGCGGTGTAATTACGTTTGAATTTGATCGGGAAGCAAACAACATATTGGTGCGCTGTAGCGATGATGGTCGCGGACTAGACTATAGAGCTATACGGCTGGCAGCCGAAAAGCGAGGGATTTTAGTGCCGGGTGAAATAGTAGCCGATGAAGAACTGAAAAAACTAATTTTAAGACCCAATTTTTCATCTCGTAAAGTCTCGACCCAGATCTCCGGGCGCGGCATAGGAATGGACGTGGTTAATACTCAAATAGTTAATTTGGGCGGGATTCTGACTCTAAATTCCCCGGATGGAGGAGGAACGACGGTAGAGCTTCGTATACCGTTGCCACTGAGTTTGACTTATGCTCTTTTAACTAATGTTGCTGGTTATCGTTTAGCTATAGCCACCAAGGGTATTTCGCAAATTATCTATTCACTAGCAGGTGAGTTAGTAATAGAGGATCAGAAAGAAATGCTGCAGATGGATGGCAATACTTACCCGGTAGTTCGGTTGATAGATCTTCTGAATGTATCGGACAATCGTGATGTACCCCGGCCATATTCTACAATTTTGCTGGTTCAACATGACGACAAAACTACGGCCGTACTAACCGAAGCTATTAATGAGAGCCTTGATGTAGTTATAAAAAGCATGGGAGAGTACATCGGAAAAATTCCTGGATTCATAGGTGCCACTATTTTAGGCGATGGCACAGTAGCTCCGGTGTTGGATATTCCCGAGCTACTCAGGCATCCAGGACTTGTTAATTCAACAGATCGTTCCGATCGGCTAGTATCGGAAGCCCCCACTTCTATGTTGCCATCGGTTTTGGTGGTTGACGATTCTCTGAGCCAGCGACGTGCTCTTGAACAACTTTTATCTGATGCCGGCTATCAGGTTCGATCTGCGCATGATGGCATAGAAGCAGCCGAGATACTGGCAAAATTCAAACCGGATCTTGTCCTGACGGATCTTGAAATGCCACGAATGAATGGGATTGACTTTGCTGGACATATTCGTGCGCAGGAAAAGCTGAAATCGCTGCCGATAATAATGATTACTTCGAGAACAACTCAAAAGCATCGTCAAATGGCAGAAAAGGCCGGAGTCAATTTTTATTTTACTAAGCCTGTTCGAGAAGATGTGCTTTTGATGAAAATGCAAGACCTGTTGGAAGCTTCAGTGGAATAGGGTCAATAAAAACTCTAAAAGATGGCGCAATCAAAGTAGGTTCTAAACTTGGTGCCGCATATAAACTACCGTTGTTTTGTAGCAGTCAAAAAGTTTATTGTTGATTGATCTGATGCGGTTCGATAAATATTTCTTTTTTGCAAGTGGCTAAAATTGAGTGATAGAAGCTAACATTTATTATTTATCTATGCTTTTTATAGCTACATGGTTTCAGAATTTCACTTCGAAACCAAAAATGGACTTCACGCATGGTTCTCTTTTTTTCTGATCAGTAGGAATCAAAATTTATGAAACAAAATCAAGTCAAGTTGTTTGGCAAATTGTTGCTCTGGCAGAAATTTGCCATATTAAGCGTTATCGCCACCATACTCGTTACTGTTCCGTTTTACCTTTTTTATGAAGTCGAACAAAAATACATTAATACGACCCTTCAAGAGCAAGAGGGGCTGAAGCCAACTGCTTATGTGTTGGAATTATTGAACCAAGTGCAAAAACATAGGGATTTGGCTTATGCTTCATTGGGACAAAACCAGGATAGAGAAGCTGATCGAAAAAATGCAAAAATTCAAGTGGATGAACAGATTGCGAAAATAGACAAAATTGCAATGGATTATGAGTATTCAGAATTTCATGCAATTTGGAATACATTCAAAAATGAATGGCTTAAGCAAACTGTAAACATTAATGCCAAAGCATTGACGCCCGAAAGAGTTTGGAGAGATCAAACGAATTTGGTTGGACAGATACTGGCGATTAAAGATTCTATCCTTTCTGATTCAGCCATGGACTTAGATCCCAATGCTGAAACCTATTATCTGATTCAGGTTGTACTGGTAAATATTCCCGCTATTACGGAAAAAATGGCACAGGCGCGTCATTTCGGGTTCTCAATGGCCTTAGATCGAGGATCAAATCCAGAAGTCGTTTCATTAGAGGATAGACTGCTATTGTCTGGCTTCATCGGAAGAAGTCAGGAATTAGTTGATTCGGCTAAAGGCTTTATTGAACATTCGGTCAAAAATTCTCCTGATCTTAAGAAGCGAATTCATGATAAGACCCTAAGTACTTTAGGGTTGGTAGAGCAGGCAAACAAAATTGCTGAAACAGAAATTGTTGAAGCTAAAACTTTGAATGACTTTCAGTCACAAAAATACCTTTCAAAATATAACAAAGGTATCGAGCAACAATTTGAATATATCTTAAACGGCATAGATTCAATAAATAAAGAGTTTGATAGCCAGCTCAATATCTCGCGTTTAGCTCTTTATAGTTCTATGGCGACTGTATTGATTTTGTTTTTTGTTGCTGCCGGGGTTGCTTATTTCATTTCCATATCTATTACAAATCCTATAGATTACCTCATTGCTGTCATGAATAAACTTGGTGCAGGTGATAAGCAAGCAAGGGCGAATATGAATAGCATTGATGAAATTGGCGAGCTTGGCCGGCAGTTCGATCTTATGATTGATCACCGTGAAGCCGTTAGCGATAAGATTCAAAGAGAAAATGAAATGCTTAACGGATCAGTAATTGAGCTTTTGCAAGCAGTGGCTCAATTGGCGCAAAGAGATTTAACAGTCAAGGTGCCTGTATCGGAAGACGTGACCGGACCCGTAGCAGATGCTTTGAATTTACTTTCTTCAGAAACGGCGAAGGTGCTTAATCGAGTCATCGTTGGAGCAAATCACGTATCAGAAGTTTCCAAACAAGTAAAAATACACTCTGATAATGTAATTAATGTGGCAAGGGAAGAAAAACGTGAAGTTGAGAAGACTGTTACAGAGCTAAATATTGCATCGGATGTGATGATGGACATTGCTAAGCTTGCTGCCTCATGTAATGAGGCAGCGGAAAAAGCTATTCAGAACACTGATAAAGCACAAGAAACTGTTTTGAGTACAGTTAATGGTATTACCGCAATTCGCGACATCATTCGCGAGACCGAAAAACGAATTAAACGTCTGGGTGAGCGATCACAAGAAATTGGTAGCGTTGTTACCATCATTAACGGAATTGCAGAGCGAACCCATATTCTGGCATTAAATGCATCAATGCATGCAGCTTCAGCCGGTGAAGCTGGAAGAGGGTTTGCTGTAGTTGCTAACGAAGTGCAAAGACTTGCTGAAAACGCTCGAGAAGCCACGTCGCAAATTTCCGGTCTCGTCAATAATATTCAAGTAGAAACTGCTGATACCGTAATAACAATGAATGATGCAATCGGTCAAGTTGTTCAAGGTACTGTACTCGCTCAACAAGCCGGTAATGAAATGAGTGAAACCCGGGAAACCACGGCAAACTTGGTAAAGTTGGTTCATCGAATCGCGGCGAACTCGAAAACTCAAGCGGAAACGAACAAAAGTTTACAGGTTCGGGCGATGCAGATCCGAAAAAGTACGGAACAAACCTTCCAGTTATTGCAGGAGCAAGGCTTGCTAACAGAGAATTTAGTAAATTACTCAGAAGGTCTTGTTAGGTCGGTGGATGTGTTTATTCTACCTAAAAACGAAATAACGATTGCCAATTTTGAGGCTTCAATTAATGGAGGCAATGATTATATAACTGCCTAATACTTCCAAAGTTAAACAGTACCTATTAGATCAACCATATTAATGGTTAATATCTGTAAAGATAAAAAGCTAATTTCATTTTCTTGTTTTTTAAAAAGATATGCTGGGATATAAGATTTATTTAGTAAGACAAAATAGCGCATTGCCAAACAGTTGTAGGTATATTTTGAAAACAGGTTCTTAACAACTAGACATTCATTACCAGCATACTTTAAGAGGTTACTATGGAAGCATCATATAATTTAATTTTAATTTCGGTTTCTTTTGCTATTGCAGTGTCGGGGTCGTTTATGGCCTTGATCACTACCAGAAATGCACTAACTCGTGATCCGAGTAATCGTCGGGGATTGGTTTTTCTTGCGGCGTTATGCTTGGGAGGAGTTGGAATATGGTCAATGCACTTTATAGGCATGATGGCTTTCAGCTTGCATAGTGCTCAAGTAGATTTCCTTGGCCATGGTGCGTCAATCAATTATAACTGGGGATTAACCGTAATTTCATTTTTTGTGGGTGTAGTCGTTGTATATATCGGCTTATCTATTATGAGCAGTGGAGAGTTCAGTTTTTCCAGGCTCAGTATGTCAGGGACATTTGTTGGTTTGGGAGTTGCTGCAATGCATTATACGGGAATGCTTGCCATGCATGTTCAGGCCGATGTGAATTGGGATTGGACAATTGTTGCAATATCGCTGGTTATTGCGGTGGTTGCAGCTAATGTCGCATTATGGCTGGCGATACATGTAAAACGTATACTCCATATTTTTATAAGCGCTTTGGTTATGGGTATAGCCGTTTGTGGTATGCATTATACCGGCATGGCTGCTGCAGGATTTACTCACAATGAAAGTCTTCCTTCAGTTGCATCGATGAGCGGGTCTAGTTCTATCCTGGTTTTTTGCATAATGGCAATCGACCTGGGCGTCGTGTTTGTTGCAGCTTTAATAGCGCATTCAGAATCTTTTAAACAAGCGGTCGAATTAGAGAGATAGTCAGCTTATTTTGTAGAAGAGAAATAGAATAGATAGTTTGGCGGAGAGAGAG
>CXWL01019913.1_pt1 | contig 18067 bp, 17 predicted proteins | sample 590931 | NCBI WGS metagenome assembly CXWL01 (sample SAMEA3498368, study PRJEB10139) | groundwater metagenome | biome: water well; material: biofilm material | place: Germany | collected 2015-04-27 | reverse complement strand
ATCCCTAAAAAAAACACCCATCCGAATAATTTATGGGTTACTACCGCGTCAATCTGCTCCGTCAAATCCGGGCCTTTCTTCAAAGTATCGAGCACACATTCCTTAATCACATATTTAATCCAGTCATAACGAGCCTCAATCGCCGCAGTCTTCGCACGCAGGCCCTTGGCCATGAACCGCTCTTGAATAACATTGATCTGCGATATAAGTTCCTGTTTATAAAAACGTCTCAACGGATCGGAAGCTTTCTCGTCGTTTTTAAGCTTGGGCCACTGCGACATAAAAACCAGAGCATCGGCAAAGGCTTCATTTTTGCTCATCCCCTCACGGGTCAGCAAACGGACAAGATGGTCCACATCCTCTTCCAGGTCAGGCGCCATGCGCCAACCGCGCGTGTAATTTGTTTTAAAACCCGAGGCAATAATTTTTTTGAGCTCTTCGATACCTTTATTTTCATGGGCCACCGTTGGAACAACAGGCACGCCCAGCATCATGGAAAGTTTGTTCACGTCGATCGACCGGTTCAAACGCTTCACCTCATCCATCATGTTTAACGCAATGACGATCGGTATGCCAAGGTCCTGAATTTGCGTGACCAAATACAAATTACGCTCAAGGTTACCGCCATCCACGACACAAACGACGATGTCAGGTTTAGGCGTATCCGCTGCCCGGCCCAAAAGGACGTCCCGCGCCACCTGTTCATCCGGAGAACGCACGGCAAGGCTATACGTTCCCGGAAGGTCGATCACACTGACAACCCGGTCGCCGGCCAACACAAGTGTCCCGCTTTTTTTCTCAACAGTCACGCCGGGATAATTACCGACCTTCTGGCGAAGTTTGGTAAAGGCATTAAAAAGGGTTGTTTTGCCGGAATTTGGATTTCCTGCGAGGGCTACTGTTTTGATCGCGGAGGCTTGTTCTGGGGGAAGTATTTCAGTTGGCATAGACTTTTAAACCAAGCGTGATACTTTTATTCTTTCCGCTTCGGCTTTACGCAAGGAAAGAAGATATCCGCGCACGCGGATCTCTATAGGATCGCCAAGCGGGGCGTAACGGATAACCTCGATTTCTTCGCCGGGCGTAACGCCCATTTCCACGATACGTTCGTAATCATCGTTATCGGCGGTGAAATCCCGGATAATTCCGCGATGGCCCACAGACATCTGGCTCAACAAAATTAATTCATCAGACATCAAACGCCCGGTCTTTCCCATATCTTCAACAAAGATGTTCTGTGCGAGTTTTTTGCTAATCGCAACCCGCGCATCTACCACTTTACAAATGATGGCCCCACTATCGGCAACTTTATCCACCACGGCCGATTCACGGAATCCCATCTCTCTTAACCGGTGGGCAACGCTCTGTTCACCGCCCAGGCGGATAATCTTAACTTTGTGCCCAACGAAAACATCACTTAAAAGAAGCTCTCCGCTAGAGGTTTCTTTTGTTCTATGACCAAAAAAATTTGACAACCAAGATGAGCCCATCTTAATCTTTCCCGCATCCTGAACAATGGGATTTTGTTTTTTTTCGTAATGAATGCCTGAGGGTGGACAATAAATACGCAGCGCTAATTACGATAGCAACAATAACGATTACCGTTTGCATAATACTCTCACAGTCGCCAGTCGGCGTTAAACAAGTCTTTAATTGGCTTAATTCTACTACGATGAATATTTAAAGTAAACGGCTTTCTCAGCCTTTAAGGAGAATAAGAATAATTTAAACTATAAATCATTTAGTTCAAAACGGACCGGTAAACGCACTGAGGATTCAACAAGCATCTTTCCGATTCTGGCAGGCCGGAATTTCCAAGTCTTAACCGTCTTGAGCGCTGCATTATCCAGGCTTTCATATCCCGAACTTTTTTCAAGTTCGATTTTCGTAGGACGCCCGCTCTTATCCACAGACGCTTTAAGAAGGACCACACCTTCCCATCCATTGCGTCTGGCCTCCATTGGATATCGTGGGGCAGGATTACTTAAATAATCAGGCTTAACTTCCGTCTGCGCACCCTGTCCAGTCATGGAGACGGTAACCGGACTATTCCCTTTAACAACCTGAGGAACAACAGGGTGCGGAGGAATAATCTTTTCGGGCTTTTTCATTTCTATTTTTTCCTGCACGATGGCCGGTGTAATTACAGATTCAGGGATGTATTCCGGGATGATGGCCGCAACAGGTTCAGGGATTGGCACAGGAATAATTTCAGGAAGAGGTTCAGGTGTCATCACGGGAACCGGTTCACTGACAGGAATGGGGACAATCTTTTCTACAGGTTCCGGAATGACAGGCGAGGGCTCTTCAACCCCGGCCACCAGCTGAACATCCATCCCTGACAATCCTTTATCAACCGCATATTCAATCGGCTTGATAAAAACCATCCCTCCGATTAACAACAAACACAGATGCAACGCCAACGAACAAAGCACGCCGATAAATTTTCCCGGCTTAACTTGATATGGTTTAATGACGGGACGGTAATAAAACATGAGCCCAATCGGATGTACCGCGACAGCGCTTCTCATATTATTTGGCCTCCGCTTTTTTCGTCTGTATGGAAACCTTGCTGATTCCCAGATTCCTGACTTCATCAAGTATGTTAACGACAATGCCAAAATCCGCCGCGTCGTCCCCATTAATTAAAATGGTAATATCCTTGTTTTGAGACTTCAACTGCCGCAGACGGTTTGATACTTCGCCAATTCCCATACGTTCTTTATCCAGAAAGATATCCCCGTTTTTAGTCACCGTCACGGTTTTGGCAACCACGCGGTCGATCGGCTGGCTCGTTGTCGCAACCGGAAGATTAATCGTAATCCCCTGATTCTTGACCATGGACAACGACACCATGACAAATGTCGCCAAAAGAAAAAAGATGATATCGATCAGAGGAACAATCTCGATGCGCGCTCTTTTCCTTTGATATACCTGAGGGATCCTCATACCAGCCTCCGGTCCGGTTTGCGCAAAATAAGTTCAAGATGCGTTGAGGCATCTTCGATATCGTGACGGGCCTCTTCGAGGCGGGCATTAAGATAATTAAACGGAATAAGCGCAAGGATGGCAACCCCCAGACCAAACGCGGTCGCGATGAGCGCTTCCGCGATACCACCGGTGATGACCGTCGGCGCCTCAAGTTCCCGATTACCCAAGAGGCCGAACGCGTTAATCATACCCGTAACCGTCCCCAACAGCCCAAGGAGCGGAGCGAGCGTAATCGTTGTATCCAGCACAGTCAGACCCTTACTAAAACGCCTGAGCTCCACATTCGCGGCCTGCAAAAGAGCATTGGAAAAAGCTTTTTCACGATGCACCAGCCCATAAACAAGCGTGCGCACAACAAAGTCAGGGGATTTCTCACCGTGTTCGATGGCCTCGGGGATATTGCCACTTTCAACAGCGCTTAAAATATTTTCCAAAACAAGCGGCCTGCGGCTATTGCGTTCGCCAACCATAAAAATAATCCGTTCAATAACAACGGATAACGATATCAACGATGTCAAAAGAAGCGGCCACATGATAATTCCGCCCTTTAGAAACAGCTCAAACATATATATCCTTTCTATAAATAAAAAATCTCGTATAAAAATATTATTTATTAGGTTTGACTGACACCTTCAATTTATTCGGAAAAAATCGCTGCCAGGCCATAGCGAAACCAGTCCATACAAGGACAGCGGCACCAGCCGCCGCCAGACCTAAAATCAATTGACCGATCACTCCAAAAGCCTGTCCGGTATGCGAATATCGCACCCAGATGCGCAGTTTACGTCCTAAGTTCTGCTGGGCAAACGTTTCTACTTTAATGACTTCACCCGTGGAACGGTCCATCGTAATCTGCGCTCTCGGGTTTAAATTCCTGTGTTCAGGTTCCTGCACTGTAACATTTATTTTTCCCTTATCACCTTGTCCCTGTGAGCCGGGGCCACCTGACAAACGGAAGGTCATCGAGACCCAGCCGGGTACAAGCGGTTCGGCATTGGTATAAAGAGCATCCAGACTTGCCGCCGGACGCTCGGGCTCTTTGGCATCCGCTTTCTTCTCCTTCTCGCGGCCGCCCCGTTCCGATTTTTCCTTGGGCTTCTCCGCCTGCTGAACTACCGGCGGTTCATTGCCCGTCATGCGGTACAAAAGGTCATTCGCCCATTTGTACGACATGATCGTTCCGGTGACCGTGATCAAGATGAAAAGTGGCGCCCCCCAAAAACCGATCACGTTATGCCAATTCCAGTCCCGCGCTTTGCCTGTAGCTCGCGGATTAAAAACAATAATATTTTTAATGCCTGGCCATTTCCAATTCTTCGGCCACCACAGATAAACCCCAGTGACAATCATAAAAAAGAACGCGATATTACAAACGCCTTTGATGTTGTGCCCGACGGGTTTGAACGCCCCTTCCATGCCGAGCCAGCGATGCCAGACCTCGACATCATGCATAAACTCATGCATCTTGGAATTGCCGCCCAAAACTCTTCCTGTATACGGGTCGGCATAAAATGCGTCATCACGGCCAAAACTTACAAAGATCGAAGCTGTCGGATCCGACTTGATTGTGACCGCATTAACCTTTGCGCCAGATTTCTCATCTGCGGCTTTGGCGACAATCTCATCAAGGGTCAGCCTTTGCGTATTTAAAGGAACCTCGACTTTACGAACATTTTGTTCCGCATACTCAACGATCTGTGGTTCAAAAGCCAGTATCGTACCCGTGACTGCCATAATCATGACAACCAAACCCACAACGATACCGCATACCAAATGGACCCAAAAAATCCAATCACGAAACTTCATCACATGCTCCACATTACATTTCCGCCCACTGGCGCAGAAGATTATGATACACGCCGGTTAACTGGACGGCATACGGGCTTTGAGGATGATCATGGCCGATGCGCTGGATGGTTGAATCCAGATCAAATAAAATCGAACGCTGGCCATCGTCACGGATCATGCTTTGCATCCAAAAAAAAGAACTGACACGCGCCCCGCGCGTCACCGGTGTCACATGATGAAGGCTGGTCGAGGGATAAAGGATCATATGCCCCGCCGGCAGTTTCACATTTTTAACGCCATACGTATCTTCGACGCAGAGCTCACCGCCGTCGTATTCTTCCGGCCCTGCAAAAAATAATGTGGCCGAAAGATCCGTGCGGATGCGGTGCGGCGTTCCGGTGACTTGACGGATGGCGTTATCCACATGCGTGCCGAACGACTGCCCGCCGGAATAACGGTTAAAGAGAGGAGGAAAAACCTTGAGCGGCAACGCCGCGGAAAGAAACAGAGCGTTCTTTCCAAGCGCGGCAAGGATCATATCCCCAACCTGACGCGCCGTCGGATGATCCTCCGGAATCTGCATATTATCTTTGGCCCTGGCCGATTGATGTCCGGCAGTCACCTTGCCGTCCACCCACATGGCTTCGTCCAATATCTGCCTGGCCCCTTTGACCTGCTCAGGCGTTAAAACATTCGGTATACTGATTAACATTTTTTCTCCTGTAGATTTAAAATTTAAATTCAGTGGTCAATGTTGCCGAACGTCCAGCGCCGGGAATAAAATGCCCGCCGCCGACGCTGCCGATATACTCAACGTCGCCTACGTTATAAACGTTCAGCCTCAATGTTAAGTCTTTATTAATTTTGTAGGCAGCCATAGCATCCGCCAAGAGATACTCCGGAGCTGTGCGTGTATTGGCGTTGCTGCTAAAACGGCTGTCGACAAACTGCAATCCTCCGCCGACCTCAAAGTTTAAAGGTAACTTATACACATTCCACAGGCTGAATGTATGTTGCGGCGTATTGCTCAATTCATTGCCGACCTCGCTCGCGTTGTTCGATTTTAAGATTTCGCTCGTGAGGAATGTGTAGGACGCGAACGCATTCCATTTCTCCGTAAGGCCGCCGCTGACACCAAACTCGATTCCGTCCACGCGCTGCTGGCCGTCCAAGATAATGGTATCGCTCGCATTGGTCGGGTCTTCAGTACGTGAATTGGTTTTATCTGTCCGGAAAATCGCGGCGTTGACGGATAAACGTTCATCCAAAAGATCCCACTTGGTTCCCAATTCAACCGAACGGCTTTCTTCCGGATCGGTATTGATATTGTTGGCAGCTGTTGCGGTCGTACTTAAGGCAAGCCCTTCTGCCGAGGGATTAAACGATGTTCCGTAGGCGGCGTAGATGCTTCCGTTCTCTTTGGGTTTATATACAACGCCGGTGCGCCAACTGAGTGTCTTGTCGATACGCTCCAGATCGCTTGTGACATTTCGGCTTGTGTCGAAAGCCTTATACCCGGTCGTAAACTGATCCCATCGCAAACCGCCGGTCAATTCCCACTGTTCCGTTAATGAGAGGGTATCGAACGCATATACCCCGATAGAATCAGAAGAACTTTCCGTGCTGGCCCCGTTTCTTCGAATATCATCGAGATAGGGATCATCAGAATTGGGATTAGTCAAGCTGGTGTTATAAGAATCCGTACCGAATTTGACCCTGGTATAATTCACATCCTCTTCCTTGGCGATCTCGATCCCGGGCACTAGAGTATGATCCAATCCGGCTGTCTCAAACTTGAGGGTCACATCCGTTTGATTATCCAGAATCGTGCTTTGCTGATCACGAGACCTAAAACCAGTCCTTAAAATGTCTGTACTGGTATTGACGCTGGCAAAACGAGGCGCGGTGATGATGGAATCCCGGTAGGTCTCGCCATAACGGATCTGATTGCGTAGCGTCAAAGAATCGGAAAAGTCGTGCTCAACTTTGATGGTCCCGAGATCCGTATCCGTTTTCTCATAATCACGGTCGTTAAGGCCGTAGAAATTACTCCAGTCAACGGGCGCCGGCTGTTCGCTGTAAGCGGCCAAAGGCCCAGTGTTGGCAGGAACCCATGGAATACCATAATCAGGGATGTTATTTTGATCCAAATGAAAATAACTTAATGTCGTGCGAGTTTCGGTTCCCAATATAAAAGCGATCGATGGAGCAATTCCCCAACGTTCATTTTCCGCAACATCACGATTCGGCATATCATTACCGTGATACAACGCGTTAAAACGCACAGCAACACCTTCAAGATTTTTTCCTTCGATCGGCTGGTTTAGATCCATGGTAAATCTTTTATACTGTTCCGTACCGATTCCGGCCGTTCCGCTGTAACTTTTTTCAAGTTCCGGGGATTTACTGACCATGTTGATCGATCCACCGGTTGAACCGCGGCCGGCATAAGCCGATGCTGGCCCCTTGGTCACCTCGACCTGTTGGAAATTAAACGGATCGCGGGAATATCCGCCAAAATCACGAACGCCGTCGATGAGCATGTCAGTTCGGGCGCTGAAACCGCGGATGGAAAGATTATCCCCCGCCGGAACGCCGCCCTCACCAGCCTGAATACTGATGCCGGGCGTATTGCGTAAAACATCACGCAATGTCGTTGCGCCCTGCTCCTGCATGACCGCCTGTGGAATAACGGTGATGGTCTGAGGAATGTCACGCAACGGTTCTGAATATTTAGGCGATGAAACCGATTCTGCTTTATAAGATGTATTTTGTTCTTCTTGCCTTCCTGTGACGACAACCTCTGGTAAAAGCGCCGAATCGTCCTTGGCAAAGGCCGTAGTTCCCATCCCTATAAATGCCGCGGTTCCGATGGCATGAGCGACCAGGGCATGCGCCACATCACGACGCCCGCGCCTGATTCCGAAATTCCATTGCTTATCGATCCACTTTCTGAGTACAGCTTCAAAAAGCTGTCGCTTGCTCTTCGTTCTGTTCTTATGATGTTTCATGATGCACCTTTCAAATTTTCTGTTTCCCTCTGCAGGTGCAGCCGGTTTCAGAAATTAACAAAAATAAATCCCCACAGGTGTGGTAGTTTTAAGTGAACCGTTTCTTTTCTTTCTTCTCGATCTGGACAACTTTTGAATCATAAACCGTGATCACGACTTCGCCGTATTTCAGCTTTGAAACAGCGGCAATTATTTCATTTAAGATCACAGGATCAATAGCATACTTTCTTTCTTCCATGGCTTAATTGAGGTTAATCCTCGCGTCCTCTTGAAGGTCGTCATAATTTCGAATGTCCTGCAGTTTTTCCCGAAGCTCCACCGGCAACCATATAGTGACTTGATCCACCGTTTTACCGTGACAACATTTGGTCATGCTCGTGATAAAAAGCCTCCCGTCTTTAATGCCGACCCGGCAATCATTGCCCTGAAAATAAACCAGTGTCATATTCCCTCCGATTAAATCTTGATGCGAAAACGTTTAATAATTTTGATTGGCGCATACAGCAAAAATCAAACCTCCAAAAGCTATAACACTTCAGAATTACTTCCGTGACTCCGTGCTTATGGCTTTGGATTCTTGATCGCGAGCGCGTAACGGTGGAAGGAAACTACTTGTAAAATTTAAACGGCAGACTTAACAACACAAACTGGTTACATATTCTGTTTCAAATCCTCTTTTAAAAGTTGGTATCCGTTAAGGATTTTTCGAACTCCATCGGTTAATGAACGAGAAGAAATCGTAGCCCCGGTTATGCCATCGATGTCTTTACGCAAAGCCACGGCATCGTTGACGCTTTTCCCCTTGTATTGTTTAAGAAAACGTTTTTTGGAAATCGGTTTTCCCCGTATTTCCTTGTAATCAAGGATGACCACATCAAGAATGATTCCTGACGGGTCGACCCCCACGAGATAGTGAATGGGACCCCATTTTCCATTGACAGTATCTTCAAACGCGTATCCGATAATACCTCGCGCCGCCTTAACGGTATAAACCTTAAGAAACGGCGAATGATGATCCACGAAAAGAATATCCGCCTTTTTTTCAATGGTGGCTATTTGATCTTTCGAAAATGCGAACTGCTGTTCTTCAAACGCATCAAAGGAAACAAATATCTTTTTGATGGCGTCGTTAACGGATATTAACTGTTCCGCTGATAGTGACCGGCTCTACAAAAAAATCACGTAAAAAAACACTGACAACAGAATAACCTTTGAAAGTCGGCTCTTCATAAATATCTAAAACCCTAAAGCAACAGAGGTGACAAAACCATTTTTATCGCCGTTTTCCAGTATCTCATTATCCGAATGATTAAACTGATATTCAAATTTGATGACAAAACTGTCAATGGGCCGATAATTCAAACCGATCGTTGTGCGGTCTTCCACATTGTCTCCTGAACCGGTATCACTGTCATCATGGATCTTTGCCCAGTCATAACGTCCGACAAGAGTCAGCGTTGGATTTTCAAAACCCCGCCCCAGTAAAGTTCCGCTAAGAAATTCAGGCCAGAAATGATAATTTAACTGAGAATAAGCGCCCTGAAAATAATTGGCAAGATCGCTTGAGGCTGTGGGCGTTTCATCGACTCCGAAATAAGCGTATTCGTTGATCCATTCCAGCGGACCAAATGTATTTAGTGAATCGACACCAATACCGGATATGGCCTCATCATTACCCGCGTCATATCTACCCCAATAACCACTCACCGCGACTTCCTGTCCATTAGCAGGACTGATATTCAAACGGCCAACCACCGCCTTATTGTCGTTATTGTCCGTCTTTAAACTGCTGCGGCCGCCGCTTAAACCAGTATCCGAGAAACTGGAATCTAGCCCGTTAACAGCATAGATCTCATACCCAAGCGTCAAATCCTCATAAGAACCGAAGGAAGGATTAAATTCGCCGAAAAAGCCGTAACCAGCCTCGGTCCAGCTCGTAGGGATAACATCTCTGGCGACCAGCGGACGGTCTGTCAAGTCCTGTAGATCGGAGTCATGATAAAGGTTATATCGTCCAAAGGGAACCAAGATCGCGCCGGCTCTCATATTGATATTGTCGTTAATCAAATAATCGATATAGGCCTGTTCGACTTTAGCCTCTCCGTCAGCATTCGGAACGTTTGGGCCGCCGTATTCAAGCTCGAACTCTGAGTTAAAACGTATCCTCTCAGTCACCTCAGCTCCTATGTTGATGATCCAGCGGTGCTGACGGAACGTTGACTCAGCACCATCCAGGTCATAATACTCCATGTCCGCATAGCCTCCAAGAGAAACGCTGCCGAAACCGTATGGATTCTTAATAACGATCCCACCCTTGCCGGCTGGTGCGCTATGACGCCCCACATATTCAACCTGCACGTTTTCTTTTTTGATCTCATCCTTTAATTCATCGCGCATTTGAGAAACTTTCTCCTCAACGGCTGAAGACTGCCCCACTTCGAGTTTGTCGATCTTCGAATCCAGATCGCGGATTCTTGTTTCATAATCGCTTTTCATTTGCCTGACAACTTCTTTCAAATCTGATAATTCATCGGCGAATACCGGCTGAATCTCAAGAGTCATCAATGATAGACCCATCACAATCTTTAAAAAATTCATACCTTCCTCCCTTGTTTTTTTAAACGCTTGACGAAAACTATCGATTCACTTATATTCAAAACCAAACTAATTTCTATTAAGGACTTCGAAATGCCTAACTGGTCAGACATTCATCCGGCACTTGTCCATTTCCCGATCGCTTTTCTTTTTATTGCCCCTCTATTTCTTGTTATCGGGGCGATCTTCAAAAAGCAGGATTTCAAAACAACATTTTTAATTCTGCTCTTGCTGGGTACCTTAAGCATCATTCTCGCCACAGCAACCGGTGAAGCTGCCGGTGAAAAGATCACGGTGATCACCGACGCTCTTTTGGAAACTTTGGATCATCACGAATCTTCCGCAGAAAGATCCAAAACAATATTTATCATTCTCTCAATTGCCGCAATAGCCTGGCATTTTTTTCGAACCCGCGCTTCAATAATCCCTTCACAAATCAAATCAACCGCAATTTCTCTTTTTGTATGTCTCTATGGGTTCGGATTATTGACATTATCCACCGCAGCCCATCATGGAGGCGGACTAGTCCATCATCATGGAGTTCACTCCGACCTTTTTAAAGAGACGCAGTAAACAAAATCACATCTGAGTTGTTTATGAACAAATGGTTTTGGCTGGAAAGCCCAATTCCGATCCAACAATCCCCAACATAACAAGCAGGTCAACAAATAGCCTACTTCCCTTTTTTATGGGCGTTGGATTCAGGATCGCGAGCCTCTGAGGGGAGATGATGAATCGCGCAAAAATCACCGGCTTCTAAAAAGGCTGTGAGCTGCGCGACTGTAAAAACATGGATCCGCTTGCATCGCGGACATTTAACTTCTAAGGCATTTCTTAACTTCTTAAGAAGTAACCGGCTGCATTGACATCGCAGCTCAATATCCTTATTCACGACTTTACCAGAATCTTTCATCTTGATCAAACGCTATCTGCTGACAAAAACATTTTCATCACGTCGGAAAAAATCAATAAAATTTCAAGGCATCAGCTATCAATCTATTTCGCACAAAAATATCACCCCTGAAGGAATCTGTCAATATTTTTTTTGAAATAAGTTTAAGATTGGCGTATTTAAAATACTAGATGAAATATTCAGGATCAAGGACCAGCGATTTGACGAGGAGATCGACAATTTTCTTGACGGCAGATTCGGAATCCTCATTCTCGATAAGAATAAGGTCAACCTGTTTGTCGGCAAAACTGTTTTCACCGACATTGACCACAAAGGTCCGGTTGGGGCTATTGAGTTTCTTGAGAGTTTCGAGTTCATATTCGTCAATATTTGTAATGGACGTGACGAGGATAAGCCCGGCGTCGGTCATCAAATGCGCAAGCTCGCCCAACTGCTGGATCTGTTCAAATTTCCCCAGCGTTTTGTCTTTGGAATCATGCGTTGCCAGAACCAAACGATTGGAAATACCGAGAAAATAAACAAAACGACCGATCCTAAATAAGGCCTCTTCCAACGCCTTGGCTATACGCTGTTTTCCGGTATCGATATCTCCGGTCAAGACAATGAACGCTGATTTATGATCATATTTCTGAGCGCGCATCTCAGGCGTAATATGACTGCGCTCCCAGGCGAATTCACGTTTCTTGATATGCTGATTCAACAAACTATCCGCACCCGTAACCGCCGACAGAATGATACCGCCGCCAGCAATCTCATAATTGTCAACAATAACAAAACGCCCGGTCTCGGCAATATCGCCGACTAAATCAAACGCTACTGGTTTCATCGTCTCAAATATGCACTCACCAACCTCATGACGGTCGACGTGATCTTTCTGGCTTGAGGCCAATTCGGCGGCATTTAAAACGTGCAGGATTTCAGAAACAACAACGGGAACTTGCTGGGTCGCAATCTTCAGTTTGTAGATCTTGCCTTTGACCAACGGCTGTTTGCCCATCCAGAAAATATTGGCTTTAAATTTTGAGCTGACATTGGGAAGGCCTTCCGAGGTTTTACAAAGAACCTCTCCCGGACGAATATAAATTTCTGTGTCCATCGTAAAACCGATACTCTGCCCTGCGAAAGCTTCATTGAAGACAGGCCCGTTAAAGTATTCGATTGTTTTGATGCGGTTCTTTTTGCCGGAAGGCAAGAATATAATCTCATCGCCATTCTTCACAGTTCCCGTCGCAACGCGACCGGCGACAATACGGCGCTCGTCCCCCTCTTCAGTAAATTTATAAATATCCTGAACCGGCATACGAAAGACTTGATTTTCTTTAGGCGCTGCCTTTTCGAAACTATCAAAAACGCGTAAAATATCATCACCTTTATACCAAGGCATTTTAGAGGAATTAGCGACAATGTTGTCGCCGTGAAACGCCGCGATAGGAATAAAACACTTCGGGACAAGATCAATCTCTTTAAGAAATTTTGTGTAATCAGATTTGATTTGCTCAAAGACTTTTTGATCGTAATTAACCAAATCCATCTTATTAACACACACAGCGACGTTCTTGATACCTAAAAAACGCATGACATAGCCGTGACGTTTGGAATTCTCGCGGATTCCTTCGTGTGCGTCAATTAAAAGAAGCGCCGCTTCAGCGCGGGCAGCGCCGGAGATCATATTCTTTAAAAATTCAATATGGCCTGGCGCATCAATGATGATGTAATCACGTTTCGCAGATTTAAAAAATGATCGCGCGGTATCGATGGTAATCCCTTGCGCCTGTTCATCTTTTAAGGCATCCAATAAAAAGGCGTACTCAAACGGCTTAGCATTACGCTCGCAGCTTTGCTTGACCGCTTCGAGTTTACCTTCAGGCAATGAACCGGTATCAACCAAAAGACGCCCTACAAGCGTGCTCTTGCCGTGATCCACATGGCCGACGATGACAACATTCATTTGTTCACGATGATCGCTCATAAAACCTTTTAGAGTGTCCAGTAATCAGGGGCCAGTGACCAGCAACAACTGACCACTGAGCACAGAGCACTGACAACTTCTTACATATACCCGTCTTTACGTAATGTTTCCAACCCGCCGCCGTCTTCTTTATCCTGCGCACGGCCGGAACGTTCGGCAATGTTTTTAAACTTGCCGCTGCGCAGCTCTTCAATAATTTCGCTTATATTCTTGGCCGTTGAATCAACCGGCGTCGTGCAGGGATAACATCCAAGCGATCGATAACGCTTGCCTTTGCCCTGATCGAAATAAAGATATGTAATCGGAATATTCTCGCGTTGGATGTATTCCCAAATATTTAACTCTGTCCAATCCAGCAAAGGATGAACGCGGATATGTGTTCCAGGCGCGAAATCGGTCTTGAATTGATTCCATAATTCCGGCGGCTGATCGCCGACATCCCAATCACTGTTGCGGTCTCGCGGAGAAAAATAGCGTTCCTTGGAGCGACTGCCTTCTTCATCAGCACGCGCGCCGACGATGACACCTGTATACGGTTCCGTGTTGGCATCAATTTCGTATTGGCCCGTGACATGGTTCAAACGCTTGCGCGGCCAAGTACCGGATAATGTATTTTTAAGCGCATCAGTCTTGAGCGCCTTACAACACGAGATGCGATCAAGCGCTCCATCAGGATACGTACGCTTATCCTTAAGCGCTTGGACGTTTTGTCCGACGATCATGTTTAATTTAAATTTGAGCGCTAGTTCATCACGATACTTGATCATCTCAGGAATTTTATAATTGGTATCAATGTGCACAAGCGGAAACGGCACATGACCGAAGAATGCCTTGCGGGCAAGCCACAAGAGCACGGTCGAGTCCTTGCCAATGGACCACAACATGACTAAACTTTTAAACTCACGATAGGCTTCACGTAAAATATAAACGCTTTGCGCTTCGAGTTGATCTAATTTATCTATTGAGCTGCTCATAAAACCTTATTGTTGTGCGTTGTGCGTTTGGCGCTGCGCGTCGCAAGACGCATCACGCACTACGCAGAACGATTTTTCTTCCGATTAGGATTATTATGCAATCCGCATTCCTTCTGCTCAGGATTCTCCCACCACCATCGTCCGGCGCGGATATCTTCACCTGGCTTGACTGCCCGTGTACACGGCGCGCATCCAATACTAATGAATCCCTTCGCGTGAAGCGGGTTCACATCGACTTTGTGTTCCTTAATATAGACGTGCACCTGCTCCAGCGTCCAATCCGCCAAAGGATTGACTTTAATCTTACCATTGGCCGCATCCCATTCAAAGATCTGAATATCCCCCCGCGTAACCGCTTGTTCTCTACGCAAGCCGACGATCCAAGCATCCACTTGGGTTAGCGCACGCTTTAAAGGCTCAACTTTACGAATCCCACAGCACAGCTTGCGATTCTCAACGCTCTCATAAAACAAATTAATCCCTTTGGATTGTACCATTTCCTCGACGGATTTTGCATCTGGAAAATAAACTTTGAAACGTAAATTATGATATTTTTTCTGGGTTTTAGCAAGTAAATCGTATGTTTCTTGATATAACCTGCCAGTATCCAAGGTAAAAATATCTATAGACGGCGCATGACGGGCAATAATATCCGTGATTACCTGATCCTCTTCACCAAGACTGGAAGCAAAATTAATCTTTGAGCCAAATTCCGAGGCTGCTAACTTAATAACCTCTTGAGCTGAAAAGCCTTTAGATTTACCATTTAATTTTTCGATCAAATTAGCTTGATCCATATTGCCTCCACGCTTGATCACGCTTCAAAATATTGCTCCAATGTGAAATATCGCTCACCTGTGTCGCAAAGAATAGTAACAACTCTTTTGCCTGGCCCTAATCGTTGGGCAACTTTAAGTGAAGCAACAACGGCGGCGCCTGCAGAAATACCAACGCTCAAACCTTCTTCACGGCCAAGACGGCGCATCATTTCGTAAGCCTCTTTATCATCAATAGTAATAATTTCATCAAGGATATCTCGGTTAAGAATTTTTGGAATGAAACCAGCGCCGATTCCCTGGATGTTATGATGCCCCGGGGTTTTGCCTGAAAGAACGGCGCTGCGTTTGGGTTCGACCGCAATGATCTCAATGCCTTTAATACGTTTCTTTAGGACTTCTCCCGTCCCTGTTATTGTACCGCCGGTTCCAACGCAGGCCACAAATGCGTCCAACTTTCCGTCACAAGCTTCCAGGATTTCTTCAACCGTTGAATGACGATGCGCATCCGGATTGGACGGATTATCAAACTGATGCGGAATAAAACTATCCGGGGTTTTTTTCGCTATTTCCTCTGCTTTCTTGATTGCGCCGGGAATGCCTAATCGTGATGGCGTAAGAACAACTTCTGCCCCATAAAGCCTAAGAAGATAAATCCGTTCAAGGCTCATATTTTCCGGCATTGTCAAAATACAACGATAACCCTTAACCGCGCAAATCATGGCAAGCCCGATACCGGTATTGCCGCTTGTCGGCTCGATGATCGTTGAACCCTTTTTAACCAAACCCTCGTTTTCGGCTCTCTCTAGCATATATCGGCATGCACGATCCTTAAGGCTTCCACCGGGATTAAACGATTCCAATTTACCCAATATTTCCGCAGAACTCCGAACATCAACAATTCTATTTAGGCGAACCAAAGGAGTATTTCCTATCAGCTCTGTGACATTATTAACTATCCTAGATTTAGGATTCATACACAAACTCCTTGAAAAATATTAAAGAAAAAGTTTCGCCAGGAAATAACTCAACCCAAAAGTAATCACAGGATTGATACACCATGTAAAAAAAGTTTTCCTAGTTAAAGGATTACTCATCGTTATCGCCGGTCCATTTTTAATACTCCCGATCGCATAGATAGCCATTGTATAAATAATAACCGCCGGCTGGGGGATTCCCAATTTTGAAGCAAGCAACGTTATTGTCCCACTAATAAAATTAATAATTGTAGCTGTCAATAATCCCAATGGAACAATGCGCTCGCTAGTCGTTTTCATTGGTCCCGTAAAAACAAATGCGCCTAGACCAAAAATCAATCCCATCAACCACAACCCCTTATCTGTATCGATAAATCCGGCCGCAACAAGTGGTCCGACGACATTTGGAACATTATTTGATCCTTGTGAAAACACATTATAAAAACTGGTCAAAATAACAAACCAAGTCAGACGGTCCTTATGGTTGACAAGGCATTCATATATCCAAAAATTGAGCTTGCGGGGAGGATAAATATAGCGCGTTGCCGCATAGATCAATAAGAAACTAATTACTGTAGATCCAACCCAACAAATCAACAAGAAATTAATCTTAGCAAAGGATATCTGAGAATAAAACGCTCCTACTCCACTAATAGCTGCAACCGTTGAAAGTGAGGTTGACTGCGGAATATGCATTATATTTGCCGTAAACAAACTCAACGATGCAACGCTAAGGATGACCACCAACGCTTTAACATCGATAAGGCTGGAGGGAATAATTCCTTTGCTTAACGTATGCGAAACCTCAGAACCAAAAAGAACCGCTCCGGCAACTATCAAAAATATATAAAGTATCTTGGCATTTCGAACGGAAATAGCACCGCTTCCGCAGGCTGTCGCCATTGAAGCCGCAAAGCTCGATGAACCCATATTGACCGCAAAAAAACTCGCGAGAATGAATATCCCAATATCCATATTTCTCCTAAATTGTATACATAGGGACATTCCCCTGCTTACGTTCACGACTGAGAATATCTTCAAACGTTACCCGTCCGATATAAGTTAAAAACGCCTCTTCAGCTTCCTGCCACACACCATCTAATACACTATCTGCTTTAGACTTCGATTTTGGAGCCCTCGAAGTAAAACACACTTCCGAAAACCCGCCTACAATGTCACCCAAACTTATATCCTTTGGTGATTTCATTAATATATATCCTCCGCGCTGACCGCGTGTGCTCTCAACTAATCCCATAGTTTTAAGTTGGATCAAGATATGTGTCAAAAATTTAATCGGGATTCGCTGATTACGGGCAATAGATCTGATGGCCACCGGCACTGGTTTAGGCCAATGCTTCGCGAGCTCCAAAAGTGCTTTGCATGCGTAATCTATTTTCGCTGAAATCTTCATAATTGTTTAATTATTACTAATTCTATAGACATAGTAATAATACAATAAAAAAGACAAAAATCAAGAGTTTTTTCTAGGAAATAACTTCTCAACAATTTTCGCGCTTCCGGAAGGCATTGGATATTGAGGAAAATCCTTAGGCGATAACCATCGATGGGTTGAATCTGTTTGCGGTGCTCTTTGAGGCTCAAAACGCCATACCGAGAGTTTTACACGAAATTGCGTATAAAAATGCTGGACGCTAAAAAGATGTTTTACTGCTTTTGGTTTAATTCCAAGTTCTTCCTCTATTTCCCTAATAAGAGCATCCTCCTGAGACTCCCCCGCTTCTAACTTACCTCCGGGAAATTCCCAAAGATCAGCCAAAAGACCTTTGGATGGACGCTTCTGAACAAAATACTTCCCGTTACTTTCAATGATCGCGATGACCGCCTCAATATCTTTAATCTCGCGTTTCTTCGGCGTGGGAATAATTTCCTGACGGCCTTCTTTATACGCACGGCAAAATTTTGATACTGGGCATTGCACACACACCGGTTCTTTACTTCGGCAAACAAGCGCGCCTAACTCCATCAGCGCCTGATTAAAATCTCCCACCTTTTGATCCGGTAGGACTTTTAATAAGAATTCAAGAACGTGTTTATCCTGCTTAGTGTCCGCCG
>CXWL01031758.1_pt1 | contig 18069 bp, 13 predicted proteins | sample 590931 | NCBI WGS metagenome assembly CXWL01 (sample SAMEA3498368, study PRJEB10139) | groundwater metagenome | biome: water well; material: biofilm material | place: Germany | collected 2015-04-27 | reverse complement strand
CTATCCCAATAACCCCTCTCCCTCCCAGGGAGAGGGGCAGGGGTGAGGGTTTTCGGGATAGGCTCTTGGCCCCAGCACGGTTCCTGATACTCATCCGCGCGTCGCCAATTTTCGTCCCGCTCGCGCTATCCGAACCCAGAGCGCAAGCGACGGGCGGCCCTATCTCGTTTCGGCGTTTCGGTTTTTCCGCGTTTCTATGGACACGCCGTCGGCACAAACGGATACGCCTTGCCGCGAAACGCATCCACACATGCGGCGATATGCGCAAAGCTCAAGTCCGGCACAATGTTGATATTCCCAAACGCATCGTCCCCGGCCAGCAGCGCCCGCGCCTTGATCGGCGCGCCCGGTGCGCTGCGGAATTTGCTCACCAGTGCAGCAATGTCCCCCACGTCCGGCTGCGTTGTAGGACTCGGCGGATTGTACGGCGTCTCCACGTCGCCCCACCGCGAGGTCTTGATCTGCGTAGCGCACGACACGGCCGCGCAGGTGCCTTCGTTGCCCTGACAACTGATATCGAATGCCTGAACATCGTAAACCGAGCTGGGTACGATCTCCGAACCTGTCACATGCACCAAACCCACCGTGCTCCAATCCTGATAATGCGGAGTGCATTGCAGCGTCGCGGCCATAAACATCGTGGAGTCCGCGCTCGACTCCCTGTACTGCGCCGGCGGCCCCACCCACCGCACGCAACCCGTCGGCCCCTCCTCGCAATTCGCCCCGTATTCAAAGTTTGTGAATGGAACCGACGGCGCTCCCGTATACGGTGGCTCGACATGATGCAACGAAGTGAGCGTCACCCGAATCGCCTGCTGCACGCCTGAGAAGGCATCACTGATGTTGTCTCCCTGGTGACTTTGTTCCTCTCTTTCGCCGACGTTTCTCATCACCCCGTGCAATTGGCCCCGGACGGGGGCCAAGGTGTGTAGCCACGGGTGGAGCGCAGCGGAACCCGTGGTGGTGATCGAATCTGTAGAACCCGCCCCGGAGCGGGCGGCGGCCGCACTGGGTATCGAGATCGACAAAAAGCGGACTTTTGGCGGCCCCGGATCGCCGATTGGCGCCGGCACCCCCGGTGGCAGACAGGTATTCGTCAGCGAGTCACAACAATATCCCCAATTCTCACATCCAATGTCGCAAGGACACGCTCCCGTGGGTTCACAGCAGGGATCGCTGACCGCGTAAATGCAGGTGCAGTCGGTCGGGTCGCATTCTTCAAAGGTGCAGATCAACCCGTCGTCGCAATCGGCATCCAGTTCGCAATATCCACCCACCGGCTCGCAACCGTTCATGACTCCATCGGCGTCGCAGTCCTGGCACGTTGGGTCCTCCGGCGGACAGTTGGCAATGTCGCACCCATCGGGAACACCGTTTCCGTTGCAATCAGCGCACGCCGGATCGCCCACGCAATTGGCGATGTCGCATTCGTCGGGGATGCCGTTCTTATTGCAATCCCCAGACGGCACAAGAAGGAAGCCGTGCGTGACTCCGTTATGCAGCCCCCATCCAAGGATTTGCCCGCCGGAGTTGATTTTAGAGGCGTGAGTGAGGACCCACCCTGACTTGGGCGGTATGAGCGAGTTGAGGTCGTACAACTCCACGGACGACCCATTGACCATCCACAACACGGCGCGGCGCTGACCCGCAGGGGTCGTTGAATTCCCCACGATGAAGTGGGTCGAAAGATCTTCGGTGTCGCGTATGTCGGACGCAAGGCTGTCGGGGCCACCCAACGTGCCAAGGTCCAGCATACTTGCAATGGATGTCCCATTCGCCTCGAGCGGAATCCACACGACAGCGTGATTGTCCCCGGTGGAAGTTTTGGAGTCGCCGCAAACAACTCCAAGGTTGTTGAGAGCCCATGGGAGCGATCCAGTTCCGCCAAGTGTTGGCAGCGTAGTGAGAACACCCATGCAAGAGTTGGGTGAATCAGGGGTAAAAAGATAACCCGGTAACGTGCCCCAGAATCGATGCACCGCGATCTGCCCAAGGTCATTGATGCTTAACGCCCGGTCGTTGTCGCTTGGCCCGGGTGATACTACGCACACTCCTGTTTCGGACCAGCGGTATGCCCGGAACCCGAATCCGTCTTCAAAATTCGCGCCTCCGACGATAAAACCCAAATCATTGATTCCGTACGTTAGAGTGTATCCCGCGCCACTTGTCTGGCCCGGGGCGAAAAGAGGATTGGGCTGCCATTGCCCCTGAGCATCACGCTCCCAATAGATCGAGTATCCGCTGCCAATTTCAGGGGGCACAGGAACTACGTCGCCACAAATGCGACCGAAGTTATTGATGAATGTGGCTCGTTGTGCGGGATTGCCTCCAGGAAATCCGGGGAGAATCGTCCAAACGCCATCGTGCCAATAAAACGGACGCCCAGGCGCCTGAATCGCGGGGTCTGACGTGACTACTCCTACTATCTCGCCCGCATCGTTCATTCCCCACGGAATAACGTGAACAAACTCGGGCGGCCATTCCGGAGGCAGGCTTAAGGGCGGCACCAACTCGACGATGTTATACGTCTTAATATCGCACTCATCGGGGTTTCCATTGAGGTTGCAGTCTTCGCTGAAACCGCTTTCAATGTCGCATTCGTCAGGAATGCGGTTGAGGTTGCAATCCTCACTCAAAGCCGCCGAAGTGTTCAACAGCACGGATACTCCCGGCAACGCCGAGAACGAATTCGCGCTCGCCAAATCGATGTCGCCATCCAAATCGAAATCACTAGATGCTAACGAAGTGGGGTGAATTCCAGTGGACAATTCGACCACTTCAACAAAACTTCGCCCTCCAAGGTTGCGAAGTATCGAAAGTGAATGCGAACCCGAGTTTGCGACGGCAATATCCGTCCGACCGTCATTGTCAAAATCGGCCACATCTACGCCCTCACAGAAAAGCCCAGCCAAATAATGCACGGCAGGTTCAAAGGTGCCGGAGCCGTCGCAATTATTCCAAAGAACGCTCACGTCGGGCGTGGCAGTGGTCTCGCCCGTGTTTGCCACCACAAGCTACGGACAGCCGTCGGCGTCGAGGTCCGCCGCAGCAATGTGAAACGGATCAATGCCCACCGAATATCCCGTCGGCGATCCGAAAGTTCCAGAACCGTTATTGCGCAAAATCGTAACCGTCCCGGCCTCCAGATAGTTGCCTACAGCTAGATCCGCGTCCAAATCTGAATCGACGTCCACGATGGACAATGCAACAGGATTGTCCCCAGCCGAAAGAAAGCTCGCGGAGAATGAACCCGAGCCGCCGTTAAGCAGTACCGCTACAAGATCTGAGGTAAACAGGCTCGCGACCAAATCAATATCCCCGTCGCTATCGAGATCGCCGGCACGGATAGAAATTTGGGTGCGGGCCTCATCCCCAAGCTCGATGGGTGCGCCGTTTACAAAGGTTCCGTCGCCATTATTGATGAGAAGCGAGACATGATCTTGATTAGCCGTTAGACCCGGTTGATCCCCCCGATTGGCAACCGCTAGATCAAAATCGAGATCACCGTCTAGATCGGCCGCGGTTATCGAAAAGCAAAAGTCACCCATCGGATCATAATGTTGGCTTGCAAATGTCGCATCTCCCTTGTTGAGCAAGACCGTCACGTTGTTGTCGTAGCGATTTGCCGTCGCGAGATCGGGAAATCCGTCACCGTTAAGATCCAGAGGAACGGCTTGGCCGCTTGGCAGCACAGCGGTCGCGACGACCTCAACGTTTCCATTGCCGGTCTCGTATTCAATCTGCGGAGAAAAACCAATCGTTACGGCGATGTCGCATTCGTCGGGGATGCCGTTGGCGTTACAGTCAACAATTCCGATTTTGAAGAAATATGCAGAGCCGGAGTCGCTGCCTCTGTCGTCGTCGTATCGCGACCCGACGACGGCCATGTCGCCCGAGACGGACACGGAAACGCCGAAATTATCAAATACCGCGCCGTCCGAGGCGAGTAGCTTATGTTCCTCCACCCACCTATTCCCGATTAGAAGCTCTGGGTGATAACGGAACACGTACGCCGAGCCGGAGGCACTGCCGTTGTCGTCGTCGAAATGCGCCCCCACAACGGCCACGTTGCTCGAAAGGGACACGGAGACGCCGAAATAGTCAATCGCTGCCGCGTCCGATGCGGTCAGTTTCTGCTGCTCGGTCCACGTCGTGCCGGAACGGGTGAAGACATACGCCGAACCGGAATGAAGGCCCGCGTCGTTATTGTGCCAAGCTCCGACGACGATCGTGTCTTCACTCGCTGAGAGGGATAACGAGAGGGCGAATTCGTCGTTCTCCGCCCCGTCCGAGGCGACCAACTCCTGCTCTTGCACCCACGCCGCGCCGTTCCAACGGAACACGTACGCCGAGCCGGAGTCGGTCTCGTTGCCATCGCCATACCGCGCCCCCACGAGGACCACGTCACCCAAAACGCACACGGACCAGCCGAAATAGTCACCGGCCGCCGCATCCAATGGGTGCAACGTCGCCTCCTCCACCCACGGAGCGGCGGGCAGAAGCTCGGGGTGATGACGGAACACATACACCGAGCCGGAGGCGCTGCCGTTGTCGTCGTCCAACCACGCCCCCACGACGGCCAAGTCGCCGGTCACGGACACGGCCGCGCCGAACAAGTCACCCGCTGCTCCGTCCGAGGCAAGCAGCTTTTGCTCCTGAACCCACACCAAGCCGTTCCGGCGAAACACGTACGCCGAGCCGGAGTCAGTACCGTTGTCGTCGTCAATCACCGCCCCAACGACGGCGAGGTCGCCGCTTACTGAAACGGAATACCCGAACCCGTCCATTGCCTGGCCGTCCGAGGCGAGTAGCTTCTGTTCCTCAAACCAGGATGATCCGTTCCAGCGGAACACATTCGCCGAGCCGGGGCCGCCCGCGAACTCGCTTGGCGCCCCGACCACGGCCGTGTCCCGGTCCACAGAGACCGAAGTCCCAAAGTTGTCACCCGGCACCCCGTCCGATGCGGTCAGCTTGGCGCCTTCATGAATCTCGCATTGTCCTGAGACGGGAACAGTCGCCGCGAACAGAACACCGCCCCATAGCAAACCAACCGTCGTCGATCGGAAATTCAACATGCCCTTGCTCCTTTCCCTTGCGTCAGGGCGGATCGCTTCACAACCCCCAATCCGCGACGAGGAGCCTTTGCGGCGCCATTTCTGCTCCGCAAGGCAGGTGTGACCCGCGTGCGCAGGGCGTCGGGGCATAGTTCAAAACCGTTGGGCCAGGCGAGAGCACCGTTCTCCAGGAAGCACATGGAAAACATTCCGCCTTTGAGAATTTCAGCAGCCAGTCCCTTGGGATGCTCGAACAAGTGTGCCAGGGACACATCGCCCATCGTACCGTCGCTGAAGCGCAGCCGGACGCAAAACGATCCATCATCCACGCTAACGATCCGTCGAATCTTGTTCCCGAGTTTCTTCATGGCTCCAACCTATTCCAATGGGCGGACGCGCGGAGGCGTGCGATGCTGTCGGGCGATTGCCCACGCCTTTGTCACCGCATCGCGCCGCTCCCGCAGCCACTCCGTGAGAATCCGTTTGACCCTTGGCGGAAGGCGCCCGGCCAGCACTCGTCCTGTCGAGATTTCAACGATCGCTTCGAACTCGCCGTATTGTACGTGAACATGCGGTGGCTCGTGATCGTCGTGATACACGCGGACGATGATTCCGAAAAACGTGGAAAGGATTGGCATCTCACTCCCCGCCCACCAAACCGACAACCCCATCCGCGCGATTCCCGCTGGATCCGTCACTCCATCGTTGTGGACAATTCTACCGATTTGCCCCGGCCATTGAAAACTCGTGCTTTGCGCTGATCGCAGTTTCCCAACAAAATCCGCGCGCCCTTGATGTTATGGAAGTTGATGAAAACGACCGGGCAGACTCTGCGCGCTCTCGCCGTGGGATTACGCCGTCCCGCACCGCCCCCAATCCAACCCCCTCCGCCGCGCGAAAAGAAAATTGTCAGAACAAAGCGATTTGTCAGCCCGTCTTTATGCAAAACCGCGTGCCCACGCTGCAATCGCGGTTTCGCCGCCTTCGTGGCCCCCTTCGCGGAGCCTTCGTCCCCCCTTCCTGGCGCCGAAGTTTGCCCGCCAGCGTTGTACAGGAGTCCACGTCGGCGGCCCCGAACGGGGCCGAGGTGGGTAGCTGAGGGCGACCAAGGCGGGAGCCCGAAGAGTGGAGCGAAGCGGAACCCGTGGTTGCGATCAAACCTTCAAACCCCGCCCCGGATGGGGCGGAGGAAAGGGGAATTGCGTCCTACTCGCCGGTGGATGCAAAACGTTGCCGCAAGCCGACTTTGTAGAAAATCGGACCGGCAAAGGTACGATAATAGGTGGATTGCGAAATTGTCGGCAAATAATGTACGGAAGCGACCCCTTGGACATCGTATAATCCGGGTAGAAGTACCGCGAGAGGCAGGCCTCTCCGCACCCAACGAAACAGGATATGGGACCGCGAGGAATCGCGGCAAGTAATATGGACTGGCAGACCTTACGAGAAGAGTTCCCCGTCACGCGGAACTACAACTTTCAGAACCACGCGGCCGTCGCCCCGATTTCGAAGCGGTCGGCCGACGCCGCATTGGCCTACTTCACGCACGCCAGCGACAACTCGTACATTCACGGCGGCTTCTATCGCCACGCCGACCGCGTGCGCGCCCAGGTCGCGCAGCTCATCAACGCCAAGCCCGACGAGGTCACCTTCTGCAAAAACACCAGCGAAGGCCTGAGCATGATCGCCAACGGGCTGAGCTGGAACAACGGCGACAACGTGGTCACCTCCAACGCCGAGTTCGCGGCCAACATGTATCCGTGGATGGCCCTGCGGCACCGCGGAGTGCAGGTGCATACCGTGTTCGAGGAGGAAGGCCGCGTTCCCATCCAGCGCATCTTCGAGGCCATCGACTCGCGCACCCGCCTGGTGACGATTTCGTCGGTTCAGTATGCGAGCGGATATCGAACGGATCTGGCGACACTGGGCGACTACTGCGCAAGCAAGGGCGTTTTGCTGTGCGTCGATGCGATCCAATCGCTGGGTGCGTTTCCGATCGACGTGAAGGGGATGAACATCGACTTCCTCGCCGCTGACGCCCACAAGTGGCTCTGCGGGCCCGAGGGCATCGGCATGTTTTTCGTCCGCAAAGAACTTCAGGGGCATCTGCGGCCCACGTCGGTGGGGTGGATGTCGGTGAAGGAGCCGTTCAACTACAGCCGCTACAATTTTGAGTTCGCCGACTCGGCCAGGCGCTATGACAGCGGCAGCTACAACCTCGCCGGCATTTATGCGCTCGGGGGCGCGCTTGAATTGATTCACGAGATCGGCGTGGAGGCGATTTCACGGCGACTGATTCAATTGACCAATCGACTCGTCGAAGGCGTGCGCAACAAGGGCTATCGCGTATTCAGCTCCCGCGAGCAGAACGAAGCCAGCGGAATCGTCTCCTTCTTTTCCGACGTGCACGCGGCCGAGCCGCTTGCGTCGCACCTGCAAAACGAACACCGCATCGTCATCGCTGTTCGCGGCGGCCGCCTGCGCTCCAGCCCGCACGTCTACAACACCGACAAGGAAATCGACCAGCTCATCGAAGCCCTCCCCAAACACTAAGTAGGAACGCAGAAAGAATGAACCCCAGCGAGCCGCGAACTTCAGTTCGCGCGGAACATCGGAGGCCGAAAACGCAGAATGTAGTGAGGAAAACCACTTGGAGACGGGTAAATCATTCTGCGTTCCTGCGTAGAAACCCCTCTCCCTCCCAGGGAGAAGGTGGGGTGAGGGTAAAGTCGCACGACTCGCCTATACAGCGCACGATTTTAGAACGGACTGCGGCGCTTCAGTGCCGACCGAAGCTCTTCGACGCGAAGCAGCCAGGCCGCGAGGAAATACGCAGCGACACCCGCGCCAAGCATGGTTGCCAGTCGAGCGGCTTTGTGCCAGTGCATCGATTCGCCGACTCCAGCAACGGCAACGAGCACGACCGCCATGCACGCGGCGGCGAGCATGAGCCGAACCAGCGGAGAACGAAGTCGCCGCCAAGCAAGCTCGGGAAAAAGTCTGCGCAAACCCCACGCGAGCCAGCACGCCTGAATCGTCGCGGAGATCGAGGTGGAAAGAGCCAGGCCCGCCTCCTCCATGATAAACACGAGCATGAGGTTGAGGCTCAGGTTGAATGCAACCATGCACACGGCGATGGCGGCCGGCTTCCTGCTGTCGTGCAGCGCGTAATACGTCCGCACCAGAACATGCTGGAAAAAATAGGCGGGAATTCCCAGGCTGTAGAAAATCAGCGCCGCGGCCACCCGCTGCGTGCTGCGCGCGTCAAACTCCCCGCCATGCTCGTAGAGGGTGGCTACAAGCGGAGTGGCGATGAAGACGAGTCCAATCGCGGAGGGCAGAGCGATGAATTGTCCGGCCCGCACCCCCCGCTCGAACACATCGGCCATGCCGGCGCGATCGCCCTCGGCGGCCTTGCGCGAAAGAACCGGAAACAAAGCGGTGGCCAGCGAAATGCCGAAGACGCCGAGCGGAAGCTGGTAGAGAAACTGCGCATAGCCGAGCACGGCCGCTCCGATTCGCTCACCTTTTTCGTCGAGCACGAACACATACGCGATGAGGCTGTCGAGCAGAGTGTTGATTTGCACCGCCGACAAACCAAGGGCCATCGGGGCCATGAGCGCGATGATGGCGCGGAGCTGCGGGTCGCGCCAGGCCCGGCCCCAAACCGGGAAGAAGCCAATCATGTGCAGGGCCACGCCGGTCGCCATCACTTGGATAGCGCCCGCCACCAGAACACTCCCGCAGTTCCAGTCCATCAGGGCCGCTGCGTCCAGGCCGGCCGCGCCTCCGAGAAACAAGGCGACGATCATGGCCACATTGAGAATCGTCGGCGCGGCGGCGGGGACGGCGAAGTGCTCGCGCACATTGAGCACACCGCTGGCCACCGCCGCGATGCAGATGAGCACCATGTAGGGCATCATGATGGCGGTAAGCCGCAACGCGGGGTCGTCATGAACCCATCGCCAAACACCAATAACCATCTCTACCACTACAAACAGGACAGACAGGGTGAGGAATGTGACCGTGAGCGTACTCCCGACCAGCCGCCGCGATTCGTACTCGCCGCGCTCACGCAGAGTGCGGGTAAGGACGGGCACCATGGCTGAGGAAAGTGCTCCTTCGCCGAACAGTCGCCGGGCGAGGTTGGGAGCCTGGAAGGCGATGCGAAATGCGGAGAGAAGTTCGCTGGTGCCGAAGTAGTAGCTCAGGAGCGATTCGCGGACCAAGCCCAGCAGGCGCGAGACGAGCGTCAGCCCGGCCATCAGCGAAGCCGCGCCCAGAAACCGCCCCGATGCAGCACCCATCGGGCGCAAAGGTATGGGCATCGCTTGATGCTTACAAGCGGGCTTGAGGTTGCGGCCAGCCGACTTATAATCCGTCCGGGAAATGGTCCCGCTGACACGGAGAGATTTCGATGGCCCACATTGTTGCTGACCCCTGCGTGAAATGTAAATACACCGACTGCGTGGCCGTGTGCCCGGTCGATTGCTTCCACGAAGGAGCAAACTTTTTGGTGATCGATCCGGAAGTGTGCATCGACTGCGGACTTTGCCCGCCGGAGTGCCCCACCACTGCGATTTTTGCCGAAGAGGACTTGCCCGATAAGTGGAGCGCCTTCATCGAGATCAACAAGCGATACTCTCCGCTGTGGCCGGTGATCGACTCGCAAAAAGAGCCGCTGCCCGGAGCGGACGCTGCGGCCAAGGAAGAGGACAAGGTCGCCCAGATCGATCCGAATCCTCCGGCCGGCTGATGATTGCCCTTGGGGTGATGCCGCAGCGACGGCTCCCAGCTTAGGGGCCTATCTCAATAATGGGTGTGGCACGAGCTTTCAGCCCGTGTTTGCACCGGCAAGATGCCGGTGCCACATGATTTTGGGATTGGCTCTTTAGCGTATCCAAAAAACGCCACCAGAGCGTCCGCGCGGACTGAAGTCCGCGGCTCGCCGGGGCCAATTCTTTCTGCGTTCCCACTTAACTGGAGCGACAAGTGGCCAAACCTGATTTTTCCCGTCGGTTTCTAAAAGCCGAAGATCGCCTCGAAAACTGGGCGGCGATCGAGCCTTATTTCGATCGATTGCGCGATCAACCCATCAGCACCGCCGATGAGCTCGAGTGCTGGTTGCTGGCGTACAGCGAACTTTGCGCCGCGGTGGTCGAAGTGGGCACGGATCGACATATCAGAATGACCTGTCAGACCGACGATCCCGCGCGCAAGGCCGCGTTCGTAGACTTCATTGAGAACATCGATCCCAAGTTCAAGGTCCGCTGCCACGAACTCGATGAGCGATACGCCCAGTCACCGGCGGCTTCGCAATTGCCGCGCGAACGCTATTTCGTACTGGACCGCGCGATTCGAGCTGGCGTTGCACTCTTCCGTCCGGAGAATGTGCCCCTTCAAACCGAGGAGGCCATGCTCGAACAGCAATACCAGGAAATCAGCGGAGCGCAGACCGTTGTCTTCGACGGCAAAGAGCGAACGCTCCAGCAGCTTGCCCCCTATGCCGAACGGACGGACCGCGGCATTCGCCAGGCAGCGTGGGAAGCCGACGCAAACCGACGTCTGGAAGACAAGGATCAGCTCGATGACGTGTTCGATCGGCTCGTAGGACTCCGTGACCGGATCGCTCGCAATGCAAACGGTACCGACTTTCGCGATTATGCGTTCCGGGCCAAGTTGCGATTCGACTACACCCCCGCTGATTGCCTCGCCTTTCACGACGCGATCGAGCGCAGCGCCGTGCCCGTCATGCGCGAACTGCAACGCCAGCGCAAGCAGTCACTGCGAGTGGACATTCTGCGGCCGTGGGACTCGTCCGTGGATGTGAAAGCCCGCCCGCCGCTCAAGCCGTTCGAGAGCGTAGATGAGCTTTGCGAGAAGGGTTCAGGTGTGTTCCATCGCATCGATCCAGAACTCGGTTTTGCCTTCGACGCGATGCGCGAGAAGGGCTACCTCGATCTGGAAAGTCGCAAGGGCAAAGCGCCCGGCGGTTATCAGGCGACTTACGACGAGGGCCGACATCCGTTCATCTTCATGAACGCGGTGGGCGTGCAGCGCGACGTGCGCACCCTCATTCACGAAGGCGGGCACGCCTTTCACAGTGATGCGGCGCGCAACGATCCGCTTCTGGCGTACCGAAGCAGCCCGATTGAGTTCGCGGAAGTCGCATCAATGGGGATGGAGATGCTCGCCCTCGATTTTCAAGGGGAGTTCTACAACCCAGATGAATTGAACCGGGCCAAGCGCGCTCAACTCGAAGGAATCATCTCGCTTTTTCCCTGGGTGGCGACGATCGACGCCTTCCAACACTGGCTCTACGCGCATCCCAGGCACACCCGCGAAGAACGCAGGCGGAATTGGCTCGCGCTGCACGATCGTTTTGGCGGCGTCGCGGACTATTCGGGATATGAGGACGTGCTGGCCTGGAGCTGGCAGCGGCAATTACATCTTTACGAAGTGCCGTTCTATTACGTGGAATACGGAATCGCCCAACTCGGCGCGCTGCAAGTCTGGGCCAACGCCATGCGCGACCGGGCGACGGCGACTCGGAATTATCGGCAGGCGCTGGCGCTCGGCGGAACGCGTCCTCTTCCCGAACTCTTCGCGGCCGCCGGAGCGAAGTTCGACTTTTCGTATGAGACACTTGCGCCGCTGATGGAACTCGTGCAACGAGAGCTTGCCAAACTGCCGGAATAAGGCGGGAAGAGGGTCGAGGGCTATGAGATATTTCGCGTATGGCTCCAACATGGATCCGATTCAGATGTATCGTCGGTGTCCGTCGGCCAAAGTCATCGGTGTCGCCAAACTACCCAATCATCGACTTGCCTTCCCCGTATGGTCGCAGTCTCGGCAGTGTGCGGTTGCCAGTGCCATACCGGCGGACGGAGAGGACTTGTGGGGGGTTGTATACGAGATCACCGACGCCGACGAAAAAGTTTTGGGCAGCCACGAAGGCCCCAAGTACGACCTGAGAGAAATCCGATGCTTGATGACCGCAGACGGCACGGAGATCGAGTCGGACGTTCAGCTTTTCGTCGCCAATACCCAGGATGATTTGAAAGGGAACAATTGCAAACCGAATGCAGCCTATATGAACCACTTCATGAACGGCGCAAAACACCATCCGCTTCCGCAGGACTATCTTGAAAAGCTCAAGCGGATCGAAATCAGCGGATGATTTGCCTGGTTATTGAAGTTTCCCCACAAGTTCGCGGATGGAACGTAGGCCTCGGTCGGCGAGGTAGCGCTCCAGCCCTTCGCAGATGTGGAGCGGCGTGCGCGGATCGACGAAGAGCGCCGTGCCCACGGCGATGGCGGTTGCGCCGGCCAGGAAGAACTCCACCGCGTCGCGCCAGTCGCTGATCCCGCCCATGCCGATGATGGGAATGTTCGCTTCGCGGGCGACCTGGCTGTAGACCTTGTTCACCATGTACAGGGCGACGGGTTTGATGGCCGGGCCGGAAAGTCCCCCCGTGCGGTTGGCGAGCATGGGTTTCCAGGTGTTGATGTTGATGGCCATCCCGTAGAGCGTGTTGATGAGGGAGAGTCCATCGGCCCCGGCGGCGATGGCGGCGCGGGCGTTGATGGTGATGTCGGCGGTGTTTGGGGAAAGTTTCACGAAGAGTTTTGCGCGGCGGACTTCCTTGCGAACCGCGCCGACCAGCATCGCAAGTCGCTCCGGCGTTGCGCCGAATTCGAGACCGTCGGCGACGTTGGGGCACGATACGTTCAACTCCAGCCCCGCGATGCACTCAATCGGATCGAGCCTGCTGCACACCGTGAGATAGTCCTCGACGGAGTGACCCACGACGTTGACGATCGCGGGCACGTTCGCCTGGGCAAGGAACGGCACCTTTTCCGAGACGAACCGCTCCAGGCCCAGGTTGGCCAGGCCGATGGCGTTGAGCATCCCGCCGCGGGTTTCGACGATGCGCTCGGGCGGGTTGCCCTTGCGGGCCTCGGGCGAAACGGCCTTGGTGACAAACGCCCCAAGGCGGCTCAGGTCAATGATTTCAGCGTGCTCGGGCCCGTAGCCGCTGGTGCCCGAGGCCGTCATGACCGGGTTGCGAAGATGAATACCGGCCAAGTCAGTCGATAGGTCAACGGCATTTTTTTGGGTTACGGGAGCCATGTGTTGAGGATCGTTTCATATTCGTGGTAAGTCAATCGCCAAGCCGCTTATCCCTGCTAAAATACAAACTCAGCGCTGACCGAAATGGTGATACATGAGCAAGAAAAAAATTCGCAAAAAAATCAAAGACGCATTGAGACCAGAATACAATTTTGATTATTCGAAAGCCAGGCCCAATCCCTATGCGGCGGCCATGCGAAGCGGTTACACAATCAATGCAAAAAAACAAACCAAGCCAAGTCTAAGCATAGCCGTTTTTCCCGGAATGTTCGATCCGGTCACGCACGGGCACCTCGATATCATCGAGCGGTCGGCGAGGCTGTACGACAGGCTGGTGGTGGCCGTCGGAGACAATCCGCTCAAAGAGGAAGTGTTCACGCCGGATGAGCGCCTCGAAATGCTGGTCGCCCACACCCGTCATCTGGCGAACGTGGAATCCGTCACGTATTCGGGCCTGACGGTGGAGTTCGCAAAAGGCCTCGGCGCTCGCGTAATTCTTCGCGGGATTCGCGACAACGTGGATTTGCATGCGGAACTCGAAATCGCCACCACCAATTTGATCATGGGGGGGATCGAAACGGTTTTTCTCATGACCGCGGGTCAGCACATCCTGACCTCGAGCACCCTGATCAAGCAGATCGTTCAATTCGGAAAATACGACCCTGTCCACCTCGCCCGGCTGGTGCCGCTCGACGTCGCACAAAGACTCGCACAACGATTAAAAACAGCATCCGTCAAGTCGATCCACGCGCATCCGAACGAACTGGCCTGATGCACGATTCAACATGCCAGACAAGCTGCAAAGCAACTTATGTCAGAGTATTGATGGTGATGCCGGTGGCGAGCTTGGGGTGGAAGTACGTGCTCTTTTGGGGCATCAGTCCGCCGGCTTCGCTGACCGCACGAAGGTGTGCCATCGGCGTGGCATGTACGAGCAACGCTACGCCGTTTTCTTCGCGGGCCATTTGTTTTGCCTGCTCTACCGACTTGGCGTAGTGAATGTCCGGTGAGCGACCGAGCGTTTTGGTCAATAGCTCATCGAGGAGATATCGGTGCAGGTAGGCGTAATCCAGGTCGTACCACGGACCGACCTCTTTGCTCTCAAGCCTTGGCAGGATCGGCCTGTTGGTAAATCGAACCCCCGCTTCCTTTCCGGTAGACGCCTCCCATAAGCGCAAGTCGGCCGCGCCGGGCTGGCTCGAGTTTGCCGGATGCGGCATGATTCCATCCTTCCAAACATCGAGAAGGGCACTGAGCGTGACCCCTCCGAGCACTCGAAAGTATGGCAGAATCAAGCAGCCCGGGTCGTCCATGCTCGCCAGTACGAACATCACGAAATTCGTCGGGTGCTCGGCGGAAAGCCCGCCGGTTTGCCCGGCCAGAAAATCGCGGTAGAGCAAGGCCGTGCCATAACGGTGATGACCGTCCGCGATATACACTTTCTTATCGCGCATGTCGGCGGCGACGCGCTGGATGATCGACTCGTCCGTCACGATCCAGACCTGGTTCTCAACACCTTCGAGCCTGGCATGAAAATCGGGCGGGCGGGCGACCTCCTTTGAATAGGCCCCCGCGACCTTGTTTTCGGGGTCGGCATACAAGCCAAAAATCGGCGAAAGATTGCACCGCGTCGCCTTCATCAGGGCCAGGCGGTCCTCCTTGGGGCCGCCGAAGGTGCGCTCGTGCGGCAGGATGACACCCTCCGAAAACGAAGCCAACCGCAACCGGGCGATGAATTTCTTGCGGGTGAACTTGCGGCCTTCGTGCTCGAAGGTCTGATGGTAAACGTACAAGGCGGGCTTGGCCTCGCGGAACAGCACGCCTTCCCTGAGCCACCGTTCCAGGAGGTTCGCGGATCGTACGTACACTTCGGGCGGACCGGCGGACTTGGGCGGGACGTGAGGCAGGTCGATGGCAACGATATTGTGTGCCTCGCGGGCCAGCAGCGCCGCACGGTCCGATTCGTCGAGCACGTCATAGGGGGGCGCAATCACATTGGACACATCACCGCCGAACCGGCGGGCGTCGTAACGTATCGCGGCGAAGGGGCGAACATCGAGCATGGCAGCCTCCAAAATCGAGCGGACCCAGCGTACGCGCGGTCTTGATAGGCTGCAAGCTTCGGCGTAGGGCCAATCACGACTTGTGGCGCAGTCTCATTTTGGTCGATAACGCATGGTCGGCACGAGGAGTTTACTGTGAGCACAATTCTGATTCTGAGCGGCGGAGGAATCAAAGGGGCAGTGGCCGCTGCGCGCTACGTCCGCGACCACGAGCTCATCCTGTTGCACGTCGATCACGGCCAGGCCGCATCAACGGCGGAATCGAGGGCATTGGCGATGCTCGCGGCGCACTGGCCCAAGGCGCGGCTCTGCTCCGCAGTGCTGCCTCTATTGAAGCACATGCCTTCGGCGGTGCGGGCCGGGGCGGGGACAGTCGCAAACAGCGATCCGACGCGCAAGCAATCCGACGAAGCGGCGCGGTTGCTTTCTCTTCGCGGCCTGATGCCGACCGTGTTTTCGCTGGGCGCCCAGGCGGCGCTGCGCTTTGGGGCAAGCTCGGTCGTCGTGGGGATCAGTGCGCACGTCAACGGTGAGCACATCGGGTTGCCGGGTCCCGACGCCGGCCCGGACGCGCGGCGCGAAGCCCTTCATGCATTCGACATCATGCTCGAAGCGATGCTGCGGCCGCGAACGCGGATTCGCATGGAGGCCCCGCTCATGGACCTCACCTATCCGCAGATCGTCAAGCTTGGGCAGCGTTTTGAAATCCCCTGGGAACGCACTCACACTTGCGAGGCGCCGGCGGGCGGACCGTGCGGGCGTTGCTCATCGTGCAAAGCAAGGTCACAGGCGTTTCTTGATGCTGCCATTCGCGATCCCGTCTCACCGGCGGCTACCGTGAGCCTCAAGCCACTACCGGTTGCCTAAATCTCAATCGAGCTCAGGCAGGGTTTGCATTTCGGCGCGATCCCTTCACAGCCAGAATCGCGGGTAACACGACAAGCGTGACCGCAAAGCAGTTGAACAAACTGAGCACCAGTAACCCACCGAGCCGCGCGTTTGCCGGAACCTGCGAAAGCAAGAGCACGCCGAAACCCAGGGTAACCGCAAGGGTATTGACCAGTATCGGCGGACCCGTCGTGCGCGCGGCCTCGATAACGGCGCTGACGCGATCAACTTCCCCGCCGACTTGCCTGGCAAAATTCCCCTCCCTTTCAGGGAGGGGGTAGGGGGAGGGTGGGGCGCTCAGAATTCGTAAAGCGCCCGAGCTTCGTGCGTCTTCACCCCCCTGAGTCCCCCCTGGAAGGGGGGATGGTTCGGACGCACTACGGTTTAGGCTGCCCGTGCGGTGCTGACGGTAGCTTTGCAGAAAGTGAATCGCATAGTCCACGCCCATGCCCAGCGTCATCGAAGAGAACATTGAAGTGGCCACGCCCAACGGAATGCCCATCCAGCCCATCACCGCGAAGTTCAGCAGCACGGCAAGCAAACTGGGGATCACGCACAGAATTCCGAATCCCAACGAGCGGCCCAGAATCACCGTCACCGCAAGGTCTCCCGCGAGCGCGGCAACCACCGAAATCACTTGTGTCCCGACGATCGCTTCGATGAGCGTCTGGCTGACGGCCACGTCGCCGGCGAAGGACAATCGAATTCCGTGAGAGGCAAGATTCTCGCGCTCGTACTCGCGGATGTCGGCCATGAGATCCCCGGTATCGACGAAGTTCGCGTCGCGGAGGAACACGTTGAGAATCGACTGACCGAAGTCGGCGTCGATCAACTGGCCGATTCGCCTGTCGCCGCGCATCCGGGTGTACTCGCGCCACAGCCAGTCGATCTCCTCCACGCCGGCGGGAATCCCGCGATGCTCGTCTTTGCGTCCTCGGCGCAGGAAGTTGACCGTCTCCAAATAGTCCGCGGTGCCCATGACCCCGCCGACGGCCTGCTCGGCGTGCGACTCGATGAACGTCTCCAAGTCGGCGATTCGATGCATCGTCTCGGGCTGCATGAGCCGCGACGGCGTCAGCTCATAGCGCACTCGATCCCCGTCGTTGAGCCGTAAGCCGAACTTGGCGATGCCATGACTGGGGATTCCTTTGAGCCAGAGAAGATCGCCTTCTTTTTTCGCGTCCGTCACCCACGTGGTCCAAGTGTTGAGAATTGCGTGCTGCCGCGCCAGCGTTGAATCGGACGGCAGAGGGGAGTCGGTGCGATGCAACCGCAGCCGCCAACCGATCAACGACTTCGAATCCGGCACGGTGCCCGCATCGATTTTTGTCCACATGCCGTCCAGCGCCGCGGCGTCGATCTCGCCCTCGATGCGTTCGCTGCCCGTATCCACGTTGACCAACAGCGTATGCCCGCCGTGGAACTGTTCGTTGAAATGGTTGGTGGCCTGGCGAAACTCGCTCTCGGGGGCAAAGCCGTCGATCCAACTGTCCTGCACCACCACCTTCGCTATGCCGAACGGCGTCAGCGCCGCAAGCGCGACAGCGCCAATCAGCACAGCAACGCGAAACCGAATGACTCCTCGCCCAAGCCAGGCGAAGAACCGCTGCGGCCCCGTTTCGGCTCCGAACCCTGAGCGCAAGCGACGGGCCGTGATTCGAAGCGGATCGATCAGGGAAAGCGACGCGGGAATCACCGTGAGCGACCACGCCATGCAAAAGGCAAGCCCGATGGCCGTAAACACGCCAAAGGCCCGCACCGGCGCGATCGGCGAAAAAACAAACGCGAGAAAACCGATGCCCGTGGTGATGCCGGCCATGATCACCGGTCGGCCAATTTCAGAGAGGGTGTCCAGCAATACCACTCGGTGATCGGCGTCAGGGTGTTCGCGCAGCCGGTCGCGGTATCGGGCGAAAACGTGAATTTCGTC
>CXWL01004334.1_pt1 | contig 18070 bp, 17 predicted proteins | sample 590931 | NCBI WGS metagenome assembly CXWL01 (sample SAMEA3498368, study PRJEB10139) | groundwater metagenome | biome: water well; material: biofilm material | place: Germany | collected 2015-04-27 | reverse complement strand
TTCATCGCCCAGAAAATAGTGCCTGGATTGCCAGCCATCGTTTCGGCTGCACAGCTCTACATCAACAAAATCCTGCTCGATCAGCATATATTCCTGCAATGATGGAATGGACTGGTAGGCTATTTTTTTAGTGGTCTCGTCCATACGCCGTGTCGAACCCGATAAAACCTCTACTATCAGCGTCGGGGATTCCGTGTAGTATTCGTTCCCGGTTTTATCCTCGCAAACCACCATGACATCCGGATAAAAAAAGTCATCTCCGACTTTGACTTTCAAATCGGAGGAGAAAGGTTCGCAAGGCGAGTTTTCCAGTGAATTGCCAATCTTTCTGTAGACATTGCCAGCAATTCTTTCGTGATTTTTACTGGCGCCTGCCATTGCATAAACTTCGCCATCGATAAGCTCATGTTTCACTTCGGCCAAAATCTCCCCTTGCAGGTAATCTTCCACAGTAATTTTATTAGGTGCGTATTTTAAAGACATCATTTTTACCTGAACATGCAAAACTATTTTAGATTATAGACAATTAGCTCAAGCCATTAACCGTTTCCATCAACAATGACGGCACATCAACTATTTCCTGAGTAGACCAGAATGGACTTCCGGCAACCGTCTTTATCGACGCCGTCTGATTTTGGCTGTGTTGCGTATCAATAAATTTGGCATTAAGCGGTGAAACCGCCTTATCTTCGGCCGCTACCACTTCAAACAGTACCAGGTTGTTCACTGAAGACAAATTCAGTTCTTCGGCGCGCAATGTCAGAACAGGATTGATTAAATCAGGATTGAGCAGATAGCCGGCAACCTCAATCGCTTTTCCGTCCGCTAACTGCTGCTTGAGTTCAGACGTCTTTTCCTGCGGTGCATTTCTATCCATGACCGACGCCGCAACACGCAAGCGCAAGAACTGCATCACAAAGGTTTCACCGTTCAACACCGGTTGCCAGCAAATTAAGTGATCAACTTTAAGATCCGTTGATGCAGCAAAATCCATTGCCAATAACGCCCCTAATCGTAAACCCCATAAACTGATGGAATCGGCACCTCGCTCAAGCAGCCAGTTTATGGCATCGGTAATGTCCTGCCGCCATTTCAACCAGGTCGCATCGGAAAATTCGCCGCAACTGTCTCCTGTGCCATACAAATCCAGGATCAGCACGCCATAACCCTGCCGGGCAAACTCTCTGGCCTGCAGGGAAACCATACGTCTGGATTTATTCATTTCTTCGGCGAAAGCAGGGATATGTAAAATAACCTTCCCGGTCTGGCTGCCGGCCACTGCAGGATAATACAAGCCAAATAAATCGCCGGATTGAGCGGAAATAAAATTTGGCATCACGGTGGACGCCAAGCCGGATTGATTGCCCATAAAAGCGGCTTAAGCCTTATTCAATTTTTGCTCGATGAATGTAACTAACGAGCCCACGGTTTCAAAAACCTCCGCATCAATTTCATCATCATCGATAAAAAAACCATAGTAATCTTCAAGCGCCGTCAACACAGAAACGACAGCCATTGAATCAAATTCCGGCATGGCGCCCAGCAAAGGAGACGCCATTGTCAGCGGTTTACCCGAATCGGGAAGCTGAAGGACGGAACATAAAACATTGTTGACCTCATCAAACACAGACATATATACCCTAAAAAAGTGTCTTTGTATTAAACTATAACCGCTATTTTAGATTATTAAAATTTAATCGTCGTACACTATTAACCTGTTGTAATTATAATTTTGAGCAACTCTTACCCAAAGCCCTTAATCCCCTTAACGCCATTGCTGGGAGCCAACCTTCCCGCCAACAACAAACACCCATCAATCCCATCAGTTTTAGATATTAAATACGCATGCATGACAACCAGCGGGCGTTATGCAATTGCCTTAGCACTGGAACATGCCGGAATTAAACCTGATGATATTGTCCTGATCCCGGCTTATCACTGTGAAGCCATGGTGGCGCCGGTTAAGTGGATCAAGGCCAGACCGGCATTTTATAGCATAAATGCCGATACATCGATTAATCTTGATGACATAAAGAAGAAAATAACTCCCCAAGTCAAAATAATTATAGTGACTCACTATTTTGGTTTTCTTCAGGATTTAACCGCGATACGCGCTTTGTGTGATCAGCAGGACATCCTGCTGATTGAAGATTGTGCGCATGCTTTCTTTGGCACCAATAATCATCATCAGTCTGCCGGCAAAGCCGGGGATTATACGATTGCCAGCAGCATGAAATTTCTCCCTATCTATGAAGGCGGCATTTTATGCTCAGAGACCATTGATTTAAAAGACATCAAAGTCACTTCACCGTCCTTTGGGTTTCAGCTTAAATCATTTATCAACACACTGGAAAGATCACTTTCCTATAACCGTCTAGGCATCACAGGAAAGCTGTTAAATGCGTTGCTTACGTTGAAAAACGCATTATGGACAAGCCTTAAAAAATTAAAATCCTCATCCCACCAGGCTTCATCTGGCCCGTCATCCTCTGACGGCGGCTATGGCCTTGATGCAGAATGGGTACATAAAACCATTTCCTTATCGTCCCGGCTCATCATAAAGCTGGCCGATTTAAATAATTCCGCGCATCGGCGGCAGGAAAACTATCGAAAACTGTATGCCGCACTCGCAAAAATCCCGAACAGCCGGCCTCTGTTCGAAACGTTGCCGCAGAATGTAGTGCCTTGGGTTTATCCGCTGTATGTCAATAAGCCTGACCTGTATTTCAGCAAACTTAAAATGCAGGGTGTGCCCATTTGGCGATTTGGAGAATTTTTAGACGCTGAAGTCGATGAAAAAACTTGTCCTGTCAGCGTAGATTACAGCAAACACATTTTTCAATTTCCCTGCCATCAATCATTAACGGATCAGGATATCAACTGGATGATCAACCAGATAACCCAAACTCTTACGGAAGCCTAATGGATTGGACATTTTACCCGATTACAGAATTTATTCAGAACCGGTTTAGTTGGGATAATCTCAATGATAAAACAGCACACACGCCACTACTCAGCAGTGATTTTATAATCCCTTTGCTGGATCATTTTGCCGACAACAAAGATCGCCTTGCTATTTGTGGCAGCATTAATAACCCTGAAGCCATGGCAATTATCACCAAGCGTAAATTCGGCGTATGGGAAACCCTACAACCCTCACAGGCACCGCTTGGCTTATGGTTGCAACGCAAGGATACATCAACCAAACTGCTCATGGAGCAATTACGTAAGGCTTTACCTTTCCCGACTTTGCTCTTCGGCATTACCCAGCAAGATCCAGACTTATTGGTCAGGCCAGAAAGCCAGGGCAAATTAAGCACTCTCGATTACATTGAAACTGCCCGTGTCACTGTTCAAAACAGTTTTGAAGACTACTGGGCGCAGCGTGGAAAAAATTTGCGCCAAAATTTGAAACGGCAACGCAATCGACTAGAGCGAGAAGAAACACGGATCACCTTAAAAATCATTACTTCAGCAGAAGAGATACCGCAAGTGATTATCGATTACGGTCAATTAGAATCGGCTGGATGGAAAAATGCCGGAGGCACTGCAATCCATATCGATAACGCGCAAGGCAAATTTTACCGGGATATGCTGGTTAATTTTTGTCGACATCAAAATGCGCTGTTGTTTCAGTATTATTATGACAGTCAACTGGTTGCGACCGACTTGTGCATTAAAGACGCTCATAGTTTGATTATCTTAAAAACGACCTATGATGAAACCATTACCACATCATCACCGGCAATGCTGATGAGACAGGAGGCGTTTGAATATATTTTTAATGAACGGCTGGTTGAAAAAATTGAGTTTTATGGCAAGGTGATGGACTGGCATACTAAATGGAGTGAGGAAATTAGAGTTCTTTATCACATTAATTACAAAGTTTTGAATCAATTATAGTTTGCCGATATAGTCTATTTGTTTTTAAAAATTAATAATATTAGATACTTAACGTTAAGGATAGTACTCATGAAGCAATTTGTTTTAAAAATTAGAGATTTTGTTGGAAAACTTGGACTTAAGATTAGTTTGAGGATAATGGAGGATACTGAACGTAGAAAATGGAGGACTTATAGTGACTTTCAGCAAACATCAATGGGTGATACTCTCTATCGACTGAGTCAAAATGGAATAAAACCAAACTATGTTATTGATATAGGTGCCAATATGGGAGAGTGGACATTATTATTGAAGAGTATTTTTACAGAATCAAAAGTTCTCATGATTGAGCCGCAATCAAAGCACAAAGAAAGTCTTGAAAATATATGCAAAATTAATCCTGATTGTTTTTTCTCACAAAGTCTTCTTGGCGCGACAATACAGAACGCCATTGATTTTTATGTCGCAGATGATGGATTTGGGAATGCAGGCTCGTCAGTTTTTCCCGAGAATTCAAATGTTCCTGTTCGTGCAGTTCAAATGCCAATGACTACTCTGGATAGTTTAATATTGCAATTCAATATTGGTTCACCAGATTTTATTAAACTTGATGTTCAAGGTTATGAGCTGGAAGTTCTAAGAGGAGCCGAGAAAACAATGAGTAATGCAGCGTTTGTTTTGCTAGAAGTCTCTACTTGGCCATACAATCTTGGTGGGCCGTTAATGGATGAAGTCATCGAGTGGATGTCCGAAAAGGGCTTTATCGTCTATGATGTATGCGGGATACATAGAAGGAATGATGGCACATTGTTGCAAATAGATATGCTATTTATTCCTAAAAATTCTTTTATTTTAAATGAAACTAAAACGATATACTCTCGTTTTTCAAACGAAAAAATGTAATGTATTTAATTGCAAACCTGTCAAAATCTGTTAGGAAATGATATTTTCAGTAGTCAGTTGTAAAAATGGCTGCGTATTGATTTTGATAGCTTCGTAAAAAATAATACATATCCTTTTTGCCATATAATCCAAAATATCAATGAATAACAGGAAACTGTGGATCAACCTTTTGACCAAAGAAAATTATGCCTTAAGAAATTGATATGAATATTCTGATTATTGATCCTAAATGCCCAAAACCCTACGATAATAATTCACTGAAGACTGGTGGTTTGGGGGGAACTGAATCAACCATTGTCAAGATCGCTAATCAATTGGCTGAAAATCACACCGTCGTTGTAACACAACATAACAGAATCGAAAGTATTAGCCCTAAAAAGACATTGCATTTCACGAATGCCGCACATGAAAACGAATATATAAAATCGCCCGGTGTGATTATTTTTATTCAAAAGCCGCAAAATGTTCGCCAGCTTGTTTTTAAATATCCTAAAGCACGTAAAATTCTTTGGCTGCACAACTACATTGAAGATGAAGTTCCTTTGTATTTGCCTGATATAGCACTTTTTAACATAGAAATTCTGTGTGTATCAGAAGTCCATAAACAACATACCCTGAAAAAAATAAAAAAGAGCTTTATTAGCGATTTATATTTTACATACTTGCATAGGCTTAAAGTTCATTATATTTACAATCCGCTGGATGATGATTTGATTCCCGACAAAACGCCGGTAGATTTCAACAAATTGGTCTTTTTTAGTTCGCCCTATAAAGGTATAGAAAATGTCATCCGGTTATTCTCACTCGTAAAAAAAGATAAAGATTTTAAAGAACTAAAACTATACGTTGCCAATCCTGGCTATATCCGTAATTTCGATACTCATAGCTTAGATATTGAAGGCATCATTAATCTTGGTTCACTCCCTCAACAGGATGCTATTAATCATGTTCGCAGCGCATTATGTGTTTTCTATCCTCAAATTCGGCGTCCTGAAACATTCGGTCTCGTATACTCTGAAGCGAATGCTGTAGGCACACCTGTTTTAGCTCACGATTTTGGTTCGGCTCGAGAAATATTAAGCAATCAGGAACAAATTCTGGATTGTTCTGACGATACTAAAGTGATTAATACTTTGAAGTCATGGTATTTAAAAGGTCAACGACCTCATGTTGAGGCTAACCCTCAATTTCGTCTTTCCAATGTCATCAAAACATGGGAAAAGCTAATCAGCGAAAATTAGCATCAACCGGAGGTAAAATGCAAAACAATACATCTGACAAAAGAAATCCAAAAACAACCGTCATCATCCCTTTTTACCAAAAAGAAAAAGGTATCCTTTGCAAAGCCCTTACATCGGCTTTAAATCAGAACAATATTTCAAATATTGATATCATAATTATTGATGATGGTTCGCCTGTATCAGCTCAGGAAGAGTGTGATGCTTTTGCTAATCAGCAAAAAGCTGCCATCAAAGTTATAATACAAGACAACAAAGGGCCCGCAGGTGCACGAAACAAAGGGCTTGATTCGGTTGCGGCAGATACTGTTTATATTGCATTTTTGGATTCCGATGATGAATGGTCATCCGATCATTTAAATAACGCTATTACCGCACTCGAAGCGGGTAACGATTTTTATTTTTCCGATCTTTATCAGCTAGGACAGACGGTTTCCGGTATTAACCGCGCTAAGCGCATCAATGTAAACGAGCATCCCTTGTTATTTGCAGACAATCCTGTGCTTCACCGGTATATCGGTAACATGCAGGAGCAAATTGTTACTGGCAATATCATTGGAACTTCCACAGTGGTATATCGATACTCACACTGCCCATCATTGCGATTTAGAGAAGATTTGGTTAGAGCTGGCGAGGATTATTTATTCTGGCTGGCCTTTACTGCAATAAAAAATACCAATATAGCTTTTTCATCTGCTGCTGAAGCCGTCTATGGCAAAGGGGTCAATATTTATAGCGGCACCCAGTTTGGTACCCCTGAATATCTGGAGTTGGTTTATTATGAAACAAAATATAGAAAAACAATTCTTAAAGAGTTTGTCTTAAGTAATAATGCGAAAAATAAAATCGAAGAAAAATTGAAAGAGCAAAAGCTGAACTTTTTAAGAGGTATATTGCACGCGTTAAGCAAAAGAAAATTTATTGATATTTCTTTATTTTTGAAATATCTCGTCCTAACACCCGAGTTTTTACTTTCGGCGCCTATAGATTTTTTTAAAATTGTTAAAGAAAGGAAATGATAGGGATTTGACCATGCTGAGATCAGTTTTTTTAATTTTTTTACTGCCACAAATAGGCACTTTAGCCCATGCAGCTTCTGCTCCTTGGGTTGGCGCTACATTGAGTGGCTTACGTTGTACTGGCGGTGGACAAGGCTTTGGTCCGTTCGATTACACTCAACGAAATAGTTTTAAAGATGCCCTAAATCTGGTCGTAAGCGCACATTTTACACCTGATGTTGAAAATCTAATTAAAGGCAATGCGGGCTATTTAGAGGGCGACCTGGACTACACCTTGCGTGCATGGCCTAACCACCACAATGCATTATTAAGTATTATCCGATATCAAATTCAGGCTAATAAAAAAATCAGGAAGGGCCAACTAGCCTCTCCCCCTGAATGTTATTTGCAACGTGCTATCCACTTCAGCCCGCAAGATGCTGCCAGTTATGCCCTGTATGGATATTATTTAAGAAAATCAGGCCATTTGGAAGATGCCGCCAAATATTATGAAAAAGCCATTAAGATCAGCCCTGAAAATGAAAAAGTTGCTTATTCATTCAGTCTGCTTTTGATTGATTTGAAACGTTATGACGAAGCCGTCAATTACGCCAAAATCGCCTACCGCAATCGCCATACACCTAAAGGATTAAAACAAAAGCTTGAGAAACTTGGCGTTTGGGTGGAATAAGTAAATAAATTTATTCTGCAACCAAATCAACGCAACTAATCTCCAATGTTTGTAAATTAACTGTTTTATTATTCTTTTAAGGATATGGCTGATAATAACTTCCCTGAAATAATTTGAACATTCACCCAGAAAAACGTAGGAGCGACGCCCTCGTCGCGATTGAGCATCCGGGATGCCCCGTCCGCGACGAGGGCGTCGCTCCTACGAAGATTTCAGGTTACCGAGCTATTTCGGAAAGTTATTTTTTACCAAATCCTAAGCACTGTTTCTCTTTTCATGAGCGCATGGATAACAAGAATAAAATTTAACATCAGCATTTAATTTTTAATTTATTTCAACAAAATATTTTTGGATTTCAACTATGCGCCAACCTTTATCACTGTATTTCCGATCTGGCTGCAAAATGACAATGCGTTTGTGCGATAAAGTAGAACGCCGTCTACTTCGCCACTTTAACACTAAACGGGATGCTGTGAAGCCCCAAAAGGAGGTTCGTCACCGAATAGACTTAAACACACTTAAAGCCGCGCTAGATAAATTAGGACTCAGTTCAGGGGATTCAGTTCTTGTCCATAGCGGCATCAGTAATCTTGGCAAGGTAATTGGTGGGCCGAGACTCGTTTTCGATCTTATTCAGGAAATGGTGGGAAGTCATGGTAACGTCCTCTATCCGGTTTTTCCTTTTGGTGGTTTGATGTATGAACACCTTTGTTCTAATCCTGCTTTCGATGCTAAAACTTCAGCCAGTAAAATGGGAGCCTTAAGCGAGTATGCGCTAAATGTTCCGGGTGGCCAGCGTAGCATCCATCCCACGCATTCAGTGTTAGCTTTTGGTGAACAACGTCATCTATTTGTTGGCGAACATCATCTTTGCGAAACACCCTTTGCAGATAAATCGCCTTTTGCGCGCTTGGTGGACATTTCGGGGAAGATTTTGTTGATTGGGGTCGGGCTTAACAGCACCACCAGTTTTCATCGAGTCGAAGATCGAATGGGGATTGAATTTCCGGTTAGAGTTTATCTGGATGAAATCTTTTCCATTCAATGTGTCGATACGGAAGGACGAGAACATCAAGTCAAGACATTAGCACATGATCCCTTCGTTTCAAGGGTTCGCGATGGCAATCTGTACAGAAATATATTACTTGAGAAAGGCATACTCCGGGAACTGACCGTGGGAAATGGCATAATAGCAATCATCGATGCCAGGGCACTGGATGAATGTCTTGAAGATTTGTGCCGGAATAAACATTTCACTGTTTATGGAAAAATCTGGGGATAGAAAAAATAATCACCCCATTTTTCATACCTCCCCATTTTCAAAAATAAACCCGCTATGAAATTATCAAATTTAATTCGAATTCTTAATGATCGTTACTGCAAGCCCCCTCTCAAAGATACCTATTGGGGAGTGTCAAAGACAATTAAAGTAGCCAATGACATGCTCTTTCATCGTGATGCGTCTCTACGTTCGCGGTTTAGAGATGATTTGTGGCGCTATTTGATGAATACGGGCCACGCACCGACAGGACAAATAGTAGAACGTGCGCGCGCAGCAGCTGAGTGGCTGATTCGCGCGCACGCGGCGACACCGGATGACGGTGTTTCCCTTGGCTATTTTCCTCGTGATGGAATATATGACGGCTGGCGTCCATCCTATCCGGAAACAACCGGTTATATTATGGCATCGCTTCTCGAGTTTTCCCGTCGATTTGATGATTTAACGGTTAGGGAAGCTGCTATCAGGATGGGCAAATGGGAGATCACCATACAAATGTCTTCCGGTGCTGTGCAAGGTGGCCCGGTAACAACACCGGACAAACAAACCCCCGCTGCTTTCAATACCGGCATGGTCTTAGACGGCTGGTGTTCAGCTTATGAGGCAACCAATGACGGTGAGTTTATAGACGCTGCACGTAAAGCAGCCGATTTTTTGGTGGACGATCTGAACGAGGAAGGTTACTTTAAAACCAACGGAAACTATGTTGGCTCTGGCGAAATAAAAACCTATACTTGCTTATGCGCATGGGCTATGTACCGTTTTGGCTCAATCGTTAAGGATAATAAATATCATAATGCAGCTATTCGAATTATCGAAGCAGCTCTTCTCCAACAGCAAAGCAACGGCTGGTTTGCTCACAATTGTTTAGACTCCGGGGAAGTCCCTCTAACTCACACACTAGGATATACCTTACAAGGAGTTCTTGAGGTAGGTTTGCTATCCGGACGCGATAATTTCGTCGCTGCAGTGAAATCAGGTATCGATCCCATTTTAAAAAAAATCCAATTAGATGGCTATCTTCCCGGGCGCTTCTATGCCGACTGGGAGCCCGCCACTTTTTCTTCCTGTTTAACGGGAAGCGCGCAAATCGCTATTGTCTGTTATCGCCTGGCACAGAATACTGGCATCAGACACTATAAGGAAAAAGCGGATCAACTAGTCAATTATTTGAAAGGTTTGCAAGTTTTGGATTCTGAAAATCCTGCATTAAACGGCGCTATTGGCGGTTCGTTCCCGCTTATGGGTGAATACATGTGTTCAGGTTACCCTAACTGGGCGACTAAGTATTTTTTGGATGCTCTTTTGATGCAGGATTTAAAATGACTTTATTATTACCGATAAAAATCAGTCATATGAATTTAACCCAGCTTTTTTTGATAGAATTCTTTAAGCCTATTCACTTGCGTTTTCGAAGTTGCAAAGGTGATAACGAATAATCATGTATGATCAAATTTGTAAAATAAAAATTTTCTTGTAAAAAAAATATAGCGAACTCCTCCAGATAGTAAACATTTCATATGGAAAAGAAATGCTTTTTTTATGTCTCCTTTGTTTAAAAAATATACAGATAGCATATTCAGGGCTGTAAAATATTTCTCTTTTAATTTTCTTTTCATTTCTTCTGAAATCTTCATAAGAAGAGCCTGCTGTAACATAACAGGAAATGCTAGCATATACTCTTCGGACTTTGACGCAGACATGCTCGTTTCTTCATATACTCTAAAGGCTAACTCATTAATAAAAGTTATTTTATATCGACACTCTATCATTCTTAGAAAAATATAAGTAAGTTCGAAATATTTGTACTCTATATCAAATATATCAGTATCTATATTTCTTTTGTTAAAAATGGCAGATAAACTCCCGAAAATATTCCTTGTTAAACAGCTTAGTTCAATTGACGTCAATACCTCTTGATAAAATACATCATCAACTGCTAAACGGTCTTCTGTTCCATTAAAAATATAACCATTAAATATTACTGCGCTAACATATTGATCCGCCTCTAATGCATCGAAACGTTGCTTCAATGTATTTGGCAACAATTCATCATCATCATCTAAAAAAGCAAAGTAATCATGACTGCTTTTGAGAATACCAAAGTGCCGCGCCTTGGATACATTCCCCTCCGTTAAATATAAGACTGACAACCGATCATTTGATTTAATTTTCTCAAACAAATCGTGATCAACTTTGCCGCCATTGACAACCACAATAATTTCAACAGGAATACTAGCCTGATCTAATGCACTATCGATTGCACGTAATAAACAATGTTCTCTGTGTTTACTACAGGTTGTTGGGATAATTATTGAAACTCCACTCATATCAGCGTTTAGAAAACTGTTAATAAAACTCTTACAAATCTAGCACAAAGCTAGTATTTCCAATCCAAATTGACAAATAAATACATTGTCGAAAAAGAGAGTGCTCAGTTGAGAAACAAAAATACAACCTTCTGAATCCTGTTTTGCTAGGCATAATACTGACCAGAGAACTCAAAATGACACCCTATATTTCTGCAGTTAATCGGTTCATTCATTTACAAACGTTTTTCATAAACCTAAGTATACTCTCCGGAATATAAGTTTTTATGAGAGACAAACCCGTTTTCCACCGCGGAAACCAGGAAAATGCCTCTCGATATGCAATTCTTGCGTCCATAAGACAATATTGTTCGTACTTAAGGTAAGCGATGTCTCCTATACACGAAGCTATCCTTGAACGTAGCTGCCTTACTTGGTCAGGATTAAGAAAATCTTTTACACGATGAAAGTTATGCTTATGTAACAACGCCGTATCCAATAGAAATTTTTCTCGATTACGAGTAATACTGGTTTGATGTTGTCGGTAAGAACTTATATCCTGATTTAAGTACCCCATCTTTCCTTGCATACCTAGGCGTATCCACAAATCCGTGTCATCGCAAATTGTAAATTTAGTATCAAAATTCACTAGACAATTGGGCAATCTATTCATGGCAATCATTACAGTTGAAGTATGCATAGCACCTGTTATCAAAGATTGAAAAATATAAAACGTCTCACTACACTCAAACCAATCGTCCGACAAAGGAGTTAAATAAGGAGATGCACGAAGTAAAAAATCGGAATCAGCGAGATATCTGTAGGGTATTGTTTCGCCCTCACTACCTATAAAACGCATATCATGAAAAGCAGCAATCCAATTTGGATGACTATCAAGAGCAACAACTAGCTGTCTGGTCCGATCAGCGTCGTATAGATCGTCATGATCCAGGAAACAAATATAATCTGCAGATGCTGCAGCAATCCCGTCATTCTTTGGAAAAGATGGCCGACCAGAATTTGGCCTGTCGAGCACCTTGACGCGGGAATCCTGTTTTGCATATGTTTTAAGAATTTCTAAGGTGTTATCAGAAGAACCGTCGTTAACAACGATTAACTCCAAGTCAGTCATACTTTGATTTAATACCGAGCCAATAGACTCTTTAATATATTGTTCACCATTAAAAACCGGCATTACAACGGATACTTTAGGCATAATCAGCACCCTTAGTGGATTGGATATTCAGTTGCGTTGAAAAGTAATGAATTGTTTCTAACAATCCATCGGAAAGCGGTGTAACTGCTTTCCATCCTAATTTTTCTAACGCCAATTCAGAGTTAGGCTGACGCTGTTTGGGGTCGTCCTCTGGCAAAGACCTGTGTACTATTTCTGATCGTGACCCCGTTAGCCGGATGACCTCTTGAGCAAGTTCCAGCATGGTAAATTCATTATGATTCCCAATGTTAACAGGACCGGTAAATTCGTCGTCTGAGTTCATCATTCGGACCATGGCTTCAATCAAATCATTAACATAACAAAACGAACGCGTTTGACTGCCATCACCATAGATTGTAATCGGTATCCCTTTTAAAGCTTGAACAATAAAATTGCTCACCACTCTCCCATCATTTGGATGCATTCGTGGCCCATAGGTGTTGAAAATCCGCACAACCTTAATCCGTAGATTATGCTGGCGATAATAGTCGAAAAACAAAGTTTCAGCACAACGCTTACCTTCATCGTAGCAACTGCGAATACCTATTGGATTAACTTTACCCCAGTAACTCTCAGGTTGAGGATGTACATCCGGATCACCATATACCTCACTGGTAGATGCTTGGAGGATTTTCGCACCGGTTCTCTTGGCCAAACCCAACATGTTAATCGCACCGTGGACACTGGTTTTTGTGGTTTGCACCGGGTCGTATTGGTAATGAACAGGCGATGCGGGGCAAGCTAGATTGAATATCTGATCAACCTCTACATAAAGCGGAAAAGTAACATCGTGGCGCAGCAGTTCAAAGAGCGGATTTGATAAAAGATGGCTCACATTCGAACGCCGACCTGTAAAAAAATTATCGACACAAAGAACTTCATGTCCATCATTTAACAAACGTTCGCACAAGTGTGAGCCAAGAAATCCAGCTCCGCCAGTTACTAAAATTCGCAAAGAAGTAGTCATAATGAATGTTTATTAATTTGGGGTAAAATGGTAATTGCTAGTTAGGCCGTAGCTATAAATCTTTTAAACTATCAATTAAATAATCGCTGAAAAGCTATTTCAGTATAAAAATTAGACAGATACTTTGAGCAACATCGTTTTATATCATAACGAATAAGGTTAGATTGTGTGAGCGAAGCGAACCACAATCTGAACCGTTTGTTGGACAAGCCCGGCCTGTTCAGCGGTGGTCGAAAAATATGGAAAAGTAAGGCTTGACAGTCTATGATTTTTAAGATATTTAGAAAATATCTTTTTTGAGGTGGGTTTCTAAGAAAATCAACGAGTTGGATTTTATGCATTTTTGTGTGATTTCCATGTTAAGGAGTGTAACTCGAAACCCTTGTTTAGACAAGATGCAAATTAATGCTTCAATTGAGCCCGTTCGTTTAGGGTGTTAAAGTCATAATTTGTATGTTGCACTCTTTTGACTTCGGCTAAGCCCGCTTTCTCCGCGTTAGCGGCTTCGTCCAACAATAGAAACTAACCTTTATTGGGTAAGAAAAATACCGAATTAAATTGTAAGTAACCTATAAATTTCGATTTATCATGATTACATCAAATTCAGCTACTCGTCCTTTAGAGTCAAAACAAACTGGAAACATACCACTAATATCAAATTCTTGAGAGTTTAAATACTTAGTGGAATCAAACAGTGAATACATGTCATCATAAATGCTAATTACTGATGCTTCTGTTTGTAATGCACAAATTCTATCAATATGATTTCTTACACCTTTAACAACTTCTATATCATATCCTTGAGTATCCATTTTTAGATAAATTATAAAATCATTAATTTTCAAATCTTCCCATATTGTATCTAACTGTCTAACCTCAACGTTTTCTACCCCTTTAACTTGGTTTAAATGCTCAAAGTCCTTAGTATTTTTTATTGAAGGCTTAAGAAAAGATGTGAATTGATCCGTTTTCATGATGTTTATTTCTTTTTTTTCATCTCTATTACCAAGTGCATATTTTAAAACGATCCAATTTTCATCACTTTGTGATCTTTCTTGACAAATTTTGAAATTACTTTCTACAGGTTCAAAAGTAATTATTAATCCTTTGTAACCCACATGATATCGCAAAAAATCACGGTATTGCCCTTTATTACCGCCAACATCTAATACACAGTTAATCTTCTTTGATTCAAATAATGTCGTTAGTGTTTCCGACATAAACAAATTCTCTTTTCTCCATGTCGGAATAATTTCATATCCTAAGCGATTTATAAAAAATTTAACTTTTGAAATAAAATAGTTTTTCATATTAATCAGTTTCTTATAAGACCTGCTTTTCTAAACAAAAAGTTCTCTGCACCATCAGGGCAACGACACGCCCACCATAAAAGCAAAATACTTATTGTATATGCAAATACTCCTAAACTGACCTCAATCACCAGCCGTATAGCTTCATTGCTTTGATAGCTTTGTAAAAATAAACTTCCATAGAGGACACTGAGAACCATTAGGCTGCAAGCTGTAATTGGTCTCCACAATACGGCAAGAATGGGAAGTAATTTCAACTTAACTAACCTCGAAACACAATAAAAATTGATAGGTAAAATGATGAGGTTACTATACAAATAAGCCTCGGCTATACCAATTAATCCATGCTGTTTTAACAAAATGATTAACAATGGTAGGAATAATATAAAAACATTAAATAAGGCAATCATCGTTAAATAATGAGGTTTCCCCAAAGCCATAAATATTGAACCGGTATTGGTCTGAAGTGCTGTGATAACACCAGAAATCGCCAGTATTTGCATAAGTGGAATAGCTTCACGCCATTTTTCGCCCAGTACCACAACCACCAATGAATCGGCCTCTAATGCAATTCCAACACCTGCGGGCACTGCGCATAACGCAATCATTGACAAGACATTTAAAAAACCCTGCCGTAGAGTGGCAAGGTCATAAGCCATTCTGGAATAACCGGGTAATACGGCGCGATTAATCGGAGCAACAAGTTCGGTAGTGGGTAAATTGGACAATTCGTAAGCGATGGTATAAACACCCAAAGCATGACTGCCAACTACTTTACTAATAAAAAAATCCGCCATACGGTGATATGCAAAAAAGATGGTGTTATTAACAAACAACCACATTGAAAAGCCGAACAATTCTTTGCTACCACTCAGGCAAAATCGGGGGCGGTAGGGGTGCACCCAATAACTGAGAATTAATCCTAACATGCTTCCGGCAAATGTCCCCCAAACCAGGGCCCAATAGTTTCGCAGGGTAAACGCCAAAATCATACAAACGGTAAAACCCATAAGCTTTTTGGCCAGTAAAAAATAAAACTCTTTATGAAATTGCAAGTCTTTGCGAAATGCCACTGGGCCAATATTTCCAAAGCCACCGAGTAAGGTACTGAGCGCTAGAACATAGAGTATTTTTTCCAGCCGAATTTCGTTGTAAAACTGAGACAATGGAATCGCCGCAATTACCAGCACTAACGCCAACAATAATCCAAAGATAACGTTAAAAGTCCAGACAGTATCGTATAAATGCCGGTCGGCATTTTGCTTTTGAATGAGGGCGACATCAAAATTGAAACTGGTTAGCAGCATTAGCAAGCCTAAAAAGGCGGTGGCCATCGCGACCAGGCCAAAATCACCAGGTTCCAGCAAACGAGTCAGAATAATGGTGCTGACCAAACCGATGCTGCGTTCCAGCATTTTAAAAGAGACCATCCAGGCCGCGCCTTTGGCCATTTTGCTGGAAATATTATCCATGATTTATCCGTTGTGTAATTAAGCCAACTCGTCGATTTTGAGTATCTGACATTAAATTGCGAGAATTCATTTGTCTTCTCCGCTCCTTGGGTCAGGAATTTTTGTGGAAGCTGAAATTGGATCTGTCCTATTCAGTTTCCAGAAATCCTACCAGTTATTATTACTTGTGGTGAACAACTGCCGTCTACCACTGTTACGACAGGCACTCAGCATTGTAAATAGGGTACGAACTACCCCAATGCTGCTGACTTAAACAGTGAAAAGCCCTCTCCAGAGGGAGAGGGTTGGGTAAGGGGAAATAAGCACAGAAAAAAAGCCTATTTAAATCCCCTCATCCCAGCCTTCTCCCGGAGAGAGAAGGAGTTCGTGCTCTTAAGTCAGCAGCATTGACGGACTACCCTCGTAGTCGCGGTTTATATATCTGTAATATGGGGCGTTCTTGAACTGTCTTTATTTGTTGCTCCAGGATTTGTTGCAATATAATTACTATCGCAACAAAATGCCAGGGTAAATCGAAATACGATAAACTTAAAAATGCCCCGCCTGATAAATAAGCTATAAACCCGACTTGTAACATTTTTGCCAGGCTATGAAATTGCTTTAATTCCTCTTTTTTGGCAGTTTGTTTAATGATATTGACCAACTTGCGCCAGGCCATAAAGTAAATAAGCAAATACAGAAATAAACCTATCCAGCCGTGGTCGGCCAGAATAGTAAAGTAAATACTATGCGCGGCATGCACATCTAATGGGTTTGGTGCATATAGCGCAAATGTTTCAGGAGCCCACGATTCAAATCCCATTCCAAACAAGTTATGGTTTGCTGCATTATAGGCATACCACCAGGCATTAATTCGCCCCATCGCAGAGCCGTCTTCCTTGTAATTCTCAATGCCAACCATTCTTTGATGCCAGGATTCGGGCATAAAAGTAAATAAACTAAAAGCTAATAGGGCTATTAATATGCCAGACCCCACTTTGCTCTGACTCTTAGTCCAATAGAAAGCGCCTACAGCTATAATTGCTAATAATGCGCCTCTGGATTGACTTCCCACTACTGTAAACAAGCTAAAAACGATTGCGGCTAGCAAACCCTGTTTGATCCACTTTTTGTCATTTGTTTGATACAAATAAACCATCAAGGGGATGACCATCAATACGGCAACAGCCAGTCCATTATTATCTTCAATATAAGTACCTCCTGGCCCCCAAACCCTAAAGCTGCCACCTGTCATCAAGGTAAACAGGCCTCCTTTGACACTGTAAAAACCAATCGACAACACAATAACCCAGATTAACTTATTCAGCTTATCCATATCGGTAATCAGCATCATGGTTAAAAATACAATTAACTGGATTTTGATGACCTGCTTATATTGCAAGGCAGCCTCTATCGGAAAATAGGCAAAAAAGGTGGTAACGCCCATAAACAGAATAAAAACAATCCACAGGAAGGTAATGCCGTTCAACGGGAAACTTTTGGTTTCCTTGGATAACAGCATTGAACCCATTAACACAATGGCGGTAATTTGCGCCAAGGGGGCATTCAGAGCAAATCCATAACATAAACGGTGCGGATTCATGTAGCTCAGCCAAGACCAGAGTAAAACGCCAATATAGGGTCTTTTAAGGGTGTAGCCCCAACCTACTATACAAACAAGGGTTACAAAAATATCGCGCATTGAATGAACTCGTTTTAAATAAACCTTATGTTAAAGAATTGCCTGCACCTTTGAAACGACCTGCCTGGTTTTACCCGATGCTTCCGGCGGAATTTGATCGACCAGCTGAATATGGGCCTGGCAC
>CXWL01021949.1_pt1 | contig 18077 bp, 12 predicted proteins | sample 590931 | NCBI WGS metagenome assembly CXWL01 (sample SAMEA3498368, study PRJEB10139) | groundwater metagenome | biome: water well; material: biofilm material | place: Germany | collected 2015-04-27 | reverse complement strand
TGGCTGGACGGCCGTGCTCGCCACCCGTGAAACGCGCTTCGAAGCGAGCAAGAGCGACATCCGCTTTCGTTTTCCCGAAGGCCAAGGTGCCTTCCGCGGCCGTCTGATCGGCAGCCGCCGCATTGAAGGGTTCTGGATTCAAGAAGGCGTCTCCGAACAACCGCTCGCATCCCCGCTGGCGTTGCGCCAAACCGCGACCGGCGAATGGCGCGGCGAGGTTCCGCAACTCGGCCTCGGCTTCACGCTCTATCTCAAGATCTTCCACCGCGAAGATGGTGCCTTGATCGGCGCTTTCCGCAATCCTGAAATCAACACCCGCGGCGGATCTTCGCGCTTCCACGTGCGGCGCGACGGTGCGACCGTTCGCTTCCTGGAGAATGACGACGGCAGGGACGGCATCGTCCACGTCGCAAAGTTCACGCAAAGCCCGGATCGCCTCAAACTGATGTGGCCGCAGTTCCGGCGCGAACTCGAACTGGTCCGCAAATCACCGGAAGAGGCAGCGGCGTTCTTTCCAAGGCCGTCCGGAACCGCGTACGCGTACATGCAGCCGCCCGCGTTGAACGACGGTTGGAAGACGACGGCCGCCAGCAACGCCGGCATCGACGAAACCGCACTGATCGCGCTCGTCAAATCGATCGGTGAATCGAACCCGACGGACCGCCAACCATCGCTGATACATTCGTTGCTGATCGCCCGGCACGGCAAGTTGGTGCTTGAAGAATATTTCTTCGGCCACGACCGCGACACGCTGCACGACCTGCGTTCTGCCGGAAAGACGTTTGCATCGGTCATGCTTGGCGCTGTCATTCGTGACGGCACAGACATCACACCAGAAGCGTCCGTCACCGCGCTGATGAAAGCCCGCGGCCCGTTCGCCAACCCCGCATCGTCGAAAGATCGCATCACGCTTGCGCATCTGATGACACACACCTCTGGCCTCGCCTGCGACGACAACGACGAAAACTCGCCGGGCAACGAAGAGCGTCTGCAAACGCAGCAGACCGAGCCTGATTATTGGAAATACACGCTCGACCTCGCCCAACTTCATGAACCAGGCAGCCGCTACGCCTATTGCTCGGCCGGTATGAACCTGGTCGGTGGCGCGCTCACGACCGCGACGAAGACGTGGCTGCCCGACCTCTTCGACCGCACAGTCGCACGCCCGCTGCAGTTCGGCCCCTACGCCTGGAACCTCGCGCCGAACGAGGATGGATACCTCGGCGGCGGTGCCCGCCTGCGACCGCGCGATCTGTTGAAGGTCGGCCAGCTCTATCTCGACCGCGGCCTTTGGCAGGGCAAGCGTATCGTCACCCGCGACTGGGTTGAAACCTCGACGAAACCACGCGTGCCGGTCAACGAAGCGACGACCGGGCTCACGGCGGAACAGCTCGGGAATTTCTACGCGCCCGGAAGCGCCGACGCCCTCGCTTGGCACACGTTCGAGATCAAAGTCGGCGAGCGCACATACAAGGAGTATGAGGCTTCCGGCAACGGTGGACAGCTTCTGATCGTCGTCCCCGAACTCGACCTCACCGTCGTCATGACAGGCGGCAACTACGGCCAAGGCGGGATCTGGGGCCGCTGGCGAGATAAAATTGTGGGCGGCGCCATTATCCCGGCGACCGAACGGTAGGGTCGGTTACAGCGACTAAGGCCGTACCATCGAAACAAACTCCTCGAACTTTCCGTTCGCCCCGGCGGGAAGCCGCGCGCGCGATTCCGTGATGCGAATCTCAAGCCCGCCGCCAAGCGCGCTATTGGCGATCTCAGCGAGTTTCGCGCGCTGTCCGGGCGTCAGCGGCTCATCCGTCACGACTTTGAACTCGATGTCGCGCGTCGTGTGCTGAACGAACTGATACTGCCGCACCGGCGCCGCCTCGTCGAAGCGATGAAAGCCGACGAGCGGCCAGTGGCGCGACCCATCCGCCTTGACGATGAGGTTTCGTTCGCGCCCCAGGATACGTTTGAGCGTCGGTAGCCCGCGGCCGCAAGGGCAGGGCGCGCCCGGTACCGCAAAGTCGCCGATGTCATAACGGATCATCGGCGAAGCGAAGTTGTGTAGATCCGTGACGACGACGCGTCCCGCCTCACCTTCGGCACAAGGCTCGCCGCTCGCATCCAGCACCTCGACAATCAGCGTCTCGCCCATCACGTGATAGAGGCCGCTTGCGGCACACTGAATGGCGATCGGACCTACTTCCTGCGAGGAATAGTTGTCCTCGATCCGCAAGCCCGTCACGGCTTTGACCCGCGTGCGCAACCGGTCGGACACGGTCTCGCCCAGCGTCTTCACGTGGCAAACGCTGTCGAGCGCGAACCCCTCGCGCTCCCAGATATCGACGAACGCGTCGAGGTTGTTCGGATAGACGAGCAACACGGTCGGACGGAACCGCCCCGCGAGGCGAAGCTGTTCGCGGATATCGGTCGTGATCGGAATGCCTTGGCCAGGCCCCGTCTCATAGAGTGCCGCAACCGGATGGCCCCAACTGTTCTCTTCGCTATACGTGCTCAAGTTCGCGCGGATCGCCGTCATGCGACCGCTGAAGTCGCGCCCGTTCCACACGTGATCGCGAATGGCCAGCGCCGCCCAGAACAAGCGGTTCACGGCAGTCTTGTGTACGCTGACGGGTTCGCCCGTCGACCCCGACGTTTTGACTTGCCCGAGCGGCAAGTGACCGCGCGGAACAACGGTAGCGAAGAAGGCCGCGCCCGCACTCTGCACCTCGCGCCGCGACAGCGGCTTCAAGCGGCGCAAATCGCGGATGCTTGTGAACGGCTTCTCGCCGCCGACCTGCTTGAGCCGGGCTTGGAACGACGGCGTGTGTCGCGCATGGTGCGCCGTCAGCGCCGCAAGCTGCTCGCCTTGCCGCTCGCCAAGGGCCGCGGGCGCCAAGCGCTCGCTCATGGCAAGCTGCGCCAACATCGAGGCAAGCACCGCGCTCTCGCCCGCATGAAAAGCCGGCCAAACGATCCCTTCGACGTCGGAGTGTTCGCGCGCAGTCATCGTCACGCCTTGACGAACGTCAGGATGGGACAGAGCGGCGCAAGGTCGTAGCTGCCGCACGCAACGAACTTCACTTGGCGGAAAGCGTCGGGAAGGGCGGACCGAAACTCTTCGCGATTCGGAAACGCATAGACGACCGGTGATCCACGATAGACATCGATCGTGTCGATCGCTGCGCGCGACCACCCCGTCGCCGCGGCAAGCGCATCGCGATCGCCGAACATCTCGTTGAAGGTCTGCAGGATCAGCGCGACGGGAAGATTGGCCCCAACGCGCGCCGCCAGGTGCATCGCAAGCAACCACTTGAACGCATGAAATCCGTGGCCGCTGCCGCCTCGCGCTGTCGTGCGAAGATCGTCTTCGGTGATCGCGCGTTCCGGCCGTTCGAACAGCCGGCACGCAAAGCGACCGCCCGGTTTCATTACCCGCGCTAGATTTTGATAGAGCGTCTTGAGTTCGCGCGGATAGAGGACGTTGTTCAAGCTTCCATCGCCGACGACGGCGTCGAAGTGCGAGGCCGGTTCGGCCATGTCGAGCCAATCTGCGCACACAGCGCGCTTTGCTGCGGTATCGCCGGGCCACACGGTTGCGATCATCTGCGAGCTCTTGTCCACCGCGTGAACATGCTCGAACGCATCGGCCAATTCCGGCGTGACGCCCAGAAGAAGCACGCTTGCTTTCGGATCGCCAACGATTGACTGCGCAAAACGCACCGTGTCTTCGGTCGGCCGCAACGGCGGCGCGATCTGCGACCAACGGGCGGCGTAGCGTTGCCAATGGCTCATGGCTGCCGCTCATAGCAAAAAGGCAGCGGCGTCACCGCTCCCTTTTGCCTGCTGGTCTCGATTTCTTGCTTAAAACTGGTAGGAAACGCCGATCCGCATCTGCGTGACCTGTTGATCGACGCTGAACGCTTCGCTGTAGGGCCCGCCTGGCTGCCCGGATGCGGTGCCGAAATCGTAGTGAGCAACCTCGCCGCGAAGCGCCAAGCATTCCGTCAAAGGAAGGTCGAAGCCGCCGCCAAAGACAAAGCCCACGCCCGCGTCGTCGCTGCCCGTCACGTCGGAGGTGAGCAGATGGCGTCCGATCCAGCGTTGCTGAAGGTCGGTGAACGCCGCACCAGCCAGTGCGTAGAACAGCGCGTCATGGAACATGAACCCGACCCGGCCGCGCACCGAACCCAGTACGTTCGTGCTCGACTCGAGATCGAATCCTTCCGTCCCGTCGAACGTCGCGGCAAAAATGCGCCGTCGCGTCGCGTTCTGCGCACCGGCCTCGCCCTCGATCCCGACGACGAAATTGCCGAATTCGAAATTGTAACCGCCGAAGATGCCGCCGCCGGCGTCGGAGCCTTCGAGCGATCGGGAAATTGTCTCGGGGCCCATGACGCCCCGCCAGTCATTTTGGCTTTCGCCCAAACTGAAAAACGCGCCGGCATAGAACCCGCCCCAACTGCTGGCGGAGGCGGTGAACGACGCGCTCGCAAGCACCGTTCCGGCAAGCAGCGTCGATGTGAGTTTGTTCATGGCGATCCCGTGATTCGCTTGGATAGGGAGCGTATGAGCCGCCGCCGCCTCCGACCATTCGTGTGCGCACATACCCAACGAGTGATGAAACATAACCACAGTCAGTTAAGAGACGCGGCGTTGCCTATTGAGCGCCGCCGCCCGCAAGCCGCTCCTTGCGACGTCGGTGTTCGACGCGCCGCTCCCCGGCGAGAAAGTCGAAGTCGTGCAAGCCGTGCACATCACTTGCGGTGGCTATCGTCGCGCCTCCTTTCCAATTGGTTGGAGGCCAACCTGCAGGATGATAGCTGACATCGAATGACAGGTATTTCCCCGCCGCGGGTTTCGCTTGCTGCGCGTGCGGTGCCGCTCGGAGCAGCTAGCGCACAAGGCGTGGATGTTTTTCGAAGGCCGCTAAACAACCCGAGCTTGTTCCGGCAACGTCTCGCGTCGGTTCTGGCTCGGCCCCATGATTGCAACCGTCTGATGCTTGGGCGACTGTTGAGCGCATGCGGCGGGACAAATGACACAAGCGCGTTTCAGCGCACCGGCGACGATTTGGCAGGTCGTAGTGTTGCTGCGCGTGCCGCTGATCGTCACGATCATTCTCGTCGTGGCGCTGCTCGACGTCGCGTTCGAAGGTTCCATGCGCGAAGCGATGCGCTACGCGGTCTACGACCGCCCGGAACACCTGGCCGCAATCGCGCTGGCGCTACTGCTGGCGGTGGTTGCAATCCGCTTCACGGGCGAAGCGATGGTCGCCGTCGTCGCGCCAGAACTCTCCGACGAAGTGAGCTTGGTCGGAACCCTGGCCCGCCGGATACCAAGCGCCTGCGCGCTCGCTGTGGCGTTGGCCCTGGGCGCGCCGATGATGTTGCTTGGCGAACTGAACGCTGGTCTTGCAGGCGCCGCGTACATCGCGATCGGTTTGACGGTCGCGCTGATCCGGGGTCCCTTTCCAGCTCTCGGTTTCGCATGCACTCACCCCGGCGATCCGCTTCGCATCGCATTGGGAGTGCCGCCGTTTCTCTTAGCGGTCGTCTTGAGCGTCATCACGGTAGGTCTATTCAGCAAAGGAACGGTCGAAAGCACGCTACAGCGTTATGACGCAGGTGGGGCTCTTCGCCTTCTAGTCGAGGCGATCGCGGTATTCTTCGTCTGCTACGGCGTGCGCGTGGCGAGCGAGATCATGGCGACGACCGCGCTGGCACCGATCCACGGCGGCCGGACGCGGAGTCTCTTTGCGGCTGCCGGCAGAGTTGCGGCCCTTGTGATCGGCCTCCTCATTGCGGTCTCCTTCCTAACCCAATTACCCCCAACCTACTTCTCGCCTGCGCCATACGGCTTTGACCCCGCCTACAACGCTGTCGTCGCCGCAATCCTGATGATGGCGCTTGTCGCGGTGCTTGCGGCCTTCGGCGACATCGCATGGTCCTTCGGGCCCGCCGCAAGCACCCGTATCGCCGAAAGCTGGCGCTTGGCTTTGTTCCACCTTTCCTCCGTTCCCCTCCGCGGCCGGTTTTTGATGGCCGCGCTCTTCGTCATGGCCGTCGCCGTAACGTTCGAACTCGCGGACCTAACGCGTCCCGACCATGCGCAATCGGTCGGAACGGTCGCGCTCCTTCTCGCTTGGGGCTGTGCCGTATGCGGCCTGTTCGCGCCGGTGGCGATGCTCTCCCACTTGACGCGGGTTCCGCTCTTATTTGCGTTGGTCGCGGCAGGCGTGGCATTTTCCTTTTTCGACTTGAACGACAATCACACAATCCGGAAAGTCCAAAAGTCCACGTCATCAGCGGTCGAACTGCCGGTCGAGAATTACTTTGGCGAGATCCTCAAGCTGAAGACTTGGCTCGACTCAAGGCAAGACCTGAACGCTTACAGAGACCGCGAATACCCTGTCTTCCTAATCGCGACCGAAGGCGGCGGCATCAGGGCCGCGCACTTCACCGCGTCGGTTCTGGCGGCGCTTCAGGAGCGCTGCCCGGCATTTGCGCAACACACACTCGGCATCTCAAGCGTCTCCGGCGGCAGCGTGGGCGCCGCGATTTTCGCGGGCCTCGCCGCAAAGCACGCGCGGAATGCAATCCACGGCGGCTGCGGTTCCAGGCCTGCTGAACCGGGTCCCTTCCTGAAACCGGCGCGGCAAATTCTTCAAAACGACTTTCTCGCCCCGCTCGTCGGCGCAGCGTTGTTTCCCGACGCGTTGGCGCGCATCTTGCCGCAACCGATGGATTCGTTCGACCGCGCCCGTGCGCTGGAATACGGCTTCGAACGCGCTTGGAACGAAGCGGTGCCTGACGATCCCACAATGGGTTCGTCGATAAAATCGCTCTATGACCAATATAGCGAAATGCGGCCGCCGGTCCCGCATCTGTTTCTCAACGCGACGGAGGTCGAAACCGGCAACTCCGTGCCTTACCGCACGGCGACGCTATGCGATGGCAGTACAATCGGCTTGAACGCACTGGATTGCGCGAAAGATCGGGGCATACCAAACGTCTACTTCCGGCGCGCTCTGCAAGGCATTGATGATGACCTGCCGCTTAGCGTCGCGGCTATCTTGAGCGCCCGCTTTCCGTATCTGACGCCGGCCGCGCGCTTTCCGTTAAGGGGCCGCTATGTCGATGGCGGCTATTTCGAGAACTCAGGCACTTGGTATGCCGGCGTTATCGCCCAGCACCTGCTCGACCAGAAAATACCCGACGAGCCGACGCCTGTGGTCGGACCCAAGAGCCGAATCGTCATCATCGTCATCCGCTCGACGCCCTACAGCTCGCTGCCGGTTTCTGCCCGCGCACCTGACGGATTGAACGAAGTACTGTCGCCTATCCGCACGCTTCTAAACACGCGTGGTGCACGCGCCGAATATTCGAGGAGCGATGTGGAACGACTCTTGACACTCGTTGATCGGATGCAGTGCGCCTCGTCACCGCGTGGACCGCAGCGTGGATGCGACCCGGGCGTACACCTTGTCGAACTTGGGATTCCGGCAGACGTGGGGGTGGGCATCCCGCTGACATGGACCCTGTCTTCAAAGTCTCGCGCCGAAATGGACGAAATCATCGACAAGATGCGTGCTGGCGATAGCAAAACGCCGTTCGGCCAGATCGTCTGCCTCTTAGATCCGGCAGGTTGTTCGAACCGGTCGCCGAGCAGCCACAATNNCAGGCGGGCGCGCGGCGGGGGCGGTCGCCGGCGCAACCGCCGCAGCGGGCCTGCTCGTGCCATCGCCATCGCGGGGAGGCAGCAACGCATGTGGCTCCGCCGCGTCAGGCACCTGCTCGGTCATACACAATGTGCCCTGTCCGTACGGTGCGGATGAATCGCAGTTGCTGATTATGCAGTACTCGACCCGCGCTTTGCTCTCGTTGCGCACGAAGATGCGGTAGCTGCCCTGCCCGGCATCAGCTTGCCCGGACCGGTGCTGAAATTCGCAGTAACTTTCAAACTGGCCTGCGCGAAAGCGGACCGATTGCGCGCCAAAGCGGTCCGCCGATTGCGGGCAAGCGGGATCGTTGCGCAACGGATTGATGTACTTCACAACCGCGACCGTGACCTCCTGCCAAGGGGTCTCCGGCGAGGTGCTGCTGGTGTCATAGGTCTGCGATCGCCCGCCCGCACTATCGTAGCCGAACTGGGGTTGCACGCGAACCATCACATAGCCAGGCCCGCGCAATGCCGGAGCCGTTACCGTCGGATAGCCGCCGCTCGCATTGTGGTCGACGGTGTCGTGATCGACATAGGCGATCAACCATTCGTCCTCGGCGCCGACGTCGAGTTGTTTCGCGCCGAGCTTCCCGGAGAACTGCTTGTCGCACTCAGCGCGCAACGTCGGCCCCGACATTGCGCAATCGGTGCATTCCCTTCCAGTAGATGGGAACAGATACCAAATGAACAGCGATGCGGTTGCCAAAGCAGCCAGCACCACGATGAGGTACCTCACGCCCTCACGGATCAAAATCCAGAGCCACAGCACGCGCAAACACCGTCTCTCGCGGTTGAGTTCAGCAGATCGCGAACGATAGACAGGCGAACACCATGCGGGACAGCACGAAAGAGGGCGGCCGCATCGCTGCCGGACGCCGTGTGATGATCACGCCACGTTAGTGGTATTCGTGACCGTGGTTTGACATCCGGCAGTTGCGCTGCCCCACAGAAAGCTCGCCCACTCGGATTGACCGGGTCCGCCAAGCGCGCGGGCGCTTAGTAACCCAGCGGGTTCCTCCGGCACGCGGCGATCGTGCTTGCCTCCTCGATACGAAAGCGCGCGGCGACGTCGTCGCGGATGGAGGGAACAAGCGCTGCCGCCGCCGCCATTCGCGCCGCACCGTCGTCGAAGAGTTGCCGCGCGTAACGCTCCAGCCGCGCCTTCTCTGATGCATTGATTGCGGTGTTCGTCGCGGCGATGCGTGACTGGTCGGCGCCTTTGACCTTCAAGCCAAGCCCTTGCCCGAACATCGCTGCAGCACGCACCCAAAGATCTGCGCCGACCGGCCCGAGTGCCAAGCGTTCAGCTTCAACGAGTTGCTCTTGACCGCCCTTGACGTTGCACAGACCGAGATTCGCATAGCCGAGACCCAAGCGTACTTCGGCCTCTCCGGTCGGTCGGACGAATGTGCGGCCGGGGTCGGCATTCGTGCCATGATCCGATACCGCTTGCGCCACCCGCGTGAAGTCGGCGCGCGCCGCGTCGAACTCGCCGAGCAGCATGTGCGCGACCGCGCGATTCCTGAGCGCAAGCCAATAGTTGTCCAGCAACGCAATGGCCGCGTTGAGATCGACGATCGCGAGGCGATAGTTGTCGCTGCCCCGGCTAAGAATCAGAAAATACGCGCGATCGTTGAAGGCCGCTGCCAGCTGATTTCGGATCTGATCCGGATTCGCACAAATGTTCTGGGGATCCGTCCGCGCATCGGCTCGTGTGGGCCCGGATGTCAGCCCTTCGCATCGGGTTTTGGTGTCCTTTAGCCCCGCGATGAGCTGCGCGCAGGCTCTGATGTAGTCGCCGGGCTGCCAGCCAGCAACGAACGCCGCGCACGCGCTATCGCTTTGCAGCGGCACAAGCCCGCCGGCCACAGACGTCGCGGGGTTCGTGAGGACGGCGACCGAGAACGCGGCAAGTCCAAAAGCGAATCCGACTCGAGCCATCACGCCCTCCCAGCGGCGACGAGAGGCGAGCGGCAGTCGTGCCGCGTGCCCTTGGCTCGAAAATTACAACAGCTGACGGTCAGCCTGCCACGTAGCACAAGGAACATGTGCACCGCTCTCTGCACCGCAAGCGGAAAAGATTCATCGGATTCGATGAACGCGACGATTGCGCTTCGCGTCTCACGCGCAGCCGGCACGCGATTTCGCTGCCTCGCTTTGGCAGGGGACGCTCATCCTCAAGCGTTGATCCACACGGTCAGCAGATCCGGCGCATGGGGTCACCTAGGGCGTCGAGGATCGCATTGGCGTTCGGACCGCTACGCATCCCTTATGGGAGTTCAAAACCGCGCCGAATAGGCTTCCGGCGAATATCTGCTTGACTTTTGTTCAAAGATGTTCTAACTATATTCTCTAGTCAATCGTGCGGCCCATAGCGCGGCGATTGCGACCACGGTTTGACATTGTGCATCGGGACCAATGGCGATTTGCGGGCCAATCCGCGAAGAGTGCGACTGTGTCCGCCTTGTCGACAACGCGCGGACCCTCTGAAATACGCCAGATAACGCACACATAACGCATTCCGTACGCTTAGTGTGGCCGCGTTTTGCGGAAATAACGCATATAACGGATTCGATTTCGTGATTTGCACGTCCGCCAAACATCGCACCGCATGAGCGTTGACACATTTGCCTCAGTTTCGACCGGCGAACTGATCGCGCTGGCGGTGGGGGTCGGCCTCTCGGGGCTCATTGCCGGCACGGTGGCCGGCCTGCTCGGCGTTGGCGGCGGCATCGTGCTCGTGCCAGTGCTCTACCAGACGCTCTCGTTCCTCGGCGTCGACGAGACGGTGCGAATGCCGCTCGCGGTCGGCACGTCGCTCGCGACGATCATCCCAACTTCGATCCGCTCCACCTTGAGCCACAACAAGAAAGGCGCGGTCGATTGGGATGTGCTGCGGGCTTGGGCGCTGCCGACATTTGTTGGCGTCCTCGTCGGCACCTGGGGTGCAAGCATTGTCGGCGGCAAGGGGCTGACCGGCGTGTTCGCCGGCGGCGCCGGCGCGCTCGGGCTCTTCATGCTGGTAGGCCGCGAAGACTGGCGCCTCGGCGACGATGCGCCGAAGGGTCTCTGGAGCTGGCCGCTCGGCCTCGCCAACGGCTGCCTCTCGGTAATGATGGGCATCGGCGGCGGCACGTTCGGGGTCACGGTGATGACGCTCTTCGGCGCGCCCATCCACCGCGCGGTCGCAACCGCGGCAGGCTTCGGACTGATCATCGCCGTTCCGGGCGCGATTGGCATGATCGTCACCGGCTGGAACGCAAGCGGCCTACCGCCGTATTCCCTGGGCTATGTCAGCCTGATCGGTCTGGCGCTCATCGTGCCCGCCACGATCGTCGCGGCGCCCTGGGGCGTCGAGCTGGCGCACAGCCTCTCGCGCCGTGCTCTGCGTCTCGCGTTCGCAACGTTCTTGTGCCTGACAGCCCTGAGAATGGGCTGGGCTTATCTCGGTTGAACCTGTGGTGCGTCCGCCGTCTGCTGGCGCACCTGGCCCATCGTGATTGTGGGCATATAGAGCAGCAAGCACGACGCCACGAAGATCGACGAATACGTGCCGATGACGATACCCCAGAGGATCGTGGCCCCAAAGCCGAACAGCGCCTCGCCGCCGAACAGGATCAAAGGCACAACGGACAGCGCCGTCGTGAAGCTGGTCAAGAAGGTGCGCGACAGCGTCTGGTTCGTCGACAGATTGATCAGGTCGCCGAGCGGCATCTGCCGGAACTTGCGGCGATTTTCGCGAATCCGGTCGAACACCACGACCGTGTCGTTGATCGAATAACCCGCAAGCAGCAGAAGCGCCGCGATCGAGGTCAGGTTGAAGTCGAACTGGAACAGCGAATACATGCCGACCGCGACCAACACGTCGTGTCCCGTGGCCAGCATGCCGGCGATACCGAACTGCCACTCGAACCGGAACCACACATAGGCGGCGATCATCAAAATGGCGAGCGAGGTCGCTATAACACCTGTCTGGAACAACTCCCCCGAGACTTTCGGCCCGACCGCTTCCTGCCTGTCGATCTTAAACGCGCCGCCCAGTGCCGCTTTGATCTTGCCCGCCACCACCTGTTCTTGGCCGACAATCTGTTGCGACGGCTGCACGCGAATGAGCACCGCCTTGTCGGTGCCGAAATTCTGCAGCGCCACCTCGCCGAAGCCGAGCCTGCCGAGCTTCTCGCGCAGCGACCCCAGATCGATCGTCTTCTCGCTTGACGCTTCGATCACGATACCGCCGGTAAAGTCGATGCCAAGGTTGAGGCCCTGGACCCATAGCGATACGATCGTTGCCAAGACCAACAAGCCGTCGATCGCGAACGCGAGATACCGCCGCCCGACGAAGTCGATAGCCGTGTTGTCGGGAATGATCGTCAGGCGCGCCATGAAGTGCTCGCAAAAAAAAGGGGCGGAAAGGCCGCGGATTAGAGCCGCAGAAGGTTGGCCATACAACCCCGAATAGGCCGCGGTTTTGCGCCAAATGCCGCGGGGACCTGTCTTAACGAACCGCCCACCGCAACAAATCTTTACACGAACGCAAACCGTGCGAAACACGGGTGCAGCATCTGAAGGGCAGGGCATACTTAGGCCCAACACGGAGAAGACAAAAATGAACGACGAAACAAAACCCACCCGCCGCGGCTTCGGCTACCTCGCTTTGATTGGCACCCTAGTGATCGGCCTGGTCGGTGGCGGCCTCGCGACCTCGGCGATGGGCCACGGCGGCTTTGGCCCGCGCCACTGGGGCGGCGGACCGGGCGGCTGGGGTCATCATCGCATGCACGGGCCGATGGACCCGGCCCGGGCAAAAGAACACGCAACCCGCATGGTTGATCACCTGGCCTGGGCCGTCGACGCAACGGCGGAGCAGAAGCAAAAGCTGACCGCAATCGCGAGTGCACTCGCGACCGACCTCCAGCCGCTGCATGCAAAGATGCAAGCCGCACACAAACGCGCTGCCGAAATCTTGCGTCAACCGACGGTCGATCGCGCCGCCGTGGAGACCTTCCGCGCGGAGCAAATTGCGACCGCCGACGAGACCAGCAAACGCGTCACGCAGGCGATCGCCGATGCGGCTGACGTTCTGACGCCGGAACAACGTGCGAAGCTTGCACAGCGCTGGGACTTCTGATGGCGTCCGGCCGCTGAAGGAATAACGACGGTGGCCGACCGCATTCTCTTGATCGAAGACGACCCGCGCCTCGCCCGGATGGTCGAAGACTACCTGGCGGGCGCGGGTTACCGCGTGACCCACGCGCTCAGCGGCCGCGCGGCCTTAGCGCTCACGCAGCGCGAAACCTTCGACGCTCTCGTCCTCGACCTGATGCTGCCCGACATGGATGGCCTTGAGGTTTGCAAGGAGGTCCGAACGAAGGCGCAAACGCCCATCCTCATGCTCACCGCCAGGGGCGATGCAATGGACCGCATCGTCGGCCTCGAAATGGGTGCCGACGACTACCTGCCGAAACCGTTCGAACCGCGCGAACTTCTGGCGCGTCTGCGAGCAATCTTGAGGCGGGCGCACAACGCACCCGCCAACGCGCTGCGCTTCGGCAGACTGGAGATCGACAAAGACGCCCGCGAAGTCCGCATCGACGGCGCCCCGCGCACGCTTACGAGCTACCAATACGCGCTCATCCTGGCGATGGCCGAACGCGCGGGCCGCGTGCTCTCGCGCGACGCACTGTTCGACCTCGTCAAAGGCGAAACGATCGAAGCCTTCGACCGCTCGATCGACGTGCACATCTCGCGCATTCGCGCCGCGATCGAAGACAACCCGAAGGAACCGCGCCGCGTTATCACCGTCCGCGGCGCGGGCTACGTCTTCGCTAAGGCGCAGGACTAACGCGCGATGCGCCTCTTCAACCGCCTGTTCGTGAAGGTCTATGTGACGATCGTGGCGAGCCTGCTGCTCGTCGTCCTCGTCTCGGCCGTGGTCTTTCGCGCCGGACCGGAAGCCGACTCGATGCGCGGCGCCTTCAAAATGGCGGGCGGCGTGCTCACCGCCTCGCTCGCCGATCCTGCGGCACCGCTTGAGACGCAGCGCGCCGCGGTCGAACGCCTCGCGCACCTGATCGACGGCGACCTCGCCCTCTACAGCGCTGACGGAAAACTCATCGCGGCCGCGGGCGCGCCATTGCCGCCGCCGCACGAAGCGTCGAACGACGATAGCGACGACCGCTGGGTTCACCACAATCGCCGCCACGTCTGGACACTGCCGCTGAAAGACGGCCGCCGCGTAGTCGTCCGCCCGCCGTTCGATCACGAACGTCGCGGCTTCGGCTTCTTCGGCCACCTCGCCATCGTTGCGCTCTTGATCGCGTTGGCGGCGTATCCCGTCGTGCGCGGTATCACCGGCCGCCTCGAGCGCCTGCAAAAAGGCGTCGAGCAACTGGGCGCCGGCGACTTGACCACGCGCGTCAAAGTCGAAGGCAAAGACGAAATCGCGGGCGTCGCCGAAAGTTTCAACCGCGCAGCCGGCCGCATCGAAGAACTGATCAAAGCCAACAAGATGCTGCTCGCAAACGCCAGCCATGAGCTGCGTACGCCGCTCACGCGCCTGCGCATGGGTATCGAACTCTTGAAGGAGAAGGCAGACCCCGCAGCGAAAGCGGAACTCGAACAGGACATCGCCGAACTCGACCAACTGATCGACGAAATCCTGCTTTCAAGCCGCCTCGACGCAATGGAGCGCCTGGACCAGATCGAACCGATCGACCTTCTGGCCCTCGCCGCCGAAGAATCGGCCCACTACGACGGCACGACAGTCGCCGGCACGCCCGTCACCGTCCAAGGCGACGCGCGGCTCCTGCGCCGCCTCATTCGCAACCTGCTCGAAAACGCAAAGCGCCACGGTGCGCCGCCCATCGATGTCGCTGTGACGATGCAAACCGGCGCCGCCGTGCTCACCGTCAGCGACCACGGTCCCGGCATCGCCGAGGCCGACCGCGCGCGTATCTTCGAACCGTTCCTCCGCAAAGCCGGCGCCGCCTCGATGGGCACCGGCCTGGGTCTCGCACTCGTCCGCCAAATCGCCCGCCGCCATGGCGGCGACGTCACCGTCGAAACGCGCGACGCCCGCGCGGCTTTCGTCCTGAGGTTGCCGCTCTAGCCCTGTTGCGGCCCCCGCGCCGGATGGCTACCGTGCACGCAATAACGATAAACACTCTTCAAGGGCGGAACTTCATGACATCGGAGAATACACGTCTCGCACTCGTCGCGGCGGCCGTAGCGCTCGTGCTCGCGATACCCATTCTCGGCCGCTCGTTTGGCGGTCAGCCCACGACGCTGACCGACGTGATGACGGGCAGCAAGCCCGTCGACGTCAGCAAGGCGCAAGCGACGGCCAAGCGCATCGGCAACGCGGTAAACAACCTCGACGGCGCGCGCGTCGTAGATGCCGACAGCGAACCGCAAAACTGGCTCGCCCACGGCCGCACTTACGGCGAACAGCGCTACTCGCCGCTCGACAAGATCAATGTGGACAACGTGAAGGATCTGGGCCTCGCCTGGACCTACGATACCGACACCATCCGCGGCCTCGAAGCTTCGCCGATCGTCGTCGACGGCGTGATGTTTGCCACCGGTTCGTGGAGCAAGGTCTACGCGCTCGACGCAAAGTCGGGTGAAGAACTTTGGACCTACGATCCCAAAGTCCCGGGCGAGACCGGTCGCAAGCCCTGCTGCGACGTCGTCAACCGCGGCGTGGCCGTGTGGAGAGGCCGCGTCTATGTCGGCACGCTCGACGGCAGGCTGGTCGCGCTCGACGCAAGGAACGGAAGGCCGATTTGGGAAGTTCAAACCGTGGACCGCAACAAGCCCTACACGGTCACCGGCGCGCCGCGCATCATCAAGGGTAAGGTCATCATCGGCAACGGCGGCGCGGAACTGGGCGTGCGCGGCTACATCACTGCTTACGACGTCGATACCGGCCGCCAGCTCTGGCGCTTTTACACCGTCCCCGGCGACCCGCGTGCACCGGTCGAGAACGAGCATCTGAAAGCAGCCCTTCCAACATGGAAGGCCGATCCCGGACCCGGGTGGAAATATTGGGAAGTCGGCGGCGGCGGCACGGTGTGGGACTCGATGGCCTACGATCCAGACCTCGACCTGCTCTACATCGGCACCGGTAACGGCAGTCCGTGGAGCCGCTTCCTGCGCTCGCCCGGCGGCGGCGACAATCTCTATCTCTCGTCGATCGTCGCGATCAAACCCGACACCGGCGAACTTGCCTGGCATTTCCAAACGACGCCGGGCGACACTTGGGATTACACCGCGACGCAACACATGATCTTGGCCGATCTCGAGATCGGCGGCGCGGTCCGCAAGGTCATCATGCAGGCGCCGAAGAACGGCTTCTTCTATGTGCTCGACCGTGCGACCGGTGAATTCATCTCGGCGAAGAACTACATCCCCGTCACCTGGGCCAAAGGCCTCGACGCGAAGGGCCGCCCCATCGAAGACCCGGCGACGAACTACAAGGATTCGCCCAAGGTCGTGCAGCCCTCGCCGCACGGCGGCCACAACTGGCAGCCGATGGCCTACAATCCGCAAACCAAGCTCGTCTACATTCCAGTACAGCTGACGCCGTTTCTGTTCCCGTTCGACAAGAAGCGCGAGGTCAAGCCGGGTGTCTGGAACACCGGCCTCGATCTGGCCGCGATCGCCTCGATCACAATGGCGGGTCTGGCGAAGGGCCAACCGCTTCCACCGGTTGAGGGTTATGCAGTTGCCTGGGACCCGATCAATCAGAAGGAGGTTTGGCGCGCGAAGCACGCGACGTTCTGGAACGGCGGCATGCTGACCACCGCCGGCAACCTCGTCTTCCAAGGTTCCGGCGACGGCATGTTCACCGCCTGGAAGGCCGACACGGGCGAAGAGCTTTGGAAGATCGACGCCAAGACCGGCATCATCGCCCCGCCCGTCACCTACCAAGTCGACGGCGACCAGTACGTCGTCGTGTTGGCAGGTTGGGGCGGCGCGCTGGTCGGCGGCTCACCCGAGCCCGCGAACGCGATCAACAAATATGGCAACGCAGGAAAAATCTTCGCGTTCAAAATCGGCGGCCAAAAGACAATCGAGGCAACGCCCATTCCGCAAACACCGCTCGTCGAACCGCCGGTCGAAGCCGCGAATGCGGCGACCGTCGCGAAGGGTGACCAGTTGTTCCACCGCTACTGCGCCGTCTGTCACGGCTTCTTCGCGATGAGCGCCGGCGTCGTACCCGACCTGCGCTATTCGACGCCGGAAACATTCGCCCGCTACAAGGAAATCGTTCTGGACGGCGAGCGCAAAGCAACCGGCATGGCCTCCTTCGCCGACCAGATCAACGAAGACGACGTGAAGGCGATCCACGCCTACATCCTCCACGGCGCCCACCAAGCCTACGACGCCCAGCAGAAGGCCGCGGCAACACCGCCAGCGCCGGCAACTCCTCCGCCGCAGTGAGTTTGCTCTGACGACGAATGATTTTCTGAACCTTGAAGCGCCGCCCAGTGGGCGGCGCTTCCGCTTGTTCCAAGGCGCCTTGACTACGAAAATAAAACATGTCACTACTATTTTAGTAGTGAGGTGATCTATGCCCAATTTCGTTTTCGCCTATCACGGCTCCACCAGACCCCAGAATCCCGCGCAGCACATGGCGAGGTGGAAGGCTTGGGTCACAGGTCTCGGCGACGCTTTGGTCAATCCGGGGGTCCCCGTTGGCAAATCAAAGACCGTGTCCGCCGACGGCGTGAGCGAGGGCGGCGGCTCTAGTCCACTATCCGGCTTTTCGATTGTGCAGGCCGAGAGCATGGATGCCGCGATCGCCCTAACGCGCGGATGTCCGCATCTCGACATCGGCACGATCGAGGTCGCGGAAGCGATGCAAATGCGGATGGGACCGGACTAGGCGCGTGGGGAACATTCCCGCCGCGTGATGGAGCACACACGAATGTCCGTTACAGATACTGCAATACAGCCAGCGTCGGCGCGCTCCTTCTGGCTTGGCTTCGCAGCCTATGTCCTGCCCAGCTTCCCGATCGCATACGTGTGGCACCTCGTGCTATTCGCGCCGATGTACCACGACCTTGCGATCTACCGCGCCGACGTCATCATTCCCCTAGGTTTGCTTTCGATGCTGATTCAAGGCGTCGTCTTTTCATGGCTCTACCCGCGCATGTTCGTCGATCGCAGCGCCGTGCTCGGGAACGGCCTGCGCTACGGCCTCGGCATGGCGTTGCTTTCCTGGTCGTTCACGACGCTTGCCGTCGCTGCAAAGCACGTCATGACCTCCGTGCCGACATATCTGGCGCTCGAGACCGCTTTCACACTGGTCCAGTTCGCGATCGCAGGCCCGCTGATCGCGCTCGCCTACAAAA
>CXWL01081445.1_pt1 | contig 18079 bp, 19 predicted proteins | sample 590931 | NCBI WGS metagenome assembly CXWL01 (sample SAMEA3498368, study PRJEB10139) | groundwater metagenome | biome: water well; material: biofilm material | place: Germany | collected 2015-04-27 | reverse complement strand
ATCGGGGTCCGTCCCCGGGGACGGACCCCGATTTTGTTGGCGGGAATTTTTTGAACGCTGGGTTTTATTTTAGCCAGCCACGGTGGCGGAAGTACAGGAACGGGGCGATCGCGGAGGTCAGCATCAGGCCGAGCGCCCATGGGTAGCCCCAGGCCCAGTCGAGCTCGGGGAACCAGCGCTTGAAGTTCATGCCGTAAATGCTCGCGATCAGGGTCGGCGGCAGGAAGGCGACCGACGCCACCGAGAAGATCTTGATGATCTTGTTCTGGTTAATGTTGATGAAGCCGACCGTGGCGTCCATCAGGAAGTTGATCTTGTCGAACAGGAATGAGGTGTGGCCGTCCAGCGATTCAATGTCGCGCAGGATCTGGCGCGCTTCTTCGAACTGGTCGGCGTTGAGCAGCCGCCCGCGCATCAGGAAGCTGACCGCGCGGCGCGTGTCCATCATGTTGCGGCGGATCCGGCCGTTCAAGTCTTCCTCGCGCGCGATCGCGTTCAGCGCGTCGGCCGCGTCCTGGTCGGTGAATTCCTTTTGCAGTACCCGGCGGCTGACTTCTTCCAGGTCCTGGTAGATGCCTTCGAGCGCGTCCGCCGAGTATTCGGCGTCGGTTGCGTACAGGTCGAGCAGTACGTCCATGTAGTCGGCGATCGAGCCAGGCCGCGAACGGGCGCGCATGCGCACCAGGCGGAATACCGGCAGGTCGTCGGTGTGCACCGAGAACAGCATCTTGCGCGCCAGGATGAACGCCACCGTGACCACGCGCGACGGGCCGTCGTCTTCTTCCAGCAGGAAGTCGGTACGCAGGTGCAGGTCGCCGTTTTCCGCTTCATAGTAGCGGGCCGACGCTTCGATGTCCTTGACCTCGTCCTCGCCAGGCAAAATCACGCCGTAGATCGCCTTGACCCACGCCCGCTCGTCGTCGGTCGGGTCGGTCAGGTCGACCCATACGGGCGCGACGTTTTCGAGATCCGAGCGGGTCTCGATGGGTACCTGGTTGAGGCGGCCATTCTGTAGGACAAATACGTTGATCATGCGCTTTTCTCGGCCGCGTTTCGCAAACAGCGCAAGTGTACCCGTTAGCCCCTGCCCAAGCCACCCCGAAACGAAAATTTTGACTCGCGGAAGCTGTTTTTTACCAATAAACGCTTAGGGCAGGTCCGCCGAGTTCATCCGGATCAAAATCGTGTTGGTGCGCCGCCCGAGATAGCGGGTGTCGCGGTGACGGTCGTAGTAGCGCGGGTTGGGCAGCATGACGGCGAGTCTGGCCGCCTGCGCGGTGCCGAGACCGGCGGCGCTGGTCTTGAAGTAGTAGCGTGCGGCCGCTTCGGCGCCGAACACGCCGCGCCCAAATTCAACAACGTTCAGGTAGATTTCGAGGATGCGTTCCTTGCTCATCACCGTCTCCAGCATGAACGCGATCACCATCTCCTGCCCCTTGCGCACGTAGCTGCGCGACCCGGACAGGAACAGGTTCTTGGCCAGTTGCTGGGTGATGGTCGATCCGCCGCCGACCACCTTGTGGCGGCGCGTGTTCTTCTCGTAGGCTTTCTGGAGCGCGGCCCAGTCGACGCCGTCATGCTCGTTGAAGTTGGCGTCTTCGGACGCGATCACCGCGCGTTTCAGGTTGTTCGAGATGCGCTCGTACGGCACCCATTGATGCCGCAGCTTCGCCTTCGGATTGGTCTGCTGCAGCGCCGACATCTGGGTGCGCATCATGCTGGTCGACGATGGATTGAACACGGTCCACCAGCAGATCATCAAAAAGAAGTACAGCTGGATGACCAGGACAATGATGAGCGGGCCGAAAATCAGCCATTTGATCCAGGGACGGCCGCCTTTAGCGCGCGCCTTGCCCCCTCTAGCTTTGGCCATACGTCGTTCTAGTTATAGTGATGCACGCAATTGCTCAAGGACTGCCGGCGTCTCGGGGCGCACCCCGCGCCACACCGTGAACGCTTCCGCAGCCTGCTCCACCAGCATGCCGAGGCCATCGCGCACATGGGCGCCGTGGCGGCTGGCAAACTGCATGAAGACGGTAGGCTGCTTTCCGTACATCATATCCAAAGCGAGTGTTTCTTGGCAAAAAGATTCTGCCGGTATCGGCGGAAGGTCGCCCGCCAGGCTGGCCGACGTGGCGTTGATGACAATATCGAACGGCTGGGTGATGTCGTCGAAGCCGCAGGCGCGCAGCAGCGGCGAAGCAAATTGCGCGACCAGCGCGTCCGCCGTGGCGCGCGTGCGGTTGGCGATGACCAGTTCGGCGGGCCCCTGCTCCAGCAGCGGCAGGATGACGCCGCGCGCGGCACCGCCTGCGCCGAGCAGCAGCAGCCGTTTTCCGGCGATAGCCAGGCCGGCGTTACGGGTGATGTCATTGACCAGTCCTGCACCGTCGGTGTTGTCGCCAACGATGCCGCCATCGACGAAGCTAAGCGTGTTCACGGCGCCAGCGGCGCGCGCGCGTTCAGTCAGGCTGGTGGCGATCGCCGCCGCATCGAGCTTGAATGGCACCGTGACGTTGGCGCCCTTGCAGCCTTGCGCCACCAGCGCGCGGACGGTGTCGGCAAAGCCGTCCAGCGGCGCCAGGCAGCGTTCATAGGTGAGGGTTTGCCCGGTCTGCGCCGCGAAGGCGGCGTGGATGTCCGGCGACTTGCTGTGCGCGATGGGGTTGCCGATGACGCAGTAACGGTCGGTCACTGTGCGCCTCCGCGCAGGTCGGCTTCCATGCGTTCTTCGCGCGTGAACTTGAAGCGCGTGATGATCACCCACAGGTCGTCCTTGTCGGACGAGAGCATGTTGGGCGGGAAGCGGCCGAACGGGGCGGCGCGCCGCACAATGGCCAGCGCCGCCTTGTCGAGGTCCGGGTTGCCCGAACTTTTTTCGATGCGCGCGCCGCCGTCCTTCTGGTAGATCGTCCCGTCCTGGAAGATCGGGATATAGATCACCAGCTCGCCGTACAGCTTGCGCCCGTTCACCTGCGGGAAGTTGAGCGTACCGATTTCCTCGACCCGGCGTTGCATGGTCTTGTAATACATCGCGTAGCCGACTTCACGGGTCGACGGCGTGATGAAGGTTTTGCGCGGGCGCTTGTTTTCGTCTTCGATGCGCTGCGTGATTTCGGCGGCGGCGCGGGCAATCGCCTTGCTACTTTCGACCAGGTCGGCGCCGGTGCGGTTCGGGTCCGGCTTGTCGCGCTCCGTGACCGGGGCGACGTTAAAGTTCGAGCTGCGCGCGCGCGTCAGCAGGTTCTGCTGCGCTTGTTCGAGTTCGGCGATGCGGCGCTGGGTAGCCTTGACGCTTTCGCCGGTTTCCATGCGGCGCAGGTCGGGCAGCGGCGACTTGGCGCGGCCTTCCGAGGCATTGCCGCCGCCGTCGAGGTTGGCCTGCGCGAGCGCCTGCGCCTTGGTTGGCGCCTTGTTGTGCTTGGCGTTGACGAGGATGACTTCGAGGCCGGGGTCGGTCGGCTCCATGCGGAACGCGTCCGGCGCAACGAAGCGTACGGCGAGCAAGGCTGCGTGGACCGCGACCGAAATCGCCATTGCGATTGTCAGTGTACTAAGTTGTTGAAAATACTTCACGCGGTGCTTCGCTGTTGAAACTGAGAATGGGCAATTCTAACCCGTGTGTGGTGCGCGGGCGCAAGTGATTTCCACCGCCGCCGTCGTTCCCGCGAAAGCGGGAACCGATGCTGATCGTGTGTTGCCACGGGCGTATGGGTTCCCGTCTGCCCCGAACGACGTTATGAAGCCTCCGGCTCGGGGTCGGTTGTGACGACGGCAACCGCGCCTTCCGCCTCAACCACTTCCTCAACTGCCGCTTCGCCGGTGTCCGGCCCTTCATCTTCCTCGAAATCGAGGTCGACTTCCGCCGGCGTCACCGCAGCCACTTCCAGCAGCCGCGCCTCAATCGACAGGTCAACCTCATCCCAACGCAGGATATCGAGCTTCACCTGCGCGCCGCGCGCCACCTGCGGCATGCCCGGCAAACGGATGATCAGCGGAATATCGACCAGCCGCAGCACCTCCTCCTTGAGCACTACCGCGTCCACCTGCCTGGCTTCTTCCTGCCCCAGCCAGCGCAGGCACCAGTAGCGCTCCATGTTCTGCTGATGGTCGTTGTACGCGGCATACGCTGCGTCAAACGCCGACACAATCGCGAACAGGTTGGCGTCGCGCGGCTTGAATGGCGCGACCAGCGGCGCCGTCACGCCATGCTCGGCGCACGCCAGGATCTGCCACTGGTTGACCAAATCGGTATAACGGCGCAGCGGCGAGGTGCTCCACGCGTACTGGTCGACACCCAGGCCCTGGTGGGGCGCCGCATGCGTCACCATCCGCACCTGCATCTTGGCCGCCCAGCCCGCGCCGGTGCCGCCGCCTTGCGAGCGGTAGATGCCCGGCACGCCGCTGTCGTGCAGCAGCTTGCCCCAGGTGCTGTTCGCAAAGATCATCAGTTCGGCGACGATCTTGTCGAGCGGCGCGCCGCGTTTGCGGCGAACCACCGACACGACATCGTCCTCGACATAGAAGTTGAAGTCGACGCGGTTGTTCTGCTCCGGCTTCAGGCCGAAGCCCTCGCGCTTCTTCATGCGGCCTTCTTCGAGCTGCAGCGCCCATTTCCACAGCAGCGCCAGATCGGCCTTGTGCGGGTATTCGCCTTCGCCGCTGGCCAGCGTCTCTTCGTTGACCAGGTCGTCGAGGTCGTTGTGGCGCAGGTTGCTCTTGATCGGCACCAGCTCGGCGCGCGTGACAGTCGACAGCACCGTCCAGTCGGCGGGGTTGAGCGTCGCATACAGCGACACCGCCGGGCAGTTCTTGCCCTCGGCGAGCGTGAAGGCGTTGACGATATCGTCCGGCAGCATGGTGATCTTATCGCCCGGCATATACACGGTCGACATGCGCGAACGCGCCATCTTGTCGATCGCGTCATCCGGCCGCACGCCCAGTCCAGGCGCGGCGATGTGGATACCGACCACCACCGAGCCGTCGTCCAGCGTGCGTACCGAAAAGGCGTCGTCGATCTCGGTCGTGGTGACGTCGTCGATCGAGAACGCCGCCACGTCAGCGACCGGCAGGCGGCCCGGCGCGGAAGGCACCGGCACTGCCGGGAAGCCGGCGCCGCGCGGGAAATTCTCGAACAGGAAGCGCGCCATGTGCAGGTCTTTCGGCGACGCGATGCCGCCCACCTGCAGCATCAGGCGCTGCGGCGTCGTGTGCAGTTCGTCCGACGCCGCTTCCAGCGCCTTGTATTCGATGGTGTTCTTGTCCGGCTTGAACAGTAGCTGGTTGACCATCGACTGCATCGCCTGCGGCAGCTTGCCCGCCTTGAGTTCGTCGACATACGCAGCCTGGATCACCAGCTGCTGCTTCTTCTTTTCGATGCCGGCCTGCGCAGCGCGCAGCGCCTGCTCGGGCGCGGCCTTGTAACGCCCGCGGCCCTTCTTGTAGAAGTAGATCGGCGAGCCATGCAACGCCAGGATCAGGCCCGCAGCTTCAACCGGCAGCGGTGCGTGACCGAAGTATTCGGCACCCAGCTCGGCGAAGCCGAATTCTTCCTGCCCCGCGACTTCCCATAAAAACTCAAGGTCGGCGTCTTGCGCAACGACCTTGGCCTGGTCCATCAGTTCTGTCGGGTCGGGCTTTTCGAACTGGAGCAGTACATCCTTGGCTTTGACCTTGGTGCGCTTGCCGCTGGCCAGTTCAACCTGATAGGCCTCGCCCGCATGGGACAGCACGGTGCCAGCCTTGAAATCGCCGGACTCTTCGAAGAATAAATTCATGATGCCTTTTATTTATAGTGTCTTGTTGGGCGCCAGCCCGGTTACCGGGGGAAGAAACACCTCGGTCACCAGCAGCGTTCCATTGCGGCGGCGGTACAGGCAGCGGCGCGCATAGTAAACAGGGTCGTCCATCCCACCCAGCACCGTGCGCGCGCGCTCCAGCAGTGGGTGGCCAGCGCGTATCCGCGCAAATTCAAGTTCGCCGCGCGTCACCAGCGGGTCGTAAAACAGGGTACTGCCAAGCGAGCGTTCGCCCAGCGCCGAGAATAGCGGCCAGTCGGTGGCGGTGCTGGACGCCGGCACGACCGTGTGGGCGAACACCACTGGCACGCCGTCGCAGCGCAGCAGCACTTCACGCTCCCACACCCTGCCCGGCCGCTGCATGCCGATCGCCCGGGCTTCATCGGCCAGGCACAGGCCCGAACTCTGGTGCAGGCGCTGGACCCGGAACGCTTTGCTGTGCGCGACCAGCCGCGCTGTCAGCGAGCCCTGCGTGGCCAGCCAGTCGCGCAGGGCAGCCGGCGCGGCGACGCCGTTGATGTGCCGGTGCCACCTGGCCCGGCGCAGCGAGCCGCTCCTCACCGGCCGGCTTCCGCCAGGCAGAAGTCCAGCACTTCGTCCACATACTGCTCAAATTCCGGAATCGCGTGGTCGCTTCCTGCAATCACGCGCTGCCGTGCGCCTGCGTAGCGCGCCACCATGTCGCGGTAATCCAGCACTTCATCGCCGGTGGCCGCGAGCAGGAAGTAGCGTTCCGGCCTTGTGATGCGCTCCACTTTCAGTTCGCTCAGTTCATCAATGTACTCCCGCTTGAACTCGAACGGCTTGTCGGAGTGGTATTCAGTGGTCACGCCGACATGCTTGTCGAGGTCCTTGAGCGGATCGACAGCGGGATTGAGCAGCGCAGCGCGGCAGCCGAGGCGTTCGGCCAGCCAGGTCGCGTAAAAACCGCCCAGCGAGGAGCCGATGACGGACAGCTGCTCCGCCGGATAGCGCTCAACCAGGGTGAGCACCAGCGCCATCGCCTCTTTCGGCGACGCCGGCAGTTGCGGGCAAATCAGTTGGTTGGCGCGGCCGCGTGCCTTCATCCGTTCGCCGACGACGCGCGCCTTGAATGAGCGAGGCGACGAGCGGAAGCCGTGCAAGTAGACGATCATGCCAGCGCTTCCAGCAGTTTCTGGTGGATGCCGCCGAAGCCGCCGTTGCTCATCACGAGAATGTGGTCGCCCGGCTGCGCAGCGTCGACGATGGCCTTGAGCAGGAAGTCGAGCTGGTCGAAGCTGTGCGCGATGCCGCCGAGCGGACGCAGCGCGTCGGCCAGGCTCCAGCCCAGCGCCTGCTGGCTGCCGAAGCCGAATACCAGGTCGGCGTCCTTCAGGCTGCCAGGCAGCGCATCTTTCATCGCGCCCAGCTTCATCGTGTTCGAGCGCGGCTCGAGCACCGCCAAAATGCGGCCGGTAGCGCCGAGCTTCTGGCGCAGGCCGCCAACCGTGGTGGCGATCGCGGTCGGGTGGTGGGCAAAATCGTCGTACACGGTGATGTTGTTGACGACGCCGCGCACTTCCATGCGGCGCTTGACGCTTTCAAAGCGCGCCAGCGATTCGGCGGCCTGGGCTGGCGGCACGCCGACATTGCGGGCGGCGGCAATCGCGGCCAGTGCATTGGATCGGTTGTGTCGACCAGTCAGGCCCCAGTGCACGGTGCCCACTACGTCACCATTAAACAGCACGTCGAAGCCGTCCGACGGGTGTTCAACCATCGTCCAGTTGACGCCGTCGGACAAGCCGAACGATTCCTTGTCGCTCCAGCAACCGCGCTTCATCACGCGGGCGATCGACGGTTCATCGCCATTGACGATCAGGCGGCCGACGCCGGGCACGGTGCGCACCAGGTGGTGGAACTGGGTCTCGATGGCGCCGATATCGGGGAAGATGTCGGCGTGATCGTATTCGAGGTTATTCAGTACCGCTGTCTTGGCATGGTAGTGCACGAACTTGCTGCGCTTGTCGAAGAAGGCGGTGTCGTACTCGTCCGCCTCAATGACGAAGAAGTCGGACGGGGTCGCCCCCTGCAGGCGCGCCGAAATGCCGAAGTTCATCGGTACGCCGCCGATCAGGAAGCCTGGCGAATAGCCGGCGTCTTCCAGAATCCAGGCCAGCATCGCCGAGGTGGTCGTCTTGCCATGGGTACCGGCCACGGCCAGTACCCACTTGTCGCGCAGGATATGTTCACCAATCCACTGCGGCCCGGATACATACGGCAGGCTCCTGTTCAGAATCTCTTCGATCAGCGGGTTTCCGCGCGAGACCACATTGCCAATGACGTACAGGTCGGGGTTCAGTTCGGTCTGCTCCGGCCCGAAGCCGGTAATCAGTTCGATACCTTGCGCTTCGAGCTGGGTGCTCATTGGCGGGTAGACGTTGGCGTCGCAACCGGTCACCTTGTGGCCCGCCTCTTTTGCCAAAACTGCAAGGCCACCCATGAAGGTGCCGCAAATACCGAGGATGTGAATATGCATGTGTGTAGTGGTGGCAAAAGTCGGAATACGCGATTTTACCCGACAAGGTGGCATTTTCCGTTCAAGAGTATGATCTCGTCATGATGCCTAACCAGAACGACGATCTCCAGCAGTTGCGCTCGCAAATTGCTGCCGTCGCTGCGCGCATGATTGCGCAGGACGGTGCCGACTATGCAACGGCCAAGCGCAAGGCCGCCACCCAGGTGCTCGGCGACGAGCGGCCCGCGGCCAATCTGATGCCCGACAACCTGCAGGTCGAGGAAGAAGTACGTCAGTACATCGCCCTGTTCCAGTCAGCCACCCAGCCCGCCCGCCTTCTCGAACTGCGCAAGGCCGCGCTGCAGGTCATGGAAGCCCTGTCCGAATTCTCGCCCTACCTGACCGGCACGGTGCTGAACGGTACCGCCGGGGAGCACGACGATATTCATTTACAATTGTTCGTTGAGAGTCCGAAGGACGTCGAAATCTTTTTGCTGAACCGCGACGTCAATATAGAGCTCTCGGAAACCCCGCACTTCAAAGGCGCCCGTTACGATCCGGTTGAGACCATCAGTTTCATGTGGCGGCGCGACGGCGTGCACGCGGAAGTGTATGACCTCAACGACCTGCGCGGCGCGCTCAAGCCGCGTGCGGACGGACGCTTGCAGCGCGCCGGCATCGAGACGGTGCGTGCACTAATAGAAGCATCACCCGATTTGACTGAAGAATAAATGATCAATAAGAAGAATTTGCTGGTGTACGGCATCATCGCTTCCACCTTTGCCGCCATGGGCGCCTATGTCGGCGTACAAAAAAAACAAGCTGACCCCATCACGACCACGATTGCGCCAACCGATGGCCGTCCGCACACGCCCGTCACTGCCCTGTTCGCCGAGTCGATGGACGACGCCAAGGGCCAGCGCCAGGCACTGGCACAATGGAAGGGTAAGGCGCTGGTGGTGAATTTCTGGGCCCCATGGTGCGCCCCCTGCGTCGAAGAAATGCCCGAGCTGGACCAGCTGGCCAAGGACAGCGCCAAGAAGAACATCAACATCATCGGCATTGGCATCGATTCGGCAGCGAACGTGGCCCAATTTGCCGAGAAATTCAAAATTTCCTATCCGCTGTATGTCTCCGGCTTGCGCGGCACTGAACTGGCGCGCGATTTCGGCAATGCCAGCGGTGGCTTGCCGTACACTGTATTGATCGGGCCTGACGGACAGGTCCGCAAGACCTATCTCGGCCGGCTTAAATTCGACGAACTGAAGGCAGACCTGGCCGCACTCGGCTCTTAAACGCACGACCGTACGATTTCGGGCGAGCAATTTTTTCACTTGCCAATGACCATCGTTGGCGGCAAAATGCCTGACTTTCGCGGAAAACGACCTTCAACCATGGCAAAAAAGCTTCTTCTGCTCAATGGTCCCAACCTGAACCTGCTGGGAACCCGAGAGCCTGAGGTGTACGGCGCCGCAACACTGGCCGACATCGAAAGCGCCGCGACAGCCCAGGCTGCCGCAGCGGGAGCGACGCTTTCCTGCTATCAAAGTAATCACGAAGGTGCGTTGATTGACCGGATTCACGCTGCAAAAACGGAAGGCGTGGAGACCATCGTCATCAACCCGGGCGGACTGACGCATACAAGTGTCGCCTTGCGCGACGCCCTGGCAGGCGTGGCGATTCCCTTTGTTGAGGTGCATATTTCCAATATTTACCAACGCGAAGAGTTTCGCCACCACTCTTTCTTGTCAGCAATCGCACAAGGAACAATCTGCGGGCTGGGCACGGACGGATATCGCCTTGCCATCGACTTCGCCCTTAAAAAACGTTAATCTTCGCTATCTTCACGCATTTGCGCGGACTGCCCCATCAGGCTGCACCGCATACTCTTAATTACACAATAATTCCAAGGGGTTTCACATGGATTTACGAAAACTCAAGACATTGATCGACCTCGTAGCCGAGTCGGACATCGCCGAACTCGAAGTGACCGAGGGCGAGAGCAAAGTTCGCATCGTCAAGTCGTCCGCAAACCCACAGAACCAGATGGTCATGATGCAGCCGCAGCAGATGCATCATCAGTACTCGGCCCCGATGCCGTCCAGCGCGCCGGTGGAAGCCGCCCCGATCGCCGTCGTTGAAACCGGCCACATCGTCAAGTCGCCAATGGTTGGTACCTTCTACCGTTCGTCCGCCCCAGGCGCGGCCGCGTTCGTCGAAGTCGGCTCCACCATCAAGGAAGGCGAAACGCTCTGCATCATCGAAGCGATGAAACTCCTGAACGAAATCGATGCCGACGTTTCCGGCACCGTGACCAAGATCCTGGTCGAAAATGGCCAGCCAGTCGAATTCGGCCAGCCATTGTTTGTGATCGGCTAAGGAAAGCGCATGCGGCACGCGCTGCCGCTGCCATCCTGGCGTTCCCATGTTGTTCCCGGCTTCGGCCGGCACTCACAGAAACACCGAACCTATGTTTGAAAAAATCCTTATCGCCAATCGTGGTGAAATCGCGCTACGCATCCAGCGCGCGTGCCGCGAGATGGGCATCAAGACGGTTGTCGTCCACTCCGAAGCTGACAAAGACGCAAAATACGTGAAGCTGGCGGACGAATCCGTCTGCATCGGCCCTGCGCAATCGACGCTGAGCTACCTGAACATGCCGGCGATTATCAGCGCGGCCGAAGTGACCGACGCCGAAGCGATCCATCCGGGCTACGGCTTCCTGTCCGAGAACGCCGATTTCGCCGAGCGCGTTGAAAAGTCCGGCTTCGTGTTTATCGGCCCGCGTTCCGACTCGATCCGCCTGATGGGCGACAAGGTCTCCGCCAAGCAGGCCATGATCCGCACCGGCGTACCATGCGTGCCTGGTTCGGAGGGCGCACTGTCGGACGACCCGAAGGAAATCATCCAGACCGCGCGCAAGGTCGGCTACCCGGTCATCATCAAGGCGGCTGGCGGCGGCGGCGGACGCGGCATGCGCGTCGTGCACACCGAAGCGGCCCTGCTGAACGCTGTTGCGATGACCAAGACCGAAGCGGGCACCGCCTTCGGCAATCCAGAAGTCTATATGGAGAAGTACCTGGAGAATCCTCGCCACATCGAGATCCAGATCCTCGCCGACGAATACAAGAACGCCGTCTGGCTGGGCGAGCGTGACTGCTCGATGCAGCGCCGCCACCAGAAGGTGATCGAGGAAGCACCTGCGCCGGGCATCCNNCCGGCGCCGGGCATCCCGCGCAAGCTGATCGAAAAGATCGGCGACCGCTGCGCCGAAGCGTGCCGCAAGATCGGCTACCGCGGCGCCGGCACCTTCGAGTTCTTGTATGAGAACGGCGAGTTCTACTTCATCGAAATGAACACCCGCGTCCAGGTCGAGCATCCGGTGACCGAGATGATCACCGGGATCGACATCGTCCAGGAACAGATCCGTATCGCTGCCGGCGAAAAGCTGCGCTTCAAGCAGCGCGACATCATGTTGTCGGGCCACGCGGTCGAGTGCCGTATCAATGCGGAAGATCCGTTCAAGTTCACGCCGTCCCCAGGCCGCATCAATGCATGGCATCCGCCCGGCGGTCCTGGCATCCGGGTCGACTCGCACTCGTACGCCGGCTACTACGTACCGCCTCACTACGACTCGATGATCGGCAAGGTCATCGCTTACGGCGCCACGCGTGACCAGGCGATCCGCCGCATGCAGATCGCGCTGTCGGAGATGGTGGTTGAGGGTATCCTCACGAATATCCCGCTGCACCGCGAACTGATGGTCGATGCCCGCTTTATCGAAGGCGGCACCAACATCCATTACCTGGAGCAGAAACTGGCCAACAAGCCGGACCTGCCGAAGGCGGCCAGCATCGCCACCAAATCGGAAGTCAAGGCAGAAGTATGAGCTGGACCGAAGTCGTCATCGAGATCGCCCGCGCACACGCGGAGGCGTTGTCCGACGCCCTGATGGAAGCCGGTGCGCTGTCGGTCTCGGTAGAAGACGCTGACGAAGGCACCGACCAGGAAAAGCCGCTGTTTGGCGAACCTGGCATGGAGCCAACCGAAGCGGCGTGGGAACACAGCCGCGTAGTTGCGCTGACCGACGTCGACGCCGACCAGGCAGCCATCGTCGCGGAAGCCGCAGCGGCAATCAAGCTTGCCAAGGTTCCGCCGTTTACCACCCGCGCGGTGGCGGACGAGGACTGGGTGCGGCTGACGCAGTCGCAGTTTGCGCCTATCCACATTGGCAAGAACATCTGGGTTGTGCCGAGCTGGCACGAAGCGCCGGATCCGGACGGTCTGATCCTCGAACTGGACCCTGGCCTTGCATTCGGCACCGGCAGCCATCCAACCACCCGCCTGTGCATGGAATGGCTGGAAGCGCACCCCGCTCCCGGCAAAAGCGTGCTCGATTACGGCTGCGGTTCGGGCATCCTGGCGATGGTCGCCAAAAAGATGGGCGCGGGCGACGTAGCCGGCGTCGACATCGATCCGCAAGCGATCGAATCGGCCAAAGCCAACGCAGAACGTAACAACTGCGAGATTGCCTACTACCTGCCGGACCAGCTGGCCACAGCCAGCCCTGTACATGCGACCGGCCGGTTCGACACCGTCGTCGCGAACATTTTGTCGAGCCCATTGAAGCTGATGGCACCAATGCTGGCTGGCCGCGTCGCGCCGGGCGGTGCGCTGATTTTGTCGGGCGTGCTCGCGCGCCAGGCCGAAGAAGTGGCTGAAGCCTACGCACCTTTCATCAAGTTGGGCGTCTGGGCCGAACAGGACGGCTGGGTCGCCCTGCACGGACGGATGGGAAGCGACACCGTAGCGCCGGCACGTTCAGCTGGCGAGTAACGGTATGGCGCTCGCCACCCGCTGCCCCCACTGCCACACGACCTTCCGGGTCGCTGCGGACCAGCTCAAGCTGCGTGGGGGTATCGTGCGTTGCGGCTCCTGCAACGAAGTATTCGACGGTAATGCCATGCTGGTCAACCTGGACGCGCCTGCGCCAGAACCAGCACCGGCGGCCGTCGAACCTGTATCAACGCCTCCTGTAGAAGTTCCTGTCGAAGAGCAGGCTCCCGTCGAAGCTGAGGCGGCTCCCGAAGCCGAGACCCCGGCCGACGAAGAAGCGATGACGCCCGAGCCGTCACCGGCTGAAGGCGTCGAGCAGTTCTACACCCTCGATTTCGATACCGCGATCGATCCCGCCTCGCTGCCGCAACCGGCGGAAACCGAACACACAAACGAGCCGGAAGCGGAAGCGGAACCCGGTCCGGAGTTCGAACCAGAAGCTGAACCGGAAGCTGAGACGGAGCCAGAGGCTGAGGCTGAGCCTGAAACTGAGATCGAGCCTGAGACTGCCCCTGAACCTGAACCTGAACCTGAGTTAGAGCCGGCTCCGGAACCTCTGCCGGAGCCGGAGTTCGAGCCGGAAGCGCTTTCAGAACCTCCGCCTGAAGCTGAGATTCGTTTGCGCCCTGCGCATCTGGCTGCTGAAGACGAGCATGGTGAACTGGTCCCGGACGAAGAACTCGTCGCCACCGCTTTGCCGGACGACACCACGGGTCCTGATCCGGCCGTGCTGCTGATGCGGGAATCCTCGCCGGCAGAGCCGCATGACGCTTTCGAAGCCGAAGCGCCAGCGCTCCCCCGTCCTGCTCCGCGCAAGGGGCGCAAACCACGGCCACCAGCTCCGCGCCCGGCGCCAGTGGTGGAACCGATCGAACCGGAACACGACGAACCCGAGTTCGTGCTCCGTGGCCGGATGCTGGAAAAGGCTAGCCGCACCCGCCGCATGGCGATGGGCATAGGCTCCGCGGTCCTGGTGCTCGCGCTGCTGATCCAGGCGATGACGACCTTCCGCAATTCGCTCGCCGCCCAGTTTCCGCAGCTAAAACCGGTGCTGGTCGCCACCTGTGCCGTATTCGGCTGCAAGGTCCAACTGCCCGCGCAGATCGACGAGCTGGCGATCGAGACGGGTGAGCTGGAGACCGTGTCCGGCGATACCTACCTGCTGACGACATCACTGCACAACCAGGGCCGCCTGATACAAGCCTGGCCGAGTATCGAGCTGGCCCTGACCGACGCCGACAACAAGACCGTGCTGCGCCGCGTCTTTGCACCAGCCGAATACCTGCCGAAGGACGCCGCGCCGGCGAAAGGCTTCGCTGCGCGCAGCGAGCAGCCGGTGCGGCTCTATTTTGAACTCAGCCAGGTCAAAGCATCTGGCTATCGCATTGCCGTTTTCTACCCATAAGGCTTCATCCATGTCCAAGACCTCGCTGATCTGCGGCTCCCTCGCGTTCGACAAAATCATGCAATACCACGGCCGATTCGGTGAAACGCTGCTGGCCGACCAGCTGCACAAGGTCAACGTATCGTTCCTGGTCCCGACCCTGCGCACCGAATACGGCGGCTGCTCGGCCAACGTCGCGTACAACCTCAAGATGCTGGGCGGCGACCCGCTGATCATGGCCACCATCGGCCAGGACGGCGGCGACTACCTCGACCGACTCGGCAAGCTTGGCATCGAAACGCGCGCGATCCGCACCATCGGGCACGCCTACACGGCGCAGTGCTTTGTCACCGCGGACCTCGACAACAACCAGATCAACGCCTTCCACCCGGGGGCGATGCAGTTCTCGCACGAGAACAACGTCGCCGACGTCGGCGCGGTGCGCGTCGCGATCATCGCGCCGGACGGCCGTGACGGCATGCTCAAGCACGCCCATGACTGCGCGCGCCTCAATGTGCCCTTCATGTTCGACCCGGGCCAGCAGCTGCCGATGTTCAGCGGTGAAGAGCTGATCCAGTTCATCAACGAAGCGAGCTACGTCGCTGCCAACGACTACGAATTCGAGATGCTGATGGACCGCACCGGCCTGACGTTGCCGCAGATCGCCGGGCGCCTCGATGCGCTGATCGTGACGCGCGGTGAAAAAGGTTCGGAGATCTACGCCAATGGCGAGCGCCACGAGATCCCATGCGTGCCTGCGGCTGCGGTCGTCGACCCGACCGGCTGCGGCGACGCGTTCCGCGCTGGCCTGCTGCACGGCATCACCAACGGCTATGACTGGCCGACGACCGGCCGTCTGGCGAGCCTGCTGGGCGCGATCAAAATCGCGCATCAGGGCGGGCAGAACCACGCGTTCACCGCCGACGAGATTGCCAACCGGTTTGAAGCGGCGTTTGGCTACAGGTACTAAGCACACCTTATTCCGTAGCGCGGACAAGCGCGAAGCGCGCCTCCGCGTGCCCGCGCCGCGTTGACCCATGCAACTAAATTCGCTTGTGAAACGCGATTGAGGGACCACAAGCGAGCCCATCATTGGCGCCCGCTCCCACGGATGAGCGTCCTAGACTGAGGTACACCCAGTCCAGGAGGCCGTCATGAACACATCGCACCTCACCCCCAGCCTGCTCGCTCTCGGCCTCACCTGCCTCCTCACGGCATGCGGCGGCGGATCGGACAAGCCGCCACCGCCGAGGCCGTCACACCCCACGTATGAAGTCATCCGGCTGAACCCACGCGGCGAAACCTACGGCGTGATCAATGCTCACGGCATCAATGCCAGCGGGATGGTCGCCGGCCATAATTTTTCCGACGTGGGCAGCCGTGCCTTCCTCTACGATGGCAGGCGGGTGTTTGAGATCGGCACATTTGGCGGCGCGAACTCACAGGCAAACGGCATCAACCGCTGTGGCCACGTGACCGGATGGGCCGAGCCTGCGGTCGGGCTAGCGCAGGCCTTCCTCTACGACGGCACCCTGCGCAACCTCGGATCGTTGGGAGGTGAATCGGTCGGCTATGCCATCAGCGATTGCGACGTCGTTGTTGGTTGGTCAGCGGTTGCCGGAGCGGGCGTGCATGCGTTCGTCCATGACGGTCTCATACGGGACATCGGCAGCTTTGGGGGCAACAGCTTTGCCCTGTCGATCAACTCCCGTGGCGTTGTCGCCGGCTACTCTTTCTTCACCAACAGCGAATCAATGCGCGGCTTCATCTTCGACAGCAAGTCGGGTACCGGCCTCCAGGATCTGGGGACGCTGGGAGGAACCCGCTCGCTGGCCAAGGTAATCAACGGCGCCGGACAGGTTGCCGGCTGGTCCCTCAATTCAGACGGCGCACTACGCGCATTCCGGTACAGCGCGGGCGTGATGCAGGACCTCGGCACGCTGGACGGCACGGGCAGCTCGGAAGCCATGGACATGAACGAAGCGGGCATGGTGGTCGGTGACTCAACCCCGGAACAAGGCATACAGCACGGGTTCATTCATGATGGGACCACGATGCGTGACCTCGGCACGCTGGGCGGCCTGTTCTCGGCAGCGGTGGCGGTGAACGTCCATGGCCAGGTCGTGGGAACCTCGCACAATGGCACAGATCCTGCGGAGCGCGGCTTTTCGTGGACGGCGGCGGACGGCATGGTGGACCTGAATACCAGGCTGCATGCCCCGCCGCGCGGGCTCCACATCATGCGCGCCCTGGCGGTGTCGGACAACGGGTCGATTGCCGCCCTGAGTAACGAGGGACTAGTGCTGCTGAAAGTTCGCCGCCACTGAGAGCGGGAGTGCGCTGCTGCCTAAGCCGGTGGCAGCAGTGCGCGGGTGACAGAATCCACCGTCAGCTTATCCGCCTTCACCTCGACCAGCTTGCGTTTGCTGGTGTGCCCATGGGTGATGGTTACGGCGCCACGCGGTACGGACAGCGTCTCGGCCAGGTAGCGCACCAGCGCATCATTCGCCTTGCCTTCAATTGGCTGCGCCTGCAGCTTGACCTTGAGGGCATCGTCCAATACCCCGATCACTTCGGTCTTTTTGGCGTTCGGGGTGATCTGCACCGCCAGCCGTACGCCCACAGGGAGCGCGGAGCACCAGGCACGGCTCACCGGAATCCGAATACCATGCCCAGCAAGACCTGGGCGATCTGCAGCAGTATCAGTGCCACCAGCAGCGACAGGTCAAGCCCGCCCACCAGCGGCACCACACGGCGCAGTGGGCGCAGCAGCGGGTCGTTCAGGGCGCGTACGAAGGGCGCCAGGGGTGCTTGCGGGTTCACCCAGCTGAAAATCGCCTCGATGATCAGCAGTGCGATGAAACCGTAGATGATCCACGTAAGAAAGCGGTACAGGGCGAGCAGGAACATCGCTTCGCCCGAAGCGCCGGTGAGCAGGACCACCGAGGTCGCCAGCAGCACGACGAGGAAGGCGCCGATCAGGCTGGCCCAGTCGTAGCCGCCGAGGCCGGGCACGATGCGGCGCAACGGACGCACCAGCCAGTCCGTGAGCGTAAAGGTGAATTGCGCCACCGAAGCGGGCGGACGCACGCGGATCGCCTGCATCCAGAAACGCAGCAACAGGATGCCGCCCAGGATGGTGGCGGCAGCATCGACGATCAACTTGAGAATTACGAGCACGAGGACTCCTTGAAAATATGTAGGCCGCGCTGGCGCGTGGCCACGTGAACCTATTCCTGGCGCACAAAAAAAAACCGCTGTGTGAAACGTGTCACACAGCGGTATTTTGCCTTATCCAGGCACAGCTGGCTATTACGGACGGCTGCTGGTCGGGAAAGGCCATGCTGCTGCTGGAGCCAGAACCGTTTTAGCCGCTGCAGCCGGTGCTGCTGGCGCCGGTGCTGCTGCTTTCTCAGGAGCTGCTGGCTTTGCCGCTGGAGCTGCTGGCTTGGCTGCTGGCTTGGCTGCTGGTGCTGCTGGCTTAGCTGCTGCTTTCGCTGCTGGCTTGGCTGCTGGCTTAGCTGCTGCTTTCGCGGCTGGCTTGGCTGCTGGCTTAGCTGCTGCTTTCGCCGCTGGCTTTGCGGC
>CXWL01100330.1_pt1 | contig 18086 bp, 14 predicted proteins | sample 590931 | NCBI WGS metagenome assembly CXWL01 (sample SAMEA3498368, study PRJEB10139) | groundwater metagenome | biome: water well; material: biofilm material | place: Germany | collected 2015-04-27 | reverse complement strand
GATGACGCCGGCGTTGCTGATCTGGTAGTAGCCGTCGGCACTGGTATTGGTGCCGCTGGCGGTAAAGCGGTAGCCGGTGACGGCTATATCATCAGTCGCAATTACCGTACCAATGACATCCCCCATTGCACGATTCTCCGCGTAGCTAAATGTTTGGGGTGAAATAGTTGGCGCAGCGTCATTATCGTTAATAGTACCTACACCCGCGCTATCTGCAATAACAGTACCTACAGATGGATTGGACAAATTAACATTAAAAGTTTCTACTCCTTCGGCTAACCCATCATTAATAATGTTTAAAGTAATTGTTTGTGACAATACCCCAGAAGCAAAACTCAGGGTTCCAGACAGCGCGTTAATGCCTGCTGCATAGTCCGTAGCAGTTGCAGTATTAGCGGTTGTATTGTAATCAACAGTTACAGTGCCGGCTGCGGGATTAGACAAAGTAACTGTAAAGGTGATAGTTCCTGCTGCTTCATTGACCGTTACATCATCAATTGCGAATTGAGGTGTGCCATCATTATCTAAAATGGTTGCTGTTGCAGTGGCTGCAACAGCAGTTGCTCCGCTGACCGGGGTAGCGGTTAGGCTAAAAGTTTCATTGGCTTCAGAAGTGGCGTCTTCAGTTGTAGGAATACGTAGCTGTATAGAACTGGCACCTGCAGGTATCGTAACATTACCTATTACTGGCATCCATGCATTTATTGCGCTACTGTAAAATTCTAATGCAGTCGGCAGGCTAGTGTCTGTGCCTATCGTTGCCGACCCTGATGCCAAACTAGGAGTAAATACAACAGGGCTAGTGCTTGTATTAGAAAGTGAAACAGTAAAGACTGCGATTCCGCCTTCTACAAGAGGCGCAGAAGCTATCACTGATAAACTTGGCGTATCATCATCAGTGCCCCCATCAGGGCCGTTTGTACCGTTATCTACAATCGTACCCACACCAACCCCGTCACCTATCGTGCCGTTCACAGGTGAAACAAGATTTACATTGAAGGTCTCAGCCCCCTCATAAACTGGAGTAGCTATATCGTTAATGATTGGTATAGTAATAGTTTGACTGGTTTGACCAGGTGCAAAAGTAACAATACCTGCAGTACTGGTGTAATCGCTACCTGAAAATGCAGTACCGTTACTAGTGTTGAAACCTACGGTCACAGTGGAAGTGGTAGACGCATCTAGCATTACCGTAAACGTAACAATGCCAGCCCCTTCGTTAACAGTAACATCGTTAATTGAAATCACCGGGTCATAAACTGGGGTGACCGTAATACCAGCATTAGCTGGACTAGAAATAGCACCATCATTATCTGTCACAGTAAATGGAATATTGACTGTGCCATTAAAATTAGGCGCTGGGTTAAAGATTAAACCTGCCGCTTGTGCTGGCGTGAGTGGCGTGCCTGCAACCACAGGAGTTGTGCCGTCAGCTAAGGTGAGTACACCTTGGCTGGCAGGCGGCAAGCCGGTGACCATGACACTGGCTATCGTGCCGTCTAAGTCTGTTCCAGTGAGACTGACTGGTATTGGCGTGTCTTCGTCACCAGTGGCTGGTGTTACAACTGCAACTGGTGCATCGTTCTGAGCGGTGACACTAAGTGTCAGTGTGCCTGGAGTGCTGGTGGTGCCATCGGTCACTGTATAAGTCGCCACTGGCACCGGGCCGTTGTAATTCAGCACTGGCGTGAAGGTGAACGCACCGTTAGGGGCAATGCTAATAGTGCCTACACCTGCAATAGTGGCAGTACTGCCAGGTAAAAATGACTCTGGAGTGCCGTCATTATTGATGTCTACCGTAAAGCCACTGACCGTCAGTGGATCACCGTCTGGATCGGTGTCGTTAGTGAGTACATTGCCACTGATCGGCGTGTCTTCCGGCGTGCTGACTGTCTCTGATACTACCACTGGGGCATCATTAGTACCATTAACAGTAATCGTCAGTGTAGAAGTACTCGTTCCGCCTTTACCATCTGATACAAGGTAAGGTATGACCAGCACTTGCGGAACGCCTGCAGCCAAATTGTTGTAAGCAGGGTTACTGTAGTCAAAGGTAAAACTGCCATCAGGATTGAGAACCAAACCTGCTGGTAGCACCCCAGCTGCGCTGTAAGTTAAAGCATCACCATCGGCATCAGTAGCGATTAAATTGTTAGAAACAACTCCTGTACCTTCAGCTCCAGCAATGGCAAGAGGTGTAGCTACCGGCAGTGTATTGGCAGGTGTCCCTGTTCCCGTGCCTGAATTTTCTTGACTTGCTATAAAAGAAAAATTATTGTCATCGTTACCAAGCGGTTCTATGGTGAGCTTTCCACCAAGGCCATACTCATAAGCAAATCTGAAGTTATTGAGAACATCGTTAATTCTAAGCAAATCAACAAAGCCGAAGCCGTAACTGTTAGATTGCCCTCCCGAACCTGCGGCTGTTTCTTCAAGAACTTCATTGATATCTTTACCGCCTTCAATCGCCTTAATGACAGTATCAATGGTAGCAAGGTTTATCGCACTATCCAAAGCGCTGGGAACGATTGCCTCCGAGAGTTCTTCTGTGAAGGCAACCAGCTGTTCAGCACTAATATGAATGACACGCCCGTTGGTAAGCTCCAGGTCAACATCTACACCACGCGCAGTCTGAATAGTATCGCCAGTCTGTACCTGGTCACCCAAATGAAGCTCACGCTTTGCACCATTATCTGAAAGCACATACGCTACGCCTGTCATTGCTACTACTTTGCCGATTAATGCCATGATCGTGTCCTAATTTTAATATTGAATACTGCGTTTAAACCCTTTTTCTACAGTCGCATTAAATACCCTTTTTTTACACAAATATATTGTACTGATGGCCAATACAATAAAGCCTGACGATTCCCCTGAAATACCATACAAAAACCATCTTTATTGTTGGATGCTGCCACTCTTTTAAAGATGATAATTATTGAAGTTTCAAGTATTAATAATTGCCATTTTAAATTTTTCACCACCTAGTAATAAAAAGTCTTGGAGCACGAGTTATTTCAGGGTTCAAAAATAAATTAACTCTTTCAAAGCAAATCAATAGCGTGATTTCATTAATCTTGCTAATATTTTTTTGCTTCACAGGTATTTATGCAGCGGGCTATGACTTTAACAAACTAAGTAATCTTGCCAAACAAAGATATGGTGAAGAAGCCTATCAAAGCTTTGTAGAACTTCAACAGTTGATTGCACACCTGAAAACAGCTTCTGAAGCTGAAAAACTTAAGCAGATTAACGATTTCTTTAACCGAAAAATCAGATTTGCTGACGATATTGATCTGTGGGGGCTAACGGATTATTGGGCTACGCCATTAGAATCTATAGGTCTGCAAGCTGGAGATTGCGAAGACTATACAATCGCCAAGTATATCTTTCTTAAAATACTCAACATCCCAAATGATCGACTGAGGCTCACCTATGTTAGAGCAGAAATTTCAAATCAAGATCATACTGTTGTGAGAGCGCATATGGTGCTCAGCTACTATTTAACACCTCAATCTGAACCACTGATTTTAGATAGTTTAGTCCCTGAAATTATGCCATCATCCAACAGAAAAGATTTGACCCCAATTTTTAGTTTTAACGATAAAGGTTTATGGGTAGGTTCTAGTAGCAAGCCAAAAGGTGATGCACCCTCTCATCTATCTAGATGGCGTGATGCGTTGTCTCGTATTCAAGCAGATGGAATAGAATAATTGAAAGCAAGGAATTGATATGTCACTGATTAAACAACTTTGGTTAGCGATCGTGTTTATACTCACTTTAGCGTCTGGCGGCAGCTTTATTTTAAGTACGCTATCAAGTAAACATTATTTAGAACAACAATTACAAATGAAGAATATTGATAATGTGACATCGCTCGCGCTGTCAATGTCACAGATGCAAAAAGATCCCACTACCCTGGATTTACTGTTATCAGCGCAGTTTGATTCTGGCCATTATCGATATATAGGGTTATTTGACCCTAATGGTAAATTGATAAGTGAGCGTGTCAATGCTAACACCAGAACCAAAGCGCCCGCATGGTTTGTCAGGCTCATTCCAATTAAGGTTCAGGCTGGTGTTGCAGATATTCAAAACGGCTGGTCACAATATGGATCACTGACATTAGAAAGTGACACAAATTTTGCATACGATAAACTTTGGAATGCAACTTTACTCATTGCGCTATGGGCATTACTGATTGGTTTACTTGCTTGCTATGCAGGCGTAAAAATTCTACAAAAAATTCTTAGCCCGCTTAATGATGTTGTCAACCAGGCAAAGGCCATAGGTGAGAATCGGTTTGTTACGATTGATGAGCCTAAAACAAGTGAATTCAGGGCGGTTGTGAGTGCGATGAATAGTCTTTCAAATCGCATTAAAAAGACCGTAGTCGAAGAATCAGCTCGATTAGAACTATTGCGCTTTCAGGCTAATTTTGATCATATTACCGGGTTAATGAACCATGATTACTTTATTAACAAAGTTGATGCAAACATTAGCCATGAAGAAACTTTTAATGCGGGTGTTTTAATCGTATCAAGATTATCCAATCTGACCGCAATTGATCAGGCACTGGGTTATCAGGAAACCAATGCGCTACTTAGAAGAATCGGCAATGCCTTAGAAAACGAATGTAAAAACCATCCATCACTATTCGCTGGTCGACTTAGTGGAACAGATTTTGCCGTGTTCTCAAATCAACCGATTGACGGTTATACGCTTAGTAGTCAAATAAAAAATTTGCTGGAAAAAGTGAGCAGTACGGAACAAGCGCTAGTAAATGGTAATTTCTTAACCGTATCTACTCAAGTAACAAAATCAGATATAGCCGAAAAATTAATCAATTTAGCTGATAGCGTCCTCGATGAAATAAGCACAAGCAATAGCAACATCCTGCATGTAATTAACCATAGTGATGTCGCTAAATATCAAAATGATGATCAAGATGAATGGCAGCGTTTACTCATTTCTGCACTAGATAGTAAAAGAATTAAACTTGAGCATTATCCGGTCATCAATCAAAAAGGTGAGTTAATTCATAATGAAAGTCCAGTTAGGCTTCAGTTGGCACCTGATGGAAAATGGCTCTGTGCGGGCGAATTTATCACATGGGCAACTCAACTTAACTTGATAAATCGTGTCGATGAACTAGTATTAGAAACAGCCATAGATTTACTTGCCAAAGGTGCTGAGCCTATCGGCCTCAATATTTCTGCAAGTGCCATTTGCAATCCAACTTTTATTGAAAAAACAATCAAACTTATTAAACAGAATATAAATTTTGCTAACCGTTTGTATTTTGAAATTCCAGAGCAAGGCGCGTTTGACCACTTAATAGAATTCCGAAATTTCTGCCACCAACTTAAGGAGCTAGGTTGCAAAATTGGTATTGAACACGTCGGCTCGCGCATTTCGCGCTTAGGTGAGTTGCATGATATTGGTTTGGACTATATTAAAATCGACGTTTCAGTGATTCGAGATATTGATTCTAATGAAGCCAATAAAACGCTCTTGAGGGGTTTATGTATGATTGCTCACTCAATCGGTGTGCTAGCAATCGCTGAAGGCGTGCAAACAAATAATGAATTAGAGTCACTAAAACAAATAGGTGTTGACGGTATGACTGGGCCTGGTATTAAAGTCTAGCAAAGCTTCGACTGGCTCAGCTACCGGCTGGGGCATGACGGAAAGCGTGAGGATTAAATTAGCGCTTGAAATTACTGTTAAGCATCAACGCTAATTGCAGCCTGTCTTTGGCCCCCAAGCGTTCAAATGTGTTAGCCAAATGTGCTTTCACAGTACGTTCTGTAATACTAAGAATCCTGGCAATCTCTTTATTACTTAGCCCTTTTGCAGCCTCAACTGCCACTTCTTTTTCACGCTTAGTTAGCTTAGCCAGCAAGCCATCCACGTACTCGGGCTGATTGCCTATTAATTTGGTAGAAACCTCTATGAGGCGCTGGAGAATATCCTGTCCCAGCCATAAACCACCGTGACTAATCACCGCTTTAATCTCTTTAAGTACATCTGGCGCGGTATACGCGTGGCAATACCCCATCGCTCCCAAGCTCAGGGCATGAATAGATTCTGCCTGATTGGGTATGTTGGCTAAAACAACAATTTTTGCGTCTTTATAATTTCTTGCTATGGATGCAATTGTATTCGTCATCCACTGCTGCCTGTCTTCATTCATATGGAGCCAAAAAATAGTGGCTTCCATTGTATTGACCACAGATTCTGCATTAACGACAACCTCTGGAACGGACGCGGCTACTGTAGATTTTGGAAAAGCTTCAGACCAGCTATTTAACAGGGTTGGCAATGTGCTAATGAAAATATCCTGCATTATCTCTCACTAAACGCATATGATTTTGCTTTTAATACAGGCTTAAGCAAGTATGAAAGTACGGTTTTCTTCCCTGTCATGATGTCTACTTGAGCCACCATGCCAGGAATAATGGGTAAACCTTTGCCCAAACTCGATTTTAACGTTCGAACTCTAACAACATAGTAGGCATTGCCTTTTTCATCCACAATTGAGTCAGCCGAAATGTTTTCCACAACAGCGTCTAATGTACCGTAAATACTATAATCATAAGCCGTTAACTTCACGATTGCAGGCTGCTTCAAACTTATAAATGCAATGTCTTTGATTTGTATTTTGGTTTCTAGAACAAGTGCATCATCAGTAGGCACTACCTCCAACACTTCTTTACCTGGTTGAATGACACCACCTACTGTATTAAAAAATAGCCGACTCACCTTACCATTGACTGGCGATTTCAAGGTGGCTTGTTTTACTTTATCGCCAAGTGCCACACTGGTTTCAGTAACACTATTTAATTTTGCAGTAATATCATTCAACTCTGTACGTACTTTACTTTTAAAAGTTTGTTCTACTTCGGTTACTTTGCGTCGCGCCTCGCCGATTGAGGATTGAATTCGGCTTATTTGAGCACGCGCTTGATCAATATCCCCTTTTGCCTTGGTAGATTCTCTTTCTAATTTAAGTATATCGATCTCAGATACCGCACCACTCGCTAATAATGGCTTATTGGCTTGCAACTCTTTTGTGGCAGATTCATAATTTTTTTCTGCGATTTCTTTACGAAACTGAACCTCGATTAGTTCTTTTTCTCTTTGCACCATCTGATCCTGCGCAATACTTATCGCCGACTGCAATTCCGCTTTGCTGGAAATATACAGCGCATACTCCTGATCATAAGTTTGTAGTGCCTCTTTTTGCACCTCTTTTGGCGGATTAAATGCAGCGCCATCAGCTAAGGCCTTGAGTCTTGATTGTTTTGCTAAAAGTGCTAAATACTGTGTCTGATTTTCTCTCAATGAAGAAGCGGCTCTTGTTTCATCAATGCGGATCAGTGGAGTGCCTACCACTACCGTTTGCCCTTCGGTGACTAAAATTTGAGAAACTATACCGCCATCTAAAGATTGAATGATTTGTACCTGCTTAGACGGAATCACACGGCCCTCGCCTCTCGTGACCTCATCAACTTCTGCAAACCATGCCCAAACCAGCAAAACAAGCAAAGTTGAAGCAATGCAATACAGTAAAAACTTAGCTTTTAGAGGCGTCTGTTCTAAAATTGCCAAGTCAGCTTCTTCGTCCCAATGTAAATCTTCTTTTGTTTCTGTTGGCACCCATCGATCTAGCAAATGATAGATCGGCTTGGTAAGCCATGCTTGGCTTTTAAAAAAATGATTAATAGTACCCAGTTTTTTAAATAATGCTTCACTCATAGCGCTTTACCTACCTTGCCGCTGCGTAATGCTTCAGTGACCTGATCTTTGGGGCCGTCAGCAACAACCCGACCAGAATCTATGACAATAATTCGATCAACCAAATCATAAAGTGAAGAACGGTGTGAAATTAACACGAGTGTTTTATTTTTGGTTGTTTCAATCAAGCGTCGCTTAATGGCATCTTCACCCGAATGATCCATTGCGCTCGTAGGTTCATCCAGCAAAAGTATTGCCGGGTTGTTAATCAACGCTCTTGCAATACCAACGCCCTGCCTTTGGCCGCCAGACAGCGTCTCACCACGCTCACCAATTAACATATCAAAGCCTTTAGGGTGTGCGTTTACAAATTCATCAATGCCGCCAACATGCGCTGCTGCCAACACTGCAGTAGCATCTACATGCTGGGCAGAAATTGTTAAATTCTCTCTCATTGTTCCATAAAACAAATGCGTATCTTGTTGCACGTAACCTATACAGCGCCTAAGCTCTGCCGGGTCAATTTGACGCGCATCTATACCATCAATCAAAATCGCGCCAGAAGTTGGTTGATACAAACCAAGTATCAATTTATGAATGGTAGATTTACCAGAGCCCATACGACCCAATAATGCAACATGCTCACCCGCTTTAATTTTGAATGAAACTTTGGTTAAAGCATTTTCCCCAGTACCAGGATAACTAAAGTTCACCTCTCTAAATTCAATATCACCATTAAACGCGGGGCGCGATAAAAACGTTGCATCCAATGGACGCTCCACCGGCCTGTGCATGATTTCATCTAGCGAAGTCAACGCTGTTGCAGCGTTATGGTATTGCGTTAACAAACCTGCAGTTTGCGCGATAGGCACAAGCGCCCTGGAAGCAAGCATAGTGCATGCAATTAAACCACCCATGGTCAAATCGCCATTCACAACAAGATAAACACCCAGTATCACAAGGGATACATTAATCAATTGCTGAATAGTGCTTGCACCATTATTGATAGAGGACGATAGCAACCTTAACTTACTCGTCACTTCAGTTAAAAAGTGGGCGCTACGCTCCCACTTGCGCTGCATTTGCCCTTCAATACCCAAAGCTTTAACTGTTTCCAGACCTACCAGGCTTTCAAGGAGCGTTGCATTTCTAATGGCACTCGCTCGATACATCGTTTCAGACAATTCGTGCATTTTTGTTTGCACACTAAATGAATAAACCAAAATAAGAATTGCGCCTAAAATCACTGGTATCACCATAGGCCATGAAATCCATGCCATGACTACAATAAATATCAGGCCAAATGGAATATCAATCAGTGTTGTAATTGTGGCAGAAGTGATGAAATCTCGAACAGTTTCAAAAGAGCGTAAATTTGATGCAAAAGATCCAACCGAGTTAGGTCTTTGCTCCAACCTGATACCCAGCACTTGCTCCATAATGCGCGCGGTCAGTTTTACATCAACACGCGTACTTGCCCAATCAAGAAAATAACCGCGCATGGTACGCAGGATTAAGTCGCCAATGATCATTAAAGAAATACCTATTGCCATGACCCATAAAGTTTCAACCGCACGATTGGGTACAACACGATCATAGACATTCATGGTAAAAAGCGGCATGGCTAACGCAAACATATTCACCACAAAAGCCGCAATCATAATGTCGCGATAAATACGGCTATTTTCTGCAAGCGTACCCCAAAACCAATGCCGCAATCTCACCTTGCCAACACTAGGCGCGCGTTGGTCAAAGGAAAATTTCGCTTTAGCCACAATTAAGTAACCAGAAAATCTTTGCTCTAACTCATTGATTGATATTAATATTTCTGCGTCACCTAACTCAGGAAAGATAACACTTGCTTGATTCGTTTTTACATCTAGCCTAGTAACAACACAAGCTTCTTCATCTTTTAACAACAAAATTGCCGGTATAAACTCTTGACGTATTTTATTGAGAGGGGTTTTTAAAATAGTGACTGCCAAATTGGCACGCTCGGCTGAACGCTTTAGAAGTGCTGGCGTCATTTTACCATCACGAAGAGGCAGGCCAGATATTAGAGCATCTTCAGAAGTTGCCACTCCCTGAATACGGCAGATTAAAGCAAGGCTACCCAATAACGAATCAACTACACCATCGTTCGCTATTCGGCTTAAATCCTCTATGCTCATGCTTGGTGCCTTTTCATGTTTTATTTTTATTCATTAAATTTTATCATGCGTCATGAATTAACTAAGATAACTATAAACAAGTTTTACAATTTATACACGCAAATATCACGCCAATAATCACTGAGAGAATATCATCAGTAAAGGCACCTGCTACATCAATACTTGGTGAAGAATTTTAATGGGAGAATTTTTTGCTTCATAGCCTAGCAAATGCTAAAGATCTATAAACAATACTCAACATCATGTTAAGAATATACAAAACCACAGTCAATTCTAATAGTTAGAAGAGCGTCGGAATAATGCGCTAATTCGAAAATAAAGTTAAATTTATGAAAAAGGAAACTGGAGGCGCGAACCAGAGTCGAACTGGTCTAAACGGCTTTGCAGGCCGCGGCATAACCGCTTTGCTATCGCGCCATCTATGAAAGAGTCATTTTGAACAAATAACTCTACATTACTAGCTGAAACTAAAACGGCGAAAGCATATTGCATTCGCCGTTTTATGCCATTTGAATAATACTGAATTCGTGGAGCGGGAAACGAGACTCGAACTCGCGACCTATACCTTGGCAAGGTATCGCTCTACCAGCTGAGCTATTCCCGCGTTAAGACAGGCGCCATTATAGCGATTTTCAGAATACCGTCAAGACTAAACGGCACTCTTATTACTTATTTATTCAGCTTTTAATTACCTTTTAATTTTGGCAGTGCCGCCTTTAAGTAATAAGCCATTGATAGCAATGTTAAAAACGCAGCGATTACAATTAAAACGTGACCTATTAATTTAATTTGAAAAACGCCCATCCCGTCCAGATGAATATCATCCCAATATAGCAAAAACAATATGGCGATCATTTGCACTGCAGTTTTCACCTTACCTATCATCGCGACGCCCACGCTACTGCTCTGCCCCTCGCCTGCCATCCATTCCCGCAACGCACTTACAGCAATTTCACGGCCGATAATAATCAAGGCAACAATCGCACCAACACGCCCAAACTCGACCAACACAATGAGCGCTGCCGCCACCATGAGTTTATCTGCAACGGGGTCCAAAAACGCGCCGAAAGCCGATGTTTGATTTAAGCGTCGCGCCAAATAACCATCTAACCAATCGGTAAACGCTGCAATCGCAAACACGGCTGTTACGAAAATATTAACCGAATGGGAAGGCATAGCGCCTAATATGTGCAGATTGTTGGGCCAGTAAAACGCGCCGACAAATACGGGAATCAGCACAATACGCAACCAAGTGAGCATGGTAGGAATGTTGACCTTCATTTAACGCTCCACTCTATCAATGTAACTCCCCGTAAATTTTTTCAGCCAAACCCTGACTGATGCCTTCAACTTTGGCAATTTCGTCAATACTAGCACTTTTCACACCATCTAAGCCACCAAAGCGCGTTAACAGGGCTTTGCGTCGCTTAGCGCCGATGCCTTCAATGTCTTCTAAGCTTGAATGCATTCGTGCCTTGGCGCGCTTGGCTCTATGCCCCGTAATGGCGAATCGGTGCGCTTCATCGCGTATTTGTTGTAATAAGTGTAAACCTTTATTGTCTTTTTCTAGGTTGAGCATTTCGCCTGTGTCAGAAAAAATCATGGTTTCCAAGCCAGGTCTGCGTTCTTCGCCTTTAGCAATGCCAACCAGCAAAATATCCTCTAAGCCGACCTCTGCCATCACTTCAACAGCAACACCCAATTGCCCTTTGCCGCCATCAATAAAGATTAAATCCGGACGCACACCCTCGCCAGCCGCTACTTTTTTGTATCTTCTTGTAAGTACATCGCGCATCGCAGCGTAATCATCACCAGGTGTAATGCCTGTGATGTTATAGCGGCGATATTCACTATTTTGCATATCACCTCGGTCAAACACCACACAACTGCCCACGGTTGCCTCGCCCATGGTATGGCTTATATCAAAGCACTCTATGCGCTCGGTGCTGTCAGGCAGGTGTAGCGCCTCTCGCAGGGCGATTAGCTTAGCTTCTTGATTAGCTGAAGTCGCTGCACGCTGGTTTAATGCCAGTTCAGCATTGGTCTGTGCCATTTTCAGCCATACACGTTTATCGCCAATCGCGTTGGTGTTGATTTTCACCTTGCGCCCTGCTTGCTCGCTCAACACCTCTTCAATCACCGCTGTTTCAATTTTGATGCCGACTACGATCAGCGGCGGCGTATTTTGTGCCACATAATGCTGTGCTAAAAAGGCTTCCATGCTGGTTTCCAGCGTTTCTCCATCACTGTTCTTAGGCATATAACTTCTATCGCCCAAATGCCGCCCGCCACGTATCATCACCAAATTAATACAATGTTGGCCTTGCAACTCAGCACAGGCAATCACATCAGCATCCGAGACATTAAAGTCGCTCACAAACTGCTTGGCTTGCACTTGGCGCAAGGCTTGCATACGATTGCGAAACACCACTGCCAGCTCATATTCCTGGTTCGCGGCAGCCGTATTCATCTGCTCGCCAAGAGCATCAATCACCTCATTGGTTTTACCCTGCAAAAACATGGCGGCTTGATGCACATCGTTACGATAATCGGCATCAGAAATCAAACCCACGCATGGCGCGGTGCNNGGCGCGGTGCAGCGCTCGATTTGATGTTGCAAACACGGACGGCTACGATTCGCAAACACCGTGTTTTCGCAAGTACGCAGCTTAAATACTTTTTGCAAAAGGTGAATGCTCTCTCGCACCGCAACTGAATTAGGGAAGGGTCCAAAATACTGACTTCCTTTACGTTGCGTGCCTCGATGAAACGCCAAGCGGGGAAATTTATCACCACTTAATGCAATGTAAGGGTACGATTTATCATCGCGAAACAATACGTTATATCTCGGCATCAAGCCTTTAATCAGATTATTTTCCAGCAGCAAGGCTTCCGCTTCACTGTGGGTGACAGTGGTTTCAATTTTGGTAATATTACTCACCATCATGCGCGTGCGCGGACTAGGCAAGTTTTTGTTGAAATACGATGAAACGCGCTTTTTCAGGTCTTTGGCTTTACCCACATAAATCACTTCATCTGTGACGTTAATCATGCGATATACGCCAGGTAGATTGGGGAGGCTCTTTAAAATGGGCTTAGGGTCAAACATGGGGATATTTTACCACCACTGTCATTCCGTGCTTGACACGGAATCCAGTCAAGAAAAATATCTTTGCGAAAGCAAAGCACAAAACCTAAAGTCACTGGATTCCGACTTTCGTCGGAATGACGGATTGGTGAATTTTACAGCTCCAGCATCCGCAAGCGCCGTGCTTCTTCTGCAGCTTTAACATCATCAATTTCACGCATCACACTTTTTAAATCAACCGCTTTGGTGCTTTGCCTGAAACGACCAGTGAGTTCAGTTTCCACCGTTAAATCGCCATGCGAATACAGTGCCCAAATCTCTTTACCATATTGAGTTGTAAGTAACTCAGGCGCAAAACGCCCAAAATAATCACGGAGATTACCTACATCGCGCTCCAGCATGCGGCTCGCGTGGTTGTTACCTGCGGCATCTACCGCTTGCGGCAAATCTATAATCACAGGGCCGTCGCTACTCATTAGAATATTAAATTCAGATAAATCACCATGCACGACGCCCGCGCACAGCATGCGCACCACCTCTTTAAGCAAAGTACTGTGATGCACACGCGCCTCTTCTGCGCTAAAAGTCACATCGTTGAGTCTAGGTGCGGCGTTGCCGTTAGCATCGGTCACCAGTTCCATAAGCAACACGCCTTCGTAAAAGTTATACGGTTCAGGCACACGCACACCTGCATTGGCGAGGCGATACAAAGCATCAACTTCAGCACTCTGCCAGGCGGCTTCTTGTGATTCCCTGCCGAATTTCGAGCCTTTAGCCATCGCGCGGCCTTGGCGACTATTCTTAACTTTTCGACCCTCGGTGTAATCTACACTCTGGTGAAAGCTGCGCTTATTGGCTTCTTTGTAAACCTTGGCGCAACGCACATCATTCCCACAGCGCACAACATACACGGTCGCCTCTTTACCGCTCATAAGCTGGCGAACAACATCATCAATCAAGCCATCTTCGAGAAGGGGTTCAAGTCTTTTAGGAGTTTTCATAAGAGTATTTTAACACCAGCCCTGTCATTCTGAGCACAGCGAAGAATCCAGATTTGAATCTTGGATAAAAACTAAAAGCATGGATTCTTCGCTGTGCTCAGAATGACAGGAGTTGAGAAATTATTGCAATAAACAATCAGCCGTGAAACTTCATGGATTTTGATATTAAAATCCCCTGCTACCGCCCACACTTTGCTTGCCAGTTTACTGGCTTGGCAAATTGAGGATACCCTTTACGGGTACCTGTGCTGCTTCAAAAAGTTGAAAGATTCCAGCAAGGACTATTTGAGCCCCTTACGGTCTCGTGGGAATGACGGCCCATGTTTAAGTACGTCAACATAATGTCACTCATCCAACAACTTTCCACCTATTGCCCAATCCTCATAAGCCACTTCTTCAAACGTAATGTAGGTATATGATTTTGGTTTATGCGCAACGCGTTCCAAGGTCTCGGTAATTTCTTTAGCTATTTGCGCTTTTTGCTCGCGGGTCACTTCACCAGCAAATTTGATATTGACGTAGGGCATTTTTCATTCTCCTCTTTCACTTTATTCAACCGTCATTGCGGGCTTGATCCGCAATCTGCTTGCAAGATGCTGAAACAAGTTCAGCACGACAACGCTATGTTAACTCTTGTTTAATCATTGCAAACACTTCATGAAACATCGCTTCTGTAAGCCTGCGTGTTTGCGTGTTGTAGCGGCTACAGTGGTAACTATCGACCAAAATCATGCCGTTAGGTAGATTATGCCGTGCCGCATGACCAAATTTAAAGTCTTTAATTTTCAAACCAAATACTTTTAATACTGCTAAATGTGCAACATTACCTAATGCCAAAATGATGCTATTTTCACTTAAATTCTGCAATTCAGCAGCTAAAAACTGATTACATGTCACCATCTCTGCTGGCAATGGCTTGTTATCCGGGGGCAAACATTTAACAGCATTGGTAATGCGGCAATTGATGAGGGTTAAACTGTCATCGGCTGAGAGTGATTGTGGTTTGCTTGCAAAACCATATTTATACAGCGTTTCGTAAAGTAAAATTCCTGCGTAATCGCCCGTGAATGGGCGCCCTGTTTTATTTGCCCCATGCATACCTGGTGCTAAACCTACAATAATCAGCTTGGCATTAGCATCGCCGAATGGTGGAACGGGTTTACAAAAGTAGGTGGGATTTTTTGCCTTAACGTCATCTAAAAAAATGGCTAAGCGCCCGCACTGGCGGCAATTAATATCAAATACGGGATTAGTGCGCGTGGCCACCATGATCCAATCCATGAGTGTCTAAACTGGGTTTGCCGTGTAAGGTTTTCCAAATATCACGTATCAAGTTTAAGGTAAACACCAACAGCAATACCGAGATGAGCAAAGATAAAATCGGGTCAATTGGCATCCAGCCAGTAAAGTATATGACAACCCCAGCGGCAACCGCTGCCACTGAACCTAATAAATCGCCCATTACATGCAAAAATGCAGCACGATTATTCAAGCTTTCTCCATGATGAAGCGCTTGGTGGTGCAGCTGCTTAGCGACTATCAAATTAACGATTAAGCCTAAAGTTGCGATGATCATCAAGCCTAAACCTTGCACCTGATGTGGGTGTTTGAACCTTGAAATCGCTTCAAATACCACAAATATAATCACAGCCAGCATGGTGACCGCATTGATAATAGATACTGCCAACTCTGCATAACTGACACCTGATGAATGCCTTGCTACATTAGGTTTTTTAGAGAGTATTCCAGCCAGCCAAGCCAAGCCAAGGGCTGTAACATCCGTAAACATGTGCCCTGCATCGCTTAATAAGGCTAAAGACCCGGTGTACCAACTACCTATAGCTTCAATAATCGCAAAGACTAAAATCAGAAAAAATGGGATGAGATAATGATCATGGTTGTCGTGACCGTCGCGGTCTTCATACTTAGCGGGAGCGTTTTGTAGTGTGCTTTTGTTTAATTCAGTCATAGTTGAAATGCTAACCGAAAAGCTGATTTATTTAGCATTTTTTAACAACGCTTAATGAAAAATTTAATTACTTAAAGTTATTTTCAGGAATTGATGAAAGCTATAATGCTGACACTATTCTATTGAACGCGCTCACCCCATGCTAAGTTACCGCCATGCTTTTCACGCAGGCAATCATGCCGATATGCTCAAACACTACGTTTTAGGCTTGGTGCTTGCTCATACCAAACAAAAAGACAAGCCTTTTTGGTATATTGACACGCACGCAGGCGCAGGCATGTACAGCTTGACGGAAGGCTATGCCACACAAAATGCGGAGTTTAAACAAGGCATCGACAAACTGATTGCTGTACAAAACCTACCCAAGCCACTTGCTGATTTTGTAGCGCTGATTCAAAGCTTCAATACAAATACTCTCAAACTTTATCCCGGCTCCCCCGCTATTGCGCAAGATTTTTTACGTGCTGATGACAAAATGCGCCTATTTGAGCTGCATCCAAATGATTGCAAATTATTGATAGAAAATTTTAAGGGTCAAGGCAAGCAAGTCAAAATCGAGATGCAAGATGGCTTTGCCGGCATTAAGGCTTGCCTGCCGCCGCCACCGCGCCGCGCCGTAGTATTGATAGACCCACCATATGAAGATAAGCAAGATTACCAACGCGTGGTTGATATGATTAAAGATAGCCTCACACGGTTTGCGACTGGCACTTACATGGTGTGGTACCCACTGTTGCAACGTCCAGAACCTACAGAGATGATAGGCAGCCTAATGGACTTGAATGTGCCAAACTGGCTACATGTAGCAATGACAATACAAGCACCCTCGAATGAAGGTTATGGCATGTATGGTAGCGGGCTGTTTATTATCAACCCACCTTGGACATTGCCAAATGTGCTGGCAGAAACAATACCTGTTTTGACACAGCTATTGGCTTTAGATGAAACGGCTAGTTACGAATTAGATAGCCAAATTGCCTAAATAAAACTGACACTTTAAGCTGATATAATAGACAACTTTTCGAAAACACAATCAGTAAAATCAAGTAAAGGCTTTAACAATGCTAGAAAAAAACACCCCTTCCTCAATTGAATACAAACAAAAAAGCGTGATGACGAACATTCTGTTTGGCAGCCGCTGGCTGCAATTGCCGCTTTATTTAGGCTTAATTGTTGCGCAAGCGGTCTATGTATTTTTCTTTGGCGTTGAACTCGTACACTTGGTTGGAAAAGCCACCACACTAGTAGAGGCAGACATCATGTTGATTGTATTGGGTTTAATTGATGTGGTGATGATTTCTAACTTATTGATTATGGTGATTGTGGGTGGTTATGAAACTTTCGTTTCACGCCTGAACCTTGAAGGTCACCCTGACGAGCCAGATTGGTTATCACACGTGAATGCCAATTTGCTTAAGGTGAAACTCGCAACCGCTATTATCGGCATTTCATCCATCCATTTGCTTAAAACCTTTATCAATGCAGAAAACTTAACGGATAAAGTCTTGCTTTGGCAAACGGTCATTCACATGACATTTGTGTTTTCTGCCGTGGCCATTGCTTATATTGATAAGTTGATGACACGACCAGATAACAAACATTAGTATTTAGGCACCATTTGTTAAAAAAACCGGGTGATCGTTGGCTGCGCTACCGGTACAGATTTAATACTAAAATCGTAAATCGCTACCGTTTTTTGATTTTCAGTTTCTATCGCCACGCGCCAATCACCAGCTTGTAAATTTTGTTTATAGGTATAACCCCTAAAGCCGTTTTGACGCCCGCCGGCTAAGGTGAAACCGATGTGCGACGTGGTCTGCCAACCTTGTTTTTTGTCGTAAAACTGCCAACGATGAAAAAGCCTGGTATTTAAGCCGCTAGGCGCAAATACCGATGAAATACAATAAATACGTTGCCCAGGCACAACCTCTAGCTCATTACTGGTTTTTCGCCAAAACACCCACCATTCTGATGGCTGTTGCGTAAGTTGATAATTACCATCTACTTTTGTTAGCACGTAAGCCACAGCTATGTCTCGCTTAACCAATGGCACTGGTGGAATCATATCCGCCGAATAAGCCAGCATAAGTCCTATCGCAGCCAGCCAAGCAGGGGCA
>CXWL01000545.1_pt1 | contig 18090 bp, 13 predicted proteins | sample 590931 | NCBI WGS metagenome assembly CXWL01 (sample SAMEA3498368, study PRJEB10139) | groundwater metagenome | biome: water well; material: biofilm material | place: Germany | collected 2015-04-27 | reverse complement strand
GATGGCTGACAGAACGGGGGACAGGAGAACAGGCCCCTGACAGCGGTATATGCTCGCGGTCAGGGGTGTAATGATGTGGTGAAGTCATGCACTGCATGGCTGTCATAAGTCATCGAATTTGCTTAATCTATCGACCCAGACACTTCATATCAATTGTCATGTACTCAACAGGCCTATTGAAAAAACGAATTGTCATGCACTCAATTCCTGGATCGAATCACTAGCTTTGAAGGGAGACCATCCCAAGTACATCGCCATTGCCCGCACTTCTCGGCCTACAAGCTACGCCACCGCTGCGGGAACGCGCCATTTGATCATCCAGACCTTCACGGCATCGTTCACGACAAGGCACGAGACCATCGCATAACCGAATACTGCGAGCGTCTGCCACCAGGGCAATGGCATGAGACTCGGAAGACCCACGAGCGTGAGGACCGTGCCTACAAGGACGTTCAAGACGAGCGCCGCCACGAGGGTTTTGCTGGGCATCGTCGCCCAGAACCACCGTCGTTCTCTCGCAGATACGATGGAGAACACGGCGAAGTAGAGCAGCGTCAGAAAGCTGAAGGTATAGAGGGCAGGGTCGTTCGTCGCTAGACCGAAACGTGACCAGCCGATCCACAGGAGGAGGAGCGCCTCCGCGACCATCGCCACGCCCAGCACCACGGACACGGTGATAAAGCCCCCGATGTTCCAGGTCTCCGGTTTTTGGGACGGTCGCACGTGGTCGGTGGCCAGGGCGATCTTCGCGAAGTCCGTCATGAAGACCAGAAGCAGCATCGCAAAGGCGGAGACCACGAACTTGCCCGTCACCACGAACGCGATGGCCACGAAGGCTGCCTTCAGGATCGTCCGGCTGATCTTGTTGATGATCCAGGTCAGAATGCGCTGATAAATCGTTCGCCCCTGCTCGACCAAGGCCAGAATGTTCGTCAGCCCCGGTTCCGTCAGGACGACGCTCGCGGCACCCTTGGCCACGTCAGTCGCGGTGCTGACGGCGATGCCCACTTCGGCCTGGCGGAGCGCAGGTGCGTCGTTGACGCCGTCGCCCGTCATGCCGGTCACATGCCCCGCGGCCTGCAGGTGCTGCACCACGATGTATTTGTCCTCCGGGTACACTTCGGCAAACCCGTCGGCACCCGCCAACAAGTCGACGGCCTCGTTGCCGGCCTGCGCGCTCGCGGCCTTCAAATCCGCCACGCGCCGGATATTGGGCAACCCGACTCCGTGCGCGATTTCACTCGCGACCGCCAGCGCATCGCCGGTGAGCATCTTCACCGGAACGCCGAGATCCTGGAGTGCGGCGATGAGTTGCTTGGCGTCCAGCCGAGGCGGATCATACAACGTCACCAATCCGACCAATGAGGATGTACCAGTCTCGGGGCCGCGCGCCACCGCCAGCGTCCGATAGCCCTTCGCGGCGGATTCGGCGACCCGGGCCTCTAACGCCTCGATCGCCTGGGGCTGGAGCCCGCAGGCCTGGGCGACGGCTCGCACAGCGCCCTTCATCACGCGCAGCCGCTCCCCGTTCTGTTCGACCACCACTTCCGTCCGCCGGTTTGTCGCATCAAACGGCGTGAAGGAGACCGGCGTGACGGCAGGCACGCCATCGAAGAGGTGTCGCTCTTTCGCTGCGGCAAGGAACGCCAGGTCGATCGGATCCTGGTTGGCTTCTTGCGACGCGAGTGCCCCGGCGAACAGCACGTCGGATTCCGTCGCCTGCGCCAGCGGGATCACGCCGGTGACAGCCAGTTGGTTCATCGTGATCGTGCCTGTTTTGTCCACGCAGAGCACATCCATCGTCGCGGCATCCTCCGCGGCGCTGAGGCGTGTAACCAGCACGCCGCGCTTCGCCAGCTCCTTCGATCCGACGGCCATGCTGACCGTGAACATGACGGGGAGGGCGACCGGCACCGCGCTCATCAGCAGGACGAGCATGAGCGGGACCATCTCAAGGAGCGGCGCGCCGCGGAGGAGCGACATGACGATTACCACACCCAGCAGTGCACCGACGATGACGAAGAGCCAGCGGACGACCTTGGCCACCACTACTTCGATGTGAAGTTTCGGACGCGCCTCCTGCACGAGTTCCGTGGTGCGGCCAAAGTAGGTCTGCGACCCCGTTAGCATGACCACGCCGTTGCCTTCGCCCCGGCGGACGACAGATCCCGATGAGAGCACTCCGCCGGGGACCTTGTCGGCATCCTGTGACTCGCCGGTGAGGGCCGATTGGTCAACGCTCAACGCTCCGGTCAGGAGCTTCACGTCCGCCGGGATGATGTCCCCTGGGCGCACGCGGACAATATCGCCGGGAACCAGTTCCCGGGCTGGTATGACCTGCCAGCTCGCTTCGCGCAGGACGCGTGCACTGACCTGCAACCGTCGCCGCAATGTCTCGACGACGCCGGCGGCCCGGTGCTCCTGCATAAAGCTCAACACGGCATTGACCATCAGCAGCGCGCTCACCACCACGAGGTCTGAGTATTTTCGGAGGACGGCCGACAAGACGATGATCAACTCGAGCATCCAAGCCGACAGGCCCCAGAATTTCCCGAGGAATCGAAGGACCGGGTGCCCCTGTTGTTCGGGCACTTCGTTGTAGCCGTGCTCCTTTCGGCGAGCGTCGACCTCAGCCTGCGTGAGCCCTGTCTCGGGGTTCACCTGGAGTACCGCGAGGGTGTCGGGAACCGACACGGATGCGATGTCGGGTTCCTTCCCAGTTAATGGCGACGAACGCGGAATCTCCACTCCAGATTTCTTCGTGACCGTGCGCAACGTGACGATCCTCCGCTTTTTGTTACTCCGACCGTGTCTTCGCTGCCGAAGGTCTTGGTCACGGCCTTGGCCGGCATTTCGAGCCGTCGCAACGAGTAGGATTACCCAGAGATACGAATCTGCGAGACCACATTCCAGGAATACCTAGGCGAAGCCATCGCCGGCAGATCTGTCATCCTACTCCGAACTGGTGCCGGCCATGTGCTCACATGTTGCAAAGACCGACTGTCCCAAGGGATCGACACTCCGTCACACGCTGCCTCACGCAACGTGTGATCATGAGACACACGGAATTAGAATCGTTCGAGTAACTGTTGCTTCTTAGCTCGATATTCTTCTTCGGTGATCAGCCCCTGCGCCTGCAGCCGTTTCAGCACGTGGAGTCGTTCTTCGATGAACGATGGGTGGGGGGACGATCCTGGGAGAGCGAACTGGCGATTGATTCATAGTTGAGGTCTTCTGGGTGATACTTGTTGGCAGCTCGTCGGATTTTATCGAGACCCTCTTGAAAAAGTGTTCGATGGGATTCGAGATCGATAATAATACATAATGGTGTGCGAGACAGCATTTGAGCTTGTCGTTTTCATAACGAAACTCCTCAGCCTCGTTGTCTAGTCAGTGTCATCACCACATCCCCCATGAGTGGAAAGGTTCCCCTGCATACGCATAGCGAGTTAAGTTAGGCAATGGATGCCTCAGAACTGTCAATCGGAAGTGATCGGTTGTCCATTTAGTTATCCATGCTCACCGCAGTGGAAAATTACAAACGGTTTCAGTTCCTCATAAAGAGCGATCACGTCCACAAAAGGCCTTTCGTCTGCCGACGCGAGACATCCGCGCTCACTTCATCTGGCCCGCAATGCCGCCGAGGTCCTTGGGATATAAGACAATTTCGATCCGCCGGTTAGCGGTCTTGCCCGCCTCGGTCTCGTTGCTCTCCAGCGGCTGGGTGTCGGCGTAGCCTCCGGCCGCCAGCATGGCGCGATCCACCCCACCCTCTTCAATGAGATACCGCACCACGCTCGTCGCGCGCGCCGTCGAGAGTTCCCAATTGGTGGGGAACTTCTCCCGCAGCTTGACGCCGATGGGCACGTTATCCGTGTGGCCTTCGATGCGAATCTGCTTGTCGGTCAGTTTTTTCAGCACGTCGCTGACCTGCTTGAGAACCTTGAGACCGGCGGGTTTCACCTGCGCCTGGCCAGAATCGAACAAAACCCGATCCACCATGTTGATGGTGAGGCGGTCCCTGACCTGTTTGAGCTTGATGTCGCCTTTGGCGATTTCATCCTGGAGCGATTTGGCCAGATCGTCGTGCGTCTTCGTCAAGCGCTGAATCTCCGCTTCCTTGGCCGCCCGCTCCTGCTCCAACTTCGCTGCTAGCGCCGATCGATCCGCCGCGGTCTGCCGCAGGGCGCCGATTTCCTGATCGCGTTCCGAGAGCTGTTTCTCAAGATCCTTCGCACGGGCTGCATCGGTTTCCAGTTCACCGGCGCGCCTCTGGAGGCGCGCGATCTCGTCCTGGGCGGTCGTTGTCCCGCTCAGGAGCTTCTGCTTGTCCTCCTGAAGCGACGCGACCTTGCCCTGTTCCGCCTGCAGCCGCGCCTGAAGATCGCGCGCCTGGCTCTTCGCCTCCATGATACCCGCAGCCAATTGGGCATTCTCTTTTTCCAACGCCGTCACCCTGATCTGGACCTCGGCCAGACCGCTGGACGCGCTCGCCGCTTCCTGTTGAGCCGCGTTCATCCGGCGTTCGAAATCATCGGCTTTTGTTCGGAGAAGATCGCGTTCGCGCCGCGCCTCCCCGTACAACCGGTCGGCTTGCTGGCCCTCCTCGCGCAACTTCTTGGCCTCTTCATCTAGTTGGCGCTTGCCTTGGAGTGCCTGGGCCAGACTTTCGTTGGATGAGACGAGGGCCTGACTCGTCCGGCTGCCGGTCTGCTGCTCGGCGGCCAGCTCCTGCGCCAGCTTCGCGTTCTCCTCTTCCAGCGCCTTGATCCTGGCCGCCGCCTCCTTTTTGGCTTCTTCGAGCACGGCGGCGGTCTTAGCCGACGTTTTTCTGGCGGTATCCAATTCTGCCAACGTTTCGGTATGGGTCCCTTTGCCGACACAACCCGCTACGAGCAGGGTTGCAGAGAGGGCGCCTATCATCAGTCTGATTCGCATCGGTGCGGTCCTCCTTTGTGGTTACGAGCCCATCCGCGTCGTCGCCAAAGGCGAGAACAGAGCCCGCAGGACGGACACTGCCGGGATAGCGGGCAAACAGGCACCAAAGCCGACGGCGCCACACTCCTTGATCTGTACGGCGGCAGAATGCGAGGCATATGGGACGCACATTCGGCAGATGATTTGTTGTCGTTCACCGGATAGGACGAGGAGTCGATTCGGGCACACCACATCCGTGATTATAGACAGACAGGTGTGTTCGGGGCGAAGATTGATGTTGTTGGTTTGAGGGGAAACAGCCTGCCCTAACATCACCGGCTGACCCGCACCGCTTTCACAATCTTTGTCTGTTTGATCTGATCCAGAAAGCGGTCCATCGGTTCGGCTGGCGGAACGATCTCGACTGCCTGCCACCCTTCGCTCAGTGCGCCCTTGCGTCCATGCATGTCATGGACCCATTGGTCAATACTGTCTTGACTCGTTCCATCGCTGAAGGTCACCCAGAACAAGAAAGGCGGTTGCTGAGGGACAGGCCTCGCTTCAGCCATCTTCGGCGGACTCGTTGGCTCGCCTTGCTGAGCCACCACCGGTTTCTCGCGGTCTGGAACGGCGGCTTTCGAGACATCCACGCCCGCTGATTTCAGCCGCTTCTTCAGCTCCTGATTGTTCTGGTCTAGTTGGGACAACTCGTTCGAGAGCCGGTCGTTCGCCACTGTGAGACTGTGGATCTCGGCTTCAAGCTGTTCCTGCGCACTGTGCGCTTTGCTCATAATCACGCGTGTCATGTGGTCAGCATCGCGAGTCGCACCCTTCCGCCGTTGTTCCATCTCCTGCTTCACGGTCAGCACGCTGGAGGCGACCGTCTCTTGGGTGGAAGACAGTTTGGCCATCGTCCGCTGGAGTTGAGCCATCCCTTGTTGTTGCGTTTGAATGGTTTCCACGGCTTTCGCCTGCATCCGCGAGAGCTCGACCAGTTGTTGCCCAAGCTTGGTGACCTCAGCAAGCGGCGCCGCCCAAGGAGCTTCTGTCTGTGTCACTGGAAGCGGTGGGCGGACGGGTGTCATCCAGCCGGTGATTCGGTCGGCGACCAGCCCGACCAACGCGACCGCGAGCAAGACCTGCGTGAAGGCGATGGTCCGCAGCCCTGACACGGCGAAGGTGCCAGGACGCGGAGCCGCGCTGTCGGCCACGCCGACCAATGCCCGCCGCGCGCGATGCCAAAAGCTCGGAGCAGGAATGGAAACCGCGCTGACCGATCCGCCCTGGGCATAGTTCTGCACCCGGAGCTCGATTGTATCTCGCAGGAGGGGGATGCGGCTGGTTCTGAATCCATACTCGGGAGCGAGCAGGCCGCCGAGCAGGACGCCATCTTCGGAGCGGAGCTGGACGCTGTCGATGCGCACGTCTGTCTGAACCTGCAAGGTCACTTCAACTCCTTTCCTGTCCAACAACCCGACGCGCCGCTGATTCACAAACACCTGGATCGCGCCCGACCTGCCACAAGCAGAACGGTCGGCGCCGGCCTTCACCGAATTGAGGAGACGGTTTCGGTAATCAATCAGGTCTCGTTCTCGCTCCATACATCCTCCTTGCTCCTTGCGGTCGTCGGAACCGACGCGGAGTGTCGTGCTCTATGGCCGCACATGAAATTCCACTCGCGGCTTCTCGATGGCTNNAAGGTCCCAAGCCGCCGTGAAACAGTCCAGACAGAGCGCAAGATGCCAGATCCGATAATCGCTGCCATACCCGTCCAAGAACATTTCCTCCCACTGGCGGCGGGAGAGGCAGGGATAATGGTCCGGCTCGCTCTTCCGATAGTGGGCCTGCGCGATCCGGATAATCCGCTCAGCCTCACCGTTGGATTGTTGCCGGTGACGCTGCAGTTGGCTGTATAGGCCCTGCACATCACTCTCGGTAATGCCCATATCGTCCATGGTACGCTGCCATCCAGAATCCCGCCAGCGCTTGAAATTCTTGTAGATTCGCTGGCTGGCCGGCCCTGTCAAACCTAGAACCGTAATGACCTGCCCGGGTCCTAGGCCAAAGCAATGGTGGTACAAGGCGATCAGTGCGTCACGGCTGATTGCGGCTCGACTCACCAGGCCATCAATCAGTCGGCCAAGCGGCGTGAGCAAGTCAGGGTGGTAGCAAAACGGCTCGGGGCGGCTATGTTGCTTGGCGACAATCGAGTCCAGGAGGAACAATGGCCGGCAGGGGACCTCGCTCCGCCCGGCGACGAGGAATTGTTCTAGATATTCAGCCCCCCAGCGCAAGGCAAACTTCTCATGGACCACATCGTCGCACCACTGACCGGTTTCCCGCAGAAACCGCTTCGTCGAGTTGGTCGCCCGGTCGAGCAGAATCGGCAGGGCCTGAGACACGACCCGATCAAGCTCCTCAGGGGTCGCAACCACCTGCTCTAGACACCCCAGCGCTGCGGTGCGGTCCTGCATCGTCTGTTCTCTGCTACTGATCTGCTGCACTTCGGGAGTCATTGTGCCTCCATTGGAACATGCGTGCATTGGACAAATGTTGCTGTCCGTTCAGCGATTTTGTCCGTTGTCCCGACTGCAACGCCCTTGGTAAAAAGTATGTATCGGTCGTGCCGGGGGCATGGCCGATAAGTTATTCCCACATCATTTATGGAGGTTCCCATGAAACAGTTGAACGGATTGATGGCGCTGGTGGCATTCCTCAGTTTCAGCACGATGTCTACCCTTGCGTTTGCAGGAGAGGACAAGAAGGACGAGAAAAAGGACAAGGGCGGCCACGTTGTCGTATTCGGCGACGAGAAGAAGGATGAGAAGAAGGACAGCAAGGGCGGCCAGGTGGTGTTCGCCGACGACAAGAAAGACGAGAAAAAGGACCAGGGCGGCAAGTAGGCTAGTCCACAGGGGCGCGGATGACATCCGCGCCCCTGGCGTTGGTCCATGGAGTGCTCCGCTATGCCACGCATCGCCTCAACTGCCAATCCAGATAGATATCCCAGAGAGCGAATGTTGCTCCATGGGCGTAGCTCGTGGCTGGTGTGTGCTGCGATCTTCGTCCTGTTTCTGTCGACCCCGGCGCGGGCACAGTCGAGTCCGTCAACTCCGCCGCCGCAGGTTCGCGGCGAAGTGCTGATGTTGACCGGTGAACTTGTGGTTGTGAAATCGGCGGAAGGCACAAGCATTCTCATCCCCCTCGGCAAAGACACGCGTCTGGACGCGTCACTCAAGGTCGGCGATTCGGTCGAGGTCGTTGTCACATCGGGTAACCACGTCACCTCGGTCAAGAAACTCGCTTCCGACCCACTTCGTTAAGTTCCTGCTCCTCCGGCAGCCCCTTCTTCACTTGGTGATAGAAACTCAAGCGGCGCAATGTACAAGCATGCATCGGATGCGCGCTACCGTTCATGTGCTGCCTCCTTTCTATCGCTCGCTCTTGTGCCCAGCCTTCTCGTCGACGGACTCCGGTGTCCGATCGATCCGGTGCACAAGAAACCGAATGACCTCTTCGATTTCCCCTTGATGCTTCAGGTAAAACTTCGCCCTGGAATCGGCGTGTTTTCCGATACGGACCCCCATGGCCAACCCCTCCGCGAGTCCGAAGACACTCTCATCCGTCTCATCGTCACCGATAAAAAACAGACCGATTTGCCGGAGGTGAACCATCAGGGCCAACACCGCCGATCCTTTCCCGCCTTGCCCAGGAGGGAGGGCATTGACAGACAATTTACCAAGAATGAGTCGGGGCGCTGGCGACAATTGCTCGAGCAGCAGCAGTAGGGCCATGCGCACGCGGGCCGGTTCTGGCACGCCTCGGTAGTGAAGGGTGAGTGAATAACGCTTATCTTCGATTTCGACGCCCAGATCCTTTAAAGCTTGGGCAAAGCGAATGGAGAGGTCCCGCTTCCACCCCTGACAGATCCCATCAGCCCAGAGGAGTGTAGGGGCAGGGGTCAGGGAACTCTCGACCCCATGATTGCCAATTAGATAAGGGACCGCACCATTGATGCGCGGTGCAAGATCAGCCAGCGCCCGGCCAGAGACAATGGCGCAGGGGGCGCGTTTTGCCAGTTCCTTGATCCACTCGTTGATGGAAGGTGGAATCTGGACGGCATCACGATCAGGCGAGATCGGCGCGAGCGTCCCGTCGAAATCGAAGGCATAGAGAATGGAGCGGGTCGTGAGGGCGCGCAGCGCCAGGAGCCCCTCCTCGGATAACACATACGTCATGCTTGGCCCCCGGTGGCAGTCCGTACGTCTCGCGCTCCCATTTGGCGGACGAGGCGGGCCCGTTGCCGCATGCGGGCCGCATCCATCAGCATGCGCCCGGCCCAGCGGTACACGTTAAACTCCTGCACGATGCCGCGCATGCTGCGCATCCGGGCCCGCTGCTCGGTCGGCGGCATGGTCAGCGCCAGCTGCAGAGCGGCTGCACACTGATCGATGTTGTACGGGTTGATCAGCAGTGCTTCCGGCAACTCAGTGGCCGCGCCGGTGAACTGACTCAGGATCAGTACGCCTTGTTCGTCGTCCCGGGCGGCCACAAACTCTTTCGCCACCAGATTCATGCCGTCATGCAGGCTGCTGACGATGCAGAAGTCCGCCCCCCGGTAGTAGGTGATCACGTCTTGTGGCTCATGATGCTCGATCCGTAAGAGGATGGGCCGATAGCCCTCTCGCCCGAATCGCTGGTTGATGCGCTCAGCCGACGCGATCACTTGCTCGGTGAACTGTCGGTACTCATCGATTTTCGAGCGGCTGGGCGCGGCGATTTGCAGGAATGAAAATCTGCCGATCCATTCAGGCTGCAGTTCGAGCAACCGTTCGACGGCGAGGAACCGCTCAAGGATGCCCTTCGTATAATCCAGCCGTTCGACGCCGACCCCTACGCGATGCGCGTGGGGGAGTCCGTTGATGGCGCGGATGTGGGTCCGGCATTCGGATTCGGACGGCAGTTGTGCCTGCGCTCGATTGGGCCACGCGATCGAAATCGGGTAATGATTCACTGCGGTGAGCTTGCCTCGATAGGAAATCATGGAGCTGTCCCAGTCGATCCTCGTTTCGAGCGAACGGTCCACGGTGTCGATGAAGTTGCTGCAATGGAAGCGCGTGTGAAATCCGAGGATGCTGCTGCCGAGGAGCCCTTCAAGGATCTCTCGATACCAGGGACAGATGGCATAGCGCTCCGGATTGGGCCAGGGGATGTGCCAAAACGTGATGATCGTCGCATGCGGCAGATGGTCGCGCACGATCTTGGGCACCAGGGCGAGATGGTAATCCTGCACGAGCACCACCGGATTGTCGGTCTTGGCCTCTTCGATCACCGTCAAGGCAAAGCGTTCATTAATCTCTTTGTATCGTTCCCAATCCGAGGACCGAAAGACGGGACGGACGTGAGCCAGATGGCAGAGTGGCCACAAGCCTTCATTGGCAAACCCGTAGTAGTAGCCGTCCTCTTCTTCCGGCGACATCCAAATCCGCCTGATTTCGTAGGCAGGACTGTCCGGCGGGACGCGGACATGGCCGCGCGCATCGACAACCTCGCGGTCGGCGCTGCCGCTCCCATGCGCGATCCACACGCCTGAGCAGGCGCGCATCACCGGCTCCAAGGCCGTCACCACCCCGCTGGCCGGCACTTGAACGTCGATATGCTCCCCGTTCCGATTGTGGATATAGGGCTCGCGGTTGGAGACGATCAGCACTTCGTCCCCGGCCAGGTGATCGTGGAGAATTTTTTTCAGGGTGGCCGGCGTCCAACTCATCTGGCGCTCATCCCGCATGCGTTTGTCCGCTTCGAGCTCGTGAATGAGGGCGCGAAGATCCTGGGCCACCGGATGCAGATCGGCACCGGGCCGCTGGCCGCCAATCAAGGCGACCAGTCCCTCGCCGCGGAGCATCGCCCGCACGCCTGCAACCCACCCGCGCCAGCTGAGATGCGCGACCAGTACCGTGACCAGGGAAATGACCGCGCCGATGACGGCAAAGAGATAGAAGAGGTACCACTTCGTGTCGCTGCTGCGCCGCTGCGCCCAGCTCATGTCGTGGACGAGCATGAGGCGTCCCCATGCGCGGCCGTTCCCCTCGATTCCCACCGCCGCGACGTGGACAGCTCCTTGGCTGAGCTGCAACAGGGCGGTCTGGCCGGCGTTGATGGTGCTGGTTCCGTCACACGGAATGGAATCAGGGTAGGTCAGGGTTTTGTAGGCCAATCTGCCCTCACGGTCGCAGAACCCGATGGCGAAAAGCCGTTCGTCCTGAATGATTCGATGAAAGTAATGCAGCAGCTTGGTCTTCGACTCTGCCGCCAGGAGATCGACCAGCGGGCTTTCGACCATGCGACCGATCAGGTCCGACCGGATTTCGAGATCCCGCACGAACCATTTGAGCGTCAGCGTATCGACAAGGGGAATGACCGCATAGGCCAGAGCGGCGAGCACCAGGGCCAACGGCAGCATGAACCGAAGCGACAAGCGCATAGCTCACCTCTCGTTTACATCGGACATGAAATCGCCTATGGTGAGGGCGTGTATCCCTACGGACTCATCGGCAATTGTCACACCTCGGCGCTGGTCGGTGTGAACGGCAGCATCGAATGGCTGTGCGCGCCGCGGCCGGATAGCCCGCCGGTCTTCGGCCGATTGCTCGATCCCGACGGCGGGCATTTCTCCATTTCGAGCCTGGTCCCTTCCACCGAACTCACGACCGAGCAACGCTATTTGCCGAATACGAATATCCTGCTGACCACCGTCACCCTGTCCAATGGCGACGCCTTCCAGATCACCGACTTCTGCCCGCGGTTCGAACAATACGGCCGCATCTATCGGCCGGCGGCGCTGTTCAGGCTGATCGAACCGTTGCAGGGCACGCCGGCCATCCGCGTCAGCTGCCGGCCGGTGTCGGGTTGGGACAAGGTTCCGGTGCAGCCCGTGCGAGGCAGCAACCACCTGCGTTTCGAGATTCGCGGCGAGTTGCTCCGCCTCCTGACCAACATGCCCCTGACCTATCTCTGCGAGGAAACTCCGGTCGCCCTGACGCAGAAACTCTATTTCGGCCTTACGTGGGGCCTCGGCATCGAAGATGACCTCGTCAAGGTGACGCACAATTTTCTGGAACAGACCACGCGCTATTGGCGCACCTGGGTGAAGAGCTGCTCGGTGCCGCTCTTGCATCAACAGGAAGTCATCCGTTCCGCCTTGGCCTTGAAGCTCCATTGCTTCGAAGACACGGGCGCGATCCTGGCTGCCTTGACGACAAGCCTTCCGGAACAACCGGGCGGCACGCGCAATTGGGACTACCGGTACTGTTGGCTGCGGGATGCCTATTTTGCGCTCACGGCATTTCATAACTTGGGGCACTTCGAAGAGATGGAAGCGTTTCTCAAATTCCTGCTGAACATTGCGCATACGCACGAACATTCCCGCGACCGCTTACGGCCGGTCTATACGCTGAGCCAGGGGCTGCCGCTTCCGGAAATTGAGCATGCCAACTGGGCCGGGTACCAGGGCAGCGCACCGGTTCGCAACTACAACCAGGCGGCGGAGCATGTGCAGAACGATGCCTATGGAGAAATGATTCTGACCTTCACCCCGATCTTCTTCGACGAACGGTATGTCGATCTGCGCACCAAAGACCTCGACGGGCTCCTGGCCCACTTGGCGAAATTGTGCGTGCGCAGCATCGGCCAACCGGACGCCGGTCTCTGGGAAATCCGCAACGGCTGGCAGGAGCATTCCTTCACCAACTTGATGTCCTGGGCCGGGCTCGAGCGATTGGAACGTATCAAACAAGCCGGGCACCTCGGTTCGATCTCCTTGGACTTGACCGGCGCCCGCATCCACGCGGCAGAGGCCATCCTGCGAGGCGTGCACGGGGGTGCCCTCCGAAACGGTCCCACGGATTTCAGTCATGACGCGGCTCTCGCGCAACTCCCGATCCTGGGTTACCCGAATCGGGAACTCTGCGAGTCCACAGTGTTGCACATCACCCGCGAGCTGGCCCTCCGGCGTGGGAGCGAGGACACCGGCTTTTTTTACCGCTACGTGCGACACGACGACTTCGGGAAGCCAGAAGGCGCCTTCGTTATCTGCTCCTTTTGGATTGCTCAAGCACTCGCCCGGTTGGGGCGCATCTCCGAGGCTAGGACGATCCTTGATCGCGTGCTGGTCACGGCCAATCATGTCGGATTGTTGTCCGAGCATTTCATCCCCGCCACGCATACCCAGTGCGGCAATTTCCCTCAAGCCTACTCTCACGTCGGCTTGATCAATGCAGCCTTTGCCGTCAGCCCTCCCTGGAGCGACGTGCTCTGATCGCCCCACATCCACGAGACGTCAGCGGCCCCTCTCAAGTCGAACAGTCGCCGTCGGACCGATGGCCCCTCGTGGACTCTCTGCGTCACCCCAGACATGACATGTGCGTTCACCTGCACGAACGAAACAGAGACTGATCGACTCGCCTGGTGCAATGGTGGGAGATCGTCGACCTGGCAAAGAGCGTGTTGATGCCTTTCTCCTAGCCCACCGCATCTCATAGCTTCATGGTGAGAAATCCCAATGGCAGAAGGTTCAAGCGAAGATTGTGCTGGCAGATCTCTTCTCCTGGTCTTGCATAGAGCACATCCGGCTTGACCGAAACATTCTCAATAGGTGTGGGAACGAACTCAGACCGCGGCCTTCGTTCGAACGACGGTGGTCTACTGTCTTCCGTTTTACTTGGGATGACCTGAGCGATGATCTTATCGTAAGTCGGCCGTGGAATGACTTTCTTCTGCCCCAGCTAAGACGCCCGAGCGCCGCTGTCTCCGCGAGCGAACGCTTTCTTGCAGCGGTTTTGAACCCGGCAGTACGATCCGCCGCCAGCCTGCGCGCTGGTGGCCATGAGGCTGCAGGCGCTGAGAATTGCCTGTTCGTGATCGAGCTTGACGACAAAAAGCTGAGGGCGCGTATAGGTCTTTTTGACTTTCGGCTCTTCCATCACCGTCCCTTTGAACGTGATTAATGCTCCATGACGTTTCGACTGCGCACACAGGTCATGTTTCACCTCCTATGCTCATCTGCTCATCCCGATGAGCCGCGCCTCAGACGCTACAACCGACCCTGCTCGATGAATGAAGTCGTGCGACGCGCTCTGTTCACTCCACCATAAGCAAACGAGATGCCTGTATCGTAAGTGCCACCAAGAATTGTCGTTATGTGCGCATTATGTGCCAAATGCGGGTCTGGGAGCGTGGACGGAGTTTGCGGTAGCAGTTCAAGAGGCATTACCTGCCGTATCAGGTTGGCACGAGTGTGCCAATCTGATACGGGACGGAAGAAGAGGCGGCGAGTAACAATACGAGACGAGCGCCTAAGTCCGCGCGGCTAGTCACAGGATTCAGGAGGAGAGTCGGATTGATGCTTGTGCAGACCGTACTGCTCTAATAGACGGTAGAGCGTGCGCCGACTGATTCCCAGCCGACGAGCCGCCTGTTCCTTGTTCCGTCCGGTGGCTTCATAGGCAGCAAGCACTTGTTCTCGCTGAAGTGCACCGAGGGTTCCTGGAAGGGCACGTCGTTCCTGAGCCACCTCGCTCGTTTTCTCTCGGATATCAAGAGGCAAATTGTCGAGCGGCAGGACGGCATGGGTGGCGAGCGCGACGGCTCGTTCGATGACATGCTCCAGCTCCCGCACGTTGCCCGGCCAGACGGCACGTTGTAATGCCCGCATCGCGTCGGGAGCGATGGCGGTGACCGGGACAACCTTCTGCCCGCCATACCGGGCCAGAAACAGTTCTGCTAGTAGCGGGATATCTTCCGGCCGATCACGGAGCGGCGGGATCGTGGTGGTGACGGTATTCAGGCGATAGAGCAGGTCCTCCCGGAACCGTCCGGCTACGACGAGTTGATGCAGGTTTCGGCGCGAAGCGGAAATTACTCGAAGATCGAGCTTCACCGTCTCATTGCTGCCGACCCGACGAATTTCTTGTTCTTGCAACGCCCGCAACAATTTCGCCTGCCCCGCCGGAGACAGATCGGCCACCTCGTCCAAAAAGAGCGTCCCTCCACTGGCTTCCTCCAATAAGCCTCGCCGGAATGCATGGGCGCCTGTGAACGAGCCTTTGACATGGCCGAACAGTTCGCTTTCAAGGAGGGCATCCGGAATCGCGCTGCAGTTCACGGCCACAAACAGTCTGGCAGCCCGTGGGCTGTTGTCGTGGATGGCCCGGGCGATGACCTCTTTCCCTGTCCCGCTTTCCCCCTGGATCAGCACGCTCGTCCGGCCTGGCGCCACTTTCCCGACCAGCTTGAAGACCTCGACCATGGCGTGGCTCTGGCCAACGAATGACGCCGCACGTACGCGCTCATCAAACACTCTGGACAGGTGCCGGTGGTCGCGCACGAGCCGATGATGCTGCACCGCGCGGTTCATCACCAGCGCCAGCTCCTCCAGATTCACCGGCTTGGTGATGTAATCGAAGGCCCCTTGTTTCATGGCCTGGATTGCGGTATCCAGCGACCCGAACGCGGTCAGCAGCACCACCGGGGTCTCCGGAGAAGAGTCGCGCATTCGTTGCAAGAGATCCATTCCGGAGAACGGACTCATCTTGATATCGCTCATGATCGCATCAAAATCCCGTCTCCCTGCCATCTCCATGGCCTCGACCACACCCGACGCGAGGACGACGTGAAATCCGGCGCGTTGCAGCGCTTCCCCCAGCATCTCGCGGTTGTGTCGGTCGTCATCCACGACCAGAATCCAGCTCTCATGCTCCATCAGATTTCTCTCCGAAACGGCGTCCCCTCCACAGCGGGAGATCGATCGTGAAGGTGGTTCCCTGTCCGACGGCACTCTGAACTGACAGTCGTCCACCGACCGACGAGACGGCTCGGTGACAGATGGCTAATCCAAGCCCAGTCCCCCGCTGGGCCTGCCGTGTCGTGAAGAATGGTTCAAACATGCGATGGATATATTCCGGTGGAATCCCATGCCCCGTATCCCGCACAATCAGACGGATGGCGCCGTTGTCCAACTCATGTGTCCCGGCCACCACGAGCGCGCCGTCGCTCTCCTCGTTTCGGATGTATTGGGTGCAGATCACCAACTCTCCTCCCTCTGGCATGGCCTGAATCGCGTTCGCGACCAAGTTAAAGATGACTCCGTGAAGGGTTTGGGGATCTGCGGCGATAGGAGCGAGGCCTTCCGGCAGGTCGGTCAGGAGTTTGATCGACCGATGCGGGAGACCGGGAACATTGACGGCCAGCACATCCCGAATGACTGCGTTGAGGTCCACGGAACTCCGTTCGATTCTGACGCGAGTCGACTCGAGAATATGATGGATGATCTCGATCATCCGTTTGACCTCGGCCCGGACAACAGACAGATGCCGATCGCGATCCTCAATCGTGGCATCGTGTTCGAGCATCTGAAGGTTACCGGAGATCGCGTTCAGGGGGTTCCCCAGTTCGTGCGCCACCACGGCCGAGAGTTCACCCAACGCGGCTAATTTTTCTGCCCGTTCAGCCTGGGCACGGGCCTCCCCCAGCATCGCGTGGGTCCGGTGCAGTTCTTCTGTGGTTTCGGAGACCTTTCGTTGCAACGTGTCGTTGAAACGATGGATCTCCTGGAGTAATTGTTCTTTGACCGCCGCAGCCTCCCGAATTCGATCCACCATCCGATTGTACTGGCTCACCACCTCTCGAATGTCTGACGATCCACCCAGTGGCGCCTGGTTGGCCAAATCTCCGCCTTCGGTCCGCCGCATGGCCTGCAGGAGTAACGCCACAGGACGATGAACCTGCACCCTGAGAAGGAGCAGAAATACCAGGCTCGTCAGTGCCACCATTGCCACGGCGAGCACCTTGCCGAACACCCGCTGCTGTTCGATGAGACGATCATACTTGGCAATCGAAAACTTGCCACGAAGCGCCCCAATCACCTGACCCTTGACAATCACTGGGGCTGTAATGATCCATCCCCGATCCTCTTGGACATCATCGAATCTGGTTACGTGCCGTCCCGCCCGCACGGAGGTCCGCTCCTGATCAGTCAACGCCGTGGGAGCCTGTCCAGGATCCGTGCTCGTGATCAGCAGGCCGGCATCACCCGAGACATCATAGACACTCAGGCGCCGGATGCCGGGACGCAACTCCATGATGTCCATGAACGCCTTGTTCAGAGCTTGCACGTCGTGAATATCGTCGCCTGTGTTTCCGACGATGCGGCTCATCGCTGTTGCCGCCAGCAGAAACGCATCCAGACGGTCTTGCGCGGCAGCTCGTTCAATCACCATAGTATCCACCACGTTCACCGATGCGATGGCCAGCAGAACCAGCACAATACCGGTCACCACGACCCCGCCTAACACGCCCGCCATGCGCGGGATGCCCACATTCAGCCAGTCCCCTATCCAGCTCACCAGTTTCCCGTTCCCCATCACGACATTATTCCAGCACCGGCACGCTCTCGACAAGGTGGGTAAGATTAAGTCTCTATTGTCATATTTGGCTTGCGCGGGTTTGGTGCGGATCATCAGAGGACTGCGCTCCAATATCCGCGCTCTTCGCCGCCCAACGGAGACCCGCAGATCAGTCCGTACGGTTGAAGCGGCTCGTCATCTCCAGGGGACTACAGATACTGAGGATCGCATGATCCTGCCACCGCTCCGCGCGATCGGCCGTGGCGAACCATAGGCAAGAGCTCATGTCCGATCGGAGCATTACTGAAACACATGCATAGACGATGCATCAGCGGCTTAGATTCTCGATCGTCAGCCTAAAAGCATCGCAACTCGATGTCAAACCACAGCAACGGCTACAGGCCAACCTTCATCGTTGCAACTTGGCGACTCACACAGCCTGACTCGCCGATCAAAACTGCTGATACCCTGTGCCGGTAGCCAAGGCGACGGCCGCGATGCCAACCTGAACGGCATATCGTGCTTCGGACAGTCCAACATCAGTTTTTCAGAAGCCTGCTAGCGCAGCGTCGAGTCGGCTTCCAGCTGGCCCTGTCCCCCCGCTGCATAGGCGAGCGTCACCTCGGCAATCTTGTAGTCGTATTGGGATTCCGCCAGCCTGGTTTGTGCCGCCGTGACGGCGACTTCCGATTGCGTGACTTCCACCACTGTGCCGAGGCCGAGCTTGTAGCGCTGTTTCGCCAGTTGCAGGGATTCCTGCGCCGTCTTGACC
>CXWL01001859.1_pt2 | contig 18091 bp, 17 predicted proteins | sample 590931 | NCBI WGS metagenome assembly CXWL01 (sample SAMEA3498368, study PRJEB10139) | groundwater metagenome | biome: water well; material: biofilm material | place: Germany | collected 2015-04-27 | reverse complement strand
TCGAGTTTGACGGTGGTCTGATCGGAAGCGGCCGACTGGGCGTAGCCAGCCACCGCGCAAACGGAGGCGCATGCGATCAACGCATACGCACCCCGCAATCCACTTACGGAGCTCTTGCTCATGGTTAGGATGGGTTAGGTTTTCCATGCCCACCGGCGGTCGTGCCAGTGAGCCAATCTATCGCCCGCCATGCAGGCAGCGGGGCAGGAGGAGGGAAATGGCAGAGAGACAAGAGGTTGGAGTCGTGCGGCAGAACGCCAAACCAACGCGTTGAGTTCCTTGCCTCTTTCCAGGGGGCGCGGGTGCTGGCGACCTGATGCTAGTCCCGATTTCTGCGGGTGTGAAACATGGGCACCCCGTTGCTCACTGCTGTGAGCCCGGGGTTTGTCCTNNCCGGGAGGAGCCGCCTTGATGGCTAAAACCAAGCTGAAGCTTAAAGCTTCTTTTCCAACTGCACGTAGACAAAACGTCCGACGTTCGTGTAGAGGTGCCCGGGGTAATTGGTGGAATTATTACCCTCGTCCTGGGCCAGCGGCGGATCGGTGTCCAGGAGGTTGGTGACGCCGGCGGTCAGCTTCATGTCCGTCCACCACTTCATATCGCTCTCGCTCTTCGAGGGGAAGAGTTTGTAGCTGGCTTGGAAGTCGTAGAAGATCGTCGAGTCCACCTGGCGGGGGTTGCTGTCGAGATCGAGGTCGGCGAAGCCGTCCGTGTAGGTGCCGGTGAGGCGGGCGTTGATGCCCTTGAAGTGCCAGGCGAGCCAGCCCTGGCCCTTCCACTGCAGGAAGCCGTCATCGGAGGAATCGGCCGGGATGCCCTGGCCGATGTATTCGACCAACGTGCCATCGCCGATGAAGTCGATCTTGTAGGAGTCGATGTAGGCGACGCTCAGGCCCGTTTCAAAGCGGCCGGCCGTATCCGTCTTCCAGGTATAGCTGGTGGTAAAGTCGAGACCTTGGATCTCGGTCTGCCCCAAGTTGCGGTAGACGGCTTTAACCTGGACGACGGTGAGCGCGAAGTCGCGGACGACGCTTTCACCCTGGATCAAGCCGGGCGAGTTCGCCGGAGTGGAAATCACAGGCGGTATGCCGCTGGTATACGAGCGGTCAATGGTGTCCTGGTGGTCGATCGAAACGGTGCCGTTGCGCTCGATGCGCCAGGCATCCAAGGCGAAGGTGAAGCCTTCCATCTGGCCCTTGGGAGTCCAAACGACACCCACGTTGTAGGACTTGGAGGACTCGGACTTGAGGTTCCTGTTGCCGGACGTGGTCACGGGCTGCTCGGTTTCATTGACGCCGGAGAAGGGGTCTTTGATGTTGGTGAGTCCATTGACCGGGGGAGCATAGAGCTGATAAAGCGAGGGCTGGAGGAAGCCCTTGCCCCAGCTCGCGCGGACGACGAAGGTCTCGTCGACGGGCATCCAGCGGACACCGATCTTGGGCACGAAGACCGTTTCGTCGCTGGTGACGAAGTTCTCATAGCGGCCGGCGACGTTAAGCGACAGCCGGTGGGCGAAGTCCACCGAGTGCTTGTCGCTGAAGAGCGGGATCTCGGCCTCGGTGTAGTAGGACACCACCTTGCGCTGGCGCGAGATGGGTGACGCCGGGGTGGAGGCGAGGATTTCACCGGCCTGCTGCGAGGAGTCGGGCCTTTGATCGATGGCCTCACGGCGGTAGTCGACGCCGAAGGCAAAGCCGACGTCGCCCGCGGCCGTGCTCATCAATTCGCTGGTGGTGGCGCTGAGGCCGCCATCAAACAGCTTCGACTTGTTGAAGTCGCGCGCGAATTGGGTGGCGTAAGCGACCGGCGCACTGTTGGACGGGATCGTGTTCTTGTAATAGCCGAACGGATTGTAGGGCACGGTGCTGCCGATGAATTCCGAGCTGGCCGGATTGAAGATCGGGTCCGCCGCATTCAGCGACCGCAGCATGCGGGTGGTGTTGATCAGCCGGTTGTTCTGCCGGTTCTCAATCACGCTGTAGCGGCCCACCGCGTTCACGGTGAATTTGTCCGCCACATTGTCGAAACGCAGGCCGCCGGTCATGGCGTAGGCCGTGTTGTTGGTCTCATACACGCGGTTGCCGAACTCGGCGAGACGGATGCGGGAACTGCCCGAAATATCCTGGTTGAAGGGATTGAACGGGTTGAAGGCACCGGCGGCGGCCGTGCGCCCGAGGCCGGCGGCGGTTTCCGCCGCGGTCAGGATCGGGCTCGTGGTGTTGGCCGGGATCACAATGGTCTTCTGGCCGGGCGAGGCGAAGTTGCCGGTGGCGTAGGGGGCCAGCTCGTCGTATTCGGTGACCTGCTGAAACATGGCGTCGCCGAAGAACTTGGCGCTCTTCCCGAAGAAGTCCTTTTCCCACGCGGTGAACATGCCGCGGCGGGTGATCTCAGGATACGACCCGGAGAACTCGTTGTAGTTGAACGAGGACGAGCGGCCGGTGGAGTAGGTGTAGGCGCTGGCCGGCAGGTTGCCGGTGTTCGTCGTCCGGACCGCAAAGGTGGAGCCGAAGAAGGTGTTCACCCCGGCGGCGATGCCGGGAATGTTGCCACCGGGAGCCAAACCGAGGGCCTGCTCAACCGCGGCGCGGGTGAGTTGGAAGTTCGGCGGCGAGGAGTTGGAGCTCAGGAAGGCCGGGATGGCCGAGTAATCGCGATCCTTGTTGAAGATCGGCTGGCGCATCGAGAAGTTGGCGCCGAAGGTGAGGCTGCCCGTGTCGGAGGTCACACCATAGACAAAGTTGGCATTGAACTCGGAGGAGTCCAGGTTGGTGGTGTTGCCATATGACAGGGTGGCGGTGGCTCCGTTGTAATTCCGGCGGAGGATGATGTTGACCACGCCGGCGACGGCATCGGCGCCATAGGTGGCGGAGGCGCCATCCTTCAGGACTTCAATGCGCTCGATGGCGGCCAGCGGGATGCTGTTAAGGTCGACGAAGGCCGTGGTGCCGCCTTGCCCGATCGGGTAAGGGGAGACACGGCGACCGTTGATCAGCACGAGGGTGGCTTCCGGCCCGAGGCCGCGCAGGGAGGTCGCGTTGCCGCCGGGGGTGAAGCCGGTGGCGTTGTTGCTGACCGGCACGCTGCCCGCATTGGACAGCGTCATCTTTTGCAGCAGCTCGGAGGTGTTGAACACGCCGCTGTTTTCAATGGCGACGCGGTCGATGGTCTGCACCGGGAAGGTGCGGGCCTCACCGGCAACTTCCGTGGTCGGAATGTTGGATCCGGTGACGACGTATTTCTCGAGTTTTACCGGCTGGTCGGAAGCGGCCGACTGGGCGTAGCCAGCCACCGCGCTGAGGGAAGCGCACACGATAAACGCGCGCACACTGACAGAGCTCATGCTCATAGTTGGGTTGGGTTAGGTTTCCTTGCCCACCGGCAGTCAGGCCGGGGAGCCACTTTTAACGGTGGCGAGCATTCTAAATCGATATCGCCATGCAAGCTGAGAGTTGGTCAAAACGCCATAAACCTAAGGTGAATAGCCATATTCAAGAGGGGAACACCCTAGTTTGGGTTTTTTACAATCATTCCAACCTGAGATTACAGCGGTAGCTGCTGGGCCAATACCCTAAACTTGGAACAGGCTTGTCCTAAACCGCCGCAGGTTGCGTGGCGACGGCTTCGTCGCGGCGGAAGGTGCGAATGGCCAGATACAGGGCGAGAATCGTGAGTGCGGCGCCGGCGAAAAACGAGGAGCCCGCCAGGTAGGGTGATTGTCCGGGGCCGGTGGCCCAGCCGAGGATGAAGGTGCCAATGATGGGCCCGGGGATGCCGGCGAGGCTGGCCAGTCCGGAATAGACGCCTTGNNATCACATAGATCATCCACCCTTGCGACGCGAGGCCGTAGCCCAGCATCGAGAGGATCGAGATGGTAAAGCCGATCACCACCGCGCGCGCCTCGCCGATCCGCGGCACGATCTTCTTGACCAGCGTGGCCTGCACCAGTCCGGAGAGCACGCCAACGGTCATGAGGGACAGCCCGACCTGCATCGGCCCCCAGTGGTAGCGGGCATCGGTGTAGAGCGCCCACGTTGATTGCAGGATGGTCTGGGCGAGCATCAGGATGAAATAGCTTCCGGCCAGTGCGAGGACGGCGGGCAGGTGCCCGAGCGCCAACAGTGCGCCGACGGGGTTGGCGCGCTTCCACTCGAAGGCGCGGCGGTTTTCGGGCTTGAGCGACTCGGGCAGGACAAAGTAGCCCCACAGCCAGTTGAGCGTGGCGCAGCCGGCGGCGAACCAGAACGGCAGGCGCAGGTCATAGTGCCCGAGAAAGCCGCCCAGCACCGGGCCGATGACAAAGCCGATGCCGAACGCCGCACCCAGCAGGCCGAAAGACTGGGCGCGTTTCTCGGGGGGCGTCACGTCGGCGATGTAGGCGTTGGCGGTCGAAAGGACGCCCGCAGTGAAGCCGGCGATGATGCGCGCGAGAAACAACCAGCCAAGGCTCGGGGCGTTGGCCATGATGACGTAGTCAATGGCCGAGCCGGCCGTCGCGATGAGAATGATGCGGCGGCGCCCGAAACGGTCGGAAAGCGAACCCATGACGGGTGCGCCGACAAACTGCATCAGCGCGTAGATGCTGATGATCCAGCCATAGGCGTGGGCGCCTTCGGAGACACTGCCCCCCTGGAACTCCTTGACCAACGCCGGCAGCACCGGAATCAGCAGCCCGAAGCCGACAACGGCCAGCACGAGAGTGACGAAAATGAAACCGACAGCAGGCTGGCGGGCGGGCGCGGATGACATGAGTGTGCCATTCAACGGTCCCCGCGGGCTTTGGCGAGTCCGCAGATGTCAGCGGCCGTTTCTCCGGATGAGCGGCGTCTGTTTTGCGTTTCAGCCGGCTGGAGTGCGCAGGCGGTTATCGTGGACGCCGGGCCGTCACGCACCAGTCCCACGGCGGCTCGTGGCCGCAGGGCGGGCGGGTGACACCCTCGTCGCTCCACGGATACCAGACTTTTCGCACCGCAATGGACCGCAGTCCTGCCGTGGCGGCGAGCTGGCGCGCGGCGGCGGCGGTGTAGAACCGCTGCATGCGGTCATCGCGCCGGACGACGGCCGTGGGGCGCGGGCGCCGGGCGGCGGGACCGCCGGTCTCGAGCGCGACGACGACATCGTGGCTTTCCAGCGCCGGCAGGACAAAGAGCAACCAGCCGCCGGGTTGCGCCGCGCGCACGGTTTCGCGCATCGCGCGGCGGCAGGCCGCGGCCGAGACGAAGGTGATGACATTGGAGCAGACGACGAGGTCGGCGTAATCCCGGAGCGCGGGCGGCAGCCGCCGGGCATCGGCCTGCTGCCAGCGGCAGTCAGGCACCTGGCGACAACGCCGGGCGGCGATCCGGAGCATGCGGGGGGAGTGGTCGGTGCCGGTTTTTCTGCCGAAGTGGCGGCCGTGCAACTTGAAAAAAGAGCCGATGCCGCAGCCGAGGTCGAGCACCGTGCGTTTGCCGCGCAACAGACCGCGGGCCTCAAGCCAGCGGCCGATGACATTGCGGCGATCGCGGACAAATATGTCGCACACCTCCGCTTCATAGGCTGCGGCCAGCCGGTCCCAGTCGCGGGCATTCATGGGTTTGGGGCAGACCCGGGGCGCGCGACTCAGTGCGCCCCCGGATGGTTTTTCTCCCCGGCAGTGACACGCCCGCCTTCGCTGAAGCTACGGCGCGGCAGAGGGAGGGCTTCAGTGGTTGCCACGGTATTTTTTCTCTCCAGCCCGGACGGGAAACGGCATCCGGTTTTCCTTCGGTGGCAGCGGGCAGGTGGCGAAAGCGGTGAAGGCGCAGGGCGGGTTCTGCATGCGGTTGAAATCAAGGATGATTTTCCCTTCGCCCGGTTCCGGCTTCGCCGCATAGAGGAAGCGCGAGGCCTCGTAGGTTTCCTCGCCGGCCGTGAGGTCGGTGAGGACGAAGAACAGCTCGTCACCACCCTCGTCGATGGGGAGCAGCTCGACCGTGCGGCCCTGCCAGGTGAACACGGCCTTGCCGGGCACGGGCGCGGGCTCGGTGACGCCGATCATGTTGGTGATGTTGACCTGCCTCACCGGATCGAAAGGCACCCACGCCGCCTCGATGCGCCAGGCCGGGTCGATGGGAAAATAGACGAGGCCGGCGAATTGCTTCAGGTTTTCCGCCGTGGTGTCGCGCACGCGCAGGTAGAGGCTGTCGCCGCGCTGCATGACGTAGAAGTTCGCGGTGCCAAAGGTCACGCGGGTGGGCTTGTCGCCCTGAAACACCAGCTCGGTGGGGCGAAGCACCCGCTGGCCGTCGATCTCCAGCAGCGCGCTCGGGGCGGGCGCCAGCATGACCTTGCGGTTGGCGGCGAGAGTGACGGTGCCGAGATACGGCGGGCCGGCGGCGAGCTTGATGGCGTTGTCGCCGGCGGTGCCGACGGTGTTTGCCCCCGGTGCGAGCAGGTGCCGGCCGATGAGGGTCAGCCAGCCGTCGGGCGTGGTCAGCCGGGCGACGCGCGCGGCGCGCCAGGTCTCGATGGACTTGGTATGGTCATCCATGGATCCCGTTGCCCGCTGCTGCGGGCCCGGGATTTGTCCTGGATTCTTGCTGGCGCAAAACCCAGGCAAAGGGGTGGCAAAAAGCAGGGCGAGGGGAAGGAAACGCGTGAACATGGGCTGAAAGTAGGCACAAAGTTCCCCAAAAGAAAACCTCTGCTTATGGTTCGACCACCACGGGCAATCCCACCCAGACGAGGGCGAGCAGGGCGACCGCATCCCAGTTGGCGAGGCGGAAGCAGCCGTGCGACTCGGTGCGGCCGACTTTTTCGGGATCGGGGGTGCCATGCAAGCCGTAGCCGGGGCGGTCGAGCCCGATCCAGGCGAGGCCCACGGGATTGTTGGGCCCGGGCGGGATGATGAGCTTGCGCCCGAGCTCCCGGGCCTCGGCTGACTCGGGGAACACCGCCGGGTCGAAGGTGTAATCGGGGTTCGGGGCGATCACGATCACGCGCAGTTCTCCGACCGGACGTTTCTCGACATCCCGGGCGATGCTGACCGGGCAGTGCAGGATGATCCGGCCTTCCTCCGTGGTTACTTCGAGCACGTGCTCGGCGAGACGGATGTGTATCCTTGCCGCCTTGAGGGTCGTGGCAAACGGCGGGCCGGCCGGCACTTTGATGGCTGTGCCGGGCAGGATGTCCTCCCAGTTGGTGTCCGGGTTGAGCCGGCGAAGAAAATTCGGACTGGCGCGGTAACGCTCGGCGAACAACTCAAGGGCCGTGGCGTAGGGCAGCGCGGGGCGTTGCGATTTTCCGAGCCAGGTGTCGGGCAGGGGTTCGAGTCGGGCGAATTCCTCGGTCGTGAAGGTGTGGGCGATAAACACCGGTTCGGCCACCAGGAGGTTTGAGCGGGTGAGCTCGTCCAGGACGCCGGTATCCGGCATCCCTTCGTTGCGTTGAAAGGCTTTCAACGCCTCGACGGTTTGCGGGCCGCGCACGCCGTCGATCGAGCCGCAGGAAAAACCGCGGCGGTGCAACTCCACCTGGGCCTCGACCCAGTCGAGCACCGGCCGGCTGGCGGGAGTTTGCGGCTCGGGTTCGGTGGCGGGGGTGTCCTCGGCCGCTTGCGCGGGGGTGTCCTCGGGGCGCAACGATGGGGGCTCGGTCTGTGCCGTCAGCACGGCGCCGAGGCCAAGACCGCACAGAAACAACAGGCGGCGGATCATGGGCAACCACGATGGCCGCCGCCGGGAAAATGGGAACGCGGAAATACCCGTCCGCCTACTTCAGTTCTTCGATGAACTGGTTTACGAGGGTCCGGCCCGCCTTGTCCTCCGCGACCAACCGGCCGTCGGGGCCGTAGACTTTGAAGTGGGGGATGCCGTTCATGCCGTATTGCTGGGCGACCGGTGATTGCCAGTCGATGCCCTTGGTCTCGGGGCGGTTGATGTCCACCTTGACCACGGCGAGGTCGGCGCGCTGCCGGTGCAGAGCGGCCAGCGGCTCGTTGTAGGCCTGGCACGGGCCGCAATACTTGCTGGTGAAGTCGAAGATCGTGGTCTTGCCGGTCACAAGGTAGTCCGCCAGCGCAACCTGCTCGCCGTGAGCGATGGCGAGGGGTTCGGCGCCCTTGGTGTGAACGGGGCCCGCGACGGGGGCCGAAGCCACGACGGGGACGGTCTTTTCACGCGGGGAGCAGCCGGCGAGCAGGGCGAGGCCAAGGGCGGGGAACAGGAATTTCATACGGGGATTGGTAGGAGCCCAACGTGATTCACGATATTCCCTTAGGCAAAATCAAATTGCCGGTCGTCATTTGAGCAGGGCGCGGAGATCGGCGAGGCTGAGCTTCGCCGCGGCGGCGTCACTGGCGTCGAACACGCCGGCGAGCAGCGCGCGTTTCTCGTCCTGCAACGCCATGACCTTTTCCTCGACCGTGCCGGAGCAAATCAGCCGGTAACTGGTGACGACCTTGGTCTGGCCGATGCGGTGCGTGCGGTCGGTGGCTTGCGCCTCGACGGCGGGGTTCCACCATGGATCGTAATGCACCACGACATCCGCGCCCGTGAGGTTGAGGCCGGTGCCGCCGGCCTTGAGCGAGAGGAGGAAGACGGGGACGGTTTCGTCACTCTGGAACTTGTCCACGGCGGCCTGCCGCGCTTTCACGGTCATCGAGCCGTCGAGGTAGCAGTAGGCCACGCCCTCGGAGTCGAGCTCGTCGCGCAGCAGGGCAAGCAGCGAAGTGAACTGTGAGAACACAAGCATGCGGTGGCCCTCGTCGATGGACTCGGCCAGCAGTTCGCGGAAGGCGTCGAGCTTGGCCGAGCCGGCGGCCGCGCCCTTTTCGGGATCAACCAGCCGCGGGTCGCAGCAGATCTGCCGCAGGCGGAGAAGTTGGGTGAGCGTGGCGAGATGCAGCCGGCCCTCCGAGGCCCCCTGCGCCGCGAGGTCGAACATCGCCCGCTCGGCTTCCTCCTGCGTGCGGCGGTAGAGAGCCGCCTGGGCGGGGGTCGGTTCGCACCAGATGACCTGCTCGATCTTCGGCGGCAGCTCCGGCGCGACCGCGGCCTTGGTGCGGCGGAGGATGTAGGGCGCGGTCTGGACGCGGAGGCGCTCGTCATGGAAGTCGCGTTCCTCGCGCTTCATCCCCGGCGGCAGTTTCGGCAGGAAGCCGGGCATCAAAAACCCGAAGAGCGAGCGCAGGTCGTCGAGGGAGTTTTCNNGTGCGGCGGTTCTTCAGGTGCTGCGCCTCGTCGGCCAGGATGACGTCGAACGGCACGCCCGCGAAGAGCTCCGGGTCGCGCGCGAGCGTGCCGTAGGAGGTGAGCACGAGATCGTGGTCGGCAAAATCCTTCGCGGCCAGACGCGCCGCACCATGGTGGACAAATACCCGGAGGGCCGGCGCGAAGCGCGCCGTCTCCCGCCGCCAGTTTTCCACGAGGGAGGCGGGCACGACGACGAGATGCACCGTTCCGGCCTGCCGTTTCGACAGGCTCAAGGCCCCGGGCTGGTCGAGGGGCTGGCCGGCCGGCGTTGGTCCACGATTCTGGCGGTGCGAAATCGAGGCCAACAGGGCGAGGGCCTGGAGGGTTTTGCCGAGGCCCATCTCGTCGGCGAGGATGCCGCCGAGTTCCTGGCCGTGCAGGTGCCAGAGCCAGGCGACACCGAGTTGCTGGTAGGGACGGAGCACGGCCGTGAAGTCCGCCGGCACCGGCGCAGGCGGCAGCACGGAGAGATTCTTCAACGCGGCACTGCGGGTGTGCCAGGTCGCCGGGGCCGAGTAGTGCGGCGCGACCGTCTCCAGCAGGTCGGTCACTTCCGCGGCGCGGGCCTTGGCGATGCGGTGCCGGCCCAGCGCGCCCGGGGCCGAGGCATCGCCCGCCAGCGCGCGGTGGACGGCGTCGAGTTGCGCGAGCCGGGCGGCGTCGATGAGGTAGATGGCGCCGTCGGCCTCGATATAACCCCGGCCGGTCGCGACGGCGGAGCGGATTTGCGCGTCGGGCGCGGTGCCGGCCTGGAGGCCGAGGGTTACGTCATAGCCGTCGGGCAGTTCGCTGACTTCGGCGGCGATCTTCGCGGGTTTCAAGTGCGCGGTATGGCGCTCGAAGTTGGGCGTGAACTCGGCGTGGAGGTTGTCGCGCAACAGCGCGCCATGGGTCGCGAGGATATTAAGCACCTTGTGCCGGTCGCGGAGCCACCACTTGCGGGAGAGCGGATCGAGCGAGAAGCGGTGGGCGCGGAGAAATTCCAGCGCGGCGTCGTAGGTCATGGACTCGCGCGAGGGCAGCGTGATGGCGAGGTAATGCTCGGAGCCATCCACGGTCAGCGGCATGTGATCGTCGTCAACGGGGGCGGGTTTCTTTTTCGGTTNNAGCTGCCGGTTCGCGCAAATGTTCGGTGACACCCGGCAGATCGAGGCCATTCCAGGCGAGCGGGTCGGCGGGGCGGTCGGCGCGAAAGAAAACGCGTTCGCCGAGGAGGGCCTTGACGAGCTCGCGGAGCTGGGCGCGCCTGAGCTGGATCAGCGAGACGGGCTGGGGCGGCACGCCGAGGCGCTGGAGGATCGCGAGACCCTCGGCAAGGTCCGGCGAGGGTGCGGCGGACAGGTCCAGTTCCACCCGGACGGCGATGGCGTCACGCGGGGCCGCCGCGGCGAGATTGGGAGGGAGGAGCAGGCGGAGCATGTTTCAACGCGACGTGAGGTGCCAGAAACCGCATAACGGGCAGCGGTAGGCGGTGCGCGAGCGGGCCACGCCCGCGATGAGCGCGGCGTCGAGGGCGTCGCCCTGGGTGCGGTAGCGGCGTTTGCGGGTGCACCGGTGTTTGCGCTCCCCGGCGGTGGGTTGCTTCATGGCCGGGTCAATTTCCACCGGGCGCGCGGCAAGAGTCAACCCGGGGCGGATTTCCCCTCGCCAGCGCGGGCGACCACCCACTAGGTCTTGGACATGCCTGCCGCCCCGACCAAGGATGACAAACCGAAACGCGGTCAGATGTGCCCCTGCGGCAGCGGCCAGCGATTCGAGCTGTGCTGCGAGCCGTTCCACGCCGGCAAAAAGCAACCGGCGACACCGGAGCAGCTGATGCGCGCCCGTTTCACCGCGCATGTGGCGCACAATTTCAGGTTTCTGCACGACACCTACCGGCCCACGGCCGGCAAACCTTACGTCGCCGAGGAGGGGGAGCCGGCGGTGACCTGGACGAAACTCGAGGTGCATGCCAACGAAGCGACGGACAATCCGGACAAGGCCTTTGTGGATTTCTCGGCTTATGGCTCGGAGGCGGGCGTTGAGAAGGTGTTACACGAGAAAGCGGAGTTCCTGCGCGTCAACGGCGTCTGGCTCTACAACCGCGAGGCCCGCCTCGGGCCGGCCCCCTACAAGGCGGCGGCGCCGAAAATCGGCCGCAATGAGCCGTGCCCTTGTGGCAGCGGGAAGAAATACAAGCAATGCTGTCTGCTCAAAGGGTGAGGCCGCGCCGGTGGCGGATTGGGTAAAAATAACTGCGTTAACCATTCATGATCAGCGGGCGAAAATTTACCTGCCCGCCGCTTGTCAGACGGCCGGATTGGCCCATCTTGGGCGCTGACGGAGAGGAACGGTTCTCTCCCGCCGTTGAAAATCAAACGCCCTGACCTGCTGGGTGGGAAGGGGCCCGGACCGCCGCTGCAAGCGGCAAGGAGGACGATAAAGTCATGCTGACTCTATTCGCCATCTCGGTCTCATGGCTGTCGGTCGTGATGATTTATATCATCGCAGGCTCCGACCGCCGTGAGCGCCGATTCTAAAGAAAACGACGCCGCCCCGGGGAAATCCCGGGGCGGCTTTTCTTAGGACCGGGAATTTTTGGCCGGCAGTATCCGGGCCGATGTCAACTAATAGTTTACTTGGCTTGTGCGCTGAAAGGGGTGTTGAGTGGCGTGGATTCAGGCGGCGGGTCGGGCCAGGATTTTCCGGCACAACGCCTCGCCGCGGTTGAAGTCGCGGCAGGTCTGCGGACGGTCTGCGTAGATGGCACAGAGATGCGTTGCCGGATCGAGGGCGACGCAGGCGCCGTCGCCGTGCTGGTCCATACAGCGCACACCGGCGTGTACCGCGATCATCTCCGCCGGGACCAGGTCACCGGCGCGGAGCTCAACCACCAGGTGGCAGCAACGGCCGCAGCCGGCGCACGCGGGAAGATCCGCCGTCACCAAGGCTATGGCGGACTCGTCCAGATGCTTCGCGTCTGGCGAGTCGGGTGCGTCATGCATCAAGGTCGTCTCCGAGCTCCGCGTCACCGATCGGGGTCGAGCGCCGTTGCTGACTGCTGCCAGCCCGGTGTTTGTCCTGGTCGTCGCCAGGCAAAGGCGCCGCGCGCGGATGGTTCATCATCGGAGCGAGGACGAAGGCCTTGGAGGCTTTCTGGGCCGGCAACGATTGCGCGATGAAGGCGAGGATCTCGGNNCATGGCCTGCCGGAATTGCGCGATGGCGTTGCGCGAATGCTGCGCGGCCTGCTTGTCGATTTTGGTGAAGATGAGGGCGAAAGGCAGCGCGTGCGTGCCGAGCCAGTGGACGAACTTGAGATCCATTTCCGCCGGCGCGTGGCGGGAATCAACCAGCACGAAGGTGCGGCGCAGCGTCGGCCGGTGGCCAAGGTAGTCGCGTACGGCGGTGTTGAACTCCTGGCGCTGGGTCTTGGCGACATGGGCATAACCGTAGCCGGGCAGATCCACGAGGCTCCAGGTGCCGTTGATCGTGAAGAAGTTCAGCAGCCGGGTCTTGCCGGGCAGGTCGGACACCCGGGCGAGGTCTTTTTTCTCCGTGAGGAGGTTGATGAGGGAGGACTTGCCCACGTTGGAACGGCCGATGAAGGCAAACTCCGGCAACCCGGCGGGCGGGCACGAGGCGAAGTCGGGGGCGCTGTGGACAAAGAGGGCGGACTTGATTTTCATGGTGCGGACGTCCAGCAAACCACGAAGGCCCCTAGCGCCAAGGATCAGACAGACAGGACGCAGGATCGCGAAATCGCGGCCGGACGGAAGCTCGAATGTCCGGCTGCTTGGACGTGGAAATAGCGCTTCCCTCCCGTCCCGGTGCCTTTACTCTCACGGCATGGGGCAGGAGACCATCACCTATCTAACCAACATCGTCATTGGCACGATCTTGGCGGGCCTGATGACCCATTACTGGTGGCGGCAGGGAAGATCGCCCACCATGCGCTATTGGATGCTGTCGGCGTGGGTGATGACGGCGGCGGACATTTTTTTCGCCGTGCGCCCGGAGTTGCCCTATTGGGCCGCCAAACTCATTCCGACGCTGCTGGTGACCGTCGGACAAGCCGTGCTCTTGCTCGGCGCGCAGCGCACCGCCCACTTGCCGCGGACCTGGAGGCTGGTCGCGGGAGTCGTATTGCTCCACCTGACGATGCTGATCGGCCTCCTGTACAGCACCCAGGTCTCCAGCTGGCGCATGGTCTGCAACGGCGTGATCTGGGGCGGCCTCTCGCTGGGGTCCGCGTGGTGTCTGCGCGGGGCCCGGCCGATGTTCTGGAACTCGCCCGTGGCGCCCGCCAACGCCTTCCTCCTCCACGGCATCTTCCACGCCATGCGCGTGGTCCTTGCCATCCTCTTTGCCGCCCGCGGCTGGACCGCCGCCGCGGATTCGCTGCAGATCATCGGCGACCTCGAGGTGAGTTTTTTCATGGTGGCGCTGTTTGTCAGCCTGCTGCTGGCCAACCTGCAGTTGCGGCATGAGGAATTGAGCAGCGCTCACGCGGAAGTGCAGGCGCTGTCGGGTCTGCTGCCGATTTGCGCGTGGTGCAAAAAGGTGCGCAATGACAAAGGCTACTGGCAGCAGGTGGAGGATTATTTCAGCTCGCGGAGCCACATCGAGTTCACCCACGGCATGTGCACCGAGTGTTTCAAGGTCCAGAAGAGCGGGGCAAAATCCTGAGCCGGCGGTGAAGGAGGGGGTCGACGCGGACCGGGGCCGCCTGAAAGGTTGCCTGCCGGGTGGTTTCTGCTGGCATGGGGCCGCTCCGTCATCGCGTCCACCCCAACCCTTTCCGTCCATGAATACCCTGCTCGACCGCCGGCAATGGCTCAAAGCCGCCGGCCTCACCGTCGCCGCCACCGCCTTCGCCCCGCGCCTGCTGGCGCAGGCGCCCGTCACCACACCCCGCCGCGTCCCCGTCGGGCCCGGGCTGGTGAGGCTCAACTACAACGAGAACCCCTTCGGCCCCGCGCCCTCCGCCAAGGCCGCGATGCATGCCGCCATAGACACCTCGTTCCGCTATGCCGACGCCGAGGAGCAGGCGCTGCTCGAGCTGATCGCGGCGCGGGAAGGCTGCAGACCGTCCCAGATCGTGATGGGCGCGGGTTCGGGCGAGATCCTCGATGTGGCGGGTTTCCATTTCGGCCTGGATAAGGGCGAGATCGTCGCGGCCCATCCCAGTTACATGGCGCTGTTGAACGCCGCGGACCGCGTCGGCGGCAAGGCCGTGCGTGTCCCGCTCAATGCGCGGCTCGAGCACGATCTGCCGGCCATGGCCGCGGCGGTGGGCCCGCGCACCTCGCTGGTCTACATCGTCAATCCCAACAACCCCACCGGCACCGGGTGTGACGCGGCGGAGCTGAAGCGATTCGTCCGCGAGCAGTCGGAGCACACGACGGTGTTCATTGACGAGGCTTACCTGCAGATGGCCGGCGACTTCGCGGAGCGCACCTGCGCGCCGCTGGCGATCGAGGGCCGCAATGTGGTCGTCGCCCGCACCTTCTCCAAGCTTTACGGCATGGCGGGCCTGCGGCTCGGCTACGCCGTGATGCCCGAGAAACTCGCGGTGTCGCTCAAGGCGCGCATGACCGGCAGCCTGAGCATCGTGACCATCGCCGCCGCCATGGCGTCGCTGAACGACCCGGCCTTTGTGACCACCACCCGGGCGCAGCTCAAGGCCGGGCGCGAGGCGCTCGTCGCGGAGATCAAGAAGCTGGGCCGCGACTATGCCGTGCCGCAGGGCAACTTCGTGTTCTTCCAGACCGGGATGCCCGTGGCTGACTTCATCGCGAAAATGCGGGCCGCGGGCGTGGAGGTCGGCCGGCCGTTTCCGCCGATGCTCGACTGGGCGCGCATCAGCATCGGCCTGCCCGGGGAGATGGAAATCTGCCACCGGGCCCTGCGCCAGGTGCTGGCTTGAAGGAAGAATTCAGGAGCCAGAATCCCGAAGGCGGCGGCGGACCCTTGATCACTTCTTTTCCGGCGGCGGCACCTTGGTCGCCTGCCAGGTGACGACCTGCCAGCGCCCGTCGCGGAGAAGAAGCGTCCCGCTATTGCGATAATACTGCACCGTGCCGTCGGGATTCTGCGCGACGAGGCGGAAGGTGAGCGCGGCCGTCGAGCCATAGGGACGGACCACGATGTCCTCGGCCGAGTAGGTGGGCTGGACCGTTGCATCCGCCGGCAAAGGTTTGGCGGGCGCGGTCTTGTCCTCATCGAAGCTTTTCATGATCTCCGCCTTGGTGCGCACGGTCGCGCCCGAACCGGTGTAGATCAGATCGTCGGCCCAGAAGCGGTCGTGCTGCGCGCGGTCGGAATTCTTGGCGAGGAATTCCTGCAGCAGGGCGGTGATGGTGGCCGGAACAGGAGAATCGGGGCCGGCGGGCACCACCGCGGCGGCGGACCGATAGACCCAGTAGAGCCCCGGCGGGAACGAAGCAAAACGGACGGAGTTGTGGTTCTCGCCGGGGTAAACGGTCAAGCGGTAATCAAGGTTCGCCGGCCTCAGGTCGTCGAGCTTCTTGGCGAAGGCGGCGGTCGCGTTGGTCAGATCATAGCCGTAGACATCGTGCTCGTCGTCGCCGACCGAGAGGTCGAGCCGGACGGGTTTGGGCAGATGCTTCAGTTTTTCCGCGGCGGCCTTGATCAACAGGTCGCGGTCCCAATTGGCGACGGGGCTGGCGGCGACGATGCGTTGGAAAAGGGCGGGGCGCTCTTCCAAGGCATAGAGCGCGAACAGGCCGCCCATGGAATGCCCCAACAGGCCGCGGTCGGCGGGAATCGTGCGGTAGGTGCGTTCGATGAGCGGGATGATGTCGTGCTCGAGGAAGTTCAGGAAGGCGGGGGCCCCGCCGGAGGCCGGCGAGCCGGACGTCTTCGTCGGGGTGAAATCGCGCTCGCGCAAAGGCATCGGGTTCACGCCCTGACCGTGGCCGATGTTGACCATGATCACCGGCGGCATCCGTTCCGAATAGATGTTGTTGTTCTGCAGGGAGGCCAGCAGCGGGAAATGCCAGCCGTCGAGGACATAGAGGACGGGATAGGATTTGCCGGAGCTGGCATAGTCTTCGGGCAACGACACAAACAAATCGTAAGTCTGGCCGATCTGGGTCGAAGCGAGTTTGTGGTGCGCCGTGCCCTGCAATATGACCGGGGGAGCTTCTGCGGCCACCATGACAGCGGAGGCAGCGAGGCAAACCAAAGAGAACAGGGTGGATTTCATGGCGGCAGGGTTGTTACGGTGAAAGATTCAAGCGGTTACTTTTTGCGGACGGACAACGTCCAGTCGCGGCCGGAGTCGATGCTGTAGGCGTTGGCGAAGTTGCCCTGGTTGACCGCCATCGACACGTAGCCGCTGCTGTTGATGAACATCAGGTTCCTGCCCACGGGCACGTCGCCGAAGGTGTGGGCGTAGGGCACGGTCTCCTCCCAGACCGTTTTGCCCGCCCGGCGGATGGTGACGACAACCAGCTCGCCTTCCTTGAGGCCGAGTTGCTCGAAAGTGTGACGATCGATGCGGCACGCGGTGTTGCCGAGGTGGCCGCGCGAGAGGTCGATCATGCCGGTGGCGGTGCCGTTCTCGATGACGGGCTTGGGATAGTCGAGGGTGACGACCTTGGGTTCGAGGAGCGGGCCGACCTGCTCGTAGGTGATGACGCCGGCGGCGAGACGGCCGGCGGTGTAGGAATAGACATCGCGGCCATGGAAGGTATGCGACCATTCGGTGCCCGGGCGGCGGTTGACCTTCTCATCGATCTCGCGGACGGCCTCGATGCCGAACTCCGCGGCCACGAGCGACAGCGTGCCGTTGTCGGGGCTGACGAAATACTGCCCGTTCCTGGTCTTCAGGACGACGGATTTGCGCTTGGTGCCGACGCCCGGATCGACCACCGAGACAAAGACTGTGCCCGCCGGCCAGACCGGGGCGGTGTAGCTCAGGCTGCGGGCGGCGTCATCGATGTCGTAGAGGTCGATAAGCGGCTGGACCGTGAAAACCGGAATGTCCTTGTCCACGGCGAAGACGACACCGGGCATGACGGCACCGCCAAAGTCAGCCTGGATGACGACGGCGTTGCGCTCCTTGGCGGACACTTGGGCGAAACCAATGGCGACGAAAAGGACGGCGCAGCGGAGGAATAGTTGGGAGGGGTTTTTCATCGTGAGCGTAAGATTAACAGGGTTGGCAGGATTTAGCAGTCATGGCTCAGCCGGTGCAACCTCAAGTGCGGGGTTCAGGCACACAGACAGCAATATCCGGATCTGCCCGTAGGCCGGAACCCGGGCGAAATGGCTGCGATAAGATTTCGTTACGGCAAGGGATGCGGAGCACCGGGGGAATATGCTGTTATCATGGCTGCATGATCCCTCAATTCCAATTGGACGTGACCCGGTATCCGATGCGGATGCGCTGGTTTCTCGGGGCGGTCTGGATGGCGATACTGGTCAAGTGTGCGCTCGTCTGGTGGGCCATGATCCACTGGCAGGTGCCGTTCCACCCCGGCTGGATCGTCGTGCCCACGCTGCTCTTTGCCTTGCTCGCCACCGGGCTCTGGCTCGGCGCCGACGACGAATAGGGCCGTCCACAAAGGTTAGCTCCCGGCCCCTTGGCTTAAGGGGCCGGCGGGCAGGAATTCTCACGCAACGGGACAGACCGCTGCCGCGCACCGGTTCTCCCCACGGGTCGCCCGGGATCAATCACCCGCGTTGGGCCCTGGCCAGCCGCCGGCGGGTGCAACGCTGATGTCAACTAATAGTTTACTTAGTCTTGGACACGCCGTCGAGAGGGCGCTTGCGGATCGGGGCGGCCGGGCTAGCGTGGCGCATGCAGTTTTATCTCATCCGGCATGCGCAGGCGGAGGCAGGAGAGGACGATGCCGCGCGACCGCTCAGCAA
>CXWL01014323.1_pt1 | contig 18093 bp, 21 predicted proteins | sample 590931 | NCBI WGS metagenome assembly CXWL01 (sample SAMEA3498368, study PRJEB10139) | groundwater metagenome | biome: water well; material: biofilm material | place: Germany | collected 2015-04-27 | reverse complement strand
CATCAGCGGCAAGTTGTACAACGCCATCACCTACGGCCTGAATGACAAAGAAGAGATCGACTATGACGCAGTGCAGCAACTGGCCAACGAACACAAGCCGAAGATGGTTGTGGCAGGGGCTTCCGCTTACGCGCTGGTTATCGACTGGAAGCGCTTCCGCGCCATTGCCGACAGTGTCGGTGCTTATCTGTTTGTGGACATGGCGCACTATGCCGGTCTGGTCGCTGCGGGTTATTACCCGAATCCGGTGGGCATCGCCGATTTCGTCACCACCACGACTCACAAGACTTTGCGCGGNNTGCAAGGCGGCCCGCTGATGCACGTGATCGCAGCCAAGGCCGTGGCATTCAAGGAAGCGGCGAGCAAGGAATTCAAGTCATACCAGAAGCAAGTCATCGATAACGCACGCGTGATGGCGAAAGTGCTGCAGGAGCGCGGCGTGCGCATCGTCTCCGGGCGCACCGACAGCCATGTGTTCCTGGTTGATCTGCGCGCCAAGAAACTCACCGGCAAGGATGCAGAAACGGCATTGGGGCGTGCCCATATCACGGTAAACAAGAACGCCATCCCCAACGATCCGGAAAAACCTTTCGTTACCTCCGGCATCCGTATCGGCTCTCCCGCGATGACTACGCGCGGCTTCAAGGAGCTGGAAGCCGAGAAGCTGGCGCACCTGATCGCTGATGTGCTCGATGCGCCGAATGACGAGGCGGTGATCGCTCGTGTACTGGGTGAAGTGAAGAAGTTGACTACGCAGTTCCCGGTATATGGCGCCTAAATCGAGAAGGGTAAAGGGGGAAGGGAGAAGGGTAACTGCGGTTTCCCTCTCTTCTCTCTTTTCTCTTCTCCCTTACCCACTATGAAATGCCCTTTCTGCAAACATCCCGACACCCAGGTCGTCGACACGCGCGACAGCGAGGAAGGCGACAGTATTCGCCGCCGCCGCCGTTGCCTGTCGTGCGACAAGCGCTTCACTACCTACGAGATGGTCGAATTGCGCATGCCGCAGGTGGTCAAGCAGAACGGCATGCGTAGCGAGTTCGATGAAGAGAAGTTGCGCACCAGTTTCAGCCGCGCTTTGCACAAACGTCCCGTATCCACCGAGCTGGTGGATACGGCCATCGACAATGTGACTCAAAAAGTATTTGCTATCGGGGAACGCGAAATCGGTTCGCGCCAGATCGGCGAGATGGTGATGAAGGAATTGTTGAAGCTGGACAAGGTCGCCTACATCCGCTTTGCCTCGGTGTATAAAAGTTTTCAGGACGTGGGTGATTTCGCCGATGCGGTGGACGCGGTGCGCAAGTCGCCCGCGCGTCGGCGCAAGACGGAGTAATCATGCTAAAACCCGCCGATAGTCAGTGGATGGCGCGTGCGCTGCAACTGGCAGAGCGCGGTCTTTATACGACCTCCCCCAATCCCCGTGTCGGGTGCATATTGGTCAAAGACGGACAAGTCATCGGCGAAGGTTGGCACGAGCGCGCGGGTGAACCCCATGCCGAAGTACATGCCCTGCGTGCGGCCGGAAAATCGGCGCACGGCGCCACGGCGTATGTCACCCTGGAGCCATGCAGCCATCACGGGCGCACGCCGCCCTGCGCCGAGGCGCTGATCGCGGCGGGTGTATCCCGTGTGGTAGTCGCCGTACAAGATCCCAATCCGTTGGTTGCCGGGCAGGGCATCAACCAATTGCGTGCTGCCGGTATTCAGGTGGAATGCGGTTTGATGGAAACGGCGGCACGCGAACTGAACGTTGGTTTTTTCTCGTGCATGACACGCGGCTTGCCCTGGGTGCGCAGCAAAATCGCCGCCAGTCTGGATGGGCGTACTGCATTGGCGAATGGCGCCAGTAAATGGATCAGCGGCGACGCGGCGCGGCGCGATGTGCAGCATTGGCGCGCGCGTTCCTGTGCGGTACTCACTGGAATCGGTACGGTGCTGGCAGACGATCCCCAGCTCAATGTGCGTGAAATTTCTGCTGAGCGGCAGCCGTTGCGCGTGGTGGTGGACAGCGAGTTGCGCATACCGCCCAGTGCCAAGCTATTGCAGAGCAACACGACGTTGATCTACACCACATCGACCGATGAGAATAAACGGTCAGTGCTGCAAACCAGCGGTGCGGAAGTCGTCGTGATGCAGAGCGCTAACTCGCAAGTCGATTTGCCAGCTGTGCTGCGTGACTTGGCGCAACGCGGCATCAACGAGGTACTGGTCGAAGCCGGGCATACACTGAATGGCGCATTGCTCAAGGCCGGGCTGGTGGATGAATTGGTGCTGTATCTTGCGCCGCAATTGTTGGGTGATGCCGCACGCGGCATGACGAATTTGGGCGAGCTGACGCAACTGGAACAGCATGTGGAGTTGGTATGGCAAGATGTGCGCCATGTGGGTCAAGACTTGCGCATTACAGCGAGGGTAATAAATGTTTAGTGGAATCGTGGCCGATGTCGGCCTGATCAAGTCGGCACAACAGCGAGACGGTGGTCTGCGTCTAACCGTGGCGACCGAATTACTTGGTATGGACGATGTGGCGATCGGCGACAGCATCGCGGTGAACGGCGTATGCCTCACCGTAGTTGCAATCAACGGTATTGAGTTTACTGTAGAGGTCTCGCGCGAAACGTTGAACTGCACCACGGGATTGGAAGTTGAGGGAAGGCACGTCAATCTGGAAAAGGCATTGCGCTTGTCAGACCGGTTGGGCGGGCATCTGGTCAGCGGTCATGTGGACGGTGTGGGCGCGGTGGTTGCGTTCAACGATATCGGCGAGAGCTGGCGCCTGGTGGTACGTGCGCCACACCAGTTGGCGAAATACATCGCGGTAAAAGGTTCGATCACCATCAATGGTGTAAGTCTCACGGTGAATCTGGTGTCGGGAAACGAGTTCGAAGTGAACCTGATCCCGCACACGTTGGAAGTGACTACCTTGAACGAACTAAAAACCGGTGCGCGGGTGAATCTGGAGATTGATCTCATCGCGCGCCATGTGGAACGTATGCTGCATGCAGAGAAAGAAGAATTGAAATGACAGACGTGGCACCGATCAATGGCATCATCGAAGATATCCGCGCCGGCCGCATGGTCGTGCTGGTGGATGAGGAAGACCGCGAGAACGAAGGCGACCTGGTGTTCGCCGCCGAGTTCGCCACGCCGGAGATGATCAATTTCATGGCCAAGCACGGTCGCGGGCTGATCTGCCTGACGCTGACGCAGTCGCATTGCAAACAACTGGACTTGCCGCTGATGGTGCGCGAGAACGCCCTGCCGCTGGCGACCAATTTTACTTTGAGCATCGAGGCGGCGACCGGTGTTACCACGGGCATCTCGGCCGCCGACCGTGCACGTACCATTTTGGCGGCAACAAACAAGCACGCCCAGCCTTCCGACATCCTGCAGCCCGGCCATATTTTCCCGCTGATGGCGCAGAACGGCGGGGTGTTGGTGCGTGCCGGTCATACCGAGGCGGGTTGCGATCTGGCGCAGTTGGCGGGGCTGACCCCCGCATCGGTGATCTGCGAGATATTGAAAGACGATGGCGAGATGGCGCGACTGCCCGATCTGATTCCCTTTGCCAAACAGCACGGGTTGAAGATCGGCACCATTGCCGACCTGATCGAATATCGCTCGCACAACGAAACCCTGATTGAGCGCGTCGGTCAACGCACGGTGCATACCGCGTATGGGGCATTCGAATTGTTCGCCTATACCGACAAGAGTACGCGGCGCACCCATCTGGCTTTGGCGAAGGGCAAGATCGCACCCGAAACGGAAACGCTGGTGCGCGTGCATGAGCCGCTGTCGGTGATGGATTTTCTGGAGCAAGCCAGTTTCCAGCACGGCACCAGCGTGCATGACGCGCTGAAAAAGATCAGTGCAGCGTCGAGCGGCGTGTTGGTGCTGATGCATCAGGATGAGACTCCGCAGGTTTTACTGGCGCGTGCGCTGGATACACAGGCAGACCATCACGCAACAAAATGGGATCCCAAGAGCTATGGCATAGGCGCGCAGATCTTGCGCGATGTGGGCGTGGGCAAGATGCGCCTTATCGCCACCCCGCGCAAATTGCCGAGCATGGCGGGGTTCGGATTGGAAGTCGCGGGATATGCTTAAACCTGAACTGTCATTCCCGCACGCCCTCTATCCAGCTTTCCCCCAAGGGAAAAAGAGCGATCGACTCTTCTCCCGCAAGTGGGGGAGGATTGAGGTGAGGGATTGGTGGAAATGGCGTAGTTGAGTTGGTTGATGTGTGCTTAAGGAAGAATGATGAAAGAGATCGAAAAAAATCTGAATGGCAAGGGAATGCGCATCGGCATCGTGCAGAGCCGCTTCAATGCAACGGTGTGCGAAGGATTGCTGGCAGCATGTCGCGCGCAACTGGTGCAAAGCGGTGTGTCCGATAACGACATCATGCTGGTTACCGTCCCCGGTGCGCTGGAGATTCCGCTGGTGTTGCAAGCGATGGCACAGAGCAGGAAATTCGACGGGCTCATCGCGCTGGGTGCAGTGATCAGGGGCGACACTTACCACTTCGAAGTCGTCTCCAACGAATCGGCGCGCGGTGTGGGCGAGGTGCAGTTGCACAGCGGGGTTCCCATCGCCAACGCGATTATGACCACCGATAACGATGAACAGGCCGAAGAGCGCATCAACGTGAAGGGCGCGGAAGCGGCGCTGGTCGCCATCGAGATGATTAATCTGTTGAAGGTCGTCGCATGAGCGAAAACAAGACACCTGCCAAAAGCCAGCGTCACCGGGCGCGCGAGTTGGCGATGCAGGGCATCTATGAATGGCGGCTTTCCGGCGGAAACGCCGCGCAAATCGAAAAAGCGACCCTTGACGAAAAAAGTCTGGGTCGTTACGACACCGAATTTTTCGGACAACTACTGCGCGGAGTGATCTCGCAACACGAACAACTGGCTGCGCAGATCGCGCCGCATCTGGATCGCGCCGTGAAGGAGTTGAGCCCGGTTGAATTTTCCGTGTTGCTGCTGGGTGCGTACGAATTGACTTGTCATCCGGAAATACCGTATCGCGTGGTTATCAACGAAGCGGTGGAGTTGGCCAAGACCTTCGGCGGCAGCGACGGGCACAAATTCGTCAACGGCGTGCTGGACAAACTGGCGACGCAAGTGCGCGCGACTGAAGTAAAAGCAAAGTAAAACAATTGCACCACAGAGACACAGAGACACAGAGAAACCTCTTAAACCAAAAACTGGTTGGGGTTGATTTTCTCTATATCTCTGTGTCTCTGGTGAAACTACTAGCCATTCGACTAAGGCTGGCAAAAGCGCCAGCCAAGTCGCTGGTTATGTGGTGAAGGTTTTTCACCATGTCAGAATTTGACCTTATCCAGCGCTACTTTACTCGTCCCACGCCAAGCGCAACCTTGGGCGTGGGCGACGACGCGGCGTTGCTGCGCGTGGCCGATGGCATGGAGCTGGCAGTCTCCACCGACATGCTGGTGAGCGGCACCCACTTCTTTCCCGATACCGATCCCTATCTGCTGGGGCACAAGACACTGGCGGTGAACCTGTCCGATCTGGCGGCGATGGGTGCCCAACCGCGCTGGGCGATGTTGTCGCTTTCATTGCCGGAGGAGAATGAAAATTGGCTGCAACGATTCAGTGAGGGCTTCTTTGACCTGGCCGATGAGCATGGTGTCGAACTTGTCGGCGGCGATACCACGCGTGGCCCGCTTAATCTGTGCGTCACTATCATGGGCGAAGTGCCGCGTGGCCAGGCACTGCGCAGAGATGGTGCAAAACCGGGGGATGACGTTTGGGTATCCGGCACAGTGGGGGCGGCAGCACTGGGGTTGGCATATCTGAAAGGCAGTATCAGGCTCCCCGAAGATGCCCGTATTAACTGCCTTGCAGCTTTGCATCAACCGCGACCGCGAGTCGCGTTGGGTTTGGCGATGCGCGGCATTGCCAACAGTGCCATCGACATTTCCGACGGCTTGCTCGCCGACCTTGTGCATATTCTTGAGCGTTCGCAAGTTGGAGCGGAAGTGAATCTTGAGTCACTTCCCATCGTCGGTGACAATGTCGAAAAAGAGGTCGCACAACACAACGCGCTTTCCGGCGGCGACGATTATGAGTTGTGTTTAACTACACCTGTTGAAAAGCGTGGCGAGATCGAAGCGATCTCCGTGAGGCTACACCTGCCGCTCACGCGCATCGGACGCATCCTCGCAGAACAAGGTTGCACGGTGCGCGGCGCAGACGGCAGTGTGATGCAGATCGAGAAAGGCGGCTATGACCACTTCGCATGATGAATTGAGATTCCAGCCGAACTGGCGTTTTCTGTTCAGCCACCCGGCGCACTTCCTTTCCTTCGGTTTCGGTGCGGGACTGGTGCCGCGCTCACCGGGCACGGCGGGCACACTGGTCGCCTTCCCCTTCTATTGGTATCTCGCGCCGCGCTTGACTGATTTGGGGTTTATTCTGGTGCTGATCCTAGTCTTCGCTGTTGGGGTATGGGTGTGCGACAAAACCGGCAAGGCATTGGGCGTGGCCGATTACGGTGGCATCGTGTGGGACGAGATCGTCGCCTTCCTGCTGGTGCTGTTCTTTACGCCTGAAGGCCTGGTGTGGCAATTGCTGGCGTTCTCTCTGTTCCGTTTCTTTGACATCGTCAAACCGCAACCCATCCGCCATTTCGACAAGAATTGGCACGGTGGCCTGGGTGTGATGTTCGACGACATCCTTGCGGCGGGGTACACGCTGCTGTGCCTTGCCTTCATCAAGAGCATCTTGGTATGAGGATTGCCTCGAATAACCTACTGCGCGGTCAGATTGCGGCGTTGCGCGGTGCTCGAAATCCTCATGTACAAACTTGTACATTCCGGTTTCTGTGCTCCGTGCGCCTTGCACCCCGACCGCTCGCTACGGTTTTTCGAGGTAATCAGCTAGCAATATTTTTCTCACGAATATTTTTTGGTATCACTTTATTTTGCGGAATAACTTCGCATGCCGAAGTATTCACCGCAAAAGTCATTGCAGTGATGGACGGCGATACAGTGATGGTGTTGCGCGACGGACAAAAACAAAAAATCCGTCTGGCCAACATCGATGCTCCTGAGAAAGACCAAGCCTTCGGCAAGCAATCGCGCGACTCGTTGCTGGAAATGGTGGGCAAGAAGCAAGTGCAGATCGACAGTCAGGCCGTCGATCAATATGGGCGGGTGATCGGCATGATCTCCGTCGATGGACTCAACATCAATCAAGAACAAATCAAACGCGGCATGGCGTGGGGAAACACCCACTTCCATTCCGATAAGAACTACCTCGCGATGCAGGCTGATGCAAAGCAGTCACAGCGTGGACTGTGGTCGCAAGCCAATCCTGAATCTCCCTCGCTGTGGCGTAAATCGCATCCCTCTGTGCAGCCCACGGCTGCGCCTCAAAAAGCAGGCGTTGCGGGTTGTGGTAGCAAACGGCATTGCTCGCAGATGAGTTCCTGCCAAGAAATAAATTATTATCTCAAGCAATGTGGTGTGAAAACGCTGGATGGGAACCATGGTGGACAGCCCTGCGAGCAGTTGTGCGCAGTAGAGAAAGCGCCAAAATAATGAGCACGCTTGAAGAAATCAAATCGGGGATTGTTGCCGCACAACGGGCAGGCGATTATCTGAAGGAATACGATCTGGTGCAGACAGCACTGGAGTCGAGCCCGCATGACGAATACTTTCAGTACTGTTCTGTCCTGGCTTTATCTAGGTGCAATGCGAAACAACGTGCGCTGGATGCCTTCTATTCATACAAACTGCATTTGAGCGAAGATGAATATGTACGGGCGCTCGAGGCGCGCATCCTAAAAGATTTGGCTTTTCAGAGTTTGTCCGAGGATGCAAAGCTTACCGATTCAGACAAAAATAATTTTCATGCCGCCGCCGTTACCTATCAGCGCGCATACCAGAGATCGGGCGGGCATTATGCGGCAATCAATGCTGCGACCTTATATCAACTCTCTGGTGCTACCGAGAGTGCTCGCGAGTTTGCCAAGCTGGCTATTGAAATTGCTAGCCATGACCAAGGGCCAGCCTATTTCGCACTAGCATCGCAGGCTGAGGCTTATCTCTTGATGAATAAGCTGGCAGATGCTGAGCGAGCCATTGCGGGCGCGGCAAAATATAACGACAAAAATTTACTTACCCGCGCGCGCACCTATCTCCAGCTTAAGTTGATCTGTATTAATCTCGAGATTGATGTGGGGATGCTCGCCCCTTTGCTGCCGGAAACAGTGATCCATTACTGCGGCCACGCTTTCTATAATCATCGCCCCATCAGCGATGAGGATGAGTATGTGTTGAGTCAGAAAATTGAGCAGATGATCGCGGATCGGCATTGCGCTGTTGCTTACGGTTCACTCATGGCGGGTTCTGATATTTTGTTCGCAGAGGCTATCTTGAAGCAGGGGGGCGAGTTAAATGTCTGGCTGCCTTTCGGCATGGAGAATTTCTGTGAGGTGTCCGTGCGGCCTGCGGGCGAGCGCTGGGTCGAACGTTTTCACGATTGCATCAAGGGCGCGAACACGGTTTCGTGTGTTACCGAATCTAACTTCCTTGGAGATGATGCGCTGTTTAATTTCTGTTCGGACGTTTCGATGGGAATGGCGATCATGCGCGCCAATTCACTCAACGCGAAAGTGATGCAGTTGGCGGTGTGGGATCAGAAGCAGTCATCGCAAGGCCGAGGCACTTATACGAGCATTGAGAAATGGAAAAAGCTGGGACATCACGCCGAGATTATCCCCAGTCCAACGGTCATCCCTAGTCGGAACACCCAACGGCCGAGAGATAACTACCCGACCAGTCGGCGTGAGCCACACGCAATTCTGTTTGCGGACGTGCGTGGATTTAGCAAGTTATGTGATCGAGACATCCTTTGGTATTTCAATGAACTCCATCCCAAGCTCGCTCAAGTCACTGATAAGTTCAGAGGTGACATTCAGCACATAGACACTTGGGGGGATGCTATTTTTCTAGTGACTGAAAAAGCCTCTACGGTGGCACAAATTGCGACGGCGTTGAATGAGGTAATTGCCGAGATAGATCAGAGCAGCCTTGATTTGGAAGAGCCCTTGCTCATGCGCATCGGCTTGCACTATGGCACGGTCTACAAAGTCTACGACCATCTGACACAGTGTTTCACTTTTGCCAGCAGCGATGTCACTAAAACCGCTCGGATCGAGCCGGTGACGCCACCAGGCGAAGTGTTCGGAACAGAACCTTTTGTGGCGATGCTGGAGTTGGAAGGCGAGGAGTGGTCGACGTTTGAGTATGCGGGGACGATTTCAAGTGCGAAAAATTTCGGTGCATTTCGCATGTTCCATATCCGACCTAAACACCGTACATCCGCGTTATCGTGTTCCTTGGATTAGGATCGAGTTTCCCAGCGCACGCCGCTTTTGTCGTAACGTAGTGCATTTGCCTTGCTGTCCCAATCCCCCAGCACCCAGCGTTCGCAGGTGTGTCCGTCCAGATGATGCAGATGCTTCGCCGGACGATGCGTGTGGCCGTGGATCAGGCGCGGGTAGTGGTGCTGGCGTAACAGCTCATGCACTGCGTCGCAGTTCACATCCATGATGTCCATGGCTTTAACGCGCTTGGCATGTTCGCTTTGCGCGCGCAGTTGTTCGATCTGTGTTTTGCGTTGCGCCAGCGGCAGTATGAGGAATCGTGTGCGCCAGTCGTCACTGCGTACCATCCGGCGGAATCGTTGGTACGCCGCATCGTCGGTACATAGCGCATCACCGTGCGTGAGCAGAGTCGGCGTGCCATAGAGATCAAGCAGGACTGGATCGGGCAATAGAGTGGCATGACAGGCGATGGCCAGCTTTTCGCTCATCAGGAAATCGCGGTTGCCGTGCATGATGAAGATGCGCGTGCCTTGATCGGACAGTGCTCGCAGTACTTCCGTGATGCGCTGATGGAAAGGTGTATCAAGATCGTCATCGCCTGCCCAATACTCGAACAGGTCGCCGAGAATGTAGAGCGCTTCAGCTTGCGGGGCGGCGTGCTCGGCGAATTGCAGGAACAGCTCCGTGCCGTGCGGGTGGGTTGTGCTCAGGTGCAGGTCGGAAATGAAGAGGGAGAAGGGTACTTGCTTGGTTGGCATCGTGCGGGTTCCTCCTCCCCAACCCTCCCCCGGAGGGATAACCAGCGACTTGCCCGCTTGCGGGCTTAGTCGAATGGCTAGTAGTTCCATCAGAGGGGGTTGATATGGTTATTTCACCACTTCCGCTTTAGTGATGATGACGTCCTCTTTCGGCACGTCCTGGTGGAAGCCGCTATTGCCGGTCTTCACTTTGCCGATAGCATCGACGACCTCCTTGCCCTCTACCACTTTACCGAACACGCAATAGCCCCAGCCATCCTGTCCGGGATAATCGAGGAAGCCGTTGTTTTTGGTGTTGATGAAGAACTGCGCGGTGGCGGAATGCGGATCACCGGTGCGCGCCATGGCGATGGTGTAGGTATCGTTCTTCAAACCGTTGGCAGCCTCGTTTTGGATCGCAGCCTTGACGGGTTTCTGCTTCATGCCCGGCTCGAATCCGCCACCCTGGATCATGAAGTTTGGGATCACACGATGGAAAACGGTGTTGCTGTAAAAGCCGCTGTTCACATAGTCGAGAAAGTTCTTGACGGTGTTCGGTGCTTTCTGGGCGTCGAGTTGCAGGGTGATGATGCCGAGGTTGGTGTGGAGCTTGACCATCTTGGTTTTTCCTTGAGTTGAAGAAGCTGCGTGGACTGGCAGGACGCAAAGTCCGGCCAATAAAAATGCGAGAACGATACGAATCGATTTCATGCTGATCCTTCATAGACAATTTGCCAGCGCCCATCCCGTTTTATCCAGTATTGGCGCTTGTGCATGCGGTTGGAGAGATTGTTGCTGTCGTAATCCTGATCAAAGTTGACCACCACCAGGTCGGGCTGGCTGGGGTAGGGGAAGATGCTGACGTTAGACATTTTGACCTTGATCCAGGTCTTGCCGGAATTGACCACTCGTTTTTGCTGTACGAAAGCGGGTAGCGTCACTCTGCCGGTGGAGAAATCAGGAGCGTAGTGGGAGAGGTAGTTATTGGTGTTGCGACTTTCCCAGTCGCTGCGCCACTGTTCGATAGATTTCAACAACACGTCGCGTTCGCCACGGTCGTTCTCGTCGCTCCAATCCATATGGTTGGTGATGATGACCGGTGTGACGCCGACTTGCAGGCGGTCGCCGAGATGTGTCAGGTCTTCATTGGAGAGCACCACACAGCCGTTGCTGGCGCGCGGGGGGCGGCTGTAAGTGTCGCTCGGCGTGCCGTGCAGCCAGATACCGTGGCCCTTGCGTCCCTGGCGTTTGTCCCACTCATTCGGGTAGCTTAACGGGTAAGCACCTGAACCGAAAAAATCGGTGAGCTTATTTTGAGGGATGCGGCCGCCGACAAAGTACACGCCGAGCGGGGTCTTCTGGTCGCCTTCAGAGAGCTTGTCAGCGCCTTTTTTACCGACGCTGATGTAGAAATCGGCGACATAGCGCGGTTCACCGTTCACGTTTTCAAACAGATAAAGCGTTGATTTGCTGGTGTCCACCACGATGGCGTAGTGCTGTTGCGCGTCCAGTTGCCACAGATATTTTGGCACGGCGATGGGCTGCTGCTGTTGCACGCGTTGCAAACGCGCATTGGCTTCATCGCGCAAATCCCGCACCCGGTCGCGCGGGGCATTCGGGGCATCGCCGAAATCGCTGATCGACCTGGAGCGTGCCAGCAGCAAATCGCCTTTGACCAATTGCGCCAGTTTGAAATTGGGATTGAGTTTAAGCAGCGAGTCTACTTCGTTCAGTGCCACGTCCAGGCGATTATTGCCGACCGCCTGCAAGCTCTTGGCCAATGACTGCTCCACGCCGCGCGAAGCAGACTCGGCCGCCGCTGACGGTGCGACGAATGAAGCGAGCAACAGGACAGAGAGTGCGCGGAGTCTCATCAATCACTTACCTGAACGTTCTTCCACGATCTGCCAGCGTCCATCCGTTTTTACCCACACCAGTGTCTTGCTGGATGAGGTCTTCAAATGGCTGGCGCGATAGCTTTGCTTGAAGCTGACGCTGGCGTGCTGGTCGTCCAGCACTTTGACTTTGGCGTCTTGCACTTCAACGTGGATGGACTTGGGCTTGGCGATACGCTCCTTGCGCTGCGCTTCCCACGCGCCGCGATCTTCACCGGCGGGCGTTTTGAATTCCCTGGCATAGAAGGCGAGATACTTTTTGCTGTTTTTGGCAGACCAGGCGGCTGCCCATTCGCGTGTCGCTTTCAACACTTCGGCGTTCATATCAATGGCGGATGCGACCTCGACCTTGGCCGCTGCCGGTATCACCGCGGTCGCGTCCGCAACCGACTCGACGAGTGGTTTGGCAACAATCGGTGTGCTGGTAACGGTAGCCGGGCTGGCTGCGGTGATCGGGGCAGTTGCCTCGAGCGCTGCCGATGCAACCGGGCTGCCGGCCACGGGAGGCGATACTACTGCGGCGGCAGAAGCAGTTACCGTTTTGGTAGCGTGCGGGCTCTTGCTGAACAAATCACGGATTAGTGCGAGTTTGGTTTGAGTGCTGGTGTTGCTCTTGTCCAGTTGTAAAGCGCGGTCGTAGGCCTGGCTCGCCATCTTGGCGTAGATGTCACCCAGGTTCTCATGTGCGGTGGCGTAGCTGGGATGGGTGCGTATCGCCATTTCCAGCGCGACCTTGGCTTTTTCGTATTGGCCTTTGCTGGCGTAGAGCACAGCGAGATTGTTGTACGGCTCCGGCAGTTCGGGGTAATCATCCGTCAATTCGGTGAAGATCTTGATCGCTTCGCTGGTATTGCCTTGCTCATTGACAATCAGTCCCTTGAGGAAACGGGCTTGGGCATCTTTGGGTTTGGTAGCGAGGAAGCCGTTGACCTTCTCCAGTGCCTGCGCGTTCTGCCCCTGCTTGAACAGCTTGTTGGCATCTTGTATCTCGTCTGCACCGCTCGGTAAGCTGAACGACAGCAACGCGCACAGCGCGGCACTTAGACTGATTTTATTGAACATATCCATCGTGTATATTTTTCTTGAATTGGTTCTGACAGGGGCAGCCCATCGACAGGGCGCGATTCTACCAAAGAATACGGGGACTTACACGGGATAGTCCGTTCATTCAAGGAGCCGTCAGCCCCATGATTGTTTCGGGTAAAATCGCGCATCCTGGTTACCGCCACATTATTCAAACCAACATGAGCAGCAACGCATCCATTTCCCCTGCACCGGTCTCAAACTTTATTCGTACGATTATCGATGCCGACCTTGCGAATGGTAAACACAGCAGCATCGTCACGCGCTTTCCGCCCGAGCCGAACGGTTATCTGCACGTCGGTCACGCCAAGTCCATTTGCCTGAACTTCGGGCTGGCGCAGGACTATAACGGTAAATGCAACCTGCGGTTCGATGACACCAATCCGGAAAAGGAAAGCGAGGAATACGCGCAATCGATACAGGATGACGTGCGCTGGCTGGGGTTCGAATGGAACGGCGAGGTACGCTGGGCTTCGGACTATTTCGATGCGCTGTACGATTTTGCGGTCGAACTGATCAACAAGGGGTTGGCCTATGCGGACGACCTGACGCCGGTGCAGATGCGCGAATATCGCGGCTCGCTGACCCAGCCCGGCAAGAACAGCCCCAACCGGAACCGGCCCGTTGCCGAGAATCTCGACCTGTTCGCGCGCATGAAGGCGGGCGAATTCGCCGACGGCGCGATGGTGCTGCGCGCGAAGATCGACATGGCTTCGCCCAACATGAACATGCGCGATCCGGCCATCTACCGCATCAAGCGCGCGCACCACATCCGCACCGGCGACCAGTGGTGCATCTACCCGATGTACGACTACACGCACTGCATCTCCGACGCGCTGGAAGGTATCACCCACTCTATCTGCACGCTCGAATTCGAGGATCACCGCCCGCTGTATGACTGGGTGCTGGATCACATCACCATCCCCTGCCATCCGCGCCAATACGAGTTCTCGCGGCTGGAACTGCACTACACCATCACCAGCAAGCGCAAGCTGCTGCAACTGGTGAACGAAAAACACGTGAGCGGCTGGGACGACCCGCGCATGCCCACCATCAGCGGTATGCGCCGTCGCGGATATACCCCGGAAGGCATCCGTGAATTCGCCAGGCGCATCGGCGTGTCCAAGAGCGAGAACAGCGTGGACATGGCGATCATGGAAGGCGCGATCCGCGAAGATCTTGAGTTGCGCGTCCCGCGCGTGATGGCGATCATCAATCCGCTCAAGGTCACCATCACCAACGCCGACGGCGCGCTGACACGCGAAGCGGATTTTCATCCGAACTTGCCGGAGCTCGGCAAGCGCGTCGTGCCGTTCGGCAAAGAGTTATTCATCGAAGCCGACGACTTTGCCGAAGTGCCGCCTGCGGGTTGGAAGCGCCTCACCCTCGGCGGCGAAGTACGCCTGCGCCACAGCTATGTGATGCGCTGCGACGAGGCCGTGAAGGATGGCTCGGGCAGGGTGATCGAGTTGCGTTGCAGCATCGATCACGCCACGCTGGGCAAGAACCCGGAAGGGCGCAAGGTGAAAGGGGTGATCCACTTCCTGTCGCGTGAACATGCGCTGCCGGCCGAGATTCGCTTGTACGACCGTTTGTTCACCGTGCCTGAGCCGGACGCGGATCGGGACGTGGATTTTTGCACACATCTGAATCCGGCTTCGCTCACCGTGGTGCAAGGCTGGGTGGAGAGTTGCGTGAAAGACACCGCGCTGGAGACGCGCTACCAGTTCGAGCGCTTGGGTTATTTCGTGACTGATAGGCGCGACCACCAACCCGGTAAGCGGTTTGTGTTCAATCGCACCGTGACGTTGAAGGATTCCTGGGCAAAAGAGCAGGGTTAAACCCTGATTGTTCATTAGACATTTCAACATCGCAAAATCAACGGGTTGTAGGTCGGGTTTCAACCCGACATGTCGGGATAAATCCCGACCTACGTTCCAATGAATTATTTGAGTTAAAGGAGGTTCGTATGTACAAACGGATTGCTGTTGCTGTGGATGGTAGCGATACATCGACAATAGCTTTGAATGAGGCGGTCAGCCTCGCCGAGGTGATGGGTTCGACGCTGCTGTTGCTGCATGTCTGCGAAGAAATGCCCGTCGTCTGGAATATCGAAGGGATGACAGTATGGCCGATGACGGATGTGGCCAAAGTGTTCATCGAGACAGGCAAACAACTGCTGAAAAAGGACAAGGCGCGGGTGGCTGGTTCGGGAATCAGCGTTGAGACCAGGTTGGTTGAAGACTATAGCGGGCGTATCGGTGCGGTAATCAACGAACAAGCCGAGCGCTGGTTGGCTGACTTGCTGGTAGTGGGAACACATGGACGCAAAGGTCTGGACCACATGCTGATGGGTAGCGTGGCGGAAGGCGTGATACGCACTGCGAGCGTGCCGGTGTTGCTGGTGCGCGGAAAATAATTCCGGTCGGCGTTTTGAAAAATTAACAAACCTTAAGTATGCTGAAAATATACAACACGCTCGCCCGCGACAAACAGGAATTCAAACCCATAGTCCCGAACACCGTGCGCATGTATGTATGCGGCATGACGGTGTACGACTATTGCCATCTCGGCCATGCACGCGTGATGGTGGTGTTCGACATGGTGTATCGCTGGTTCAAGGCGAGCGGTTACGGCGTGACCTACGTGCGCAACATTACCGACATCGACGACAAGATCATCAAGCGCGCGGCGGAGAATGGCGAATCCATCCACGCGCTGACACAACGTTTCATCGCCGCGATGCACGAGGATGCCGACGCGCTGGGCGTGCAACGCCCCGACCACGAGCCGCGCGCGACAAAGTACGTACCCGAGATGCTGGAGATGATCGCGCAACTGGAAAAGAACGGGCTGGCCTACCAGGCGGCGGACGGCGATGTGAACTACGCGGTGCGCAAGTTTGACGGCTATGGCAAGCTCTCCGGTAAATCGCTGGAAGACCTGCGCGCGGGCGAGCGCGTGGATGTGGCTGAAAATAAAAATGATCCGCTCGACTTCGTGCTGTGGAAGCACGCCAAGGACAGTGAAGCGGACGAAGTGAAGTGGGATTCAAAGTGGGGCAAAGGCCGCCCCGGCTGGCACATCGAATGTTCGGCGATGGGTTCGGAATTGCTCGGAAAACATTTCGACATTCACGGTGGCGGTGCGGACTTGCAGTTTCCGCATCACGAAAACGAGATTGCGCAGAGCGAAGGCGCGCACCGGTGCAGCTTCGTAAATTACTGGATGCACAACGGCTTTGTGCGCGTGGATGAGGAAAAAATGTCCAAATCACTTGGCAATTTTTTCACCATCCGCGAAGTGCTGAAAAAATACGATGCCGAGGTGGTGCGCTTTTTCATCCTGCGCGCCCACTATCGCAGCCCGCTGAATTATTCCGACGCACATCTGGACGATGCCAAGGGTGCGCTGACCAGGCTTTATACGGCGCTCAAGACTCACCCCTCTCCCCAACCCTCCCCCGCGAGGGGGGAGGGAGCAAATTCTTCCCTCTCCCTTGAGGGGAGAGGGGCTAGGGGAGAGGGTGCTGTTGACTGGTACACCCCCCACGCCGCCCGCTTCAAGTCCGCGATGGACGACGACTTCAACACGCCGGAAGCAATGGCGGTGCTGTTCGATCTAGCCAACGAAGTGAACCGCAATCAGTCTGCGGAGGCGGCTGCACAACTCAAAGAGTTGGCTGGTGTGTTGGGTTTGTTGCAACGCGATGCGCAGGAGTTTTTGCAGGGTCGTCCAGCACCAAAGACTTACACGCATACACCGACTGTCGGAATTAAGTTGAGTGGCTCGGCACCAAGTGCCTTTATACCCGCAGGGTTGAGCAAAAGCGTAGAGCAATACATTGAGGATCGCATCGCCGCCAAAAAATCCAAGAATTTCGCCGAGGCGGATCGCATTCGCAAAGAATTGTTAGATGCGGGAATCGTGCTGGAAGACAGCGCTACGGGTACGACGTGGCGCAGGGCTTAAGGTAGTTTCAATCTGCCAATCGACTCATCTAGTTAGTCAGCAATACTTGACGGCCTACGGCAAAGACGGATAATGATGCACATGCACACGATCATTGAAACTGAGGCATTCGAAAAGCTGTGGCCGCTTTACTGGACGGAGAAAGAGCACGATGCTTTCACACTGTTTGTTGCGGAAAATCCAAGCGCCGGAGATGTAGTCAGAGGATCGGGCGGCGTGCGCAAGGTTAGATGGTCACGGTTAGGCTCGGGTAAGTCTGGTGGTGTGCGTGTGATCTATTTCAACCGGTTGGCCAATGGCGAGATATGGCTACTCATGATCTACGCAAAGAGCAAGCTGGATTCGGTTGGTGGGAAAATATTGAAGGAGCTGAAAGATGAAATCGAAAAAACCATTGAGTGATAAGGAACTGGAGGCGTTCGAGGCTACACGAAACATTGGTACAGAGTTATTGGCATCTGTACGCCAAATGAAAGCCGGGAAAGGCAGCGTGGTTCTATCTCCAGTTATTTCAGCACGGAAGAAGTCTGGCATGTCGCAGGCCGAATTCGCAGGACTGCTCGGCGTGTCGGTTCGTACTCTTCAAGAATGGGAACAAGGTCGTAGGCAACCAAGCGGCGCAGCGAAAACACTAATCGGTATTGCAGAGCGGAGACCGGATGTGTTGAAAGAAGCGGCGGCTTAATAGCCAGTGGTCAGAGAAAGCCCCTCCAGGGGCTTTTTTATTGCTCGCAGTTTTGGTGCATGGTTACCAGTTCACTTAGTGAAGCCGCATTGCAGCCAAGAAGGCCAGGAATTTTGCCGAAGCCGACCGTATCCGTAAAGAACTTCTCGATGCAGGGATCGTGCTGGAAGACACGCCGCAGGGCACGAGCTGGCGGCGCGCTTAAAGAGGTGTCATTCCGAACGAATGTGAGGAATCTTAAAGATTTCTCGCGGAGCCTGCCCTGAGCGCAGCCGACGAATGGCTCGAAATGACAATTCCCCTAGGGCAGCTTGCCCGCAGCGACCATGCGGCTGAATAAAGAGGGGCGGCTGATCCA
>CXWL01014435.1_pt1 | contig 18094 bp, 21 predicted proteins | sample 590931 | NCBI WGS metagenome assembly CXWL01 (sample SAMEA3498368, study PRJEB10139) | groundwater metagenome | biome: water well; material: biofilm material | place: Germany | collected 2015-04-27 | reverse complement strand
CGCGGAGACGCACAGGCACGGGCGCACAGAGTGGCACCGGAAAGGACAAGGGCAATAAGCAGCATCATGCGTCGCTTATACCACGTCCAAAACCCTGTAGGAAAGCAGTGTCTACACGAAGTGGAGGCCACGGCCACGTGCTTAGGGTTCCGACCCTAATGGCCTTATCCCTATGTTGGATACCACAGCGCCCGGCACCGCGCGGCATAGGATATGAGGTTGTCATGAGCCGCCACCGCGTCCTGCAGCGGGCTGGGCAGTTCGGCAATCTGTAGATTGGCGATGGCGGGGTAGGCAATGGCGTCGAGGCTGGTCGGCGACGTGCCCATCATGAACGGCGCATCCCCAAGCAAGGCCGCCAGTGCGTCAATGTCCGCTTTGCCAAAGGCATAGATTTCACTAGGTGAATGGCGGCCAAGCCCGTGCCCTTGCAGATTGGCCCTGACACCGCGCTGCGCGAGGATGGGGATGAGCGAACGCAGGACAGGCGGCATAGAGCCGAAAAACATTTGGCGGATTTTGGGCCAATTCGCTTCATTGATCCAGCGGCTATAGACCATGCACCAATAGAGGCGCTCTTCGCACATCCGCCCCATGCCATGCGCAATTGCGCGGTCACGCGCCGACAGGCCAGCGTCGAAATCGACACCATAATGCGCGGCAAGGTGGCTTTGTATCATTGCACTGTCGCCGATGAGTTGGCCGCCATCGCGCAGCGCGGGTAACTTGCCCTTTGGCCCCTTGGATGGATTGCCCTCTTCCTCGATCACATAGGGCTGTCCCGACATTTTGAGCAAAATCTCGGCCTTCATGCAAAAAGTGCTGAGGTTGGGGAGGCCGAAGGCCGATGGGAATTGGATTAAGCTCAACATGGCGGGCAGGTTCCTCTTCATTCGTTTCGAAACGCGCTATACTGACATGCTGCTGACAGCATGGTGTCAGTAGTGTAAGGCTACGTTGCCCAAAAGGAAGCCATGATGCGCCGCGCCGACCGTTTGTTCGATATTATCCAGTTGCTGCGTAGCGCCAGCGCGCCGGTGACTGCGCACGCCATCGCCGATGCGCTTGAGGTCGTTCCGCGTACCATATACCGCGACATTGCCGCGCTACAGGCTGCGCGGGTGCCAATTGATGGCGCGGCCGGGGTCGGATATATACTGCGCTCTGGCTATGACCTGCCGCCACTGATGTTCGATAGCGACGAGATTGAGGCCATTGTCGTCGGTGCGCGGCTTATCGCGGCACGCGGCGATGCGGACCTTGCCGCCGCCGCCGCAAACGTCCTTGCCAAAATATCGACGATCATGCCGCCTACGTTGGCGGCGCAAATGGCGGGCGTGGCGCTGACCGTTCCCGATTGCGCGCGGCCAGCGGTGGTGGCGGAGCCGTATGGCGCGGCCATCCGTTCGGCCATCCGCACCACGAGCAAGCTCAAGATAAATTATAGTGATGGCAAGCGCGCCGCGACCACCCGCACCATCTGGCCATTGGGCCTCGCTTATTTTGTCGATGCGACTTTAATTGCGGCGTGGTGTGAGCTGCGCGCAGATTTTCGCGCGTTCCGTGTGGACCGCGTTGAAAGCTGTGCGATATTGGCCGAGCATTATGACGGACGATCCGGGGCGTTGCTTGAGGATTATGCCCGCACCGTCGAGCAGGGCCTCAACGACCCTGACTTCTCCAACGCCTGACGACGCGGTTGACGATTTCGGCTTCACCGCCCGTATTGCGCCACAGTTGAGAGAACAGCGGATCGGTCGATGCCGGGCGCTTTTCTTCCTCAAGCGTGTCGAGCATGACGCGGATGGGGATGGCGACACCTTCGCCGCAGATGATACATTCGCGGTTGCGCAGCGCGGCAATCGAATCAATGAACCCTTTCGACCCTTCGGGCATGGCTGCTTTGACGAAATTCTGATCGCGTTCGTTGTTAAGGCGCATGGCGATGATGGTGCCGCACTGCGACAACACGCCTTCGGCCAAGTCGGATGGACGCTGGGTAATCAGGCCCAATGACACGCCATATTTACGCCCTTCTTTGGCGATTCGTGACAATATGCGGCCCACCGATGATCCATCGGCGTTGCGTTCATTGGGGACATAACGGTGCGCTTCTTCGCAAACCAGCAGGATCGGGCGTTGCGGTTCATCGCGCGACCAGATGGCGAAGTCGAACACCATCCGCGCCAACACTGCGACAACGACACTGACGACATCGGACGGCACGCCGGACACATCGACGATAGAGATGGGGCGGCCGTCGCTAGGCAGGCGAAATATCTTGGACAGGAAACTCGCCATTGTGTCGCCAACCAACATCCCGGAGAACATGAAATTATAGCGCGGGTCGGCGCGCAATTCCTCGATTTTGCTTTTCAGCCGCATGAACGGTGCGCTTGATGTCGATTTTTCCAGCTTGCCCATTTCGAGCTGGATGATGGCGAGCAGGTCGGACAGCAGGTAGGGAACCGGGCTATCAACAGTCAGTTTTGACACGCCTTCGGACGCTTTATTTTTGGCACGGGCCGCGAGCAGGCATCGTGACAGGATGTCACAATCAATCTGGCGCTCCTTACCCTCTGACGTAACAAACACTTCGCAATGCTCGTCATAATTGAGCAACCAATAGGGCATTGCCAGATTGTCGACGTCGAACAACGCGCCCTGCCCCTTGAACGCAGCGCTATATTCGCCGTGCGGGTCAATCATCACCACATGCCCTTCGGGGGCCATGGCAATGATGCGGTGGAGGATTAATGCGGCGCTGGTCGATTTACCCGTGCCGGTTGACCCCAGCAGCGCGAAATGTTTACCCAGCATCGGGTCGATATAGAGCGCGGCGCGTGTGTCTTTGGTCGGATAAACGGTGCCTATTTCGACGTGCGGGCGAGTGTCCGCCGCATAGATTTGACGCAAATCTCCGGACGTCGCAGCATAGACCGGGCTGCCGGGAATGGGGTAGCGCGTAACGCCGCGACGGAAATTGTTGATTTTACCGGTCAGCATTTCCTCGTCGCCTTCGCCAAGGAAATCGACGGTTGCAATGATGAGGCTGGGGTCGCGCGGGTGCATCCGTTGATTGCGGATACCTGCGACCAGCCAGACATTACCGACGCGGATCTTGATCTGGCTACCGACTTGGCCAGCCATAGAAACAGCCGAGTCAGGATTGTCGATTAACCCCGTTATGGCTTCGGCGTGCAGGACAACCGCCGATGACGACCCCGCAATGTCCATAACATCGCCAATGCGCAGCCGTTCGGTGCTGGCCGTGCGTGCGCCAACCATGTCGACGACGCTGGCATCGTCCTGGCGCTGTGGTGGGTTGGACATATCTTCCATCGCAGATGCTCACCTGTCATTGCCGCAGGGTGCGGCCTTCATTGGTCGTGCGATAGCAAAGGGATGTTAAGAAATGCCTGCACCATGGTTAATTATGGGAAATCACAGGCATGTTCAGAATCTGCGGAACAGCCACCCTGCAAACCAGCCAAGGCATATCGACAACGCCACGGCGATGAGGCCATAGATCAGGCCATAATGTTCTGCGGCCATGGCGACAAAACGGTCGAAGCCTGTTTTGCGAATATCAATATCGCGTGACGCAACCGCAATCACATCACCATGACTGATCAGGAAAGTTTCGGCGGTATAGCGCCCCACGGGCACCTGTGCGGGTATCATCAGTCGCGCTCTGTATAGCACGCCTTGGTTGATTTCGACGCCGCCCGCGCTCTCGACAAATAATGTCTGGCGACGTTTGAGGTCGATCAGGCCATTTTCAAAGCGCTGTAGCTGAGCACTGTCTGCGAACGCGGTGGGGGATAGCGAAAGGTTGTGCAGGCCGATCTCGTAGATAGCGGCGGTGCGTTCGTCGATCATCTGGTCGATGGGCCGCGACGAAGCCACGGCGTAATATCCTGGCGCGCTGCCAAAGCTTACGCTTTGCGCGTTGACCCAGATTCCGACGACCCTTTGCTTTTCGCGCAGGCGGATCGGCCTAGTCGGCCCCCTGATGACAACGACAATGTCGGCGCGCTCGTCGGGCGCACGGCCATCGGGGTAAATGACGGCACCAAACAACAGCAATTCTTCGCCGACAAAGCTGTATTTGATGTCGATGGCGCGGCTCGACACATCGGGAACCAGCACAGGGTCGCCGGACGCGGCCACAGAGGCAGAGCCGGCGGGCAGCAGCATCAATGCGCAAAGCAAGCCAGTCGCGCGGGTCATTGTCGCAACCATTGGATCGTGAATATTTCTTCGGGTTGCCATGCAAGGCCGATGGCCATGCGCAAGGCAACCAGAATGACGACTATGGCAAGGCCCAGCCGCATCTTTGCAGGGTTGACTTTCATAGCCAATCGCGCGCCGATTTGCGCCCCTATTGCACCGCCGACCAGCAACAATGAAGCAAGAACGATGTCCACCGCATGCGTTGTCACACTGTGCACCATTGTCGATGCAATGGTCGTGAACAATATCTGGAACAGTGAAGTACCCACCACCATTTTGGCGTCCATGCCAAGGATATAGAGCATCGCAGGGACCATGATAAAGCCACCGCCGACTCCCAATAACATGGTCATTATGCCCGTGATGATACCAAGCAAGAGCGGGGCGAGCGGCGACATATAGAGGCCGGATTTGTAAAAACGCCAACGCATCGGCAATGCCGTGACCAGCGGATGATGGCGTCGTTTGCGTGTGGGCACGTTTTGCCCGCCGGTCATCGCCCGCAAAGCTGTGAGCGACTCGCGCAGCATCGACCAGCCAATCGAGCCGAGCAAGCCAAGATACATCAGGTTGATGACCGTATCAATTTGACCCAATGCTTGCAGCCATTCAAACAGCATCGCCCCCAACAATGATCCGGCAACACCGCCCGTGACCAGAACACCGCCCATCCTTGTATCGACGCCGCCGCGTTGCCAATAGGCAAAAATGCCGGAAACGCTGGTCCCGGTGACCTGCGTGGCAGCGCTCGCGGCAGCGACGGTTGGCGGAATGCCGTAAAAAATCAGCAATGGTGTCGTCAGGAACCCTCCGCCGACCCCGAACATGCCCGACAAAATGCCCACCATGCCGCCCAAGGCAACAATCATGATGATGTTGACCGACATATTGGCGACGGGAAGATAAAGATCCATATTACCCTAATGCATTATGCGTTGTGCTCTGGCCACCCGCTTTACGCGGTCATTCGCCGATGCCCGCTTCGGTTAATAGTGTGCGCGCCGCGCCGCTCATCCAATCCATCGGGCCGATGACGCGTGCAACTTCACGTCCCTGTGCATCGAACAGGATAGTGGTGGGCAGGCCGCCACCATAGACAAGGCCGACTTCGTTGTCCGGGTCATGCCAGGCTGCAATACTCGTCCAGCCACGCTGCGATAAAAACCGGCGTGGCCCAGTGCCATCATCGCCAATGTCTTGCGACAGCGCAATCACCTGTGCGGTTCCCCTTGTTGATGCCGCAAGCCTATCGAGCGTCGGCAATTCTTCGACACATGGGCCGCACCATGTCGCCCACAGGTTGAGAATGACGGGCTGGCCGATCAGGTCGGACAAGGTTGCCTGCGCCCCATTGGCATCGCGAACAATGATGGACGGCAGGGCTTCACCTCGGTGCGATCTGTCAATGCTGTAGCGCGCAGGGGTGGGTGATTGTCTATTGTTGGGCTCCGCGCCTTGCGGGTTCGCGCTGTTTTCCCTATCGCACCCCAACAGGGTCAGGCCCGTCAGCGCCAGCGCGGTGACGGCCAACGACTGCCACCTTGAACTATGGTTGAAACGCGTGTCAGACAGTATTCGGTCAGATAAATCGGACAAGGGCAAGGCTCCGCAAGCAAATGGCATGTGGGGCGGACGTTTTGCCGAAGGGCCGACCGCCGTCATGCGCGAGATTAACGCCTCTATCCCCTTCGACAAGCGGCTTTGGCAACAAGATATTGCGGGGTCGCGCGCGCATGTCGCGATGTTGGGTGCGACGGGGATATTGACGTCGCAGGACAGTGCGACGATTGACGCCGGATTGGAGCAGGTGGCGGCAGAGTTTGCCGTAAGCGGTGTGCCTGTCGATCTGGCGCTTGAAGACATCCACATGACGGTGGAAAACCGCCTTGCACTATTGATCGGCCCCGTTGCCGGACGCTTGCACACGGCACGGAGCCGCAACGATCAAGTGGCGACAGATTTCAAGCTGTGGGTCCGCGATGCGATTGATCTGACGGATCAGGCATTGGCCGTGTTGACACACGCGTTGCTCGATACGGCGGAACGCCATGCCGACAGCATCATGCCAGGCTTCACGCATTTACAGGTCGCGCAGCCTATAACGCTTGGCCATCATTTGATGGCCTATGCCGAAATGATTGCGCGAGACCGTGGCCGCTTTGCTGATGCGCGCGCCCGCCTCAATCAATGCCCGCTGGGTTCTGCGGCCTTAGCCGGGACGGGTTTTCCTATCGACCGGACGGCGACCGCGCACGAGCTTGGTTTTGATGCGCCGACGCACAACAGTTTGGATTCGGTGTCAGACCGCGACTTTGCCATCGAATATCTGTCGGCGGCGAGCCAGTGCGCGCTGCACCTGTCACGATTGGCCGAAGAGTTTGTCATCTGGTCGAGCCAGATGTTCGCTTTTGTTGCGCTACCCGACAGTTTTTCGACGGGCAGTTCGATCATGCCGCAAAAACGCAATCCCGATGCGGCGGAGCTGGTTCGCGGACATAGTGGGCGCATCACGGGCTGCCTATTCAGCCTGATGATGACGATGAAGGGGTTGCCGCTCGCCTATTCCAAGGACATGCAGGACGATAAACCACCAGTGTTTGAGGCGTATGACCTGTTGGCGCTGTCGATCGCGGCGATAACCGGCATGGTCGAGAGCAGCCAGTTCCGGATAGAGAGGATGCGGTACGCGGCGGCTACAGGTTTTTCAACGGCGACTGACCTTGCCGATTGGCTGGTGCGGGCGCGCGGCGTGACGTTCCGCGAGGCGCATCATATCGTCGGTTCCGCTGTCAAGGCGGCAGAGGACGCGGGGTGCGACTTGCCTGAATTGCCCATCTATATTGCGCAAGCAATTGACACGCGGCTCGATGCCTCTGCCCTTGCAGCTCTGACGGTCGATGCTTCGGTGGCTAGTCGCACGAGCTTTGGCGGGACAGCGCCTGTCAGGGTGCGTGAACAAATTGCCGCGATGCGCAGCGTATTAGCGGATAAGGAAAAGCCATGAAACGCAAAGCATATAGCACCGCAGCGGCAATCATTACCCTTAGCGTATCTGGATGCGGACAGAGCGGCGACTTGGTCCGAAGTGCCGGAGAAGCTGGCCCTTCCATCCCGGCGGGAGAGCCTGCGCCACCAACAGCCGAGCAGCAGACCACGGCCTCGACACAGGCACGACCCCAGCGAAGCGACGAGGTGTTGAGGCGTTCCGAAGAGCGTCAATCCGACGAATATGACTTGCCGCCTGAGTAAATGATGACCCAATTTCAACTGAACGGCGCAGAGATGTATTGCGAGAATGTGGCTCTGTCCGCAATCGCGCAGGCTGTCGGCACGCCCGTCTATGTTTATTCGCGCGCCATGTTGGAACAGGCATCGGATGCCTTTCGTGTCGGTGTCGAGCAAGCAGGCGACGTTCATCTTGCCTATGCGGTCAAGGCCAACCCGAATATAGCGGTGATCGGCGTCCTCGCGCGAAAAGGTTATGGCGCGGACGTTGTCTCAGTGGGTGAAATGAACCGCGCTATCGCAGGTGGGATGCCAGCAAAGGACATTGTTTTTTCAGGCGTCGGCAAAACACAAGCCGAAATGGCGGCGGCGATTGGGGTCGGCGTTGGCCAGTTCAATGTAGAATCCGAGGTTGAAGGCGAGGAATTGGGCGATGTCGCAACGCGCATCGGGACGGTCGCGGTGGCGACACTACGCATCAATCCCGATGTCGATGCCTTAACCCATGCCAAAATATCGACGGGCAAGGCGGACAATAAGTTCGGCGTCTCCATCCTCGAAGCGGCCGATATTTACGACCGTTTGTCGCGCCACCCGGGATTGGGGTTACGCGGAATTGCGCTCCACATTGGCAGCCAGTTGCTGTCGCTCGACCCGCTCGAAGCGGCCTTTGAGCGAACAGGCGAATTGCTATACGACCTGCGATCGCGGGGGCATATTGTAACGCATGTCGATTTGGGCGGTGGCCTCGGCGTTCAATATCGTGCTGACGAACCACCGCCGAGTCCGGCAGACTATGGCGCTATGGTCGCGCGTGTCACGGCCGATTGGCATGTCACATTGATGTTCGAGCCGGGTCGCGTCATCGCCGCCAATGCTGGCGTCATGTTGAGCGAGGTTATCCGCGTCAAGCCGGGAGCCAGCCATCCCTTTGTCATCGTCGATGCGGCGATGAACGACCTTGCCCGTCCTGCGCTCTATGATGCATGGCATGACATTTCTGCTGTGCGCCCCAATGGCGAACGCATGATCGCAACGTTTGTCGGCCCGATTTGCGAGAGCAGTGATACTTTCGCGGTCGCAAGGGACACCGATGCGCTGGTAGCGGGAGATTTGGTCATGTTTGGCTCAACTGGAGCCTATGGTGCGTCGATGGCGAGCACCTATAACAGCCGCGCCATGGTGCCGGAGGTGATGGTCGATGGCGACCAATGGGCTGTCGTTGCCGACCGTATCCCAGCTGAATCAATCATGGCCGCAGAGCGCGTGCCCGATTTCCTGATCGACTAGTAACCGTGCACAGCCTGCCAATCTTTGTTCGCCTGACAGGCCAGATTGTAATTTTGATTGGCGACGGCGAAATGGCGGCGTCAAAGCGGCTGCTGCTCGAACGGGCTGGTGCGGTGGTCAGCGATGACGAGGGTGCTGATGCGCGATTGGCGTATGTAGCGGCGTTCGGGGAAGAGGCGGAGGCCATCGCTGTGCGGCTCAAGGCGCGAGGCCTGCTCGTCAATGTCGTGGACCGCCCGGACTTATGCGACTTCACTATGCCAGCAATTTTAGACCGTGACCCGGTGATAATTGCAGTGGGGACAGGCGGGGCATCGGCTGGCCTTGCCAAAATGTTGCGCCAGCGGCTCGAACATATCATACCGCCCGGCTTGGGTATGCTCGCGGCGGCGCTGGGTAAGGCACGCGCCGCGATGCGTGTGCGCTGGCCTCAATCCGGAGATTTTCGGCGTGTCATTGATGCGGCACTTTCCGAAGGTGGGCCGCTCGACCCGATGCATGACCACGCACCCGATGTCGTTGATGTCTGGCTGAGGCAAGACAGCGCGGCGCAGTCTGTTGGGCAGCTTGTGCACATTCGCCTGTCGAGCGATGATCCGGACATGCTGACATTGCGCGATGCACGTCACCTAGGCATGGCCGATGCACTATGGCACAAGGGCGACGTGCCGGACGGTATACTGAACCGCGCGCGCGCCGATACTACGCGGCATATTGTGGACGCGCCGCCGCCTGCTCCTGCGGCTGGGCTGCACCTATGGCTGGAGATAGCCTCATGATTACCGCCCTTACCTGGCAGAACGGCAAGCCCGTCGCGCTCAGCGAAGCGGCTATTGCCGATGCGGTGATGCGGCGCGGTGAGGGTGATTTCACCTGGGTCCATTTTCACGCTGAAGGCAGCAGGGCCAATGCCTTGAGCGGATTGCCGCTTGTGCTGCCGCCCGTTGTTGAGCGTGCCTTGGTTGCTGCCGAAACGCGGCCACGGTGTGACTTGATAGAGGGCGGCGTGTTGGTCAATTTGCGCGCCCCGCACGACGACAAAGTTCAGCCCGGCGAGGGCGACCCGTTGGTCTCGCTAAGGCTATGGGCACAAGCAGGACTGGTGCTGTCGGTCAGCTTTCGCCAGTCGAATGTCGTTCCGAAAGTGGCCGCGCAGTTTAACGATGGTTTGTTGCACGACCCAGGTGATGTCATCATCGCGCTGCTGGTCACAGCGGCCGAGGAGCTTGACGCAATCGTTGCGAATATCGGCGATGAACTCGACGACCTTGAATCCAGCCTCGATCAAGGGGCGTCATTTGCCGAACGCCGCCGCAGTACGCAGCTGCGCAGTCAGGCGATCATATTACGCCGCTTCATCGTGCCGCACAGCCAGGCACTGGATAGGCTAACCACTTTCCCAATCGCATGGATCGACGATGATGAGCGCGTGGCGTTGCGCGAAGCGGGCGATCGCTTTGCGCGAATGGGCGAAGAATTGGAATCGGTGCGTGAACGCGCCGCAGTTCTCCACGATGAAATAACCGACCTGCGCGCGGAACGCATGGACGCGCGGTCACTGCAAATTGCGATTGTGGCGCTGATCTTTTTGCCGCTGACCTTTATCACTGGGCTGCTTGGGATGAATGTTGACGGCATCCCCTATGCGCATGCGTCATGGGCGTTTTGGGGCGTAACAGCCTTTTGTGCCGGAATTGCACTGTCGGTGGCGGGCTGGTTTGCGTGGCGCGGCTGGAGCCAGCGTTAATCCTCGCCGCCTGTCAGCAACATGTGCAGCCGTGCCGCTGCAATTTGTGGCCCGCCTTCTTCCTGCCAAGCCTCGACGATAACTGTCGCAACCCGCCGTCCGACGCGGGTTACTCGCCCGCGTGCAAAGGTTGGCTGTTGCTTGCCGGGGCGGACATAATCAATAGTTATACCAATCTGTTTGAATCCGGGACGATTGCTGGCGGCGAGTGACGATGTGAGAGCTGCGTGCGCAGCCATGTCGAGCAACCCCGCAATGGCACCGCCGTGCAAATTGCCCGGGCGACCCGCTAGGGCTTCGCTAAAATCCATACGCAATGTGGGTGACGCTCCATCATTCGCTTGCTCGACGCTGATACCCAACAGACGGGCATAAGGGGGCAAGGGGGCTCCGGTTGCGTCGGTCATGGCCTGTCACCCGATTGCACGGGGTTCGGTAACGGATTTTCATCAGAGCCGCGCGGCGGCATCGGCGGCCCGGTGAACATGAATGACGCCGCCATATGCGCTACCGGATCAGCTGCGTCCCCATCGTGCGCTATGCCCCGGACAAAGGCTATTTCGCGCGCGACGCGATAGCATTCGACACGCGCAACTATAGCCGCACGAGGGTGGGCTGTGCGCAAATAATCAATGCGCAGATCGAGCGTTGCCATCGGCCGGAATGCGCCTAATCGCGACCAGGCGCTTAGTCCGGCAGTCATGTCCAGCAGGCCGATTATCGCGCCCGTTGCCATTGTCTGTGCGGTGATGTCACCGACCAATTCCGCACGCCACGGCATTGCTAGTTCGGCCCAATCCGGCCCATGGGCATGATATTTAAGGCCAAGTGCTTGGCTGTGGCCGTAATTTTCCATGGCACGAAACATCCGCGCGGGGTCAAAACTTGTATCATTTGGCTCGCCCATACCGACCAGCCATAGAGATGCGGTGCCAAAGTGCAATTATCCCAGATTAAGAAAAGTTCACTTGGTTGCTGGTGCACCCCACCATAACCTGTGTTGATGGGGCAACAGGCTCCATAAAACAGGGGATATCATATGAAATTTCCAACTCTGGCCCTCGCTAACGTGCCCAGCCTAGCGCAAATACCCGCAGCGCACGGCGCATTATTTTCACCGATACAGATAACGGGTTCGACCGTTTTCGACGTCGTCATAACGGTAATCATGATCGATCTGGGCAACGAATGACGGATGCGCGTTGACGCAAGGCTTTCGGCTTTCCTCGCCGATACTGATCGACAGGAACGGCTGAGAGTTGAGGGGCAGCGGTGGGTGGCCGCCTTTACGGCTCATCCGCCCATCGCACGGCTTTCGTCCGCGCTAGCGCAAATGTCGGACAATCCGCCAGAAAATGTCATGAACTTTGCGGAATTATTGCGACCATGGACACAATCTTTCGGCTGGGTGCAAGATGTTGTGGATAGCTGGCTTTCGCAACTGGCGAGCGATGATTTTGCCCGTTTGCCACTGATTTTGCAGGCGAGCCCGGTGTTCCTTGGGCTTGCTTTAGCGGTGCGAGGTCAAGCCAACGCCTCTTTGTCTCTGGTCAATTCAATGACCTTGCCAAAGGCGCGATCGCATAATCTTGTGTTTGATCATGGCTACAGCATGGTTGTTCTGGTTGGTGGTGGCGCAGTGACCATAGAGCGATTTATCCAGCAGCGGGACGGCTGCGGGGGCAATCATATGGTTAAATCGCAGGCTGCGCCATTACCATTATATGTGCCGATTGCGCTTGACTGCGGACAGGAGCAATTGCGGATTATTAGCGCTGAAGGCGATGCCGTCTTGTTGCGTTTTTCCTGCTCCAAACGGTGCTACGGCACGCGGGTTTTTGAATATGACACCCAAAGTGGGCGCACTTTGCGCACAGGGGTTGGCGATTCCGCAGTTTCCAGAAAATTGGCGCTTTTGCAATTTGTGACGATGCAGGGTGATGGCGATTCCATAGAGGACACTCTGGTGCACCTAGCGCAGGACGATGACGCACTGCTGCGCTGGGAAGCGATGCGCCCCTTGGTTTGCCGAAACCCCGATATTGCCTATCCCATATTGTCCGCAATGGCGAAGAACGATCCCGACCAGCAAATACGTGAAGTGGCAGGGCAGGTTATGACAATGTTGTCAGTTGAAAACGACGCCTGTGGCGCTTGACCTGACACAAAGCGGCAGTGCCGAGCCAATAGGTTTTGACGAGTTTTGTGCCCAATTAACCGAGCAAGGCGTTGATCTAGCCGACGAAGACTGTGCCGACGCATTGGCCAAGCTGCTGGCTAGGTTGAATGCAAACCGGACATTTTTGGCTGATATAGCTCTAGCAGAATTGAAAACTGGTTGTTCCAGTCAGGGCAGCATGAACGCCTATGGTGCACAGGTCTTGATGTTGGGCAGAGTGGCAGGCAGTCATTTCATTCGGGCCAATTTTTGGCCGGCAAATGACGATCCCGTGCTGAAAGCCAGCGGTGCAAGGCATTATGCCTATCATTTGCCACATGATCATAATTTTGATTTCCTGACCGTCGGCTATTGGGGTCCTGGCTATCGCAGCCGCTGGTATGAATATGATAATGCGATGGTAGCAGGATATTGCGGGGAAAAAGTGGGTCTTACCCCTGTCGAGGATGGCCATTTAAGCCCCGGACGGATACTCCATTATCGCGCGCACCGCGATGTTCATGACCAGCATCCGCCGGCCGCGCTTTCGATCAGCGTCAACATCATCCCCGAAAATGCGCATGCTGTCTGGCGTGATCAATATCATTTTGATCTGGATCGCGGCTGTTTATCCGAAGTTGCAACCATCGGCCAGACCGAGATCGCGCTGCGCATTGTTGCGGCGTTGAGCGAGGATGGTCTTGACCTTGCGCATGATTTTGCACGAAATCACCCCAGCGATCGGGTCCGTTGGCACGCGTGGAAGGCCCTGCTGGCTGCGCAAAAGGACGCCGCCGCGCGATTGGCACTTTTGGAAAACGCCACTTCTGATGCCTCATCGCTCGTGGGGGGTGAGGCGCGCCGTTTGCAATCAGAGTTGACCAACTGGGTGGAGACAGGTGTTGGGAATATCTGATCGACCAGATGCCAAAGTAATGCCTGTTGTTGCGCTGTTTGAGCCAGACGATGATGTGGCAGCCCATGTTATTTTTGCACTTGCTTCATCGGGACTTTCCTATGTGACGTTACCTGACCCCGCCACCCATATGGCCCTTTGGCTTCGCACCCGTTTTGATGCGATTATCATCAACCCGTTCCGCAGTCTGTTCGACCCAGCTCCCGCCATATTCTCCGCACGCGACATTGCGGGCACCCGCCCCGTTCTTGCCTTGACGCTGGACGATTGCGCGATGCAGAGAACCGCTACATTGATAAGCGGCGCGGACGATGCCATTTTTGGCAAAGGGGACGCAAACGAGCTCGCTATGCGTGTATTGGCGTTGATCCGCCGCCAAAATGACATGGTTGGCGGAAATCTCTTCTGTGACGAACTGGTGATAAATCTGGTCAGCCGACAGGTAGCGCGCGCAGGACAGCATATCAACATGCCGCTGCGCGAATTTGACCTGCTGGCCCACCTTGCTCATTCGCGCGATAAAGCCGTGACGCGCCCCGAATTGTTACGGGCGGTGTGGCGTATCGACTTTGACCCCGGAACCAACCGCATAGATGTGCATATGTCGCGGTTGCGGCAGCGGATAGATCGCGGGCATCACCATGCGATGTTACGCACGATCAAAGGGATAGGCTATGCGCTGGTCAGTCGATCTGGCGCGGAAAGGGCCGTTACTTGCTGTTGAAAAACTGCGTAAGCTGAGGCGCGCCTGTTTTCACACTGACATTGCGGTGCGGGAATCTATTCAGCAAGTTCGGAAAACTGGAGCGGGCGAAGGGATTCGAACCCTCGACCCCAACCTTGGCAAGGTTGTGCTCTACCCCTGAGCTACGCCCGCTCTGGCGTGTCGGTTCGGCAACGGAAAAGCCCTTTGCCGTGAGGACAGGGCGCGCAGATAGCCGCGAACCGCATGGTCGGCAAGCGCAAAATTGGCTTTGTGCGTGCCTATGCTAAAAATCGCCGCTCTGGGGCTTTGCAGCGCGCGCACTTCGCCCCATATGGGTTGGAGATGCACAGAAGAGGAATTGCCAAGTGGCGACATTGGGGTTGAGCAAGGATGATCAGGCGGCGGTAGAGGCGTTTCGTGCGGCGGTGGTGGAACCGTCGATGTCCGGACTCGTTATTGTTGATTTTTGGGCCGAATGGTGCGGGCCGTGCAAGCAATTGACCCCGGTGCTGGAAAAAGTCGCTGGCGATTATGCTGGCAAGGGTGTTACCCTCGCCAAAATCAATGTCGATGAGAATAAGTTCATCGCCAGCCAGTTCCGTGTGCAGTCGATCCCCACCGTTTACGCGATGTATCAGGGGCAGCCCGTGGCTGATCTGACCAACGCCCGCACCGAGGCGCAGCTTAAAACCTTGCTCGACCAGATATTACGGCAATTGCCGGTCGAAGGGGCAGACGCACAGGCTGAGCATGAGGTCGAGCCATTATTGGCGATGGGCGAAGAGGTTCTTGCGGGCGGTGAGGGCGAGCACGCAGCTGCCATTTTTGCTCAAATCATTGAGATCGCGCCGACCAGCGCACCCGCGCATGCGGGCCTGATCCGTGCACTGATTGCGGCTGGTGACATAGAGCAGGCCGAAGCTGTGTTGGCTGCGGTGCCAGAGGACGCGGCCAAAGAAGCGGTCATTGGCCAAGCGCGATCGGCGTTGGAATTGGCGCGCACGGCGCCGCCCGCATCGGAACTGACCGCGCTGGAGGCTGCGGTGGAAGCGACACCCGCCGATCATCAGGCGCGGTTCGACTTGGCATCGGCGCAGATTGGGGCGGGGCAAAATGATGCGGCGGCCGACAATCTACTCGGCATCATCGCTGTTGATGCCGGATGGAATGATGGCGCGGCGCGTGCGCGATTGCTGGCTTTGCTTGAGGCGGTGGGGTTGGAGAATGAGTGGGCGCGCACGCAGCGCCGCCGCCTGTCGGATATATTGTTCGGCTGATGACCCGCCCAGATGCCTTGCCTGACCATTGTCTATTGCGTCGCTGTGTATTGGCATCGGGATATTTTCTGTGAAAGGCCAACGCCTTTCCATTTTTCCTTTACCTGGGGCCATTCTGTTTCCCGGATTGCAGTTGCCGCTGCATATTTTCGAGCTGCGTTACCGCGCGATGATTTCCCAAGCACTGGCTCGCGACAGGTTGATTGGCATGATTCAGCCGCGCGGGCAGGGTGAACGCGAGGACAGAGAAGCGCCCTTGTTCGATGTTGGATGCATTGGAAAAATTACCGATGTTGAGGCGCTGGCCGACGGCTGTTATAATTTGATTATCGAGGGGCAGTCGCTGTTCCGCATCATCCGTGAGCTCGACGTGACGACGGCGTTCCGTCAAGTGGAGGCAGAAACATTGCCCGCCATGGGTGACGGTGCGCTGGCGGCGGTTGAGCGCGCTGCGCTAGAAAATGAGGCAAGGCGATTTGCGACTTGGCTTGGCTTCCGTGTCGATTGGGATGGTATAGCCAAGCTCGACGATATGACGTTGGTCAATGCGATTGCGCAAATCGCACCGTTCGATGCAGCAGCCAAACAGGCACTGCTGGAGGCGAAAAGCCTGTCAGAACGCGCCGAGCTGGAAATGCAATTGATGCGCTTTACCACCAGCCGCCGCGACCCCGACGATGGTCGGGTGACATTGCAATAGCTCCTTAGGGTCGCCGACCCTAAACCTCGACGCCCGCCAGCAATTTGGGCAGATCGCCTGTCTCGCCGCGCGCTTCGGCCATAAAAAAGCTTTTGAGCAGGCCGACGCGCTGAACCCCCGCCAGCCCCAGCCGCCGCACCGCCGAAGCCGCCTTGCCGGGTATGCCAAACAGGTGGACGAGGCCATCGGTCGCCGCCGCTACCGACAGATTGTCGAGGCCCCGCCAGCGGCCATAGCGTTCGAGCAGGTGCGCGTCGCCAAGGTCCAGCCCCAGCCGCGCACCATCGACCAGAACCTCGACCAGCGTTGCCACATCGCGCAGGCCAAGGTTGAACCCTTGCCCCGCAATCGGGTGGATGCCGTGCGCACTGTCGCCGACCAGCACCATCCGGTCCGCGACTATCGCCCCGGCGCGTTGATAGGTGAGCGGGAACAGGCCACGCGGCGCAATCTCCTCGATGTCGCCCAATATGCCGCCCATTTTTTTGAGCAATTCGGCCTTATATCCTCGCAGGCCAAGTTTGAGATAGGTTGGCGAAATGCTTTCATGCGATGACCAGACAAAGGCGCTGCGGTGCCGCCAACGGCTGCCTTGCAGCCGATCATCATCAGCGCCCGCAAGGTCATTAAGGGGCAGGATGGCAAAGGGCCCTTCAGGATAAAAAATCTCGTAGGCGACGTTTTCGTGGCTCGCTTCATGCGCAATCGCGCCGATCATAGCGCCATGCCCATAGGACCAGCGCGCAAGCGTAATGCCCGCCGCGTCGCGGGTGGGCGAGCGCCGCCCCTCGCACACCGCAATGAGCGGGGCGCTCAGCACGCTGCCGTCGGTCAAGGTTAGCGTGACGCCGTGCGGCCCGCGCTCGATGTTGGCGGTCGTTACAGGCGCGCGATAGTCGATCAGATCGTGTGCGGCACAGGCGGCGGTGAAGGCCAGCCGCATCCGGCGGTTTTCGAACATGATGCCAAGCGGTCCGTCTTCGGGCTTAGCCGCGAAATCGAGCTCGCCGGGTTTCAGGCCATCGGATACCCATATGCGTTCGATCGGGCAGCCATGGTCTTGTAATGCGGGGCCAAGGCCGATGGCCTCCATCATTTTCCACGGGCCGCTGGCGATGGCTGAGGCACGGCCGTCAAACTCTGGTGCCAATACCGTCGCAGGGTTGGCTGGGTCAACGACAATGCTGCTGAGGCCGTGATGTGCCAATGACAAAGCGAGCATCTGCCCAACCAGGCCGCCGCCGGAAATCAGGACGTCGGCCTGTGCGTCCCGTGTGGCGGTGGGTGATGCAGTCATGGAAATCGACTCCGGATGAGAGGGTTGTATCCCCCTATAGTCTGTTGCCGCGATGAAATCACGAAATGAAAAATGATGCTGCGGACAAGATGTCAAAACCCGCCAAAGTAGGCAAAGTAGGCACCAAGGAATGGGGTTTGCGGTGCTGGCATAACTTTTCAATCATCGCACATATCGCATTTGTGCGAGGCGCGTGTGTGAAGATGCGCCCGGGCTTTCCCCTAGGCAAGCCTAGCGGGTTGGTTGACACGAAACAGGGGGTGAAACAACGTCTGCCTGCGGGTTTGCGCCATGATGGCTAGCTGTATCATCAACTTAATACAGCTAGCCATCCACGCCCGTCATTGCGAGAAAGGCAAAGCCCGACAAAGCAATCCAGAAGCGGTGCCATAGGCTGGATTGCCGCGCCCCCTGAAACAAGTTCAGGGTCCTCGCAATGGCGAAGAGAATTTATTTCACGCGAGCGCGGTGTCCCTTTATTGTTGCCCTCAAGCGTTGGCTTTGCTAACGGCCCCATCAACGACGCGGAGGGATTCGCGGCG